>Ga0209808_1000102_pt1 | contig 44188 bp, 42 predicted proteins | sample GraSoiAngelo_157_FD_186171 | JGI IMG/M metagenome (GOLD analysis project Ga0209808, IMG submission 186171) | Grasslands soil microbial communities from the Angelo Coastal Reserve, California, USA - 14_1009_16_20cm (SPAdes) (version 2) | ecosystem: Environmental > Terrestrial > Soil > Grasslands ... | reverse complement strand
TGACGTGCACCGGCTCGGGCGGCTTCCAGCCCTCGAGCAGGTCGCTGGCCAGCTCGTAGACCTCGACTCCGAGGGGGTGGCAGTTGGCAACTGGGTCCGCACCTTCCGGGCCCCATCCCCATTTCGAGAGGTCACCACTGGGGCAGGTCGAGATTGCACACAGAAGGTCGATCTCCGCGAAGAACTCGAAGAAGTCGCCTTTCTTCGCGGGGCTAGGTTCCATGAAGTAGATCTCGTGTACTGGGTCAAGCCCGGTGACCTGGAAGACGTTCAGGACGTCATGCACGTCGAACTCGGTCAGGTGGTACGGCGCGACCGCGCGCGACAGGTTGTTGTGGCACGTGACGTTGTAGTCGCGGTCGTCGAGAAGCTTGTAGAGGTATGGATCGCATCGGCTCCCGAGCAGGTCGTGGCAGCGTCCTCCGTTCGCCGTGGGCGCGATTGGCAGCGTGTCGTTGGTGATCGTGACCAAGGGGCGAAGATAGGGCAGGCAAGACCACAGCCGGTCAAACGTCGTGACGTGGGCGCCCTGCAGCTGGCGTGTGCGGGCGGCCCAGAACCGTTCGCGCGGGTTGTTCAGGTTCCACAGGTTGAGGTCACAGACCTGCGGTCCTTCCACGATGACGATGCGCACGACGCAGCCCGCCTTGACAGGCCATGCATGTCCGCTGCGGATCGGGACGATGTGCTCGTGCACGCGGCGCCTGCGCTCGGTGGCTCGCGCGATGCGTTCGTAAAAGCCGCGGTCGATATCAAGTGGTCCTGGCAGGTCAGGGTCGCGGTAGAGGCGCATCGCGCAATCATTGTGATCCCGGCCGTGGCATGCTGCGGCTGTGCGCGTGGAAGTGACGACCTGGAGCGTTGCGATGACCGAGCCATCTCAGCTTTGGCCATCACCTCAGTCGGCCGGCTCTATCGGCATACGGCGGGCGGTGCGACCGTCGCCCGAGCTCGGACATTTCCTGTACACCGCCGCCGGCGGCAACTGGTACTGGATCGACCGCCTCGAGTGGATGTATGAGCAATGGCAGTCGGGCTCGGGGCCTCCGGGTCTTTGACGAACGTGTCGACAGCGTCGAGCTTCCAGACGCGTCGCCCGGGCCGTGGCCTGGCGCCGGAATCCACGGTCCCCACACCGCGATGTTGCGATCAGGCAGTTGAAAGGAGAGAGTCATGTCGCAGGTTGAAGAACACCTCGCGAAGCTCGGTCACAAAGTGCCAGACCCGGGGACGCCGATGTTCAACTATGTCGGTGCAGTCAAGACCGGAAACTTGGTTTTCGTCGCGGGCCACGGGCCGCGTCGCGAGGACGGCGAGTACATCTACCGCGGCAAGGTCGGACAAGACGTCGACGTCGACGCCGCCCGCAAGGCGGCCGAGCTCGCGATCCTCAACTGCCTGGGCAGCCTCAAGCAGGCGATCGGCGACCTGGATCGCGTATCGCGGATCGTCAAGCTCCTCGGGATGGTGAACTGCGGTCCGGACTTCGTCGAACAATCGAAGGTCATCAACGCAGCCTCCGACCTTCTGGTCGCCGGGTTCGGGGACGCGGGCAAGCACGCCCGCTCCGCGGTCGGCATGAGCTCCCTGCCAATGGGAATCTCGGTCGAGATCGAGATGATCGTGGAGGTGGGCGGCTCCTAGTCGGAGAGTTGGGCCACCGCCTCGATCTCCAGGAGCAGTTCGTCGCGGACCAACCGGCTCACCTCGACCAGGGTGCTGGCGGGGCGGTGCTCGCCGAAAAACTCCTGGCGCACAGGGTTGATCAGGGGCCGCTGCGAGACGTCGCGCATGAAGATGGTTACCTTGGCGACGTCCGACGGGGCGGCTCCGGCCGCGTCGAGGATGCGCCGCAGGTTGCGGAAGATCTGCCGTGTCTGCTCAATGACGTCGCCCTTGCCGACGACCTCGCCTCCCTCGTCCGTTGCCACGAGCCCGGACACGTAAAGGGTGTTGCCGGCGACTACCGCATGGGAAAAATGGCTGATCGGCTCCATGAGGCCCGTCACCCTGAGCGTCCGCACAATGCGGAAGATTAACGTTTGACTCAGTGAGGAATGAGCGTGCCTGAACCAGCCGGCGCGCCCACTCCGCCCTCGCACCGCCTGCTTGGAAAGGTCGCTGTGGTGACGGGATCGAGCGGGGGAATCGGGAGGGCTATCGCCTACGAGTTCGCGCGGGAGGGCGCGTCCGTCGTCATCAATTCGCGCGACACTGAGAGGGCCACAGGAGCTGCGGCGGCGATGGAACATGACGGGCTGCACGCGACAGCTTTTGTCGCCGACATCCGCGACCCCCTCCAAGCGCGGGCGCTGGCGTCCGCCGCGGTCGAACGCTTCGGCCGCCTCGACGTCTGGGTGAACAACGCCGGCATCAATGTGATCAAGCCGGCACTCGAGCTGGAGGCGCACGAATGGACCCAGGTCATCGACACCAACCTGAGCGGCTGCTTCTACGGCGCCCAGGCCGCGGCGCGCCACATGGTGCCGCAAAAAAGCGGTGTGATCATCCAGATCGGCTCCATCATCGGCGAGGTGGGCTTGCCTCGCCGCGTCCCCTACACGGCCGCCAAGCACGGGCTGATCGGCCTGACCAAGGTGCTTGGGGCGGAGTGGGCGAAGGACAACGTGCGGGTGGTCTGCCTTGACCCGGGCTACATCAGAGCGGGACTCGGCGTCAAGAGCCAGACGCGCGGGGGCGCGTTCACAGCTGCCGACATCGAGCGGCGGACGCCCATGGGGCGTTTCGGCGAGGCGGTCGAAGTGGCTCGGGTCGCGGTCTTCCTCGCGTCTGACGACGCCAGCTACATCACCGGCAGCCACATCACCGTCGATGGTGGATGGGTCGCGTACGGCGGTTGGTAGTACGCGCCATCGCGCGATCACCTAAGGAGATCGAGCCTGATGCCTGATTTCTCGCAGTCCGCCAGAGGCGTCGAACCGGCGACGGTCGTCGACCACGTGCTCCTGCCGGTCGCCGACCTCGAGGAGGGGGCGCGACGACTGTATGCCCGGTTCGGCCTGAATGGCACTCCGGGCGGGCGGCACCCCAACGTCGGCACAGCAAATTTCATCGTTCCGCTGGGGCTGCAGTACCTGGAGCTGATCGCCATCGTCGATCCGCAGGAGGCCGCCCGCAGCCGTCTGGGAAGGCGTGTGGCGAGGGCGCTGAAGGAGGGCCGGATATTTGTCGGCTGGGCGCTGAGGACCCAGGACCTCGATGCCGTCCGGGCAAAGCTTCAGGGCGCCGGCTGGGATGTCCCGGCTTTGGTTGACGGCTCGCGGAAACGGCCGGATGGTCAGGTGCTCAGGTGGCGGACCCAGGACGTCGAAGGCGACTCGGACCCTACGGCGCTCCCTTTTGTCATCGAATGGCTAATACCCGACGGCCTCCACCCGGGCGAGGCGGCTGCGGTGCACCGCGGCGGCGCGACCGCCTTGCGGAGGGTGGTCGTCGGCGCGCGCCAGCCCGGCCTTGTCCGCGACCAGCTCGAGCTGTTGCTCGGGCAGTCGCGTCTGTATGACGTGCGCCAATCGGACGCCGACGGCGTCGAAGAGCTTGCGCTCGAGAACGAAGACGGAGCACTGGTCATCACATGAGCGGCCGCCTGGCGGGCCGAGTCGCCGCGATCACTGGCTCCAGCCGAGGCATCGGGCGCGCGGTCGCCACTGCGTTTCTCGCCGAAGGGGCCAAGGTAGCCGTCAACTCACGCGACCAGGCGGTGGCCGACCAGGTCGCGCGGGAGCTGGGCGCCCGCGCCGTGGGCATTGGAGCGGATGTCGCTACGGAGGCTGGCGCGGCGGCGCTCGTCGAAGGGGCGGTCGACGCGTTCGGGCGGCTGGACGTCCTCGTCAATAACGCCGGCATCACAGTGGCGGCCCACACGCTGGAGCTTGATCTCGACACCTGGCAGAAGGTGATCGACCTCAACATGACTGCGGTTTTCCTGTGCGCGCGCGAAGCCGCCCGTCACATGCTTGTCGCCGGTGGTGGTGCGATCATCAACACGGCGTCCGTACAAGCTTTTGCGCCCTTTCCTCGGCGCCTCGCGTATGGCTCGAGCAAAGCCGCGGTGGTGATGATGACCAGGATCATGGCGGCCGAGTGGGCTCCTCTGATCCGCGTCAACGCGGTGGCGCCGGGATATGTCCGCACCTCCATGACGGAAAAGCTCCAGGCGGAGGGCCGGATCGACTTCGACGCCATCTCCCGGCGGACGCCGCAGCGCCGACTGGCGGAGCCCGACGAGCTTGCAGGGGCCTACACCTTTCTGGCCAGCGCCGAAGCTTCGTTCGTGACCGGTGAAACCATCGTTGTCGACGGCGGCTGGCTCGCCTTCGGCGCGTTCGAAGGGATCTGAAATCAGGGCCTAGGGCCGAGAGGTCAGCGTCAGCCCCGCCACCGGGATCTCCGGTTTCTTGCCGTCGATCAGATCGGCCACGATCCGGCTCGACCCGCACGCCATCGTGAACCCCATGTGGCCGTGCCCGCTGTTGATGTAGAAGTTGTCGTGCCCCGCGGGGCCGAGGATGGGGGGGCCGTCAGGCGTCATCGGCCGGTTGCACGCGCGATACGTACCGCTGTCATATTCGGCTGCGTCCGGCAGCAGATCGCCCGCGAGCTTGCGGATCAACCTGAGGTCGTGCTCTTTGTAGCTGGTCTCATAGCCGGTGAACTCTGCACTGGATGTCATCCGCAGCCGGTCTCCGATCCGGCACCACGCCACGAGCAGCTCCTCGTCGACAGCCCCGACGCGCATCTGGGGGCCACCGTTTCGCTTGATGGGAAACGTCGCGCTGTAGCCTTTAGCCGGCGCAATCGGAAGCCGGACACCGACGCTGCGCGCGATTCTCGGGCTGTGGACTCCCGCGCTGAGCACGAACACCTCGGCATCCAGCGAGTCGCCGCCGTCGAGCATGGCGGCCTTCACCTTGCCGCTACCCGCCGCCAGCTTCGCCACGCCCTGTCCGAACACGAACTTCGTGCCCATCCCCTCGCAGACCGCCTGGAGCTTGCGGGTGAACATGACGCTGTCGCCACTCGAATCGGTGACTCCGTAGATTGCCCCCGCCAGCTTGTGCTTGACCGGGCCCAGCATCGGCTCCGCTTCGACGACGCCATCGGCGTCGAGAACATCCTGCTTCTGGCCGTGCTCCTGGACGAGTTTCATCTTCTCGATGCCCGCCGCAAAACGCTTGGGGTCGCGATACAGGTAAAGGATCCCTTCGTGGATGTCGTCGTAATCAATCCGTTCATCCGCCGCGATCTGGTTGAGCATTCGTTGGCTGTACTGGGCCAGCCGCAGCTTGATGAGGGTGTTCTTTGTCGCCCGCTCGGCGTTGCATTCGCGCAGAAAACGCAGACCCCAGATCGCCATGCCCGGAGCCTTGAACGGATTGACCCGCAGCGCGGTGTCCTCGACCGTAAGCGAGCGAAGTAGCTCCTTGGGTGCGGAGGGCGACGCCCACGCAAAGGAATGTCCCGGTGCGATCAGGCCGGCGTTGCCCGCGCTGGCCAGGGTCGCCGCCTCCGACTCCTTCTCGACCACGGTGACCTGGTGACCTGACCTCGCGAGGTAGTAGGCAGTCGTGACGCCGACCACACCTGCGCCGATGACGATGACCTTCACGGCTTCCGGCCTATCAAAACCGCTCCACCGTCATCGCGTCCATCCGCTCCCAATCGACATCCACACCAAGGCCTGGCTTCGAGGGCACGCGGACTGTCCCGTCGGCTTCGAGCTCGATCTGGTCGACCATGCCGGCGCCGTATCCTCCCATCGGCATCGGGTATTCGAAGTATCGGCAGTTGGACACAGCGCCCATGACCTGGAGGTTCGCCGCCTGGGCCAGCGTGTAGCCAAAGCTGTGGATTTCGCAGCGAAGACCCAGGGCCTCGGCGAGCGCCGCGGCCTTCTTGGTCGCCGTGATCCCGCCGCTGATCACGGCGTCGATACGGACGATGTCCCAGGCACCGGTGGTCAGGTAGTTGGCGGCTTCCTGGTACGTGCGCGTGTGCACTTCGCCCGACGCGACGGCGATGTCGAGCGCGTCGGCGAGCGTCTTGTACGCCTGGATGTGCTGGTCGCGAAGCGGCATCTCGAACCACTCGTAAGCGAGCTCGTCCAGCCGGCGACCCACGCGAATTGCGTCCACGAGGGTGTACGAACCGACGGCATCGATCATGAGAGCGACGCCTGGCCCAACCTGTGCGCGAACCGCCGTGCACAGCTCGATGTCGCGCTCCGGGTCACCCCAAACGTGCAGCTTGATCGCCCTGAAACCTCGCTCCAACCAGACGTCGACCTCCCTCTGGAAATCGGCGAGCGTCGGGTACGTCAGCGAGCTCGCGTACGCCGGTAACACGTCGCGCTGTGCTCCCAGTAGCTTGTAGACGGGAAGTCCGGCGGCCCGGCCCGCGAGGTCCCACAGCGCGCAGTCGAGGAGGGCGATCGAATGCGGGGGCACGATCAGGATGCTGACTTCGTTGAGCCGCTGCCAGATCCGCTCCCGGTACAGCGGGTCCTCACCGATGATGAGTGGCTTCAGCTCGGCCAGGGCGGCAGCCACCGCGCGAGCGCCCAGGTAGGTGCTGCTTCCCGCCACGCCCTCGACGCCGTCGTCCGTCTTCACTCGCACGATGACGTTTGCCAGGTTCATGATCAGCCGCTCGGCGAAGAGCATGGTCACCCCCGCGTCGACCACCTGCACCGAAACGTCGGTGATCTTCATCGCATGGCGAACATACCATTGGTGCCGTTACGCGGCCGAGTGACCGCGGAGCTGTTTCCTAGCTGGTGCTGAAGTGAATCCCGCGCGGCAACAGCCGGATCAGCTCTCCGTCTCCGGGGTGGCCGCCCTTGCTCCAAACCTCGAGATACCTACTCGCTCCCTCCGGCCCGAGGTAACGGAGCGCGATCGCGCTGACGAACTGGATGCGCTCCGATTCATCCAGGCGCTCGACCGTGGCGTCAGCGACTGCGCTGGCGATCAGGTAGGGTCTGTCGACGGTCGAAACGCTCAAGGCGGCCCGGCCGTCTCTGGACAACGCGCGTCCTTTATATGTGGCAGGCTGGCTGGCGATTAACACCTCGCCACCCCGGTATTCGAACCAGACCGGGATCACGCGGGGATAACCGTCGAGGCCGAAGAAGCCGAGCTGCCCGATGATCGGACGGCCGAGGAGGTCAGCCGCACGCGGATCCAAGCCGCCATTCTAGCCGCGGCGATCCGTGCAGACGGCCTTGCGAGGACCCTAACCTTGGCTTGCTCGCGGCCGGCGGCGTGCCGCAAAACGCTGGAGCTCATGGAGGGTGTCGTGGCTGATGGTGCTCGCGTGAAACTGCTGACCGAGGGCGACCTGCCCTACTCGGAGCTGGTTCCGGGCCTCGAGCTGGCGCGTGCGATCACGCATGCCGGCACGACGCAGCTGGGTGGCGGCTACATGCGTTTTAAAAGCGATGCGGAGTTTGCCGACTGGACCTTGAAGTACGATGAGGTGCTGTTCGTCAAGTCAGGTGAGCTGGAGGTGATCAGCAACTCGAGCCGCGTGCAGGCGCGTGCCGGCGAGGCGGTCCTCATCCCGAATGGCGCCAAGGTGACCTACCGAGGCCGGGCGGGCACGGTTGGATTCTTCGTCCTCTGGCCCTTCGACTGGGACAAGAAGCCGGCCGGAGACTAGGCGCGTCCGGCTCGAGCGGAGTCTCCGAAGCGTCCTCACCGAGGCGACCAGCGAGCCGATCCACGCCCGCCCCGACCTTGACACTCAGATACGGCGTACCGATACTGGGCCCAGTTCCATGGAGTAGTGGCCTGCCGCCGGCGCACTCTCGCCCCGCCGCGACGGGAAGATGACGGTGGGCGACAACGCAGGGATAGGGAGGCACAATGTTCAAACGGCGATTCGTGGCGGCCGGCCTGGCCGCCTGCGGCGCGCTGCTGATCGCAGCCTGCGGTAGCGGCGGCAACAACGCCAGCAACGCTGGTCCGATCAATGTCGGAATCACGGGTCCCTTCACCGGTCCTTACGCGGACCCCGGCATCGCGATCCGGAATGCCGGCGAGCTCGCGATCGCGGACATTAACGCCGCAGGGGGCGTCAACGGCCGGCAGCTCAAGGCGTTTAACGCCGACGACGCATGCGACGCGCAGCAGGGTGTCCAGGCCGCCCAGAAGCTGCTGACCCAGAAGATCATCGCGATCGTGGGTGGCTATTGCTCCGGTGCATCGATCCCGGAGAGCGATACTCTCCACCGCAACGGCGACCTGCCGTTCATCACGGCGGCGTCGAGCAACCCGAAATTCACCGACCAGGGTTACGACAACGTCTTCCGGATGGTCAGCCGCGACGACGCCGAAGCGCCCGCGGATGTGAGCTTCATGCAGCAATGGCTGAAGGCCAGCAAGATCGCCATCATGCATGACAACACCACCTACGCCAAAGGCGTGGCGGACTCCGCCAAGCAGTCGGCAGAGGCGGCCGGGATGACGGTCACCTACTTCGACGCGATCACGCCTGGCCAGAAGGACTACACGGCGGCGCTGGTCAAGGTCGGCACGGGCCATCCCGACGTCCTCTTCTACACCGGCTACTACCCGGAGTTCGGGCTGCTTGCGAAGGAGTACGTGTCGCTGTCTCCGTCGTACAAGCTGAACGGCGACTCCGCTTGCGCTGACCCGAGCGTGATCAAGGTCGCGGGTACAGCTGTGACGAACGCCGGCGTCACCATCAACACACTGCCCACCACCCAGTTCATCCACAACGCCAAGAACGACAAGTTCACCAGCGAGTACAAGGCGAAGTACGGACAGGATCCAGGCGACTACTCGTCCTACGAGTACGACGGAATGCTGGCGCTCGCCGCGGCCTTGAAGGCCAACGGGGGCAAGACGGACGCCGCAAGCCTCAACACCGCCATCCACGCGGTCTCGATCGCCGACGGAATCACCGGCAACATCGCTTTCGACAGCAAGGGCGACCGACCGGCGCCCCAGTTCCTCGCCGTCCACGCGGTGGGCAGCCCACCGCAATTCCAGCCGATCGCGATCCGCAAGAGCGGCACCTGGGTGGCATCCTCTTAGAAAGTCAGACGTGAACCAGAAGGTGGGGCTGCTCGGCGCGCCCCACCTTTTCTCTGTTTTCAGCCGCCGGCGACGGACTCGAAGCCGCCCAAGTAGGCCTTCTGCACCCGCTCGTCCTTGGCCAGTACCGCAGCCCCGCCCTCGAGGACGATCCGCCCGACCTCGATGACATAGGCATGGTCCGCGATGGCGAGCGCCTGGCGCGCGTTCTGCTCCACCAGGAGGACGGCGGCGCCTCGTTTGGCTATCTCGCGCACCGTCTTGAGGACGCTCCTCGCCAGAATCGGCGCCAGCCCGAGCGATGGTTCGTCGAGCATGAGCACCTTGGGGTCGGACATCATTGCCCTGCCGATGGCAAGCATCTGCTGCTCGCCTCCCGACAGCGTCCCCGCCAGCTGCATACGCCTTTCGGCCAGCCTGGGAAAGAGGTCGAACACCGCGGCTTTCCTCTCCTTGATGAGCTGATGTTGAGAGCGGATGAGGTAGCCGCCGAGCGCGAGGTTCTCTTCCACCGTGAGGATGTTGAAGATTCGCCTGCCCTCCGGGACGTGGCTGACGCCCATGCCCACGATGACGTGAGCTTCGATCCCGACCAGGCTCTTGCCGGCGCATGTGATCGACCCGCCCCGTGGGCGCAGCAGGCCCGAGATCGTCCGAAGCGTCGTCGTCTTGCCGGCCCCGTTGCCACCCAGGATGGCCACGATCTGCCCGGGCTCGGCGTGCATGGAGACGCCTTTGAGCGCTTCGATGTTGCCGTAGTAGACGTGGAGGTCATGGACCTCGAGGAGAGCCATGACCTCGTCAGGCTTCCTGTGCGGTCAAAGTGCCCATGTCGTCGTCTTCACGCCCCAGGTAGGCCTCGATGACTGCCGGGTTGTTCTGGATCTCGGCGGGCTTGCCGAGCGCGATGAGAACGCCGTGGTCGAGCACCGCGATGCGGTCCGAGACTCGCATCACCAGCGACATGTCGTGGTCGATCAGGATGACCGTGATGCCGAGGTCGCGAATCTTGCGGATGATGGCCACCAGCTCCAGCTTTTCAGTCGGGTTCATGCCCGCGGCCGGCTCGTCGAAGAGCACAAGGTGCGGGTGCGCGGCCAGCGCACGCGCGATCTCGACGCGTCGCTGGTCGGCGTAGGAGAGCTCGGTCGCCAGCCGGCCGGCCACCGATTCGAGCCCGACGAAGCTCAGCCAGCGTCGCGACTCCTGCAGCGTGCGGAGCTCGTCCTTCCGCTCGCCCGGAGTGTGCAGCATTGCCTGCCACGTCATCGTCCGGTGTCGCGGGTAGAGCCCGACCATCACGTTCTCGAACACGGCCATGTTCTTGAACAGGCGAATCCCCTGGAAGGTGCGACCGATACCACGCGCCACGATGACGTGGGGACGCAGTCCCACTACCGGCCGGCCGTCGAACAGGACCTGGCCCCGCTTCGGTCGTTGGACACCTGTGATGCAGTTGAAGAGGGTCGTCTTGCCGCCGCCATTGGGTCCGATGATGCTGAAGATCTCGCCTCGCCGCACGTTGAAGGAAACGTTGTCGACCGCGCGCAAGCCGCCGAACTGCTGGACCACCCCCTCCACCTGGAGCAGGACCTCTCCCGCGGCCGGCACCTTGTGACCGCCCGCGACATGCCGGAGATCCCTCTCCTCCATCTGGACCTGGTGCTCGCGAAGGATCCTCGCCGCGGTGTCCTCGGCTTCCTCCTCCTCCAGGCCGTAGAACGGTTTCGGCGTGCGCCTGATGCGCGGCCACAGGCCCTGCGGCCGCAGCAGCATCATCCCGACCAGCAGAATTGCGAAGACGAGCAGCCGCACGTCGGACAGCTCGCGCAGCACCTCGGGCAGCGCGACGACGACCAGCGCGCCCAAAAGCACCCCGGGAAGGCTGCCGGTGCCGCCGAGGACGATCACGATCAGGATCAGAACCGAGAGCTGGAAGGTGAAGCTCGTGGGATCGATGGCTCCGATGCGGGTCGCGAAGAAGGCGCCCGCGAGGCCGCCCCACATGCCGCCCATCACGTAGGCGAAGAGCTTGAGGCGCAGAGACGGAACACCGACGGATTCTGCGGCGAACTCGTCGTCCTTGATCGCCACCCATCCCCGGCCGAGCCTGGAGTGGTCGAGGTGCTCGGCGAAGATCATCGCGATGGCAAGCAGGAAGAGGCCGACGATGAAGAAGTCGCCTTGCGTATTGAGCTCATATCCGAAAAAGTTGGGCCAGGGGATGCCGAGTACTCCATTCGGCCCGCCCGCGAATTCCCAGTTGTTGAACGTGATCCGCGTCATCTCGCCGAAACCGAGGGTCACGATCGCGAGGTAGTCGCTTCGAAGCCGCAGGGTGGGATAGCCGAGGATCGCTCCCGCCGTACCGGTGAAGAGCACCGCAAACGGCAGCGTGGTGAAGAAGTTCCAGTGGGCCTGGGTCATGAGCAGGGCGCTGGTGTAGGCGCCGATCGCGAAGAATGCGGCGTAGCCGAGGTCGAGCAGGCCGGCGTATCCGACCACTATGTTCAGGCCGAGCCCGAGCATGGCGTAGGTTGCCACCGAGACCGCAACCGCGGTGACGTAGTCGTCGCCCCAGGAGATCACCGCGGCGCCGATAGCTACCAGGACGACGATGACTCGCGACCAGTACGGCGTCCTGCCCAAGCGGTCACGCACGGTCGCGTAGGCGCGCCCCACCGGGCGCTCTGCGAGCTGGGCGATCACATCCGTTCCGCCACGCGCTCACCGAACAGGCCGGTGGGCTTGACGATCAGCACCGTGATCAGGACGCCGAACACGACCACGTCTTCCCACGTGCCCGAGAGATACCCCGTGGTGTAGGCCTCCAGCAGACCGATCAACAGGCCGCCCACCATCGCCCCGGGAATGTTGCCGATTCCACCGAGCACCGCGGCCGTGAAGGCTCGAAGCCCGAGCAGGAAGCCCATTGTGAAATGGATCTGGACGTAGTAGATCCCGAGCATCACGCCCGAGGCGGCGGCGAGCATCGCGCCGAGCACGAACGCGATGCGGATGACCGCATCCACGTTGATCCCCATGAGCCTGGCCGCGTCATGATCGACCGCGAGGGCTCTCATCGCGGTGCCCATCGTCGTGCCCTGGACGAACGCGACGAGGCCGCCCATGAGGAGAAGGCTCGCCGTGACGAGTGCGATCTGGACGTAGGTGACGTGAACCGGACCCACGAAGAAGCCGCTCAGCGGAAGGAGGTTCGGCGGATAGGCCTCGATCGCCGCACCCCATATGAGCTCGGCCGCGTTCTGAAGAAGCAGGGACATACCGAGTGCGGTGATCAGGATCGCCAGGAGCGATCGCCGAAGCAGTGGCTTGTACGCGAACTGAAGGATGCCGAGGTTCACGACCGCGGTGCCGATCATCGGGACGACGAAGGCGATGACGAGGGCCAGGTATATGGGCAGGTGCTCGAACCCGAAAGACACGAGCAGCGTCCAGCCGAGAAACGCGCCCACCATCGAGAGATCTCCCTGGGCGAAGTTGATGAGGCGGATGATCCCGTAGACGATCGTGTATCCGAGGGCCACAAGGGCATAGAACGATCCCACTGTGAGACCGATGACCGTGTACTGGAGGAACACCCCCATCCCCAGCACCACCTCCTGGTTGGACAGGTCCGACGGCTGCGTGCTTCCCCTTGGCTTTGGGACCGCCTCGGTTCTCGGTATCGTACAGGTGCCCTGTGCGACTGAATCGAGGTGGTCTCGAGACCGCTCAAGTCGCGCACCGGAGGGATGCGAATTGGATCGGCGTGACATCGCGGTCCTGGGCGGAGGAGTGGCAGGCCTGACGGCGGCATACCTCCTGCGCGATCAGGACCTCGAGGTTCTCGACTCCGCGGACCATATCGGTGGCAGGACCAGGTCCCTCCAGCAGAGCGACGGCATCTGGCTGAACACGGGTGCTCAATACGTGTCGACGGATCGGGTCAAAGTGGTGGAGCTGGCCGACAAGGTTGGCGCACGGCTTCTGCGCGATGACAACCTGGAGGAATACTGGCGCGGTCTGTATCCCCGCGATCCCGATTCCCGGTCGGAGATCGAGAGCTGCATCGAACGCATCACGGCCGAGCAGATGGATCGCCGGCCGGCGAGTCTCCCCGAACTGGACGACCTGGCCTTCGATCAGTGGTTGGGAGATGTTTCCCCCGACACGCATCGCTTCTTCGACCGCTGGTGCCAGATCATGAACTCGGGTTCGTCGGTCGAGATCTCGCTCTACGGCGCTTTGTGGCTATGGGGAGACCAGCGCACCACACCGTGGAGCGACCAGCCGGTACCGCGGCACGATCGGGGAGATTGCGTCTTCGACGGTGGCACCAACGAGTTCACCAAGGCGCTCGCCCGGGCGATCGGGGGGCGCGTCTCCCTGAGGTCACGGGTCGTCTCAGTCCGCCCAGCAGACGGCGGCTATGCAATCGAGGTGGATGAGGATGGCGGGACGCGACGGGTCTGGGCACGCCTGGTGGTTTCGGCTCTGCCCGCGCCGGTGGCCGCCGACGTCATCGTCGACCTTCCGGGCTGGAAGAGTGCCGCCCTGCGCGCGGTGCGCTACGGCCGCTTCATGACGACGAACATCGTCGTGAACCCCAAGCACGCTCGGCCGACCCGCTATCCGCTTACCGCCGCTCGATCCGACGTCGCTTACAACCTCGACGCGTTCGTCATCAGAACGCCCGGAGATTTCGACGAGCGTGGCGGTTGTTTTCACAATATCGTCGGTGACCCGACCTCGCGCGTGGTTTGGGATGACCCGGATCACACGATCAAGACAGGCACGCTCCGGGAGCTGTTCCGTCTGCGCCCGGAGTACCGCGATCGGATCGTGAGGGTGGAGGTACAGCGCTGGCCCCACGGCATGCCCCTCTACAGCGTCGGCCGCATGAAAACGTTCGACCAGTTGACTGAGCCGGTTGGCGGAATCCATTTCTGCGGTGACTACAGCTGGGCCTCCAACATGGAGGGCGCGGCCCTGAGCGGAGAGCGCGCCGCGCAGGCGCTTCGGGCGCAGGCCTGATTGCGACATCCGCCGCGGTCGAGTGGTCCTGAGCAAGAATAGGCCGGTGCAGGGTCGGCGATCGGTGCTGCTGCCCGACGGCACCATCGCCGCCGGGGCGAAGTCGCGCATGGAGGAGGAGTTCCTGCTCGAAGCCCTGCGCTGGATGATGAAATCGCGCCTCTACGACCAGCGCGTGATCGCGCTGCAGCGCCAGGGCCAGTTCGGCGTTTTCTCGCCTGGAACGGGCCAGGAGGCTTCGATCATCGGCTCGGCGATGGCCGTCGATCCGAGCCGGGACTGGATGGTGCCCCAGTACCGCGAGCTGATGGCGACCGTCCACCATGGCTTGCCGCTGGAGGTCATCTCGGCCCAGTACCTGGGCAAGATCGCTCCCGCGCGAATCCCTGACGGTGTGAAGGTGCTGCCGACGCAGGTTTCGATCGCCGCGCAGCTGCCGCATGCCACCGGCCTGGCGTGGGGACTTCGCCTTCGGGGCGAAGACTCGGTGGTGATCGCCTACATCGGCGAGGGCGGCTCGTCCGAAGGTGACTTCCACGAAGCCCTCAACCTGGCCGGCGTCGTTCACGCGCCGATCGTCTTTTTTCTCCAGAACAATCAGTGGGCGATCTCGACCTCGCGGCGTGTGCAGTCGGCGACCCAGAGCTTTGCGCTGCGCGCCGCTGGTTACGGATTCGAAGGCGTCGAGGTCGACGGCAACGACGTGATGGCGGTGTACGATGCCGCCTGCGACGCGGTGGAGCGGGCGAGGAACGGCGGCGGTCCGAGCCTCATCGAAGCAGTCACGTACCGCATGAGCTTCCACAACACCACCGACAACCCCTCGCGCTACCAGGACCCGAAGGAGTTCGAGGAGGCGCGCACGCGCGATCCGATCGAGCGCGTCCAGAAATATCTTGCGGGGCTCGGTCTATGGGACGGCAAGCGCGAGACGGCGTGGACGGAGGAGCTCCGCGAGGAAAACGAGCACGCCCTCGAGCACGCGGCCGGCGCAGCGGCGCCTCGCCCGGAGGACGTGTTCGCCAACGTGTACGGTGATCCGCCTCCGCGCGTGCTCCGGCAGCGGGCCGAGCTGGTCGACGGGAGCGGAGTCTGAAATGCCGGAGCGAAACGTCGTCGAGGCCATCAACAACGCTCTTGCCGACGAGATGGAGAGCGATCCGCGAGTCATGGTCCTCGGCCTCGACGTGGGCAAGCTCGGCGGTGTCTTCCGAACCACGAGCGGACTGGTGGAACGCTTCGGGACTGACCGGGTCGTCGACACGCCGCTGGCGGAGGCCAGCATCATCGGCGCCTCGCTCGGCCTGGCCTTGGCCGGCATGGTGCCGGTGGCCGAGATCCAGTTTCTTGGCTTCACGGCCCAGGGGTTCCACCAGCTGGGACCTCAGCTGGGCAAGTACCGTCAACGCTCGCGCGGCCGGTACCACTGTCAGGTCACCGTCCGGGCGCCGTTCGGGGGTGGCATCCGCAGCCCCGAGTTCCACTCCGACGCCGTTGAAGCACAGTTCGTGCAGTCGCCGGGAATCAAGATCGTGATGCCCTCCAACCCCTATGACGCCAAGGGCCTGCTGATCGAAGCGATTCGAGACCCAGACCCGGTGCTCTACTGCGAGCCGGATCGCCTTTACCGAGCCGGCCGAGCAGAGGTTCCGGACGGGTCCTACACGGTGGCGTTTGGCAAGGCGGCGGTCGTGCGTGAGGGAACAGACGTCACTCTCGTGGCCTGGAGCGCGGCCGTCGAGCTGTGCCTGCGCGCGGCCGGCAAGCTGGCGGATGAGGGCGTGTCGGCCACCGTGCTCGACCTCCGCACCCTGGTTCCGCTCGACGTGGAGACGCTCTGCGCGCAGGTGGTGAAGACCGGACGCTGCGTGATCGTCCACGAGGCGCCGCTGTCCGCGGGGTTCGGAGCCGAGATCTCCGCGACCCTGATGGAGGAGGTCTTCTACGACCTGGACGCGCCGGTCGCTCGCGTCGGAGCTTTCGACGTGCCCTTTCCGGCCGCCTCGCTCGAGGACTACTACCTGCCGTCGCTGGATCGCGTGCTCGTCGCTGTGCGCCGAACCATGCAGAGCTGACGTTCAGAGCTCGACGGTCGACCCCGCTCCCTTCGCCACCGCTGCGCGGTAGACGAGGCTCGCAGCCGCCAGGTCCTCGACTGCGTGGCCCATCGACTTGTAGACGGTGACTTGATCACGTGATCGCCTGCCCGGCCGCGTGCCGAGCAGCATCTCTCCCATCTCGGTCGCCCTGTCGGGATCCATCCCCGTGAGCTCCGCGCAGCCGGCAGGGGGAGGTAGGAAGGCGGCCGCGCGCGACTCCACGTAGAGACCTCCTGCCTCGGCCAGAGCGCGATCGAGCTCGCCGGCGGGAGGCGCGAATCCGACCGAGGAGACGTGGGTGCCCGGAGAGACCCACTCGCGCCGGATCACCGGCGCGCCCGAATGGGTGCAGAGGGCGATGACGTCGGCGCCCCGGACCGCGTCCTCGAAGCTCTCGACCGCGTGAGCCCTGGGATCGAGCGCGGCCAGCCGCCGCGCGCTGTCTGGCGTCCGGGAGGCGACCCTGATCTCCTCGAAGTCGCGCACCCGGGGCATGATCTCGAGATGGGCGTGTCCCTGGACGCCCGCGCCGACGATGGCCAGCACCTTCGCGTCCTCGCGTGCGAGGTGCCGGGCGGAAACCGCAGCGGCGCCCGCGGTGCGAATCGCGGTGATCCGAGTGCCGTCCATCACGGCGACCGGCGAGCCGGTCGCCGGGTCGAACAGAGCGATCAGCGCTTGGTGTGACGGCACGCCGAGCTCGTGGTTGTGGGGGAACACGGAAACAAGCTTCACGCCGAGGCCGAGGCCTGAACCGTACCCGGGCATCGTGGCGAGCCAACCATCCTTCTCTGCGTTGACGGCGGTTCGCGCCGGTACCTCGACCCGACCGGCGCTCAGGGCCCGAAATCCCTCTTCCAGCGCGTCGAGAAGGCGGTCGAGGTCCAGGAGCGCCGTCATGTCGGCCTGGCTCAGCATCAGCATTTTCATTTGCCGTCCTCCAGTCGCGTGGACGCCCCGCGGGGATCGTAGCGGACGACGCGCGTCGTCGACCGTACGTCGGATGTGGCACTCTCGGGGTCGCATGCAGCGCTCCGCGCGCACGATTCTCGAGCGCCTGGTCCGGATTCCCTCGCCAACCGGTGAGGAGCGGGCGGCGGCCGAGGCCTTTGCGGTCTGGTGCGCGGACGCCGGCCTCGAGGTGGCACTGCAGGAGGTCGCGCCCGGGCGGCCCAACGTGATCGCCCGCTGGAAGGGGGGCGGAGGTCCGCATCTGCTGCTCACCGGGCACCTGGATACCGTCCCCGTCGGAGAGGGATGGACCCGGGATCCATTCGGGGCGGAGGTCGAGGGCAAAAGGCTCTACGGCCGTGGCGCCTGCGACATGAAAGGTGGGCTGGCCGCCATGCTGGGCGCGATCGTCGACTTGCAAAGGCGCGGCGAGGAGCCCGCCGGCGACGTGACGGTGGCCGCGGTCGTCGGCGAGGAGGAGGACTCCGCCGGCACGCGCGCTCTGGTGGCTCAGGGGATGCACGCCGACCGCGCCGTGCTCGCGGAGCCGACGTCGATGCAGCTCGTGCTCAGCAACCGCGGGTTGCTGAACTTCCGCCTGGTCGTCAAGGGCGCGTCCGCGCATGCCTCGGCGCCGGCCCTCGGACGCAACGCCGTGACCGCCGCCGCCGCGATCGTGCTCGAGCTCGAATCGATCGCCGATGAGCTCACACGTCGACCCCATCCCCAGTTCGGGCCCCCGAGCCTGACCGTGGGCACGATCCACGGCGGCACGCGCCCCTATGTCGTACCGGACCGCTGCGAGATCGAGGTCGACAGGCGCATCAACCCGGGCGAGACTGCAGAGAAGGTGTTGGGTGAGCTGGAGACAGCGATCGCGCTCGCGCGGCGGCGGCTGCCATGGCTCGAGGCAGACGTCATCGCGGGGCCGGATTATCTGCCCTTTGAGACACCGGGCGACCACGGGCTCGTGCGGTCGATGACCATGGCGATGACCGAAGCCGGAATCCCGCGCCAGATCTCTGCGTGGCGGGCGGCGAGTGATGCGGGACTCCTCGTCCATGGCGCGGGGATACCATGCGTTCTGTTCGGACCGGGCGATATCGAGCAGGCGGCGCACCGGCCGGACGAGTGGATCGACCTCGACGATCTCGACACCGCTCAGCGCGTATTCGAGCATGTGTTGCTCAGCCGGGAGCCGGCCCAGGAGGTGGCGGATGGCAGCGTTTCCCAGTGAGGAGTACGAGAAACGGCTGGAGAGAACACGGGTGAAGATGGGTGAGGCCGGGGTCGACGTGCTCTTGGTCACCGATCCGGCGAACATGAATTACCTGACCGGCTACGACGCCTGGTCGTTCTATGTGCCGCAAGCGGTGATCGTGCCGATGAAGCCGGAGCCGCCGCTGTGGGTCGGGCGGGAGATGGACGCTCAGAGCGCGATCCTCACCACCACGCTTCCGCGGGAAAACATCCTCAGCTACGCCGACGACTACGTCGAGTCGCCGGTGAAGCATCCGATGGAGCATGTCGCGTCGGTGCTCGCGGACGGCGGGTTCTCAGTCTCGCGTATCGGGTACGAAGGCAACGCCTACTTCTTCACCGCGCGCAACCTGCAGGTGCTGACGCGTGCTCTGCCGCAGGCAAGGTTTGAGGACGTCGACCTCCTCGTCAACTGGGTGCGGACGGTGAAGTCGGCGCTCGAGATCGACGTCATGCGACAGGCAGCCCGGATCGTCGAGAACGTGATGCGGGTCGCCATCGACGCGGTGGCCGTCGGCGTGCGCCAGTGCGACGCCGCGGCGCTGATCTCCGAGGCCCAGATCCGAGGCACCGAGCAATTCGGGGGCGATGCGCCGGCCAACCCTCCTTCCATCCTCAGCGCGGAGAACGCCGCGACCCCGCATGCGTCGTGGTCGGACCAGCCTTTCCGGCAGGACACCGCGACTTGCCTCGAGCTCAGCGGCTGCCGGCAGCGCTATCACTGCGCGATGTCGCGGACGGTCTACTTGGGCCAACCACCCAACGATATGCAGCGTGTGGCCGCGGCCACCGGCGAGGGGATGGCGGCCGCCCTCGCGACGGTCAAGCCTGGCGCGCTGTGCCAGGACGTCGAGCTCGCGTGGCGCCAGACCATCAACCGCGCCGGCTTCAGCAAGCCGTCGCGCATCGGTTACTCGATCGGCCTGAACTATCCCCCGAACTGGGCCGACCACACGGCGAGCCTCCGGGAGAACGACACGACCGTGATGGAGCCGAACATGACGTTCCACCTCATGCTCGGCATGTGGATGGAGGGGTGGGGCTTCGAGCTCAGCGACACTTTCCGGGTCACCGAGACCGGACATGAGGTCCTGGCCGACTTCCCGCGTCAGCTCTTCGTCAAGGCATGAAACGTCATCACGCGCGCCCGCTGGCCGTCGTGACAGGTGGGTCGCGCGGGATCGGGCGCGCGTTCGTCCTCGAAGCCACGCGGCGCGGCTACGACGTCGTCTTCACCTATCGCAGCCGGGAGGCGGACGCGGCCAGGACCGTCGAGCTCGCCGCCGCCTTGGGCGGAGAAGCCGAGAGCGTGCGCGCCGACCTCGAGGATTTCGAGGGCGTGCAGGCGGTGGCCTCCGCGGCGCGAGCCAGGGGACACGCCAGCTTGCTCGTCAACAATGCCGGCATCGGCGAGGAGTTCACGCTCGAGGCGCTGACGCGCGACGCGTGGGAACGGTCCGTGGCGATCAACCTGACCGCGCCCACCTTCCTGGCCAAAGAGCTGAAGGGGGACCTGGTGTCGCAGCGAGGCGCGATCCTGAACGTGAGCAGCGACGGCGGCGTCGCGGGCTCCCTGCACGGTGCTGCATACGGAGCCACCAAGGCGGGTCTCATCGGTCTGACCAAAACGCTGGCACGCGAGCTGGCGCCCGACGTGCGGTGCAATGCGATCGCGCCCGGCCCGGTGGCGACCGAGATGTGGTTGGCGATCGATCCCGCCGTGCAGGAGCGGGTGATGGAGCGAGAGATGCCCTTGAAACGGATCGCCCAACCTGAAGACATCGCGCGCGCGGGCCTCGACATCAGCTCGTGGCCGGACGCATCGGGAATCGTCGTCCTCCTCGACGGCGGCCGGATCATGTGACAGCCCCATGAAGGTTCTCGTCGTCGGAGCCGGCCTGTCCGGGCTCGTGGCCGCCACCGAGCTCCAGGCCGCCGGCCACGACGTGGTGGTTACGGAGGCGCGCGATCGCGTCGGCGGCCGCGTATTCACGCTACGGGAAGGTTTTGCCGGTGGTCAGTTCGCCGACATCGGGGCGGAGATCATCTACCACGGACAGCAGAACATCGCCGACCTCTGCGCCAAGCACGGCGTCGAGCTCAGCGAGGAGTTCAGTCTTGGCACTGACGTCCCCGACCTCATATTCGGCGGCGAGCGGCTCGATCGGGCCGCGGCCGCCGAGATCGTCAACGAGCTGCGCCAGGCGATCAAGCGCACCCGTCCCAGCCACTACGAAACCGTTGCCCAATGGCTGCGGCGAGCTCATGTCTCCGAACCGGCCGAGCTGCTGCTGGCCGCGATCGCACAGTCGACCCCGGCGGCCCCGCTTCGCATCGCGGACGCCCAGGAGCTCAACGTCGAGCTGTCGTGGGGCGAGGCCTACCGCAAGATCAAGGGCGGCAACGACTCTCTGCCACGGACGATGGCGCAGAAGGTGGACGTGCGGCTCAACCGTCCGGTGCGCGTCGTGGGCTGGGGGCCGACCGGCGTGACCGTCGAATCGGACCAGGAGACCTTTCACGCCGACCGCGTCGTGGTGACCGTGCCCGGCCCTCTTGTGTCCGAGCTCGGATTCGAACCGGCAATGCCGGCGGACAAGGTTCGGGCCCTGCTCCAGCTGCGCTACGGCAACGCAACCAGGCTCGTGGTCCAGTACGCGGAGCGCGAGCTGGTCAAAGAAGCGATCGGATCGGGCTGCTTCACGGACCGGATGCCCGGCTTTGTGATGGAGCAGACCGTCCATCAGAGCGGCGACCCCATTATCGTCGCGGGCCTGGCGGCGGGCGACGTCGAACCATCAGGCTTGACGGACGACCAGATCCTCGACAGCGTCGACGCCACCATGAGCTCCGTCGTCGGTCGCCCGATCAAGCGCCTGTTTGGATTCGTGAAGAGCTGGACGCACGACCCGTGGACGCGTGCGGTCGTCAGGGCGCCGATCGGCGACCAGAGAGACTCGGTCCTGCCACTCATCGCGGCGCCGCTCGACGGAAGGGTGTTCTTCGCGGGCGAACACACCGACAACAGGGTGGGGCCCGGTGGCATGGAGGGCGCCATCAAGTCGGGCTACCGCGTGGCGCGCGAGGTGATCGCGGAGCTCTAAATGCCATGAAGACATGTGCCCTTCTGGTCATCGCCGCAGGCATAGGAGCCGCCGCGCCCCGGACGATCAAGGAGCTGTGACCATCGACGACCGCGAGTTCCTGATGATCCCCGGGCCGGTGAGCGTGGACGAGACTGTCCTGGAGGCGCTCGCCCGTCCGGTGCGCGCGCACTACGGCGACGGCTGGACGCAGCTCTACAAGCACGCGGTGTCAGGCATGCGCGACGTCTTCAAGACGGACGGTGAGGTGCACCTGGTCTTCGGATCCGGCATGGCGGGCGTCGAGATGTGCATCGCCAGCGTGCTGAGCCGCGGTGACGAGGTGTTGGTGGCCACGAACGGTCTTTTCGGAGACCGCATGGCCGAGGTCGCCACCGCGAACGGGCTGCAGGTGGATGTGGTGCGTCCGGGCCTGGCCGAGGCGATCACCGCGGCGCACGTCCGCGATGCGCTCGCGACGCACCCCGAGGTGCGTGCCGTCTGCGTCGTGCATCACGAGACGTCGGTCGGAGTCCTCAACGACGTCGAAGGAATCTGCGGAGCGGCGCGCGAGCACGGCGCTCTGACCATCGTCGACGGCATCTCGGCGGTCGGCGGGGTGCCCTTCGAGATGGACGCCTGGGGGGCCGACCTGTGCGTGACCGTCGCCAACAAATGCATCGGCGGACCGATTGGCGTGGCGCCTGTCGCGGCGGGGCCGCGCGCTCTCGAAGCGCTTTCCGACGGCCGTCCGAAAGCGGCGGGCTGGTATCTCAACCTCGCGACCTGGCGCCGTTTCGCGGAGCTGTGGAGCGGTTGGCACCCACACCCGACCACGATGCCGACCAATGTCGTCGAGGCGTTCGACGTCGCGCTCACGGGTCTGCTCGAGGAGGGTGTCGAGCGCCGCTGGACACGATTGGCGCGGGCGCGGGACCGCGTTCGCGAGGGGCTGGAAGAGATGGGTTTCGGCATGCTGTCACCCATCGCCACGGCGTCTCCCGTAACCACGGCGGTGTACGGGTTGCCGAGCATGGACGTCGCCGATTACATGGCGTGGCTCCTGCGCGAGCACCGGATTCGCATCGGTGGAGGGCTGGGAGAGCTATCAGGCAGGATCTTCCGGATCGGCCACATGGGCCGCGCCGCGGAGCCCGACGCCATCGACCGGTACCTTCGCGCCACTGCGGACTACGTGGACGGACATGGGCTGGGTCGCGCTAGAGCGTGATCTTTTCCGGCGTCCAATCCTCGATGCCGGCCTGCACGTCGTTGAGGAAGCGCGACGCCGCCAGGCCGTCGATGATGCGATGGTCGAACGACATGGTGAGGTTCATGATCGGGCGAATCCCGATCGTGTCACCCACCACCACCGGGCGCCTGCGGATCGATTCCGTGCTCAGGATCGCTGCCTGCGGCTGGTTGATGATGGATTGCCCCGCGACCGAGCCGAGCGCGCCGGTGTTGTTCAGGGTGAACGTGCCGTCCCGCACGTCCTCTGGCCGGAGCGACTTGTTGCGCGCCCGCGTGGCGAGGTCGTTGATCGCGTGCGCGAGGTCGAAGAAGCCCATCAGGTCGGCGTCCTTGACGACTGGCACGATCAGCGTGTCCGGGAGCGCGACCGCGATGCCCATGTTGACGTAGTGCTTGAGCACGATGCCTTCGTCCGTCCAGCTTGAGTTCAGGTATGGATTCCTGAGCAGCGCGACGCAAACGATCTGGACGAAGAACGGAACGTAGGAGAGAGGGAACCCATGACGCTCGCGGAACCTGTCCTTCTCAGCCTCCCGGTACTCGAGCAAGCGGGTTACGTCGACTTCCCGGAGCGACCACGCGTGAGGCGATGTGCTCACGCTGCGCACCATGTGCTCGGCGATCTGGCGCCGCACGGCCGAGATCCGCACGACCTCGTCGCCTCGATCCGAAGGCATCCGCGTGGTTGCCGGGCTGGGCGCCAGAGCGCGATGTCCGGCCATGTACGACATCACGTCTTCGCGCCGCACCCGCCCGTCCTGGCCGGTGCCTTTGATCTGCGATATGTCCAGGCCGTTCTCCTCGATGAGCTTGCGGATACCCGGGCTGAGCCTGCCGGCGCCGGTCTGTTCGGGCCTCGGCTCGGCGCGTGGCTGCGTGGCTGCCTCGGCTTCAGGCTCAGCTTTCTCTTCGGCGTCAACACTCGCGCCCTCGACCTCCAGCTCGGCGAGGGCCGCCCCTATCGGGACCGTCTCTCCGGGAGCGACCTTGATGCGCACCAGCCGCCCCTCGACGGGGGAGGGGATCTCGGCATTCACCTTGTCGGTGACGACCTCGACGATGGGCTCGTCGCGGCGCACCAACTCGCCCTCCCGCTTGAGCCAGCGGTCGACCGTGCCCTCGGTGACCGATTCGCCGAGCTGCGGCATCTTGAGCGTGGTCAGGACCATTGAGGTGACATCCCCCGGTGGATTCTAGTGGGCGTCCGGTGCCTCGGTCGGCTCGCGCGGCTGCTCTACGATTCGGTGAAGCGACCGCGCTGGTTCAAGGAGGAGTCGAGTGACCCGTCGATTCCGTTTCGGTATCTGCACCGACCAGAACATGACCTGGGAAAAGACGGTCGAGCGCTGGCAGCTTTTCGAGCGGCTGGGCTACGAGAGCGCGTGGCTGTGCGATCACCTGGTCCAACCAAGCCGGCCCGAGGGACCCTACTTTGAGGCCTGGTCGCTGCTCGCCGGACTGGCGGCGCGCACCGACAAGATCAGGGTTGGCATTCTCGTCACCTCCAACACCTTTCGCTACCCGCAGGTCGTAGCGAAGATGGCGGTGACCGTCGATCACATCTCCAACGGAAGGCTCGAGATCGGGCTGGGCGCCGGCTGGTACGAGCCGGAGCACACGATGTTCGGGATCGAGTTTCCCGAGACCAAAGAGCTGGTCGCCCGCTTCCACGAGGCGGTTCAAGTGGTCGACCTCATGACCCGCGAGGACACGAGCTCCTTCGACGGCACGTACTACAAGCTGAAGGACGCGCGCTCGCGACCCGCGAGCATTCAAAAGCCGCGCCCGCCTCTCCTCCTCGGCGCGTTCGGGCCGCGCATGCTCAAGATCGTCGCCAGGTTTGGGGACACCTGGAACGCCTTCGGGACGCCGACCGAGATGCGCGAGCGCAACCAGATGCTCGACGACTACTGCCGCGAGATCGGGCGCGATCCCGACACCCTGGACCGCTCGCTCTACTACTGGGTGCCCAAGGCGGACGAAGACCCATGGATCTCCAGCGACGCTTTCTACAGCGTGATCGAGCCTTACATCGAGGCGGGGGTCAACCAGTTCATCTTCGACCAGCCGCGCGACGACCAGCTCGAAATGCTGGAGTGGGCGGCCAAGGAGGCCCTGCCCAAGTTCGCGAAGCAGGCTCCGCGCGTGCTCGAGCCGGCGAGCGCCTCGAAGATCGACACGTCGGACTGGAAGCGGCCCCAGGACCACCTCTAGAGCGCGCTAGAACTCGATGGCTGGATGTTCTGGTTCAGCCGGAAGAAATTGGCCGGGTCGTAGCGATCCTTGAGCGCAACGAGGCGCCCGTAGGTGTCGCTCCCGTAGGCCTGGCGAACGCGCTCACGCGTCTCCTGGAAAAGGTAGTTGGGGTACGCGCCCCCAGACAGGAAGGGCTGCAGGCGGGCAAAGGCCTCGCGCGCCCACCTCACGTTGTCGCCGTCTCGGGCCGGGTCGGTCCACTTCGCGTTGACGAGCAGGTCGTACTTGGCGCCAACGAAGTTCAGCGCGCTCCTTCCAGGAGCGCTCCGATGCAGCGCGCCATGCAGGTGTTCGAGCTGGACCTGGCTGAGAGGCGATGCGGCCTCGTCGAAGATTTCGTGCAGCGTCCCGATCGCCGAGCGGTCGAGCGCGCCCATCCCGTTCGTCTTCCAGTAGTTCCTCCAGCCCCAGGGCGAGATCTGGTCGTAAAGACGCTGCGCGTCGACATAACTTCGGGGCGCAACTCCGTCCCGCACGGGCGTGAAACGTGCGCGCAGCCGGTCATAGACCGGGACCGCCGACTCGGCCTCGCCGCAGTAGCACGTCAGCAACGTGGCGAGGGGTTCGCCTTCGGGGGATCGGCGGAGGACAAGGTCGCAAGAAAACTCGTCGGGGACCGTGTCGACGAAACCGTCGTAGAAGGCCAGAAATTCGGGTGTGTAGCGGAAGTCGACGGGCCCAGAGACCACGCCGTCCAGCGGATGGAGAGCGAACTCAAACGTCGTCACGACGCCGAAGTTTCCGCCGCCTCCACGCAGGCCCCATAGCAGGTCAGGGTTCTCCTCGGCCGAGGCGGCGATCCGGTCGCCGGATGCGGTCACCAACTCGGCGCCGACGAGGTTGTCGCATGTGAGGCCGTAGAGCCCGCGCAGGACACCGATTCCTCCGCCCAGCGTCAGTCCCGCCACTCCCGTGGTGGAAACGATCCCGCCCGGGGTCGCCAATCGGTGGGCTTGGGTTGCAGCGTCGAGGTCGCCCCAACACGCGCCGCCCTGGACGCGGGCGCGACGCCGCACCGGATCGACATCAACCCGACGCATTCGTGACAGGTCGATGACCAGGCCCTCCTCGACGACGGCGTTTCCCGCGACGTTGTGGCCGCCGCCGCGGACGGCGACCGCGAGGGCGTGCTCGCGCGCAAAGGCGATTGCCGTCGCCACGTCAGCCTCGTTCGCGCAGCGCACGATGAGATGCGGACGCCGGTCGATCATGCCGTTGAAGACACGCCGCGCCTCGTCGTACGCGTCTTCGCCGGGCTGCACGACAGACCCCGCGATCTCGCGTCCGAGACGCCGCGCCGCGTCTGCGTCCACGGCGGTCACTTCGCGACCGCCACTCGCGACCTGGACAGAAGCCGGGGCGCGAGCGAACCCACCACCGCCATCAGAACGGCTCCCGCCACCGGCGGCCAGAACGCAAGCGCGACGCTGCCGGTGGCGTCCACCAGCATCCCGGCCGAAAGCGGGCCCACGAAAGCAAGCAGGTAGCCGGCGGTGTACATGACCGCCGAGTAAGTCGAGGCCTCGCTCTCGTCGCGGGCGATCAACGGCGGCAGCGCGATCGAGGCCACAAACGCGGCCGCCGTGCCAAGGCCGACCATGAAGACAAGCGGCTGCACGAAGTCTGTCAGGCCGAGCAGCAGCCCGAGCGAGCCCGTCACGGCGAGAGCGCCCGCGACCACGTAAAACGGCGTCGACAACGCGTACGGCCAGCGGACGAAGGAGAGTGCGAACAGGGGGACGATGGGGAAGAAGTTCAGGAACAGGAACGTCGTGGCGACGTATCCGGCGCTCCGGCCGACGAGCAAGAACGGAACCCACGTCGCCACCGTGTAGTAGACGAGATTCTGGAACGTGAACAGGGCGGCCACCTGCCAGACCCTCGGGTCGCGCATTACAGCGGCGAGGTGCACCGGCGGCGCAGCCGTCCGATCGCGCGGTGTGAACCGAACCCACAACAGCGCGCCGACCGCGGCGACGGCCGCCCAAACGACGAACATCGCGCGCCAGCCGATGGCCCGCGAGATGTACGGCGAGAGCGAGGCGCCGAGGACGTTTCCCATCAGCAGTCCGTTGCCGTACAGGTTGCTGGCTCGTGTGATCGCCGTGGGGAACCACCGCCGGATCAAAACCGCGAGCGGGGGCTGCGCGAGGGCGATCGAGAGCGTCAGCAGCGAGCTGCCCGCGAAAACCCAGAACACGCCCGGCGGCAGCGTGATCGAGACGGTGAAGATGACGAGCCCGGCGGCGCAGAGCGAGACCAGTCGCCTTGCTCCATACCTGGTGGCGAGCAGGGCTCCAGGGATCGAGGCAACGCCCATCGTGAGCACGGCCAGCGAAGTGATCGAGCCGGTGGCCGAGAAGCTAAGTCCCAGGTCAGAGCGAATCGCCGGCAGCGACGGCGGAATTGCGAAGAGGATCACGCGCAGGTTGAAAGCCGTGAGCCAGACGAGCCCGAGCGAGATGACGGTCCGGCCCAAGGAGGACCATCCTAACGGTCAGATCTTCGACGAGTCAGGGACCGGGTTGTGAGCGCGGACCCAGCGGAACACGTCGCTCGTCGCGAGCTGGCCTCCGGTCACGTACAGCACATTGCCCGAGACCCACTCAGCCTCATCGGAGCAGAGATAAACGGCCGCGCCCGCGATGTCGTCGGGAATCCCGACACGGTTGAGTGGATAGAAGGATGCGCGATCCGCCCGCTGGTCCTCGGTTCGCAGCCACTGCTCCGTTAGGCGCGTGTCGATGACGCCCGGCGCGATCGCGTTGACGCGGATCCGATCCTTGCCCGCCTCGTACGCGAGGACCTTGGTCAGGTTGACCACCGCCGCCTTGGCCGATCCATAGATTCCTTCGGTGGGTGCGGGGAAGAGGGCGTCGATCGACACGATGTTCAAGATCGCGCCGCCATTGCCCTGGCGGGACATCAAGCGGCAAGCGGCGACCGCCGCGAAAAGAGGAGTGCGGACGTTGAGCGCGTACATGGCGTCGAAAGCATCGACCGTGGCTTCGGCCAGGGGCCCTATCGATCCCGGTACTTCGGTGATCCCGCCGGCGTTGTTCACTAGGATGTCGAGCGAACCGAGCTCCCCTGCAGCGGCGTTCACCATGTTCACCGCCTGGTCGGTGTCGGCAAGGTCGACCACGTGAATGAAGGCCTTGCGGCCGAGGCCCCGGATCTCACCGGCGACGGCGTCGAGCTCGTCGCGGCCCCGGGCCGCCAGCGCCACATCCGCTCCCTGCCTCGCGAACGCGAGCGCGATGGCGCGGCCGATGCCGCGTCCGCCGCCCGTGACCAGCGCCTTCTTGCCTTCGAACGAGAACATCGCGAGCCCTCCCTTCGCTTGGAGAATCCGCCTATCGTAGGGACCTCGCGGAGATTGGCATGACGGCAGAGCGAGTGGGGACGGCGATCATCGGCGGGGGCATAGCCGGCTGCGCGGTCGCCTACTACCTCGCGGCGGAAGGCGAGACCGACATCCTCCTCCTCGAGGCGGACGAGCTGGGCAGCGGATCCACCGGCGGCTCCTTCGGCGGCGTGCGCCAGCAGTTCAGCACGCCCCTGGAAGTCGAGCTGTCGCGGCGCGGCCTCGAATTCTGGCGTTCAGCCGAGCGCGTCTTCGAGGCACCAGTCACCTGGCATGCCAATGGATATCTGTTCATGAGCGGGCAGGCGGACATAGTGGCGAAGCTTGTGGAGGCCGCCCAGCTGCAGCGCAGCATGGGACTCGCCGACGTCCATGCGCTCGACCCAGAGCAGATCCGCGAGGTCGTGCCCTGGCTTGGAACCGAGGGTTTGCTCGGGGGGACGTATACGCCCAACGACGGCAGGGTGACCCCGACCGAGGGTGTCGCCGCGCTGGTCAAGGCGGCAAAGGCTCGCGGCGTCCGCTTTCGCGAGAAATGGGAGGTGAGATCGCTCGAGCGCGCCGGATCAACTTGGCGCATCAGTGGCCCTTGGGTCATCGAGGCCGAGCGCGTGGTGGCGTGCACCGGCTACTGGAGCAGCGACTTCCTTCGTCCATTCGGTCTGGAGCTCACGATCCGCCCGGTCCCGCTTTATGCGGCAATCACTGCTCCCGCACTCGCGGGACAGCGGGTTCCGCTGACCATCGACCTCGACACCGGCCTCTTGATTGAGCGTGAAGCGGATGGGCTATTGATCGCGATCCTCTACGAGAACAATCCGCCTGGTTACGGCCATGCCCGCATGCTGGAGCAATTTGCCGAGCTCGCTCGAGTGCGCGCTCCCTCACTCGCCGACCTCCGCATCGCGAGACATGTCGTTTCGAACGTGGACCTGGGTGGAGACGGGCATCCTTACGTGGGGTTGGTCGAAGACGGGCTCTGGATGGTGGCGGGCTTTGGTGGCCACGGGGCGATGCACGGGCCGCCGGTGGCGGAGTTGCTCGCCAGGACAATCGCCGGTCGCCCGGACCCGTCGCTGGACATCGAAGCGCTAAGTCCCTGGCGACCACCGGTCGCCGCGGCCGAGTGGATGGTGGCCGCGAAGAAAGGCTGAGCGGCTTCTCGGCTTTAGGCTGTCTCGACGTCGCCGGCCTCGTGATAAACGTGGGTCGGCTCGATCCTGAAGATGGCCCTTCGCTCGCCTGGAAACGACCACGGGTAGCGCTCGAGACTCAGATATCGGCGGCTGAGGGCATCCATGTGCTCGCGCCATCCGTCCTCCGACCACGAGGCGACCTTTCCAGTCACCGCCAGGAACCGGTTTGGATTGCGTGGGTCGACAACCGAAAGCGCGACCGCCGGCCGGCTTCGCATGTTGGCGGCTTTGACGCGATCGACCCGCACGTTGACCAGCAGCGTGTCGCCGTCGTGGTCGACCCATAGGGGCGTGACATGGGGCGTGCCGTCGGCGCGCAACGTGGCGAGGTGGCCCAGCGCGTCCCCCTCGAGGAGGTCGAGGAACTCCAGTGGGATCACGGAGGGCATCGACCGAAGGTTAACCCGACGCGTCTCATACTTTGGCGGATGTCCCCTGCCGCGACTCGCCCCCCCGTTCCCGCCGACAAGCTGCGGATCGGCCTGATCCTTCCGACCTGGACTACCACCGACGTGCGATGGTCCGAGGTCCTCGAGATTGCAGGCACCGCGGCCGCGGTCGGCTTCGACGCCCTCTACGTCAGCGACCACCTGCTGCTGCCGAGCAACAACGCGGAGCTGAAGCGGCGCGCGGGAGTGGATTTCCCCGACGATCCCGACATCGAGCTGGAGGGGTACATGGAATGCTTCACCGTGCTCGCTGCGCTTGCGGTGGCCATCCCGCGGCTCGCGCTGGGCTCATTCGTCGCGAGCACCGGATATCGCAATCCCGGCCTCATGGCCAAGATGGCCGTCACCATCGACGACATCAGCGATGGCCGTCTCGTCCTTGGTCTCGGCGCTGGCGATTCGGAGGGTGAGCACCTGACGTTCGGTTTTCCTCATGAGCAGAGGGTGGGCCGTTTCGAGGAGTCACTCCAGGTCATCAAAAAACTCTTCAACAATGAGTCCACCGACTTCGATGGCGCGCATCACCAGTTGCGCGCGGCGAGGCTGCTTCCGGCCGGAAGGAGACGCGGTGGGCCCCCGATCCTGATCGGGACGTTGAATCCCCGCCCGCGGATGCGCCGGCTGGTCGTGCAGTACGCCGAGGTCTGGAACGGCTGGCTGGGCTACACGGACGCCGGCCCGGAGTCGGCGGCCACGCAGCTTGGGATCATCGATGACGCGTGTCGCGAGCACGGCCGCGATCCGAACACGCTCGTCGCGACTACAGCCGTGTGCGGCGCCATGCCCGCCTCGGGCTACGTGCCGAGGCCGGATGAGCGGCCGCTCGCGGGCCCGCCGCGTGAGATGGCCGAGACGCTGCGCGGACACGCCCGGCTGGGTATCTCCGAAGTCCAGGTCGCGCTGACCATGGGCGGTTCGGAAGGTGTCCGTGCCTTTGCCCCCGTGATCCAGGAATTGCGGTCCAGGTAAGGAGTCGCCGGGGCGAAACTGGCGATGCCGTCGGTCAGTCGACCGGAAAGGTCACCCCTTGGGCAAGCGGCAGCTCACTCCCGTAGTTGATCGTGCATGTCTGCCTGCGCATGTAGCCCTTCCAGGCGTCGGATCCGGCCTGGCGTCCGCCACCGGTGGCCTTTTCGCCGCCGAACGCGCCGCCGATCTCGGCGCCCGACGTGCCGGCGTTGACGTTTGCGATGCCGCAGTCGGAGCCGACGGCCGAGAGCCACCGCTCCGCGGCCGCGAGGTTGGTCGTGAAAAGGCCGCTGCTAAGGCCCTGCGGCACCGAGTTGTTGACGGCGATCGCCTCCTCCAGACTGTCCACCTCGAACACATGGACGATCGGCGCAAAGACCTCCTCCTTGCAAATGGGCATGTCGACGTTCGAACGGACGATGGCGGGCTCGACAAAGTACCCCTTGCGGTCGGCGAGCACCTTGCCGCCATAGACCAGCCGGCCGCCTTGACGCTGCATCTCGGCCAGTCCTTCGCGGTAGTCGTCCACGGCTGATCGCGAAACGAGCGGGCCCATCAGGGTGGAGTCGTCCAGCGGATCCCCGATTCCGATTGTTTTGTACGCCGCGACCACCTGCTCCAGGAAGCGCTTTGCGATCGGGCGCTGCAGGATCAGGCGGCGGGTGCTGGTGCAGCGCTGGCCGGCGGTACCGACAGTCCCGAACACGACCGCACGCAGAGCAAGCTTCAGATCCGCGTCGGCGAGCACGATCACCGCGTTGTTGCCGCCGAGCTCCAGAATCGCGCGTCCTGATCGTTTGGCCATCGCGACCGACACGCGCTCGCCGAGGGCGCACGAACCAGTGGCCTGGATCAGGGGCACGCGTTCGTCCGCGAGCAGCACTTCGCCGATCGAGCTTCCACCGCCGATGACCAGGCTGAACACCCGTTCCGCCTCGGTTCCGGCGGTCACCTGGTGAAAGATCTGCTGCGCGGCGATGGAGATCAACGGGGTCAGGCTCGACGGCTTCCAGACGATCGTGTTGCCGCAGACGAGGGCCAGCGCCCAGCCCCAGCCCGGGACCGCGACCGGAAAGTTGAACGCGGATATGATCCCGACCACGCCCAGCGGATGCCACTGCTCGACCAGCCGGTGATCGCGTCTTTCAGACGCGATCTCTCTGCCGAACAGTTGCCTGGATTGGCCCACGGCCAGGTCGCAGATGTCGATGACCTCCTGGACCTCGCCGCGGGCCTCGCTCAGGATCTTGCCGTTCTCCAGGCTGATGAGCCTGGCCAGCTCTTCCTTGCGCGCACGAAAACCGTCACCGAGCCTGCGCACGATCTCGCCGCGGTGAGGTGCAGGCACCTGCCGCCAACGCGAGAATGCCTCCTGCGCCTCGGTGACCGCACGCCTGCAGTCGTCTGGGCTCGCGGTTCTGACATGCGCCAGGACGTCGCCCGTAGACGGGTCGCGCGTTTCGACCAGCGGTCCTGAGGCGTCATCGTGAAACGCACCGCCATACGCGACGCCCGTCACCGTTCCGCCAGCCTTCATGCCGAACGCGGCGAGGATCTCTTCGACTCTCATCTTCCGATCGGATGCGATCTTGGTGCTCATAGCAAGCCCATCCTTCTGAATTCGTAGATCAAACGACGTTGTTTTCCGGTTCGACGTTACCGGTCGCGAAGCGCCGGTGCGCGAAGATGTCGAGCGGCACCTGAGGTTGCTCACCCGAGAACCACTGCGCGAGCAGGTACCCGACCGCCGGCGCCTGCTGGAAGCCGTGGCCGGAAAAACCGCAAGCACACCAAAAGCCCTCGAGGCCATCGACCGGACCCAGGATCGGCTGATGGTCAGGCGTCATCTCGTACAGGCCCGCCCACGCCGTCTGGATTCCGGCCGTGGCGAGCCTTGGCGCCCGACGGTCGATCACCTCGGCCATGGCGTCGAGGACTCCCCAGTCGACGTCCGTGTTGAAGCTCGGCTTTTCATCGCGCATTCCCATTCCGAACAGCAGGCCGTCGCCTTCCGGATGGAAATAGAGTGACGTCGCGAAGTCGATTGTCATCGGATGCTGGCGTGACACCTCCGGCACGGGGTCGGTGACGAAGATGTTGCGCGGGTAGGGCTCCACCGGCACATCGATCCCCGCCATGGCGCCGATCTTGCTCGCCCATGCTCCGGCGCAGTTGAACACCGCGGACGTCGAGATCTCGCCGGCAGTGGTTCTCACCGCCCGCACATGTCCCGCCTCCTGAACGATGCCTTCGATCGCAACGCCTTCGAGCAGCCTGACCCCCAGCCTCCTGGCTGCGCCCGAGTAAGCAATCGTCACCGCGTGCGGGCTCGCGATCCCGTCGCTGGGGCAGAAGGTGCCGCCCAGGATGTCGTCGCCGTGAACCAGCGGCGCGAGCTCGCGCACCTCGTGTGGCTCCAGCCAGCGGGCGTCGGTGACGCCAGTCTTGTGCCACATCGGCAGCAAGCGCCGGAAGTCCGCGACCGAGAGTTGCTGCATGACGACGTTTGCGGCGGAGGAGAACTGACGCCTGATCCCGCCAGCGCATCTGCCCGTCGACTGCGATCCGAGCGTCTCTCTTTCCACAAGCACGACCTCCGCGCCTCGCCGCGCGAGGTGGTATGCGATGGAGCACCCGACCACCCCGCCACCCACGACCACGGCGTCAGCCGCGCCCCGGATCATGACCGGAACTACACTCTGCTCGGGGATGGAGTCTGGAGGCGAAGCGGGCCATGGGCGGCCACTTTATGGACCATCTGATTCAAAGGTTTCGCCGCGATTCTCGGGCATTCGGACCTACGCGCGGCTTCCCCACCTAACCGGCCGCCTGGCGGGCGTTGACGCCGCCATCGTGGGCATCCCGTTCGACACCGGTGGAACTTACCGCGTCGGCGCCCGGTTCGGGCCGGAGCACATCCGCAGCGCCTCTGCGCTGATGCGCCCGTATCACAGCGGAAGCGGAGTCGCGATCTTCGACCGACTGTCGGTGGTGGACTATGGCGACCTCCCTGTCGTTCCGGGCTATATCGAAGAGTCCCACCGCCGGATCGCCGGGGGCCTTCTGGACGTTTTGCGGGCCGGTGTCATCCCGATCGACCTTGGAGGTGATCACTCGATAGCGCTGCCGGAGTTGCGTGCTCTGGCCGAGGTGCATGGCAAGGTTGGGCTGATTCAACTCGACTCCCACAGCGATACTTCCGAGGCGTATTTCGACCAGCCCCACACGCATGGCACGCCCATCTATCACGCGGTGAGGGAAGGATTGATCGAGCCATCGCGATCGATCCAGGTCGGATTACGCGGTCCCATCTACTCGGACCGCGACTACGCGATCCCGCGCGAGATGGGGATCGAGGTCATCACTGGCGTGGAGGCGCATGAGATGGGCATGGCCGCGGTCGCCGAGCGAATTGCCGCGCGAGTTGCTGACATCAAGGTGTTCTTCTCGTTCGACATCGACTTCATCGACCCCGCGTACGCGCCGGCGACGGGGACGCCGGAGATCGGTGGCTTCACCACATGGGAAGCCCAGTCTCTGTTGAGGCGCCTTGCGGGCATCAACTATGTCGGCTTCGATGTGGTTGAGGTCATCCCCGCATATGACGTCGCCGACAACACGTCCTTCGTGGCGGCCAACATCGTCTACGAGTTCCTCGCGCTGCTCGCCCAGGCCCGGTGAGCGGCCGGCTCGCGGGCAAGATCGCCGTCGTCACCGGTGGCACGAGCGGCATCGGAGAGGCGACCGTCCGTCTGTTCGTCAGCGAAGGAGCTCGGGTCGTCATCGTCGCCCGGCGCAGCGGACCGGGGGAGACGCTGGTGGCCGACCTTGGTCCGGAGCGGACGAGATTTTTCGCAGGCGACGTGGCGAGCGAATCCACCGCCAAGAACGCGATCGACCTCGCCGAGCAATGGGGTGGAGTGGACATCCTCGTCAACAACGCGGCAATGGACTGGACGAGTCCGATCATCGAAACCTCCGCGAGCGACGTGCGCCGGGTAATGGAGACAAACTTCATCGGGTCGTTTGTCATGCAGCGGGAGGCTGCGACCAGGATGCTCGCTCGCCACCGCGGGTCGATCATCAACGTGACCTCGCGCAATGCCTCTGTCGGGGTGGCGACGATGGGGGCATACGCTGCGGCCAAGGGAGCGCTGCTCGCGCTGACAAGAGCGGCGGCTGTCGAGTGGGCGAGGGAGGGCGTGCGCGTCAACGCGGTCGCTCCGGGACTGACGCAGACGCCGCTCGTACGGACATGGATCTCGGAGCAGGAGGACCCCGCCGGATTCGAGAGAGAGGTGGCGTCGTCGATCCCTCAGGGCCGGATGGCCGAGCCGACGGATGTCGCCGGCGCAATACTGTTTCTTGCAAGCGATGAGTCCGCGCACATCACGGGTGCCTCCCTCGCGGTCGACGGCGGCTACACGGCGGCGTGATCGATGACCGTGAATAAATCCGTCGCCGGCTTCTCAGCCGAGGAGGCGAGCCGGCTTTCCGAGCTCGACCGGACACACTGGCTTCATCCGCAGGGCGATCTTGCGGCGTCTCCCGGAACGATCCCGCAGCTGATCATCGTCAGCGGACAAGGCGCGACGCTGACCGACATCGAAGGACGCGAGTACGTCGACGGCATGGCCTCGCTCTGGAATGTCAATGTGGGTTACGGCCGCGAAGTGCTCGCCGCAGCGGCCGCCGAGCAGATGACCACTCTGGCTTTCAGCTCCGCCTACGGCGGCTTTGGGACGGCGCCGGCCATCAGGCTTGCGGCCCGGCTGGCGGAGCTGGCGCCGGGCGATCTCGAGGTGACCTATTTCGCCTCCGGAGGCGCCGAAGCGAACGACACCGCTTACAAGATCGCCCGGCTCTACTGGAAGCTGCGCGCGGAACCGGATCGCGTGAACATCATCTCTCGGACTCGCGACTATCACGGCCTTACGTACGCCGCCACGAGCGCCACGGGCCTGGCCAACTTCTGGAAGGGTTTCGAACCACTCGCGCCTGGATTCCTGCACGCTCCCGCGCCCGACCCGTACCGCTATGCCGGCGAGGGCTCCGCCGGAGTGGCTTACGTGCAGGCCCTGGAGAAGGTCGTGCTGGAAGCGGGTCCGCAGACCGTGGCCGCCGTCGTGGCGGAGCCGGTGCAGGGCGCCGGCGGTGTGATCGTGCCGCCTGTTGACTACTTTCCGCTGCTCCGCCAGGTCTGCGACAAGTACGGCCTGCTGCTGATAGCCGACGAGGTGATCACCGGATTCGGGCGTACCGGGCGGTGGTTCGGCCTGGAGCACTGGAACGTCCAGGCCGACCTGATGATCTTCGCGAAGGGTGTCACCAGCGGCTACCTGCCGCTGTCGGGCGTCATGCTGACGCGTCGCGTCCACGACGTGCTGAGGTCGGTGAAGGGCATGTTCGCGCATGGGTTCACCTACAGCGGCCATCCGACCGCATGCTCCGTCGGGTTGCGAAACCTTCAGATCCTCGAGGAAGAAAGGCTCGTCGAGCGAGCCGCGGAACTAGGCGCCTACCTGCAGAAGAAGCTGCAGGCGCTGCGCGAGCTCGAGATCGTTGGCGACGTTCGCGGCCTCGGCCTGGTGGCCGGTGTTGAGCTCGTCAGCGACAAAGCCACCAAGCAGTCCTTCGATGTCGCAGAGGGTGCCGCGAGGCGCGTATGGCTCGAGGCCCTGGAGCACGGCGTGATCGTGCGCCCGATCGCGGGTGACGTGATCGCGATCTCGCCGCCGTTCGTGATCAGCGAGCAGCAGATCGACCGCATCGTCGAGGTGCTGCACGGGGCGATCGAGAGCGTCGGGAGTCAGCTGCGCCGGCCGGATTGATCCGGGGAACGATCTCCGAAATGCCTATGTCGGCATCGGCGTGCCGGTGAGCTCTTCACAAGCGGCAAGCAGCCCATCTTGGATCGTCACGTCACGCGCGGCAGGATGGGTATCCTGCCGCCTCTTGTGATAGAAGTACGCGCCGCTGACCATCGCGGCAGAGTCCTGGCTGACCGCGAGCCACGCCTGCGTTTCGGAACCGAGGCCGAGATCGTCTGGCGCGCCCCGGCCTCCCATCTTGGTGGCGACCCAACCTGGGTCGACAGCATTGGACCGCACCGCCGGCCAACGCCGCGCCAACGCAAGAGCCAGCACCGCGTCGAACAGCTTGGAGTCTGAGTACGCCTGGGACCCATTCCACCGCCGGCGCTTCCACTGCAGGTCGGAGAGGTCGGGATCGCCGCCGCGATGCATGCCGGAGCTCAGATAGATGAGGCGCTTGGGTTGTTCTATGAGCGCCGTGAGTAGGTAAGGGGCGAGCACGTTGATGGCAAAGATGTGCTCGAGACCCTCGAGTGTCTCGATTCGGCCTTCGCGGTCACCGACCCCCGCGTTGTGAATGACAGCATCGAACGGCCCTAAATGGTTGGCCTGATCGGCAAGTCCGCGAGTCTCCACGATGCTCACCAGATCGCCAACCACCACGCCGTAAGCCTTGGGCGCCGTGGTCTGTGAGTCTCGGGCACGCCCCTGGTTGCGGGCGTGGAGGACCACGTCGTGCCCGGCGGCAATCAATCGCTTCGCTGCCATGAGGCCGAGACCGTCGGATGATCCGGTGATGAGCACCTTGCTCATGGTCCTTGGCTCGACGTTAATTGATTGATCCTTGCCGCCGAGCATCTCAGCATTGCTCGAAACCCGGCGTGAAGCGGCCCATGATTGGTCGCGAGACCGAGTTCCTCGCCACCGATGAATTCCAGGTCCAGGCGAAGTCACTATGTTCGACATTCCATTTCCCGTGCACCGAAGGAGCCTGACCATGACCACCGACACGAAGGGCGCCGGCAAGTACGCCAAGGTCAACGACATCAACCTCTACTACGAGACCCACGGTGACGGGCCGCCGCTGATCCTCCTGCACGGCGGACTGGGGTCGGGCGAGACGTTCGGGCCCGTGTTGACCCAACTCGCGAAGCGCCACCAGGTCACCGCCGTCGACCTGCAAGGACATGGCCGTACCGCTGACATCGATCGACCAATCGACGTCCGGCTGATGGCCGACGACATCGCCGCCCTCATCGACCACCTTGGGTTGAAGAAGCCGGACCTGGTCGGCTACTCGCTCGGCGGTGGCGTGGCGCTCCACACAGCGGCGAAGTACCCGGCCAAGGTCCGCCGCCTGGTCGCCGTCTCAGCCAACATCCGGCCCGACGCGATCTATCCGGAGATGCGAGTCCAACAAGGCCAGGTGAGCGCGGCCGCCGCCGAGTTCATGAAAGACACACCGATGTACCAGCTCTACCAGAGGGTCGCACCACGTCCCGAGGACTTCCCGCGGCTGCTCGACAAGATCGGCGAATCGATGTCGAAGGACTTCGACTTCTCCGAGGAGGTCCGTGGTCTCCAGGTGCCGACGCTCATCGTCGCCGCCGACGCTGACATGGCTCCGCCGAGCCACTACGTCGAGGTGTTCAAGCTGCTCGGCGGCGGACTCCGCGACGGTGGCTGGATGGGCGAGGGCCGGCCGGCGGGCGGGCACGCGCTCGCGATCTTGCCAGGTCTGACCCACTACAACATCGGCAGCTCGCCACTGTTGGCTGCGGTAACCCTCGCCTTCCTCGAAGAGCAACCGTAGATTTCCGCGAGCCGCCGCTCGTTGGATACGGCATCGGCCGCAGTGGCCACGATAAGGGTGGATGGGTTCTGTTCCACCCTTCGAATGGAGGGTTGGGCGCGTCGCTCCCGGGTGTCGCCGCAAGTCCGCGATCCAGATGTCCTGCCATGCCGTGAGTCCGGGCTGGCCCAGAGTCGATGAACGACGCCGCATGCCTTGACAGGCGACTGCGGATGGTTCATAAATTTGGGGTTCTTCTCAGGTGGTGATTGTGATTTTCATCAGATGAAAACGAACGCTTATCGCACTCGGTCCGTGGAACGAGTTCTTGCCGTTCTCAATGCGTTCACCGAGGCCGGTCCCAACCTGACTTTGATGCAGGTCTGTGAAGCCACCGGGCTGACACCCAGCACTGCCTACCGACTCATGGCCAACCTCGTCGCTCGGGGCTATCTGGAGCCCGGACGTGAAGGCAACGCTTACCGACTCGGTTTGACGGTGATTCGACTGGCAGGTGTCGCCTTGGGTCAACTGGATGTTCGCGTCAAAGCGGCGCCGTTGATGGATGAGCTGCGCAACCGGACCCGCGAGACGGTTCACCTGGCGGCGCTAGATGGAAGGCACATCATTTACCTCGAGAAGCTCGAAGGGCTTCACGCCATTGGGCTGATGAGCTCCCGCGTCGGGCGCACAGCGCCTGCTCACTGCACTGCACTCGGCCGAGTCCTGCTGGCGTTCAATCCGGAGGCGACGGAGGAGATTCTCAAAGGGCCCCTCGAAGCGCCGACCCCTCGCACCGTCGTCGATCCCAAGGCTCTACGTGCATTGCTGGCTCGGGTGAATGAGCAGGGCTATGCCTTGGATTTGGGGGAGCACGAGCCGGAGGTGCGCTGCGTCGCGGCGCCTGTCAGAAACCATTCCGGCGCGGTAATTGCGGCGATGAGTGTTTCTGGGCCTGCACAAAGGATTGAGCCGATGCTGACCGAGGGTCTGGTGACGGAGGTGGTGCATGTTGCGCGGGCGATATCGGGCTTGCTCGGCTATTTGGGTTCCGCCATGGCCCGAAAAATCGTGGAGACCAGGACCGTTTAACCAGTTCACGTGGGGAGGCTTTAAAGGATGTTGAGCATTGAGGCACTCGTTGAGGGTTTGACTACAGGCCGGCTCAGTCGCCGTGGTTTTTTGCAAGGAGCGATCGCGCTGGGGCTTTCCATGTCCGGTGCTGTCGCACTTTTGGAGGCGTGCACGTCTGGGACCCCGGGCACCTCTGGCGCCGACCTGACGTTCGTCGTCTGGTCCTACGGTGTGGAGACGATAAAGGACAACATCAAGAAGCTAGAGGCGAAGGTCTCAGGCCTTCACGTTAACTTCCAGGACTTCGCGTGGACCAACTATCACGACACCATGGTCGCGAGATTCGCCGCCAAGACGCCAACTGATGTCTGCTATAGCTCGGACCATTGGCTCTCCGAGTGGGCAGCTGCGGGTTGGCTGACGCCTCTTGAGCAGAAGTACCCTGATCTCAACGCATACACAAGCGACTATTTCCCGTACGTGATTCAGGGCATGACCTATCAAGGCAAGAATTACGGAATCCCGTATTACGCAGACACCTGGGCCTTTCTGTACAACGAAGATCACCTCAAGAAGGCCGGCATTTCACAGCCACCGACCACGTGGGACGAGCTCACGCAGCAGTCCCTGCAAATCAAGTCAAAAGGAATCGCCAACTATCCGGTCATCCTCCTTTTCGCGCAGGATGATCCAGGATCCATCGAAGTCTGGACGTCGATGGTCTTCTCACTGACAGACGGCCACCTTTTCGACGAGAGCCTGAATCCGGTGTTCAATCGTTCCGGTTCAGCTGCGGCGAAGACCATCGATTGGGTCGCGAACGCCCTCAATACATCGAAGATCCTCGACCCGGCCTCTCTGACATCGCAAGAGATTCCAGTGGTGAAGGCAATGGAATCTGGCGCACACACCTTCACGATCCTGGAGACCTACAACCAGGCCGAGCTAAACAAGAGCGGTTCGGGTCCCTTCTCGGGTCAATTCAAGATGGCGCCGATGCCTGGCGATACACACAACACAGTCGGCTATGTGCGCTTTTACGCTGTCACCGATCAACTCACCAAGAGGGATGCGAACGTCGTCAAGTTTGGTGATCAGTTTTTGCAGTATTTCGGCGGCAAACCCGATGGCGCGATCAGCCCCGTGGTGAAGCGGTGGGCGGTGGAAAATGGCTTGGGCTTTGGTTGGAAGTCGCTTTGGGACGACGCCGATGTGCGTAAGGCATTCAGCACCTGGGGGAGCCCGGACATGTTGCGACAAAATCAGCAGCTGGCGCGCTCCAAGGAGGGGCTGACCAAGTACTACCCATCATGGGATGTCTTCACACGGGGCGAGCTGCAGAAGGCCTACCTCAAGCAGGTCAGCACGACAACGGCTTTGAGCGCGATGGCTGACAAGTGGAACAGCTTGAAGAAAGGCTGATCGTCTTTTAGGGATTGGACGTGGTCCAGCTGAGGGCTGGTGGGTCGCGCCGGCCCTCGAGAGGCCGGCAAATCGTGGCAGGCCGAGAATCAGGTTATGCCTACCTGACTCTCCTGCCCGTGCTGCTCATCATGGCGGCGTTCAGTCTCTATCCAATCGGCTACGCGCTGTACCTCAGCCTCCACAGAGAGGTTCTGACTGATCCACTCAACAATCCCTACGTCGGTTTCCAAAATTTCAGCAATGCCCTACACAGCTACTACCTGACTTCGTCGCTGGTATCGACGGCGGCATTCATGGCTATGGCCGTGCCGTCGGTGATGATTTTTGGACTGCTCGCAGCGCTGCTTCTCAACGAGGCGTTCGCCGGGGCCAGGATTCTTAGGGTCGCGATCTTGCTGCCCTGGGCAATGCCGGCCGTCGTAAGCGGCATCGTCTGGCGCTGGATGCTCAACGGGGACTATGGGATTCTGAACTCGGCGCTCTTCCAACTCGGAATAATCCACGACTACATTCCCTGGTTGAGTCAGCCGGCTTTGGCGAGAGTCGGTTTGGCCGTTGCTCATGTCTGGCGCGAAGGGCCGCTGGCTGCCATCTTCTTCCTGGCCGGCCTGCAGACGATCTCACCTGACCTCTACAGCGCAGCCGCCGTCGACGGCGCGGGGCGCGTGGCTGCGTTTCGGCGCATCACGATGCCGCTGCTCAGGCCAACGATCGTGATCGTCTTGATCTACGAAACGATAGTTGCAGCGACAACTTTCGACCTGGTCTACGTGATGACCGGAGGAGGCCCGGCTGACGCGACCTCGCTGATCAGCTGGTATGCCTACGCCGAGGTCTTCAAATTCTTGGATCTGGGAACGGGAGCCGCGTTGGCGTTCCTCATCGCCCTGGTTCTGCTCGCCGTAATCATTCTGTACTTGCGGGTGCTGCGCTCGGAAGAACGACGTTGACAACGTACATCCCAAGCCGCGCTTTTCGGCGACAAGCAGGCCTGTGGGCCGCCACGCTCGTCATGCTCGTGTTCATCCTGGGGCCGATACTCTGGATGCTCGACTCCAGTTTTCAGGGTGAAACCGAGCTGCTGACACGTCCGAGCCACCTGCTGCCTCAGCAGCCGACGATCGCAAACTTCAATTACATCTTCACGGGTGCGGTTCCGCAAGGACTGAATGTCAGGGGAACGCTTCGCAGCCGGATTTCGCAGGAGGCGCGTGAGGTTCCCGCCGCACTGGAGAACAGCGCCATCATCGCGCTGACGGTTGCCCTCGTGAACGTGGCGCTCGGGGCTCTCGCCGCCTATACGTTCGCTCGCCTCAAATTTCGAGGCAAATCGCTCGTTTTCAACTTTCTGCTGGGCACTCGACTGCTGCCCGCCATCGCCGTGGCGATCCCCTATTACGCGATCGTCAGCGCTCTCGGCCTACTCGATTCATATCTCGGCCTGATCCTCGTCTACCTGACCTTTTCCTTGCCGTTCACCATCTGGTTTCTGCGCGACTACATCATCTCGCTGCCGATTGACATCGAAGAGGCAGCTCAGATCGACGGATGCAGCCGTTTGCAACTTCTCCTCAGGATTGTCTTGCCGCTGGCCGCGCCGGGCTTGGCTGCGGCCGGCGCTTTCGCCTTCATGTCTTCGTACAACGAGTTCCTTTTCGCGTTACTTCTAACCCAGACGATCAGCTCGCAAACGCTGCCCGTGATTCTCTCGTCGGTCGCCACCAACCCAGACGCGAGCTTGGCGCTGATCGCGACGAGCGTGGTACTCGCGATGGTGCCTCCGCTTCTCTTCGCAATCGCGTTTCAACGCTTCCTGACCAGGGGCCTCGTAGCCGCCCTGGGTAAGGGCTAAGTCAGGTGACGGGAGCCGACATCGTGACCATCGGCGAAACCATGATCCTGCTTTATGGCGAGGACACGACCGCACCACTGCGTTTCGGGGAACGTTTATGTCTCGACTTCGCGGGGGCTGATTCAAACTTCGCAATCGCGATGTCGCGACTGGGCTACCGCTCAGCGTGGATCAGCCGTCTCGGCGCGGAGCCTTTGGGTGAGCTTGTTCTGAATGGAATCGCCCGCGAGGGAGTCGACGTATCGCGGGTGATCCTGGATCCACTCCGTAATACCGGCCTGTATCTGAAGCACCACGATTCGACCGGAGTCACCCGTATCCAGTACTACCGTCATGGCTCGGCCGCAAGCAACCTTCAGCCTGACGATCTCAATCCTGAGGACTTCCGGGACGCCAAGCTCGTCCATCTCAATGGAATGACATTCGCACTAAGCGAAACCTGCGTCAGCACCATGCGCAGGGCGGTGGAGTTGGGGCTGAATTGTGGAGCGATGGTCTCGCTCGACCTCAATCTCCGGCTGCAGCTCTGGAGTGTGGAATCCGCAAGGGAGACGCTTGGACCTGTCATCCAGAAGACATCGGCAATCTTCGGTACCGAGGACGAGTTTCTTGACTATTTCGCGGTATCTGACATCGACGAGGCGTTGAGCGCCGCGGTTGCGCTCGGACCCCGAATCGCTGTCGCCAAGATGGGGCCGGACGGCGCGGTGGCGCTCGTCGATGGAATGCGCTTCTCGCATGCCGGCTACACGTCGCCGGCGGTCGTCGATGTAGTCGGAGCCGGCGATGGATTCAACGCCGGATTCTTGGCGTCACATCTTCGCGGTCTCTCCGCATACGAGTGCTTGCGGAGGGCGAATCTGGTCGGCGCGTGCGCAGTCGCAACGCCCGGAGACTTCCAGGGATATCCCACCCTTGAAGAGATGGAGCGGCTGCTCGTGATTTGGCAGGAGCGCGGCCGAGCCGGTGACTGAGGAGATTGCGGCAGAGCGGCTTGTGGCCATCGTACGCACCCGAGACCCGGAGCTGGCCGTCCCATTGGCCGAGGCGATCGTCAACGGCGGAATTTCCAGCATCGAAGTCGCTCTCACCACGCCGAAGGCTCTCGAAACCATCGCCGAGCTGGTGTCGCGGTTCGCCCACCGGGTGCTCGTTGGGGCAGGCACGGTGCGGAATGCATCGGATGCCGGGAGTGCCATCGCCGCGGGCGCGCGGTTTTTGGTTTCGCCGG
>Ga0209808_1000101_pt1 | contig 44208 bp, 39 predicted proteins | sample GraSoiAngelo_157_FD_186171 | JGI IMG/M metagenome (GOLD analysis project Ga0209808, IMG submission 186171) | Grasslands soil microbial communities from the Angelo Coastal Reserve, California, USA - 14_1009_16_20cm (SPAdes) (version 2) | ecosystem: Environmental > Terrestrial > Soil > Grasslands ... | reverse complement strand
CGAGGTGTAGCGCGCATCGAACCGCTCCCACGTGAAATCGCCGTCGTTGTCGAACCCCACCTCGCGCAGCAGGTAGTAGCGCAGCGCGTCCGCGCCGTGCCGATCGATCGCCTCGCCGAGGGTAACGGCCGTGCCGGCGGTCTTGCTCATCTTGGCACCCGACCACTGCACGTACCCGTGTGCCCACACGGCGCGCGGTAGGGGCAGCTCGGCCGCGAGCAGCATGGCGGGCCAGATGACGCAGTGGAAGCGCGTAATCCCCTTGCCCACGACGTGCAGGTCGGCGGGCCACAGGCGGTCGTAGCCGGGCTCCGGGAAGCCGGTCGCCGAGAGGTAGTTGATCAGCGCGTCGAACCAGACGTACACCGTCTGCTGCGGATCGCCGGGAAACGGGATGCCCCAGGGCTGGCGCTGCCGCGAGATCGAGATGTCCTGGAGGCCGGCCTCGAGCAGGCGCAGCACCTCGTTGCGGCGGATCTCGGGCTGCACGCTCAGCGCGCCGGAGCGGATCCGGTCGAGCACGGCGTCGCGGTACGCGCTCAGCCGAAAGAAGTGGTTGCGCTCCTTGGTCGGGATCAGCTCGAGGGTAGGATGCTCGACGCAGTGCCCGTCGACGATCTGCGCGCCGGTCTTGAACTCCTCGCAGCCGGTGCAATACAGCCCCTCGTACTCCGCTTCGAACAGGTCCGCCGGGTGACGCTGCCGGATGCGCTGCAGCAGGGCCGCCACCGCGCGGGCGTGCCGCGGCTCCGTGGTGCGGATCCAATCGTCCTGCGAGCAGTGGAGGCGGCGCCAGTAGTCGGCGAACGTGGCGGCCATGCGGTCGACCCAGGCCTGCGGGGTCACGCCGGCGCGCGCCGCCGCCTGGATCACCGACTGGCTGTGCTCGTCCATTCCCATCAGGAAGTGGACGTCGTCCCCACCCAGCCGGTGATAGCGCGCGATGCAATCGGCGCCGATCTTCTCGAGCGCGTGCCCCAGGTGCGGCTCGCCGTTCGAGTAGTCGATCGCCGTCGTCAGGTAGAACTTAGGCATCCGCTCCGGAGACTTCGCCCTTCAGCTTCTCGAGCGACACCACGCGCGTGTCGCCTCCATCGGTGCGGAGCGTGACGGTTTCGCGGAAGACATCCACCGCCAGCACGCGCTCGGCTCCCACGGCGGTGCGCAGCACGCGGCCCTCTTTGGGGAACCGCTTACGCGTCTGCACGTAGAAATCGTGCTCGTAGCGGAGGCAGCAGAGCAGCCGCCCGCATCCTCCGGAGATCTGGGACGGATTGAGCGACAGATGCTGATCCTTGGCGAGCGCGAGGCTCACCGGCCGCAGCTCGGGCAGCCAGCTCGAGCAGCAGTACTGGCGACCGCAGCGGCCCACACCGTCGAGCCGCTTTGCCTCGTCGCGCGCGCCGATCTGGCGCAGCTCGATGCGCGTGTGGAACAGGCTCGCGAGGTCGCGCACCAGCGCCCGGAAGTCCACGCGCTGCTCGGCGGTGAAGTACACGGTGAGCTTCTTCCGGTCCCACTGCCACTCGGCGTCCGAGACCTTCATGGGGAGGGTGTGACTCTTGACCCGCTCCATCACCCGGCGCCGCACATCCTCCTCCTCGCTGTGCAGCTGCGCGGCGATGGCGGCGTCGTCGGCGGTGGCGCGACGGACGATGCGCCGGAGGGCGACCTCACCCCCTCGCTCCCCCTCTCCGCTTTGCGGAGAGGGGGAAGGGGGGAGAGGATTTGCAAGGCTGCACCCGCTGCAGCCGCCGGCGCACTTCTTCGCCGCGATCGGGCCCACGGCCGACACCCGGCCGAGGTCCTGCCCCCGGTCGACCTCGACGATCACGGAATCGTGGAGGGCGAGCGGCTCGGCGGACGGCCAGGAGAAGTATTCTTTCCGGTTCCCTTTGAACCGGACCTCGATGACGTCGGTCAACTCACTTCTCGCTCAACGCACCCATCGAAAGGTACTTCTCCTCCCGCCGTTTGAGGAGCTTCTCGATCCTGACCTTGCGGAGATGCCGCAGGTAGCGACGGAGGGTCTCGCCGAGCGCCGCGGCCGTCGCTTCGGGGTCGGCGTGCGCCCCACCCGGCGGCTCGGCGATGATCTCGTCGATGACCCCGAGCTCCAGCAGATCCTCGGCCGTGATCTTCAGGGCCTCGGCGGCCCGCTCCCGCTGGCTCGCGTCCTTCCAGAGGATGGCCGCGCAGCCCTCGGGGGAGATGACGGAGTACACCGAGTTCTCGAGCATCAGCACGCGGTCGGCGAGACCGACGGCGAGCGCGCCGCCCGAGCCTCCCTCACCGATCACCGCGGTGACGATCGGCGTGCGGAGCGTCGCCATCTCCACGAGGTTCCGCGCGATCGCCTCGGCCTGGCCGCGCTCTTCGGCCCCGAGCCCGGGGTAGGCGCCCGGCGTGTCCACCAGGGTGATCACGGGGGCGTGGAACTGCTCGGCCAGATGCATGAGGCGCAGCGCCTTGCGATAGCCCTCGGGGTGGGCCATGCCGAAATTGCGATGGAGGTTCTCCTTCGTGTCGCGGCCCTTCTGGTGCCCGATCACCATCACGCTCATGCCGTCGAGCCGGGCCCACCCCCCGACGATCGCCGGATCGTCACGGAACAGGCGGTCGCCGTGCAGCTCGACGAAGTCGGTGAACACCGTGCTCAAGTAGTCGAGCGTGTACGGTCGCTTCGGGTGGCGGGCCACCTGCACGCGCTGCATCGGCGTCAGGTTCTTGTAGATCTCGGTGCGCAGCTCGGCCAGTCGTTTCTCGAGCGGGGCGAGCTCCTTGGCGACGTCCACCGCCGTCTCGCCCGCCACGCGCTTCAGCTCCTCGATCTGGCGCTCCAGCTCGAGCAGAGGACGCTCGAAGTCCAGCGTGTGGGTCGCCATCGTCAGGTCGTCCGCACCAGGTGCACGTGCTCGGGTCCGAGCAGCGCGCGCAGGGCCACGACGAGCTCGTCTGCGGCGTCCACATGGAGCGAGCGGCTGCGCAGCCGTGGGACGCTCCCCCCGCCGTTCCCTGATCCGTCGTCCCACTCCACCAGCACCGGGGCCGGACCGGGGTGGGCGGCGCACAGGGCGGCCACGGCGCGGGTCGCGTCGGGCGGCGGCGGTGCATCGGGTGACCAGCGGAGCGCGACGCCGATCGCGCCGGTCGCCTTCAGGTCGTCGAGCGCCTGAGCCGTCTCCACGATGAACGGCGCCTGCTCCTCGCCCCGGTCGCGCGCGCTGTAGCTGCCCGCGAACAGCAGTGCGCGGTCGGCCCGGATCACCTCGTTCAGCTTGGCCCACGCCTCTGGGAACACCAGCGCCTCCGCGGTACCGTGGAAGTCCTCGAGCGTGAGGCGCGCGTATTCGGCGCCGGTCTTCTTCGAGATCTGCCGCTTCACCACCGTCGCGACGGCGGCGATCCGCACCCGCTGCTCGCTCCACTGGCCGAGGGTGGCGGTGGTGCGGGTCCCGAAAAGCTCCACCTCGGCGCGGTAGCGCGCGAGGGGGTGGCCGGAGATGAAGAACCCCAGCACGGCTTTTTCCCGCGCCAACCGGTCATGTTCCGACCACGGCGCGACATCCGGGATGCGCGATGCGGGATGCGGGACGGCCCCGGGCTCACCGAACAGGGCGCCCTGACCCGCGTTGCGCTCGTCCTGCCGCGCCTGGGCTTCGCCGAACGCGGCGTCCAGCGCCGCGACGAGCTGGGCGCGGTGACCCCCGAGGGAATCGCAGGCACCGGCGTCGATCAGCGCTTCGAGGACGCGCTTGTTGCAGAGACGCAGGTCGATCCGGTCGCACAGGTCGACGAGGGAGTGGTACGGCCCGCCCGCCGTCCGGCCGGCCAGGATGGACTCGATCGCGCCGGCGCCGACGTTCTTGATCGCGCCCAGACCGAACCGGAGGCGGCGGTCGCCGACCACCGTGAACTTGAAGCCGGACTCGTTGACGTCGGGCGGCAGCACCTCGAGGCCGAGCTCGCGCGCCTCGTTGATGTAGCGCACGACGTTATCAGTATTGCCGATCTCGGACGACAACAGGGCCGACAGGAACTCGGGCGCGTAATGCGCCTTGAGCCACGCGGTCTGGTAGGACAGCACCGAGTACGCGACGGCGTGCGACTTGTTGAAGCCGTAACGGCCGAAGGTCTCGATCTGGGCCGCGATGTCCTCGATGCCGCGCCGATCGTGCCCCAGGGCGAGGGCGCGCTCGATGAAGCGGCCCAGCTCGTGCTGGATCAGGTCCTTGTCCTTCTTCCCCACCGCCTTGCGCAGCATGTCGGCTTCGGCGAGCGAGAAACCGGCGAGCAGGTTGGCGATGCGCATCACCTGCTCCTGATAGGTGATCACGCCGTAGGTGGGCTGGAGGATCTGCGCCAGCGCGGGGTGGGGGTAGCGCACGGGCTCCCGTCCGAGCTTGCGGTTGATGAACACGAGGTGCATCCCGGTGTCGAGCGGGCCGGGACGGAGCAGCGCGTTGGCCGCGACCAGGTCGTCGAACCGGTCGCACCGCATGCTGCGCAGGCAGTCGGTGGCGAGCGGGGACTCGAACTGGAACACGCCGGCCGTGCGGCCGGACCCGAGCAGCTGGTAGACCAGCGGGTCCTCGAGGTCCAGCGCATTCATGTCGAGCGTGATCCCGTGCCGCTCCGCCACCATCCGCACCGCGTCGTGAATCACCGTCAGGGTGCGAAGGCCGAGGACATCGATCTTCAGCATCCCGACCTGCTCGAGCGCCACCATGTCGTACTGGGTGATGATCGCCTCCGCTTCCTGCGGCGCGAGGCACACGGGGACATAGTCGGTCAGCGGGCCGGGGGCGATCACCACGCCGGCGGCGTGCACCGAGGCGTGGCGCGCCAGCCCTTCGATCCGGGTCCCGAGGTCGAGGATCTTGCGGACCCGCTCGTCCTGGCGCGCGAGCTGTCGCAGCTCGGGCGACTTCTCGGACGCTTCCGCGAGCGTCACCGAGATGCCCGGCCCCGCGGGAATCATTTTGGTAAAGCGGTCCACCTCGCCCGGCTCGACCCGCAGCGTCCGGGCGACGTCGCGGAACGCGGCGCGCGCCTTCAGCGTCCCGAAGGTGATGATCTGTCCGACCGAGTCCCGGCCGTATCGCTCCCGGATGTACTGGATCACCTCGCCCCGCCGCTCGAAACAGAAGTCGAGGTCGATGTCCGGCATCGAGATGCGCTCGGGATTCAGGAATCGCTCGAACAGCAGGTCGAACTTGAGGGGGTCGATGTCGGTGATGCCGAGCGCATACGCGACCAGCGACCCCGCGGCCGAGCCGCGTCCGGGCCCCACCGGAATGCCGCGGTCCTTCGCCGCCTTCACGATGTCGTACACGATCAGGAAATAGCCGGCGTAGCCGGTGTGCGAGATCACCCCCAACTCGTAGTCGAGCCGCTCGTGGACGACCTGGGGGAGGGGGTCGCCGTAGCGCGCCGCCGCCCCCGCGCGCGCCAGATGCACGAGTAGATCGTTATCCGACGCGAACTCGGCCGGGCGCGGATACTGGGGCAGGAAGTAGCGCTTCTCGAAATCGAATTCGCACAATCCCGCGATGCGCTGGGTTTCGGCCAGGACTTCCGGGTGGTCCGGAAACAGCGCGCGCATCTCCCGCTCTGACTTGACGTAGCTCTCCTGGCCGAAAAAGCGGAAGCGGTTGGGATCGTCCAGGTCCTTGCCCGTGCCGATGGCAAGGAGGACGTCGTGCGCTTCGGCGTCCTCTTTCCTTAGATAGTGCGCGTCATTGGTGGCGACGACCGGGAGGCCGAGCTCCTGCGCCAGCCGGAACATGCCGGCGGTGACGGTCTTCTCGTCCGCGAGACCGTGGTCCTGCACCTCGAGCCAGAACCCGTCCGGGCCGAACACCCCGGCGAAGTACTGCGCGCTCGCCTTCGCGGCCTCGTAGTTGCCCTGCCGCAGGTACAGGGCGATCTCGCCCGAGAGGCACGCCGCGAGCCCGATCAGGCCGCCCGAGTATCGCTCGAGCACCTCCCGGTCGATGCGCGGCCGGCGGTAAAAGCCCTCGAGGAATCCGATGGACGAGAGCTTGACGAGATGCTCGTAGCCCGTGCGGCTCCGCGCGAGCAGCACGAGATGGGAATACGGGCCCGGCGCCTCGGGCGGGGGGCGCTCGCGCTTGTGGCGGTCGCCGAAGGCGAGATAGGCCTCGAAGCCGAGGATCGCCCGGATCTTGCGCGCCCGAGCCTCGGCGTAAAACTGCCACGCCCCGTGCAGGTTGCCGTGGTCGGTGATGGCGAGCGAGTCCATGCCGAGCGCCTGAACCCGGTCGAGCAGTTCGGGGATCCGGTTGGCGCCGTCGAGGAGAGAGTACTCGCTGTGGGTGTGGAGGTGAACGAACGCCATACGGCTAGCGGAAGATATCGGCGCTCCAACGCATTGTCAAAAGCGCGTTGCGCCGGATATTTTGCGGCCCATGCCCCGGGTCGCGGTGCTGTTCGCGCTGAGCCTGCTGATGGCCCTCTTGCATCGCGTGACCGCGGGCGGTCCGCTCGAAGCGCGCGCGACCCTGGCCCTGGGCTTTCTCCTCCTCGCCGCGTACGTCGGCGGCGAGCTCGCACGGCGCGCGCGGCTGCCGCGCCTCACCGGGTACCTGCTCGTCGGTTTCGCCGTGGGCCCGGCCTGGCTGGGGCTCGTGCGACGCGAGGAAGTGGAGGCACTCGGCCTCATCGAAGACGCCGCCATGGCGCTGATCGCCTTCGCCGCCGGAGCGGAGCTGACACTCGACAGATTGCGCCAGGGCCGCGTCGCGCTCGCGCGGCTCGCCACCGGCGCGGTCGTATTCCCCTTCCTCGCCGTTACCCTCGTGCTGCTCTCGGTGAGCGCGTGGTTCCCGCTCACGCGACATCAGCCAGTGGGGGACGCGATGGTCGTGGCGCTCGTGCTCGGCACCCTCGCGGCGGCCTCGTCGCCCGCCGTGACGATGGCGATGATGAGCGAGCTCGACGCACGAGGCCCCGTGGCGCGCGCGCTGCTCAGCATAACGGTCGTGCAAGACGTCGCGGTCGCCATCCTTTTCACGCTGGTCCTCGCCAACGGAGGGCTCCTCACGAGCGCCGGCGCGCTGAACGCGGGTGTCGCGGGGACGGCCACCCTGCGGCTCGCCGGCTCGGTCGCGGTGGGCACCGTCCTCGGCTTCGCGCTCGGCCGCTACCTCGGGCTGGTGCGCCGGGACACGGGCGTGTTCCTCGCGGCCACGGCGTTCGTCGCGCCGGAGGTGGCGCGGCTCACGGGTCTCGAGCCGTTGATCATCGCGCTCACGGCGGGGTTCTATCTCGAGAACTTCGCGCCGGTCGAGGGCGAGCGCCTGCGTCGCGAGCTGAAACGCGCGTCGCTGCCGATCGCTGTGGCGTTCTTCGCTCTGACGGGTGCGGGGCTGCGGGTCGGCGTGCTGGCGGATCTGTGGCCGTGGATCCTGCTCCTCGTTGGCCTCCGGCTGGTGGGCCTGCGCTACGGCATGCTCTGGGCGGGGTGGGATCCGCGGGTGACGCCTGCCCTGGCGCGGCACGGCTGGCTCGGGCTCATATCGCAGGCCGGGATGGCGGTGGGGCTCGCCCAGCTCGCGCGGCGGGCGTTCCCCGAATGGGGGGTCTCCCTTGAAACGCTGATCGTGGCGATGATTGGGGTCCACGAGGTGGCGGGACCCATCTGCTTCCGCACGGCGCTCGTGCGCGCTGGAGAAAGCAAGGAGACACATGATGCCGAAGCGCTTGTGGATAGCGGGCCTGTCGTCGCTCCTCGGGACGGGCTGTAGCTCCGGGGAAGCGCTCGCCCCGCCGTTGCCCGCGTGCACGGCGGCGAATGCCGCACAGGTCAGCCTGGGGGCCGTGGCGAGGGACACGGCCCTCGATCTCACGCAGGCGGCCGGGTGTGCCCTCTTTCCGACGAACTTGTCGACTACGGCGGCGATCCGCTACCTGGTGGTTCCGCAGTCGGCGAGCGCTACGCCCAACGAGTCGCAGGCCTACCAGCTGCGCGGCAGTCCGCTCCTGGCTGCTGTGGCGGCCGCCGCGTTCGCCGTGCCGGCGCCGGCCACGCCGGCGCAGCAGTTCGATCTGAGCCTGCGACGCGCCGAGCGGGAGCTGGCGGCCCGGGTTCCCGCTCCCGCCCGAGCGCCGGCCCGAGCCCTCCTCGCCCCGACGCCCGTGGACTCGGGCAACGTCCGGACGTTCAAGGTGTGCGCCGTGGCGGTGGGGTGCGACGCGCGCAAGTCAAATACACTCGCCAGCGTGACCGCTACCGCCTTGAAGGTGGGGCAGCACATCGCGATTTACGTCGACAACGCCGCGCCGCAGCCCGGCATGAGCCAGTCGGACCTCGACAACCTGCGCGCGATCTTCGACACGCGCCTGTACGAGCTGGACACGCTCGCGTTCGGCCGCGAATCGGACATCGACAACAACGGCATGGTAATCGTTCTCATGACGGGGAAGGTCAATGCGCTCGTGAGCAAGGACTCGTGCGCCAAGGGTCTGATCGCCGGATATTTTTTCGGTGCCGACCTCATCACCACACCGCCGTTTGCCACCGGGAACAATGGCGAGATCTTCTACGCGATGGTCCCCGACCCCTCGGCCACCCTGAGCTGTGCGTACTCGGTGCTCACGGTGAGGCAGCTCGTTCCTCAGACGTTCGTGCACGAGTTCCAACACATGATCAGCTTCAACCAGCACTTCCTCCTGCGGGGTGAGTCCTCGGAGGACCTGTGGCTGAACGAGGGGTTATCGCATTACGCGGAGGAGCTGGGTGGGCGTAGTTTCCTGCCTGCGGACAGCGCGACGTTCTGCAGCTACGTCTTCGGGGATGTGTTCAACGCCGGCCAGTACTTCGGCGCGCCGCAGAATTACTTCCTCGTGGACACGGCGGGGATCGGCGGGCTGGCGGAGCGCGGCGCGTACTGGCTGTTCGTCCGCTACTTGGTGGATCGGTTCTCCACGGATGCGTCCACGGCGGCCGCGAACGTCGTCACCCGCTCGCTCGAGCAGACCGCACGGATCGGCGCCGACAACGTGAGCGCCGCGACGGCGACTCCGTTCGACACGCTGCTCAAACAGTGGGCGTTTGCGAACTACGTGTCCGACCTGCCGGGGTTCGCCGTTCCGCCCAAGCTCCGGTACACGAAATGGCAGTTCCGAACCGCGTTTCCGGTGCTCAACGCCAGGTGCAGCAACAGGATTCCGGCGGCGTTCCCGCTCGACACCGCGGCGCACGCGTACCCGGCGAGCTCGATCAGCGCCAGCGGCGTGTTGCGCGCCGGTTCCGCCGGCTACTACATCGCCCAGCAGGCGCCGGGCGAGCCCGAATTCATTCTGCAGGTGAACGGTTTCGATCGTCTCGTCTTCGCCCCGTACTCGACGTTACTGCGGGCCAGGGTCGTCCCGCGGCTCAACGTGATTCGCCTGCAGTGACGGCGGCGGTCGGGCGGTCGGGCGGTCGGGCGGTCGGCGTGGCCGTGGCGCTCCTGACCGCCGGTCCGCCGGTCCGCCTGTCCGCCCAGACGGGAGGCGTCGCGGTGCTTCCCGGCTCCGCCCGCGCGGCGGGACTGGGCGGGGCGGGGGCGGCCATCGTCGGCGACGCCGGCTCCATCTTCACGAACCCCGCGGGGCTCGCCACCGTGCACCACCTGGCCGTCGAAGGCGAATACGAATCGTACCCGTCCGGCGTGACGCTCTCCACGGGAGCGCTGGCGCTGCGCGTGGGGCGATTCACCTGGGGAGCCGGCGCCGCGGCGCTCGGGCCGAGCTACACGTCCGCCGACCTGCTCGGCGTCTCCTCGCTCGTGCTCCGTACGGGCATGATGGCACTGGGCGCGACCGCCAAGTACGCGCGCGAGACGGTCGGGGGCGCCCGGGTCGACGCGTGGGCCGGCGATGCGGGGCTCGCCATCGCGGTCTTCGATCTGATGGCGCTGGGAGTGAGCGTCCAGAACATCGGCGGCGACTTCGGTCCGGCGGCCGGGGGGTTGCATCTCCCACGCCGCACGCGCGCGGGGTTCACGCTCAACTACGTCGATCCCCAGGGCACGCTGCGGCTGCTCACGACCGTCGAGGGCCAATGGCCGGCGGGGGGAAGCGCCTTCGTCGTCCTGGGGCTCGAGAGCGGCATCGTGGCTCGCGACCTGGGGGTGGGGGTGCTGGGCCGGGTCGGATACGTCGGGCACTCGGCCGTGACGAGCGCGTCGCCGTTCACCGCGGGCGCGAGCGTGGAGCTCGGGGGCGGGCGTCTGCATCTCGACTACGCGTACCGGGCGGACGACGCGCTCGGCGCGAGACACCGCATGGGGCTGCGATGGATGCCGTGATCGAGCGCCGCCCCCCGAACTGGGGCCGGGTGGGGCGCCGGCTGCTGCGGTGGGTGCTGATCGGGGTTCCCGTCGTCCTCGCGGTCGCGCTCGTGGCGAGCGCCGACGCGCGCTACCTGGCCCGCGCCGGCGTCGAGGAGGCGCGCATCCTCCTCAAGCGGCGGGCGATCGCAAAGCTCGTCGCCGATCCGACCGCCGACCCGGCCCTGCGCCAGCGCCTGCAGCTCGTGCTCGCGGCGCGCGCGTATGCGGCAGACTCGCTGGGCCTGGTGGTGGGCGAGACATACACCAGCTACGTGAACGTCGGCCGGGACACGCTGCTCCTCGTGCTCTCCGCGTCCCGTCGCGACCGGTTGCGCGAGTATGTCTGGCGCTTCCCGATCGTGGGTGCCGTGCCGTACAAGGGCTTTTTCGACTTCGCGGCGGCGCGTCGCGCCGCCGCCGAGCTGGAGCGAGACGGGCTCGACACCTATCTCCGACCCGCCGGCGCGTTTTCGACGCTCGGGTACTTTTCGGACCCGCTGCTGTCCACCATCATGGAGCGCGATACGATGGAGCTCGTGGCCACGGTGATCCACGAGCTGGCCCACAGCACCCTGTATCTGAAGAGCCAGACGGCCTTCAACGAGAGCTTCGCGAGCTTCGTGGGGTACCGCGGGGCCCAGGCGTTTTTTCGGTCGCGGCGGGACACGCTCGATGCGAAGCGCGCCGCCGCGCGCTGGCTGGACGAGCGCACCCTCGACCAGCTGTACGCGGAGCTGGCGCGCCGTCTCGACTCGGCGTACGCGGAGGGCTCGACCGGGGCGGCGCTCGAGCGGGCGCGCGCCACGCTGTTCGCGTGGGCGCGGGCGCAACTCACAGGTGCGGTGGGGCAATCCCTCGAGACGTACGATTGGCGCTGGTTCGCCCGGGCGCCGCTCAACAATGCGGTCGTGATCGCCCAGCGCCTGTATCGCATGAATCTGAACCTGTTCGAAGATGTCTACGTGCATTCGAAGGCGGACCTCAAGGAAACCATCCGCGCGATTCAGGTCCGCGTGTTCACGCAGCCGGGGCAGGATCCGTATGAGGCGTTGTATTCGAGGGGCGGGGGATGACGACGGACCGACGAAACGCGGAAGTCGGAACTCGGAACGCGGAACAGGTCGGTCGATGCTCGTGCTGATGTTCCGCGTTCCCACTTCCGCGTTCCGCGTTCAGTTGCCCCGTAGCCGTTCGGCCTCAGCCACTCTCTGTAGTGCGATGGCATACGCCGCCGTGCGGAACGTCACGCCCTTCTGCTTCGCGAGGTCGCGCACTCCGGTGTAGGCTTTCGTGATGGTCGCCTGCAGCTCGCGATTCACCTGCTCATGCGTCCAGCGGTACTGCTGAAGATTCTGAGCCCATTCGTAGTAGCTGACGGTCACGCCGCCGGCGTTCGCGAGAAAATCGGGAATCACGGGGATGCCGCGCTCTTCGAGGATGAGGTCGGCCGTCGGCGTGGTGGGCTCGTTCGCGCCCTCCACCACGACCTTGCAGTCGATGACGCGCGCGTTGGACTCTTTGGTGATCACGCCGCCGAGCGCGGCGGGGACGAGCCAGTCACAGGGGATGGTCCAGAGCTGCTCGTTACCGATCGCCTTTCCGGCCTTCCACTCCGACACGGGTTTCCGGGCGGCGGTGTGGGCCAAGAGCCCCGGGATGTCGAGACCGCTCTCGTTCACGATCCCGCCGGCCACGTCGGACACGGCGATGACCTTCGCGCCGGCCTCTCCCTGCAGCAACCGCGCGAGGTGTCCTCCGACGTTGCCGAATCCCTGGATGACGACGCGGCTTCCTTTGAGCGGGATGCCGAAGTCGCGCGCGTATTCCGTCATCACGTACATGATGCCACGACCCGTGGCCTCCTCGCGCCCCAGCGAGCCGCCGAGCGAGACCGGCTTCCCGGTCACCGCGGCGGGCGTGTAGCCGTGGCGGCTCGAATACTCGTCGAGAATCCAGGCCATCACCTGCGCGTTGGTGTTGACATCCGGCGCCGGGACGTCGCGGTAGGGGCCGAGGACGATGGAGATCCGCTGGGTAAAGCGGCGAGTCAGGCGCTCGAGCTCGAGCTTGGACAGCTTTTTCGGGTCCACGGTGACCCCGCCTTTGGCACCGCCGAAGGGGATGTCCATGAGCGCCGTTTTCCATGTCATGATGGTCGCGAGGCCCAGCACCTCATCGTGGTCGGCGTCCGGGTGGTACCGGATGCCGCCTTTGCAGGGACCGCGCGCCCCGTTGTGCTGGATGCGGTACCCGGTGAACACCTCGATCCGGCCGTCATCCATGCGAACGGGCACTTCCACCTGGACCTCGCGGAACGGGCTCATGAGGATGCGCCGCATGTACGCGTCGAGATTGACGAGATCGGCAGCGCGCTCGAATTGACTCTCGACGATGGACTTCCCCGACATCGTGGTGCGCGACGGTCGGCCGGGTGCGGTCAGTGGACCTCCGGGGTGTAGGGACGCTCCGTGGTGTAGGGGCACAGCATGCTGCGCCCCTACTCGCGGACGAGTCGGCGACCGGCGAGGCGGCCGGCCGGGTGCTGCGCTGCGGACAACGCGTGAGGAACGTTCACCCCGCGCGGGCGGCGGCCGGCCGCGTCGGCGAGCACGCCGATCACGTCGGCTCCCCCCCCGCCGGCGGGCTCGGGGACGTGCTCGAGGACGAATACGAGACCGGTGGCATGCTCGGCCACGGCGCTGGTCAGGGTGGACCATGCCGGATCCGCCGGCTGAGGTCGCTGGGCGACGACCAAGGGGCAGGCGGCCGGATCGAACCCGGTACGGGTGACGAGCGGTGCGCCCAGTGCGTCCGCCAGGGTGCGCCAGACCGGCAGCGTGGGTCCGAGCGCGACGATCTGGCCGAACCGCCACCCGGAGTCCCGCGCCAGGTCGACGAAGGCGACGGCGAGACTCGCATCGTCGGGGACCGCCGTGGCGTCGTCGGAGGCGAGCACCACGGTGCCGGTCTCGGCGAACCAGCGCTCGGCGGGAGTCAGTCCGTCCGGGCGGCGCGGGGCGTAGAACGCGTAGCGCCGCGTGGCGGCGATCTCGCGCTCCGCGGCGACGCGCTGCTCCCGGTGCTCCGCCGCCTGGGCGGCCCCCTCGTACGCCACTTCCGCGGCCTGGTAGCGCCCGGCGTCTCGCAGGATCCGGCCGCGCAGCCGCAGCGTCTCGGTGTGGGGCTCGAGGGCGAACGCCCGGTCGAGGGCGAGCAGGGCGCGGTTTGGGTCGCCCAGTCGGTACGCCGCGTAGCCCAGCTCGTGCCACACGAGCCCGAGGTCGGGATCAAACTCGACCGCCTGCTCCAGCGTCGCGAGGGCTTCGCGGTAGCGCTCCAGGTCGGTCAGCGCCGCGCCCTTGAGCGCCAGCGAGAACGCCGAATCGCCGAACTGGGCCCGTGCGCCCTCCGCGAGCCGCAGCGCGTCGTCGCCCCGCCCCTGACCCCGCAACAGCTCGAAGCACTCGGCCCAGCCGGGCTTCAGGTCGGGATGCGCTGCCAGCAGGTCGCGGTAGGCCTTTTCGGCGTCGGCGACGCGCCCTTCGCGGACGAGATACCGGGCGCGAGCCATCGCACGCTCGCTCGGCGCGTCCGGGAACAACTCGTATGACGCGGTCGTCCGCATGGCGCGAATATAGCCCCTTGGCGGTGAACGGCTAGGCGACGTTTCGGGACGACATCGAGCGCTCCACGTCTTTCCTCGACGGTGATCCGGTTCTAGATTCTCCGCGCGATGGACACCGACCGGTTGCTTCGCGAACTCACCGATTTCTTGCGCATCCCGTCCGTCTCGACGAGCGCGTCCCACAACGCGGACTGTCGAGCGGCCGCGGAGTGGGTCGCCGGCGAGCTGCGTCGTCTCGGGTGTCGCGAGGTCCGCTTCCTCGCGAGCGACACGCACCCGGTCGTGTGGGGCGTCGGGCCCGACGTGCCCGGCGCGCCGACGCTGCTCATCTACGGGCACTACGACGTGCAGCCGCCCGAGCCGCTCGACGAATGGACCACGCCCCCGTTCGAGCCGACGGTGCGCGACGGCAAGCTGTTCGCGCGCGGCGCCGCGGACGACAAAGGGCAAGTGTTCTGCCTACTCAAGGCGATCGAGGCGACGGGCGGCCGGGGCGGGCTCCCCGTGAATTTCCGCTTCCTCATCGAAGGAGAGGAGGAGTACGGCAGCCGCGTATTGTTCGAGCTGTTGCGCCGCGAGCCCGAGCGCACCCGGGCCGACGCCGTGCTCATCGCCGACATGGCCTACATTGCGCCGCGCTGGCCCGCGGTCTACACGACACTGCGCGGCCTGTGCTATGCGGAGATCACCGTGCGCACGGCGAAGTCGGACCTGCACTCGGGCGAGTTCGGCGGCGCGGCCCCCAACGCGCACGAGGAGCTCGCCCGGCTCCTGGGTCGGCTGAAGACGCCCGACGGGAAGGTCCACGTCCCGGGTCTCTACGCGTCGGTGAGGCGTCCTTCCAAAGCCGAGCTTGCTACCTGGAAGCGCCTTCCTTTCAAGGAAGGAGAGTTTCTCAAGCACCGCGTGCAGGCGAAGGCGCTCACCGGGCTGAAGTCCCATTCCGTGCTGGAGCGGCTGTGGGCGCTGCCCACGTTCGAGATCCACGGCATCACGGGGGGGTTCACGGGTGACGGCGCCAAGACCGTCATTCCCGCCGAGGCGACGGCCAAAGTCAGCCTGCGGCTCGTGCCGGCCCAGAAGCTCAAGGTGGTGGAGCGCCAGCTCGCGGCGGCGGTCCGGCGGTTCGCGCCCAAGCACGTCCAGGCGAGCGTGAAGTTCCTCCACGGCGCGGACCCGGCCACCGTGAAGGTGACGCACCGGGCGTTCCAGCTGCTCGATCAGGCCTTCCGCGAGGTGGTGGGGCGGGGGACCGTCCCCGCGCGGGCCGGCGGCTCCATCCCGGTGGTCCCCGCGCTGGGGAAGGGCGGCGCGCCCGTCATCCTCACCGGCATCGGCCTCCCCGACGATCGGCTGCACGCGCCGAACGAGAAGCTCGACCTGAAGCAGTTGTGGGACGGCATCCGCGTGTTTGGCCGGTTTTACGAGCTCCTGGGCGGCCTGGGAGTGAGCCAGCGGCGGATTCGCTCGGCCTAGAAGCGGGACGCCGTGAGCGTCACGTCCGCCCCGGCCCACGCTCGCCCAAAGCGGGCGTCCACATCCGCCGCCCCGGCGCTCTTCCCCTGCGCGCGCAGCGCCTGTGCCAGTCCGAACAGCGACCAGCCGTTTTCCGGGAACCGCTTCAAGTCCTCGCGATACAGCTGCTCGGCCTCCGCCGCGCGGCCCGCCCGGAGCAGCACCGCGCCCAGCGAGTGGCGAATCGGGTAATACCAGTCGGGCGGCTCGGTGTAGAGCTGGTCGTCCTCGATCTTCATCGCCTCGCGGAAGTGCGAGACGCCCTCCTCGAGCGCACCCCGGCGTGCGGCGATCTCGCCCAACAGCGCATGAGTCGCGATCTGCAAGTTCGTGCTCGGGGTCGTCCACCCGGCGGAGGCGTAGCCGCGCGTCCCGCCGGCCGCGATCCGCTTGAGCGTGTCGAGCGCCGCCTGGGCCTCGGCGAAGCGGCCAGTCGCCGCCAGCGCGACCCCGCGCGCGTATTGGGCCATGCCCCGCGAGTACGCGAGGTTCGCCGGCGGCAGCGCCATGGCGAGCAGGTCGTCCCAGCGGCCGAACGTCACCAGGGTCAGGTACGTGTAGTGCAGATAGGGTTCCAGGAACGGCACCTGCGTCGCCGCCTCCACCGTCGTCGTCGCAGCGGTGTGCTGCGCGGCCTCGATGGCCAGCGCGCTCCTGCCGGCGAGCGTCGCGGCGAACGCCAGGAAGTGGTGGTTGTGGGGGTAATAGGCGAGCGGGTACAGCCCCTGCGGCTTTTGCTCCTCGATGAAGACTTGATCGGCGTGAACCGCGTGCTCGTTGGCCGCGATCGCGTCGGTGTAGCGTCCCACCCGGATGTAGATGTGGGCGGGCATGTGGACGACGTGCCCTGCGCCCGGCATCAGTGCCGCGAGCCGCTCGGCGCACGGCACGGCTTTCTCCGGTGCCACGGCCTCGACGGCGTGGATGTAGTAGTGGCATGCGCCGGGGTGCCGGGGATCGGACCGCAGCACGCGCTCGAGCTGGCGCACGATCTCGCGCGTCCCGGGATACGGCTCCCCCGTCTTCTTATCCCAATAGTTCCACGGACGCTTATCCATGAGCGCTTCGGCGTACAGCGTCGCAGCGTCGAGGTCCGTGGGATACCGCCGCACCACCTCGCCCATGCTCGCCGCATAGGCCGAGTCGAGCGCCGCGCGATCGGCGGATCGGATCGGAGGGGCCGCGTACCGGTGCGCGAGCGCGGTGATGTAGGCTTGCTCGCGGGGGCTCGCGTGCTGCATACGCGCCAGCGCCTGGCGCAGGGCCGTGTATGCCGCAACCCCTGCCGCCGAGTCCATCCCGGCATTCACGTGTGGGCCGTACGCGTAGGCGATGCCCCAGTAGCACATGGCGCAGCTCGAGTCCAGCTGTGCGGCACGGGTGAACGAGCGGATGGCCTCACCGTGGTTGAACCCGTACAGCAATCGCATCCCCTGGTCGAAGTACCGCTGAGCCAGGGAGACCGGGGTGGTGATGGGGACGTGATGCTCGCCCAGCTCGGTGTAGAGGGGAACCGAGTCGCGCGGCGGGCCGGCGAGCCCCGCCAGGATCACGAGCGTAGAAGGTAGGTGCACAGGGCCTCCCCTAGAGGCGCTTCTTGCTGAGACTCCGTAGCCGGTTGATATCGTGTTGCGTGAGCCCCCGTCCCCCATAGCGCTCTTCCGTCCACGGATCGCCCCGCATGTGGTAGCCGTTCTGCTCCCAGAACCCGGGAACGTCCTGATCGACCAGAGTGAACCCCCGCACCCACTTCGCGCTCTTCCAGAAGTACAGGTGCGGCACCAGCAGCCGGACGGGCCCGCCGTGCTCCGGCATGAGCCACTCCCCGCTCCACTTGAACGCGATCAGGTTGTCCGGCCGATCCAGATCCGCGAGCGGCAGGTTGGTGGTGAACCCCTGCTCGGCGCTGACGAGGCAGTACTGCGCGTCGGGCTTCACCCCCGCGCGCTCCAGCAGGAGCTGCACCGCCACGCCTTCAAAAGTGTTGTCGAGCCGGCTCCACCGCGTGACGCAGTGGATGTCGCAATGCACCACCTTCCGCGGCAGCGCCAGCAGCTCGGCGTACGTCAGGGTGAACGGCCGGTCCACCAACCCGGAGACTTCGAAGGTCCAGGTGCCGGTGTCCACCTTCGGCACATCGCCGTAGTGGAGCACCGGCCATTTGGTGGTCAGGACCTGGCCTGGTGGCAGGCGGTCCTCAGCCACCGGAGAGCGTCGGCGCAGCTTCTCGAGGAAGGCGGTCACGAGGAATCATCTTGGCGGTAACCTTAAATGCTGCCTCGAAGCCCCGTATCACCGCGGCGATGGCTTTGTCCCAAAGCCCCGTTTCCCGTTTCCCGTTTCCCGTTTCCCGCGCTACGGAGGTCATCTCGACTCCAGCGATCCCGCACGGCACGATGCGCCCGAACTGGGCGAGGTCGTTCGCGACGTTCAGGGCGAAGCCATGCCACGTCACCCACTGCTTCACGTGGATGCCGATGCTGGCGATCTTGCGCCCTCGAGTCCACACACCGGTATAGCCCGGGTTGCGCTCAGCCGCGATCTCGAGCTGGGCCAGCGCTTCGATCAGGGCCCGCTCCAGCGTGCGAAGGTACCAGTGCAAGTCGGGCTTATGACCGGTCAGGTTGAAAATCGGATAACCCACGAGCTGGCCGGGGCCGTGGAAGGTCACGTCACCGCCGCGCTCGATCTCGAAGACCTCGACGCCGTCGCGGCTGATGAGATGGTCCGGTTGGGAGTTGCGGCCGAGCGTCACCACCGCGGGGTGCTCGAGCAGGAGCAGCAGGTCGTTCGGCAGGCGGCCGTCGATTCGGGCCTGGGCGAGCGAGCGCTGCCACTCGAGCGCCTCGGCGTATGGGACGACGCCGGCCTGCACGACCTCCAGCAGACGCGGCGTCACGACCTGTCCCCCATCGCCCGTCCCTCGTCCCCCGCCGTCGCTCCTGCGATCGACCAGCGGCTTGCGGCCGTGCCGACCACAGCGCTCAGCACACCCCAGGCGATCAGGCCGGGGAAGCCGAGCAGCCGGTCCGCGACGGCGGCGAGGAATCCGACGAGCAACGCTCCCACGGCGGCGAGCACGCCGATGACGCCGCTCTGCCACAGGTTCTCCAGCGGCCGGCTGCGGCGCCAGCCGAACATGCCGGCCACGGCGACTCCCGCGAGCAGCCCGGCGAGCAGCGGGTCGCCCGCGGCCTCGCGGTAGTGGTCGGGATCCAGCCGGCCCTGCAGCAGCTTCACGACCAGCTGCGCGAGTGTGATCGTCGCGCCCCCGAGCCCCGCCCCGCAGGCGAGGGCGCCGAGCCCGATGGCGAGGGGGTCTCGTCGGATCTCGGTCACATGTCCACGACCCGGCCGAGGGAATCGAGCGCGGCTTGGGCCACCGCCTCGGACATGGTGGGGTGCGCGTGAATCGCCAGCTCGACCTCTTCCACGGTGTATTCGTTCTCCCGCGCCACCGTCAGCTCGTGGATGATCTCAGACGCGTGCTCGCCCACGATGTGGGCGCCCAGGATCTCACCGTACTTCTTATCGCGCAGGATCTTCACGAACCCTTCGGTCTCCCCGGTTCCCCGCGCCCGGCCGTTCGCCGAGAACGGGAACCGCCCGGCTACGTACTCGAGCTTGCGCTCTTTGCACTGATCCTCGGTGAGCCCGATGCTGGCCACCTCGGGGTGGCAGTACGTCACGCTGGGCACGTTATCGTACTTGATCGCGTGGGGCTTCTTGCCCGCGACGAGCTCGGTGACATTCACGCCCTCCCGCATGCCCTTGTGGGCGAGCATGGGCGGCCCGGCCACGTCGCCGATGGCGTAGTAGCCCGGCGCGGTGGTCTGCAGGCTCTGATCGACCTTGATGAAGCCGCGGTCGGTCACTTGCACGCCGCATTCCGCGAGGCCGATGTTCTCCGTGTTCACCGCGCGACCCGCGGCCATCAGCACCGTCGCGACCTCGATCTTCTGCGTCGCGCCGTTCGCGTCGACCTCGATGGTCACCTTGTCCTTTCCCGCGGTACCCTTCTTCACTTTCGCTCCGGGAATCACCTCGATGCCTCGCTTTTTGTAGCTCTTCGCGAGGGCGTCCGAGGCCTCGGCGTCCTCGAGCGGCAGGATGCGGGAGAGCGCTTCGATCAGGGTCACCTTGGTGCCGAAGGCGTGGAAGATGTCGGCGAACTCCATCCCCACGGCGCCCGCACCGATGATCGCCATCGACGCCGGTGCCTTCTCGAGGAACAACGCCTCATCGGACGAGATCACGGTCGTCTTGTTGATCTCCAGTCCGATCTGCGGCAGGCCCTTCACCCGCGATCCGGTCGCGATCAGCACCGCTTTCTTCGCCTCGTACCCGTCGTTCCCGACCTTCACCTTGCGGCCGGGCTGGAGCACGCCGGCGCCTTTCACGACCGTGACCTTGTTCTTCTTCATCAGGAACTCGACGCCCTTCGAGTTCTGGTCGCTCACTTTGCGGGAACGCTGCATCGCGACGCCGTAGTCGGTTTTGACGGCACCCGCTTCGATGCCGAACTCTTTCGCGTCACGCAAGAGCCTCGCGATATAGGCGGAGTGGAGCAGCGCCTTGGTGGGAATGCAGCCGATGTTGACGCATACCCCGCCGAGCTTCTCCTTCTCGATCACCGCGGTGCTCATGCCGAGCTGGGCGGCCCGGATGGCGGCGACGTAGCCGGCCGGCCCCCCGCCCAGGATGATTACGTCAAATTGACTCGCCAAAAGCCCCCCTTCCCCAACGCGGAAGTCGGAACGCGGAACGCGGAACAGGTGGCCCGAGGCTCGTGCGGCTGTTCCGCGTTCCGCGTTCCGCGTTCCGAGTTCATAGCAGCATCGCCAGCGGGTTCTCCAGCATCTGTTTGAGCGTCTTGAGGAACGCCGCTCCCGTCGCGCCGTCGATCACCCGGTGGTCGCAGCTCATGGTGATCCGCATGCGGCGGCGCGCCGTGAGTTGTCCCTCCACGACCACCGGCTTCTGAACAATCGAGCCGACGGCGATGATCCCGGCCTCCGGCGGATTGATCACCGCCGTGAACTGGTCGATGTCGAACATGCCGAGGTTCGAGACGGAGAACGTCGCCCCGGTGTACTCGTTGGGCTGCAGCCGGCGGTTGCGGGCCCGCTCGGCCAGCTCCTTGGCCTCGCGCCCGATCTCCGCGAGCGCTTTGAGCTCCGCGTTCCGGATCACGGGGGTGATGAGCCCGTCCTCTACCGCCACCGCCATCCCCATATGCACCTCGTGCCAGTAGCGGATGTGGTCGTCCTGGAACCAGGCGTTGCAGGCCGGATGCTTGGTGAGCGCGTGCGCCGTCGCCTTGATGATGATGTCGTTGAACGAGACTTTGCCCTGATCGCCGAGCTGCTGGTTGAGCGCCTCGCGCGCCTCGCTCGCCCGCTCCATGTCCACTTCGGTCGTCAGGAAGAAATGAGGAATGGGGCCGAGCGACGTCGCGAGCCGCTTCGCGATCGTCTTGCGGATCTGGGTGAGCGGAACGTCATCGTACGCGGCTCCAGTGCGCTCGGGAAACGGGAAACGGGAAACGGGAAACGTTGCTGCGGCCGCTGCGGTCGGCCCGGCTGACGCGGCTGGGCTAGGCGCACGCTCGAGATCCTTCTTAACGACTCGGCCGCCCGGCCCTGAGCCCGTCAAGAGCTTGAGGTCCACTCCCGCCTCCTTCGCCATCCGCCGTGCGAGTGGGGAAGCTTTCACGCGGGTGGCATCTGCCGCAGCGGCCACCGGCAGCGGGCTGACAGCTACCGGAGCAGGCGCCGTCACCGTCGCCACGTTTCCCGTTTCCCGTTTCCCGCTTCCCGAAGGCGTCGCTGGCGCTGCGGCGGCTGGCGCGGCACCGACGGCCTCGGCAGGCGAGACGATCACCGCGACCACGCTCCCGACCGCGACGGTCTGGCCCTCGGCGGCGGCGACCTGGCGCAGCTCGCCGTCCGCGCGCGCCACCAGATCCATCACGGCCTTGTCGGTCTCGACCTCGGCCAGCGTCTCGCCCGCCTTCACCGGGTCCCCGTCCCGCTTGTGCCACTTCACCACGCGCCCTTCTTCCATCGTGGGCGAGAGCGCTTCCATATAGACGTTCGTGGCCACGGGGGTTCAGTCGAGGTAGAGGACGCGGCGCGCCGCGGCGACCACGCGCTCGGGAGAGGGCTTCGCGAGCCGCTCGAGCTGCTTGTTGTAGGGCATCGGCACGTCGGCCTGGGTGACCCGCAGGACCGGCGCGTCCAGCTGATCGAAGGCTTCGCGCTGGATGACGTCCACCACCTGCGCGCCGATCCCGGCGTGGGGCCAGCCTTCTTCGATCACGACCGCCCGGTTGGTGCGCGCCACCGAGCCGAGGATCGCCTCCTCGTCGAGCGGACGCAGCGAGCGCAGGTCGAGCACTTCGGCCGATACCCCTTCGTGCTCCGCCATCTGCTCGGCGGCTTTGAGGGCCACGGCGACGGTCTTCGAGTGGCAGATGAACGTCACGTCGCGCCCGGGCCGTTTGACGTCCGCCTGCCCGATCGGGACGATGTGCTCCCCCTCCGGCACCTCTCCCTTGACGTTGTACAACATCTCACCCTCGAGCACGATCACCGGGTTGTTGTCCCGGATCGCCGCCTTGAGGAGACCCTTCGCATCCGCCGGGGTCGCGGGCGCCACGACCTTCAAGCCCGGGATGTGTGACACCCAGGCGTCCCACGCCTGCGAGTGCTGCGCCGCGAGCTGCAGCGCCGCGCCGTTCGGCCCGCGAAACACGATGGGGATGGGAATCTGGCCGCCCGACTCGTACAAGATCTTCGCGGCGGAGTTGACGATCTGATCGAGCGCCAGCACGGCGAAATTCCACGTCATGAACTCGATCACCGGGCGCAGGCCCGCCATGGCGGCGCCCACCCCGATCCCGGCGAACCCCAGCTCGGCGATCGGCGTGTCCACGATCCGCATCGGCCCGAACTCCTCCAACAGACCACGGCTGACCTTGTAGGCGCCCTGGTAGACCCCGACTTCCTCTCCCATGAGGAACACGTCGGGGTCACGCTGCATCTCCTCGCGCAGCGCCTGGTTCAGGGCGTCGCGGTACGTGAGCGTCGCCATCAATCGGCCAGCACGTGGGTGGTGAGCTCGGTGGGGTCGGGATCGGGGCTCTGATCGGCGAAGCGCACCGCGTCCTCGGCCGCCGCGCGCGCCTCCGCGTCGAGGGCGTTCAGCCCCGCCTCATCCAGCACGCCTTCCTCCTTGAGCTTCCCGGCGAGCTGCGAGATCGGATCGCGCTTGCGCTGCTCCTCCACTTCTTCCTTGGTGCGGTACACGCCGTGTAAGGGGTCGGACATCGAGTGGCCCATGAAGCGGTAGGTCCGAACCTCGAGCAGGGTCGGGCGGCCGCCCTTGCGCGCGCGCTCGGCGGCGCGCCGGGTCGCCTCGTTTACCGCGAGCACGTCCATGCCGTTCACCAGCTCCGCCGCCATGTCGTAGCTGCAGGCGTGCTCCACCACATCGGTGACCGCTGCCACGCGCTCGAACGCCGTGCCCATCCCGTAGCGGTTGTTCTCGCACAGGAAGATCACGGGCAGCTTGTACACGGAGGCCATGTTCAGCGTCTCGTGGAAGGCGCCGATGTTGACCGCCGCCTCGCCGAAGTAGCAGAGGCAGACCTGGTCGCCGCCCCTGTAGCGGATCGCGAACCCTAGGCCCGCGGCGAGCGGGACGTGGCCGCCGACGATCCCGTGGCCGCCCATGAACCGCCTCCCCGCGTCGAACAGGTGCATCGAGCCGCCTTTCCCCTTCGAGCACCCCGTCGCCTTGCCGAACAGCTCGGCCATGACCACGTTCGCCGGCAGGCCGCGCGCGAGCGCCTGCCCGTGCTCGCGATAGGAGGAGATCACGTAGTCGTCGTCGCGCAGTGCGGCGAGCGAGCCGACCGCCACCGCCTCCTGGCCGATGTAGAGGTGACAGAACCCGCCGATCTTGCCCAGGGCGTACGCTTCGGCGGCCTTCTCTTCGAAGCGCCGGATCAACAGCATCTGGCGCAGCATGCGATGTTCCAGCTCGTGCTGGGCGGGCGCGTGGGTGGTCTGGGCGGTTGCGGTGGCCATGGCGATCGGTGAGGGTTCTAGCGGGCGGCGGTCGCTCGCGTTACCTGTTCCCACGCGTGGTAGCTCGAGCGCACCAGCGGGCCGGCTTCGACATGACGATAGCCCATCTCGACGCCGCGGCGGCGCAGTTCGGCGAACTCGTCGGGCGTGTAGTACCGCGCGATCGGGAGATGCTCGCTCGAGGGTCGGAGGTACTGACCGATGGTCAGGATGTCCACGTCCTGCGCGCGCAGGTCCCGCATGGCCACGAGCAGCTCGTCCCACTCCTCACCCAATCCGCAGATGATCCCCGACTTCGTGAGCATGCCGGGGTTCATGCTTTTGGCGCGTCGCAGCAGCTCGAGCGCCCGCGGATAACGGCCCCCCGGTCGCGCCAGCCGGTACAGGCGCTCGATGGTCTCGAGGTTGTGGTTCAGGATGTCGGGCGTGGCGTCGACGACGATGCGCAGTGCCCGCTCGCTCCCCTTGAAGTCCGGGATCAGCACCTCGACCGAGGTCCCGGGCCGGCGCCGTCGGATTTCGGCGATGGCCGCCGCGAACATCTCGGCGCCACCGTTCGCCAGATCGTCGCGGTCGACGCTCGTGATGACGACGTGCCGGAGCTCCATTTGTTCCACGGCCGCCGCGAGGCGCGCGGGCTCGTCGCTGTCGAGCGGAGCCGGTGTCCCATGGGCGACCGCGCAGTAGGCGCAGTTCCGCGTGCACACCTCGCCCAGGATCATGAAGGTGGCGGCCCGGTGCTCCCAACACTCCCCGATGTTGGGACAATGAGCTTCCTCGCACACCGTGTGAAGCTTCAGGTCTCGCATCAGATGCTGCAGCGCCACGTAGTTGGGACCGCCCGGCGCCGGAACCTTGAGCCAGGATGGCTTACGCTCGATGGGGCGGATAGGACGCTGGCGGTTCAGTTGGACGAGAGGAGGGCTGGCCATAACTATCGCCAAAATAGCGGGTTCACGAGGGGCGGGGTAGCCGCAGGGTCAAAAATTCAACCGTGCGGTTGATTCGGCCGAGCTAGTGAACCCCCCGGGCTCGTCGCTTGGTCAGCCTTCGGCCGACTCCTTGGATCGCTTCCACGGCAGCCGCGCCGGCGACCGTCGTGACGAGGTCCAACGGTCCGAAGCCGTACCCCGGCTGTCCCGCTTTCCCTTGGCGGCGCGCGTCCAGGGCTTCGAGCATTTCCCAGCTCGCAGCCACCACGGCCGTGATCGCGACGCGTTTCCACGCGTGGTCGCGGAACGGCCTCGCCACCCACGGCCCGCGGGCCAGGAGGTCGAGGCCGACACCCGCGACGAAATGCTGCACCTTGTCGGGGCAGGTGATGCATCGATCCGGATCGAGCCACTGTGCGGAGGCAGGTGGACCGGTTGCCAGGAAGACTGTCGCGAGGATCCACGTCGTGCGACGGACCATCGATGTACTCCGAGGCTTGCGTTGCGTGGTCATACGTCGCTGGGGACGTTGGGGTCCCTCGATGACTCCTCTTGCGACGTCGCGTCGGCGCACCACTCAGCCGGATTGCTGCTCGCCACCGAGTTTTTTCCTGATGCGCTCCAGCTCTTCGTCGAGCTGGGGGTCCGAGCTGAGCGTGCCGTCGGCGATCTCGGCGATTTCCTCCGCCTCGCGCCAGTGGCGCTCCAGCTCTTCGACCTCCGCGCGCTCGTCCACGGCCATTTCGAGGGCCAGGCGCCGCTCCACGCCAAGACTGCGCAGCGTGAGCTCGCGGCGAGCCACGTCGCTGATGAGCTGGTCCGGCCCGCCGGCGTTTTCGACCAGCCGAGCGGCGTCCTCGACGCGTTGCCGGGTGCCGCGCGCGAGCGCCAGATAGGTGAGTCCTTGACGGAGTGCGGCTTGCGCGTCGTGGCCCACGAGCATGGCTCCTTCGGTGCGGCAGGTGGGGCAGCTCAAGATCAGCGCGACGTCGGCCTGCGCCTGCCGCACCACCCGCGCGTGGGCCACGTGCTTGGCCCGCAGGTGCAGCACGCTCCCGCAGCGCTCGCAAATCGGCGGCTCGACGAGACTCACCCGGCGCCGGCCAATGATGCCGGTGTACATCATCCGCGCGAGGTTGGGCATGTTCCACACGAACACGCCCAGCGAGCCGCCCGCCGCCACATTGACGGCGACCGCGAGCCCAACGGCGGCGACCGTGACCGGCACGACGAACTTGAGCTGCTCGCGGCGCCGCGCTCTGAGCCGCTCGCCGTAGCGCCACGTCGCGAACTCGATGCGCCGCGGCTTCCCGACTCGCACGAGGTCGTAGCTTTGCCACCGGATCAAGGCGACCTGCTCGGTGGCGGCGGCCACGCGGCCTTCGCCGGCGGCGCGCGCCAGCGCCTCGATCTGTTCCAGGCGATCGTCCAGCGGAGCGAGGTTCCAGCGCGAGCACTTCGGGCAGATCACCCAGAGGCGACCCTTCCACTCGTCGAACGCGAGCCGCCGTCCGACCCCGAGCCCCGAGGGGCCGCCGTCGCCGTCGAGCGTGCCGTTGCAGAAGGCGCAGGTGCGGTACATGAAAGTCAGGGAGCCGGGAGCCGGGAGCAGGGAGCAGTACTCTTCGACCTGCTCCCTGCTCTCGGCTCCCTGCTCCCTCAATGGAATCTATCCAAGCGCAACGCGGCGATGTCCGAGTCGGTCTCACCCGTGGTGAGGAGATCCGCCGTGATCTCGCCCGTCAGCGCCGCGAGCAGGATGCCGGTGCGTCCGTGCCCCGTCGCGTACCACAATCGGTCCACCTCGGGGTCCCGGCCGAGGATGGGTCGCCCGTCGGGAGTTGCCGGACGGAGGCCGGCCCACATGCGCTGCACCGATTGCGTCATGAGGGCCGGGAGCAACCGGACGGCGCCACGGAAGATCTGGGCAAGCCCCTCGTTCGTGACGCGCGCATCGTACCCGGCCCGCTCCATCGTGCTGCCGAGCACGGCGTCGGCGCCGCGGGCCAGGACGTAGCCGTGGTCGTGGAAGAGAATCGCGGGCGGGCAGCCGTCGGGCCACGCGGTCGCGGCCATCTGGCCGCGCAGCGGCTCGACGGGCAGGGGGCGCGGCAGGCCGCGGACTTGCGGAGACCACACGCCGGCGGCGAGCACGGCGTGCTCGACCGGCGTGGTGCCGTGGCCGGTGACGACTCCCGTCACGCGGCCCTGCCCGATGGCGAGCGCGTCGACTCTCTCGGCGTGGAGGGTGGCACCCAGGCGGCGCGCGTCCGCGAGGCAGGCGCGCGTCAGCCCCTGCGGGTCCAGCGCGCCGTCCTCGGGAGCGAAGAGCGCGCCCTGGCAGTCGGGCGCGGCGCCGGGCCAGCGCTCGCGCACTTCGTCGCCGTCCAGCCAGTCGCAACGGAGGCCGGCCTGGCGCTGCCGGGCCACCTCCTCCTTGAGGCGCTCGGCGGCCGGCTCGTCGAACGCGACGGCGGCGATTCCCGAGCGCCAGAACCCGATGTCGATGCCGGTGGTTTCCCGCAGGGCGGGGGCGAGCGGCTCGTACAGATCCCGGGCGCGCACCGACAGGGCGACCAGCACGTCGTCACCGGGCTCGATTTGCGCGGCCAGCATCCCGGCGGACGCCGGCGACGCGGCGGCGGGGTCGGGGCCCGGCTCGAAGATGGCGATTTCCAGCCCCCGCAGGGCGGCAGCCCGGGCGCACGCCGCCCCCACCGCACCGCCACCCACGATCGCGACATCGACCGCCTTCACCGGCTGGCGCCCCCCTGAAACTCGCTGCTACATTGCGACGTACGGCCCCGCCGTCGGGGTTTCACGGAGGTATACCCCATGTTCCGCAGCGTCCTCGGATTCGCCGTTGTCGCCGTGCTCGCTTGGCTCGGCTTGAAGCTCGTCTTCAGCGTGCTCGGCGGCCTCATCGGGCTGGCCATGACGGTGTTATGGCTCGCCGCCATCGGGTTCATCATCTACCTCGTGTTGCGGGTCGTCAGCCCCACCACAGCGGAGAAAATCCGCGACATGATCAAGGGACGCCCGGCGGACGCCTAACGCGCTCACTGGAGGAGTTGGCTGGAGTGTACGTGAACGATCCTCCAGCCCTTCGGCTTCTGCTCGCACACGAAGGTGGCGCGACCGGCCTCGGCCTGGTTGCGCTCTGAATTGAGCCACCGGTAGTCCACCAGCACCCACGCAAATCGGCCTTCCAGCGTCACCGCCGCCGCGGCGACGGTGGCCCGGCCGCCCAGGCCGACCCCGGCGAAGCGCGGCGTCCCCAGCCGCACGCGCGCATTCGCGACGACGAGTGCGTCGGGCGCATACAGCGTGTCCGCGGCCCGGTCCCCCTTCGCGTCCAACAGCACCGCCTGCCGCGCCATCTCCTGCACCATGTCCGGCGTTCCCACCGCCGCCGTCGCGCCGCTCGGGGCGAGGCGGCGAGAGCGGGTCACGCAGGCCGCGCCGAGCGTCGCGGCGAGCAGCAGCACCCGGCGCGCGCTAGCGCGCATCGAGCGCGCGCAGCACCGCCCAGGCGAGCAGCGGGATCAGGATCTCGTGGTGGCCGGTGAGCTGAATCCCGCGACCGCCGGCGAGCGTCGGGCGCTCGACGACGTTTACCCGCGGCCGGTAGTGGCGCTGCATGTCGCAGTCGCAGGCCGTGAAACCGGTCGGCTTGCCGCCGCCCAGGTTGCGCGCCACGGTGAGGGCCTTGAGGAACACCTCGGGCATCACCACCGCGCTGCCGAGATTGAGGACGACGCCGCCGTCGTGGAGAGTCGGGAGCGACGCGGCGAGTCGCTTGAAGTCACGGTGGCTCGTGGTGCCGAGCGCGGCGCCGTCCGCCGCGGGGTGCTGATGGATGATGTCGGCGCCGAGCGTGGCATGCACGGTGACGGGGACGGCCCACTCGCCCGCGGCGACGAGGACGGAGACCTCGCGGGCCGCGAGCTGGGGTCGGCGGGCGAGGTACGTGACGAGCGCCTCGCCCATGCCCATGCCGGCGCGCGCGCCGTCGCCGATGGCGGCGTTCATCTCGCGGCCGGTTTCCTCCGCCATGCCGAACGTACCGTCCGCCAGACCGGCGGCGACGTCCTCGCTCGTCCCTCCGTATGCCGCGAGCTCGAAGTCGTGGATGGCGGCGCTCCCGTTGAGCGCCAGGTGGGTGATCACGCCGCGGTGGATCAGCTCGCGGAGCAGGGGTCCCAGGCCGACCTTGATGACGTGCCCGCCGAGCATGGCCACGACACCACGCCGGCCCGCGGCGCTCGCCACCTGCCGGACGACCGCGCGGAGGTCCTTTGCGGCGAGGATGTCGGGGAGCGAATCCCAGAAGGCGGTGAAGCTCGGATCGCCGCCGGGGGGATGCGCGAGCAGGGAGGCGTCGACTTTGTTGGGGCGCTGCGCGATGGGGACCGTCTTCAGCCGGGACAGGTCCGCCTCGCGGTAGTCGGTCATGGGTGCTCCGGACGGGAGTCGGCGTTCTCCTTGGGCGAGGCGATCTCCTTGAGCTTGAGCGTCACCTGGCCGAACGAGAATTTCGACTGCAGCGCCAGCATGATGTGCAGGCTGTCGTCCGACAGCCACATTCGCGCGTCGGCTTTCTCGGCGAAGATGCCGCCGCCATTCGGGATGCGCGGGCGGACGACGATCGCGTCCCATTTCTTCCCGGCCACGCCCACGCGCTCGCGCTTCAAGACCTCGACGATCACCGGATTGCGCTCGGGGCGGAAATAGCGGCGGAACTCGTAGCGCTTCCCGATTTCGAGCGGCACGGTGCGGATCCAGTAGAGGAACGCGGCGTCGTCGAGCGGGTCTGCCACGGTCGGCACCGTCGTGTCGCGCCCGGCTTCACGGTAAAACCCCGAGTCCGGGTAGATGTCGAATTTCCGCTCCCACGATTTGCCTTTTTCCTCGGTCTGATTCAGGAAGCGGCGCGAGCGGAAGTCGTGGCGTCCCACCCACGACTCGAGGTTCTGGTGGATGTGGTACCACAACGCGCCGCCATCGATCAGGAACACGAAGTGAACCGTCTCGACGCCGCGGATGGTGTCGATCCCCGCGACCTGCATCGTGGCGGTGCCGACGCTGAAGGGCCCGTACCGCGCCCCGTAGACCAGCCGCTCACCGACAGGGAACGGCACCGCCACGGGGGCGGGGGGCGTGACGATCGCCATGGCGGACAGGGAGGGGGAATCCGGTCGGGAGGCGGTGTCCGACTGGGCGTGCAGGCCGACCGCCATGAGGACCAGCGCCACCACGGTGCGAGCGGCGCGGATGACGGAACGGGCCCGCCACGCGTCGAGCAGCTGGCGCCACGGTCTGATGCGCGACGGGCGCTGCACCAGGTCGTACCGCGCCGCCGCGGGGACGGCGTCCAGCCGGCGGGCGTGCGGCGCCAGTCGTGCGACCAGCTCCGCGCTCGCACACCAGCCTTCGGTCCGGAGGAACGGGGTCGTGTCGTGACGCAGCGCCTGCCGCAGCACGATCAACCGCAGCGCGAGGAACCCCGACACGGTGTCGCGCAGCCCGGCGACGCGCAGCAGTCGAGGGGTCCAGCGGCGTGCCAGCCCCAGGGCCCGAGAGACTCGCCCCCGCTGCTGCAGCAGCTCCGCGACCACCAGGTCCGCCCCCGATTCCAGATGCTTCACCAGATCTTCCATGCTCTCGGGAGAATGGACGAAGTCCGCGTGGAGGGTGATGGCGCAGTCCCGCTTCGGCCGGTCGGTCCGCTGGAGCGCGAGGCGCAACAGCTCCTCGAGACTGCGCGCGTACCCCAGCCGCTCGCGGTGCGTCACGATCGTCATCGGTAGGACCTTGGCGTACGACGCCAACACCTCGCGGGTGTCATCCGTCGACGCGTCGTCCAGCACCAGCAGCTGGTATTCACGTGGGAACGCCGTGAACACCTGGCGCACCTTCCACAGCACCAGCCCCGCGGTGCGGGCCTCATTGTGCACCGGGACGCAGACGTAGATCATGGCCCTGCAATCTAGAGGAGCGAGCGATACACGGCCAAGACGCCGGTCGCCATGGCGGAAGCGGTGTAGCGCACGGGCAGGGGGACGGGGGAGGGGTGAGCCAGCGCTTCAATCACTCGGCGTGCGAGGGCGTCGGCGTCCCCTACCGGCACGAGCCCCTCGGGTGGCACGATCTCGGACAGCCCGCCCCCTGCCGTCGCCACCACCGGTTTGCCCAGCGCCAGCGCGTGCAGCACCACGGTGCCGAGACCTTCGGCCCGCGAGGACATGACGACGACATCGCTCTCGCGCAGCAACGCATCCGCCTGAGCGGCGTGGCCGATCAGGTGGACACGATCGGCGAGGTCGAGCCGGCGGACTTCGGCTGCGAGGGCATGGCGCTCGGGGCCGTCGCCCGCGATCACCCAATGCAGATCGGGGCGGTCGGCCCGCGCGCGATGAGCCGCGCGAATCAAGGTGCGCTGATCCTTGGCCGGCTCGAGCGCGGCGACGTTGGCGGCAATCGGCGCGCGGGGGGGGAGCCCCAGCATCGCCCGGAGGTTGAGCGGCACCGCGGCCGCGCGGCGCACTTCGTCGGGATCGACGCCGGAGGGAACCGTCTTGACTTCTCCCGCGGGGAACCCGGCGGCCAGGAGCGTTGCCCGTACGGCTTCGGAGATCGCTACGACGGCGTCGGCGTGGCGCAGCGCGCTGCGGCGGCGTACGGGAAACACGACTCGGCGCGTCGCGACGAGACGCGGCGCCGCCGTGCGCGCATAGGTGAGGAAGCGGCGCGCCCAGACCGCGACCGTGACGGCATGGTTGTTGTGAGCGTGGATGAGATCAGGTGGCCAGGTCAGGGCTTCGACGACGAGCCGCCACCCGGCCCGCGGGTCGACCCCGAGGGTCCAGGGCACCTCACGGACGGCGACGCCGTCGGCCGTGGCCCGGCGCGCGAGCTCGCTGCCTCGCCGCGTGACGAGCCGTTGCTCGACGCCGGGCTCGCGGGCCAGCTCGCGGGCCAACAGCCGGACCTGGTTCTGACCGCCCCGGAATTCCCGGCCGGAGTCGACGTGGAGGACGCGCACGCCCCCCCTCAGGCCGGCTGCTTCGCGGCATGGCCGAGGGCGGCGCGCAGCTCGGCCAGCGTAAACGGCTTGTGCAGGTAGGGCCGACCGAGCGCTTCGAGGAACTGCAGGGTGTCGCCGCGCACGGTGTCGCCGGTGGCGAAAATGATCCGCTCGGCGACCCGCGGGTCCTGCCGGGCGAGCTTCGTGTACATCTCGCGCCCGGAGAGGTGCGGCATCCGCAGATCACAGATGATCACGTCGAATGCGCCGGCGAGGGCGCGCTCCAGCGCGTACGTGCCGTCGCTCGCCACCTCGACGGTGTGGCCCCAACTCTCGAGCGTGGCCCGCATGTAATGCAGGATGTGCGGTTCGTCGTCCACGACCAGGATGCTGAGCGGCTTCGACTCGCCGGGCGGCACGGGCGCGACCTCGGCGCGCGCGGCGCGCGCGCCGATCGGCAGCTCCAGGGTGAAGGTCGCTCCGCCGCCCGGCCGCGTGTCGAGGGTGATGTGGCCCCCGTGCTCCTTCATGATCCCCTGGGAGATGGAGAGCCCGAGGCCCGTGCCCTCGCCCTCCCGCTTGGTCGTGAAGAACGGCTCGAACACGCGGGCCGCGACCTCTTCGACTATGCCGGGGCCCGAGTCCGTGACACTCACCGCGACGCTGTCGTGCACGCGACGCGCCGTGATCCAGATTCGGCCGGACGGCGCATCGCTCGCGATCGCCTGGCAAGCGTTGTTGATCACGTTCACGAACACCTGCTTGAGCTGGTTCGCATTGACTTCGACGTCGGGCAGCCCGGGCTCGACTTCCAGCGTGGCCTCGACCTTGTGCGCCATCAGCTGATTGCGGAGCAGGGCAAGGGTCGAGTCGAGCAGCGCCCGGATCGGCTGGCGCGTGCGCTCTCCCTGCTGGCTGCGCGCGAAGGACAGCAGGTTCTTGACGATCGTCGCGGCCCGTTCCGCCTCCTGGCGGATCACCTGGAGCGGCTCCCGCAGCGAGGCCGGGACGTCGCCCGCCTCGGCGAGGAAGTCGCTGAAGCCCACGACGGAGGCGAGGGGGTTGTTCAGGTCGTGCGCCACCCCGGCGATCAGTTGACCGATCGCCGACATTTTCTCAGACTGTATGAGTTGCTCCTGCAACCGGCGCCGTTCGGTCTGGTCCTCGAAGACGAGGACCGCGGAGCCCGGCTCGGCCATCGGGATGGCGGTCAGGAGCAGCGTGCGCTCGCCCGCGCGGATCTCCGCCGTGCTCGCCGACGGCTCGGCGAGGGCGCGCGCCACGGGGTCCGACCAGGCGGGCGGGAGGAGCCCGAGCCACGGCCGGCCGGGAATCGCGGTGACCGCGGTCTGGATCAGGTCGGCGAACACGCGGTTGGCGCGACGCACGGTGCCGTGGGCGTCCACGATGCAGATCGCCTGGGAGATGGCGTCGACCGTCTTCTCCCACTCGCGCTTGGCGGAGGAGAGGAGCTCCACCAGGCGGGCATTCTCGAGCGCGATCGCCGCCTGCGCGAGCACCGCGCAGACGAGCGTCAGCTCGGCCTTCCCCAGCACGCCGGGCCGCTCGCTCGAGAGGGAGACCGCGCCCATCGTGCGACTGGCGGCGATGAGCGGTGCGCCGAGCCAGGAGCCGGGGGGGGGCGCGTCGGCGGGCAGCTCCGCCCCGCGGCGCCGCGCCTCTTCGCGTACGTTCTTGGGGAACGCGAGCGGCCCGTGCCGCAACGCGAGCTGCAGCAGGGGGTCGTCGGTGCGGGCCGGAACGGGGTGCGTGTCGTAGGTCACCGCCAGCCGGTTCGACTCGGCGTCAAGTAGTATGACCGAGAGCCGATCGGGCCGGAGCAGCTCGGCGAGCGCGCGCGCCACCACCTCGACCACGGTGGTCGGCCGGAACGCCCCCGCGAGCTCCTGGGCGAGCGTCGTCAGGCGCGCCAGCAACTCCGGCGCGGGTCGGGGGGTAGCAGCGCTAGAGGGAGGTTTGGGCATGATACTGGCCAACGTCCGTGGTCGCCTGCGGGCGCAGGACTTTCTGCTCGTCGCGCTCGCCCTGGCGCGTGGGGACGCGCCGCGCCGCGCGCGGTACGAGCGGCTGCTCCTCGAGGAGGGACCCGACGAGCTGCTCGACGACCCCGACCTGCTCGCCGCCCTGCTGGCCCTGCGCACGCTCGTGGTCCCGTCGCCGGCGCTCTTTACGTATGTGGCGGTGCGCCATACCCTGCGCGCCGCCGGCGTCGACGACCGCGTCCTGGCCGACTACCTGGCCGCGCTGCTGCTCGAATTCGGCGATCATGACCGGCACGTCCGCATCCGCCGCACCGACGACGAGACCTACCACTACTTGATCGACATGGTGGAGGACCTCACGGGACTCGACGACGCCGGGGAACGGGCCTTTCTGCTTCGCGCGCATCTCGGCAACTACAGTCTCTGGCTCGCCGGACTGTTTCCGGACTACATCGCTGCCCGGCGCTCCCGCAAGGGCGGGCCCGACCTGCCGTATTACGACGAGCTGGGCCGACAGGGCTTTCGCCTGGCCGCCCAGCACCGGCTCGCCGAACATCTGGGCGTCGCCACCATCTACCGCGCCGCCGCCGAGCGGTTCCCCACGCTGCGGGTGGCCTTCAACCGGCTGAGCGACCGGGTCTTCTTTCCGAACGTTAGCACACCGGAGAAGATACTCCGAAATCTGTAGCGTAAGCGGTGAGCGGTCAGCGGGGCGGCCCAACCGCTCACCGCTTACCCCTCACTCGTCCAGAAACCGCGTCGGCACCGTCGTCGCCGCCTCGACCAGCTGCTCCGCGGATTTCACGAAGCGCACCACGATCGGCAGCGACCCCTTGAGCGTGAGCTTGCGCTGCATGATCCCCGCGATGGGCCCGAGCTCTTTCCGAATCACGCGCTTCCAGTGCTGGTAGTCGCCCGAGATCACGAACGCCGCGTGGTCCGCCTCCCCGTGGGACACGACCTTCGCTTCGCGGCAGACGCCTCGCTCGAGGTCGAGCCAGATCCCCACCGGCTCGCCGATCCCGATCTCGGGCTGACGATTCACCACGAGAGCGACCGGACCGTGCGTCCACTCGAGCGAGGCGGCGCGATACCCGTCGCTCGCGTTGATCGCCACGCCGTACGCGCTCACCCATTCGGCCGACGGAAATGCGATGCTCACGCGATCGCGTCCGCGAAGCCGCGGAACAGCGCGCCCTCCACGTCGTCCTCCGGATGCCACTGGACGGCGAGCGTCCAGGGTGCTCTGGGGTCCCTTCGCTCGGCCCCCTCGATCACGCCGTCCTCTGCCCAGGCGTTCGCACAGAGCGGCGGCGCCACGTCCCGGATCGCCTGGTGATGCCGGGTGTTCACGCTGGCGTGCACGGTCTCCAGCGTGTGGTGGAGCAGCGTTCCGGACTCGATGCGCAGCCCGTGGCGGGAGCGCGTATCGGCGTGGTCGACGGAGCCGGGGCGCTCGCTCGCCAGGTCTTGGTACAACGTGCCGCCCAGGGCGACGTTCAGGATCTGGATCCCGCGGCAGATGGCGAGGACCGGGAGGCGGCGTCGCTCGGCGCCCGCGATGAGCGCCAGCTCCACCGCGTCGCGTGCCCGATCGATCTCACCCAGCCTGGAATGGGGGGACGCCCCGTAGCGGCACGGCTCTACATCCTCGCCCCCCGTGAGGACGAGACCGTGCACGCCGTCGAGCGCCGCCCCCGCCGCCGCGGGCTCGAGGACGGGGGGCACGAGGAGGGGCACGAGCCCGACGCGCATCAGGGCATACACGTAGGCGGTGTTCAGGGCGACGCGCTCCCGCCCCGCGTCGGTGCGGCGCGTCGCGCTCACGGCGACGAGGCGCGTCACAGCGCCGAGCTTGGGGGGCCCGCCGGGGCGCCGAGCAGCGGGCACTTCGGGTTCGAGACGTTCGGCCAGTCGACGCGCACGCCGTACAACGGGATCGTCCGGTCGGCGCCGGTCAGGGCGCCGATGCTCGGGTATCCCTCCGGCGGGCGCCGCGACTCGTAGATCAGCAGGCCCTGCGCTCGTTGCGTGGAATCGTCCACCACGAGGATAGCGTAGGCGGTGGAGTCGCTGATCGAAGTGGCGGGGAAGCCGGCTCCCTGAAACTCCATCGTCAGCGCCCCCTTGGTGTAGCTGACTGCCACCGCGCTCTGCTGGGTTACGCCGACCACCCGGACGGGAAGCGTGCCGGGGAGCCCGCGTGGCGCGTCCGTGAGCACGAAGGGTAGATGCCGCAGCCGGTCTTGGATCAGGGACGGCCCGATGAGCTGCGCCATGCCGCAGGTCGGCGAGCGTGTGCGGTCGCCGCCACAAGACAGGAACAACGGCAAGCCGAAGAACGGCACGCAAAAAGGCGCCACGCGGAACCGTCTCATGGAGGCGTCACGACCTCCAGCAGGGTTACCGGATACGGGGCGTCGGGGCTCACCCGCCGGAGCTCCAGGCTGTCGGCGTCGGGAACGAGCGACGTGCCGAAGCGCAGGGTGTCGCCCACCAGCCAGGCCGCGGTGCGGGCCCGTGCCCAGGCCGGTTTCTCGATCTCGACCCCGATGATGAAACGGCCTTCCCCGCGGAGCGGGCCGGCTTCGACCTTGCTGCGGTCGGGCTCGCCCCGATAACGGCGGTACAGACGGCCTGAAATCCAGTCGCCCACGTGAGTCTCAAGCGTGATGCGAAGGTAGACGGTGGAGTCGATCGGCACGGCGCGAGTGGCGGGTACGGGGCCCGCCCGGAAGATGCGGGTCAGCTCCCAGGTGCCGTTGAGCGGGGACGCCTGAAACCCCGTGAGCAGCAGGGTTAGAATCAGCGCGCCGTCGAGCATCGTACGAATCTAATACGTCCAGGTGATGGTGGCGGCGAAGGTCCGGACCGGAGCGAGTGTGCGGGGCACCTGACTGTAGATGTAGTTGAGCGCGTTGGCGAGCTGGGCGCGTAGCGTCCATGCGCCCCACACGGCGCTCACCCGCAGATCGAGGACTTTCTCCGCCACGCGCGGGTCGGTCTCGTAGATCTCTACCCGGTCCAGGCGGCTCGTGTAGCGGAAGTCGCCCCCGACGCCGATCACGCCGCGCTGGTAGTCGGCGCCGAGCGTGAGCAGATGCCTCGGCCGGAAGGCGAGCGGGCGCTCCGAGACGCTGTCGTGCGCGAGGGCCCGGGCGTGCAGAAACGTGTACGACAAGGTCGTCGTGAGACCCGCGACCGGGGGAGTGGCGGTGACGGCCAGGTCGAGTCCCGCGAGGCGGGCATGCGTCACGTTCTTGAATTGGATCCGCCCGCTGTCCACCGTAGGCTCGATCAGGTCGTACGCTTCGGTCCAGAAGAGCGCCGCGTCCGTCCGCACCGCGGACGAGAGCGTCGCCGCGTTGCCGAGCTCGAACGACCACGCCGTCTCGGGGTCCAGATCGGGGTTCGGGACGACGGGGATACCCTGCACGAAGGTCGAGACGAACCGCTCGGCGAGCGACGGGGCGCGAAAGCCGCGGCCGGCGGAGGCGCGCCACACGCCGGCGCGGGCCGTCGGCAGCACGACGCCGAGACGCGGGCTCAGGACGGTCGCGAGCGAGCCTCCGTCCACGTCGAGGTGATCGATCCGTGCGCCGGCCACGAGCCGCAGCCTCCCGAGCTGACGCTCGCCCTCGGCATAGGCGGCGAACTCGCGTTGATCGTGCGTGCGGACCACGTTGCTCGTGGGATTAGCGTCGCCGGTGAAGATATTGGTGCGCACGTCGGAGAAGCTGCCCTCCGCGCCCAGCGTCACGACGCGGTCGCCCGTCGGGTGCACTTCGCCGCGGAATTCGACGCCGTATCGATTGGCCACGCCCCAGTCATCGCCGGTAGGCTGGAAATCCGTGAAGTCGGTGCGGCCCCAGGAACCCCGTGCCTGCCACGCGAAGCGCTCCGAGGCGTGGTGCTCGACCGTCGCGGCGAGCTGCCCCTTGTCCGAGCGGGTGAAGGCGCCGCGGCCGGACGCTTCGATCATGAATGGCTGGAAATCCTGGCCGCGGTCATCGCAGCTACCGTGGGTGCACCAGATGAGCGGCGTCTCGTACTGATCGCTCGCCCACGAGCCGGACGTCGTCACGCGAGTCTCGGGGGTCGGGATCCACTGCGCTTTGGCCGCGGTCTGCCAGTGGTTGCGCCGGTCCTGCTCGCGGTAGCCGTCCGAGTGCCACCCGCCGGCCGTGTAGCTGCCGCGCGCCGCGGCGGTTCCGTACGACGTCGTGACATCGAGGCCCTCCAGAGCGCCCGTATAGTCGCGGAACCTCCAGACGTCGAACGGTGGGTTGGCGTACGCGCCACCGAGGGCGCGTACCCGGGCGTGGAAGCCGCTCGGGATCTCCCGCGTGATCACGTTGACCACGCCGCCCAGCGCCGCCGAGCCGTAGAGCGCGGAGCCCGCGCCCTTCACCACCTCGACCCGCGCGACGTCCTCGAGCGGGATGAGGTCCCAATTGATCCCACCCCGGTCGCCTTGATTCGCGGGCACGCCGTCCACGAGCATCAGCACGCGGCTGCCGAGCCCCTGCACGTAGCCCGACGAGCCGCGGATGTTCACCTGACCGTTGAGGAACTGCACTCCGGGAGCCTTGTCTACGGCTTCGTCCACGGTCGTGACGGCCCGGCGGGCGACGTCGGTATCGCTGACGAGCGCGACGCTCGTCACCGCCTGGCTCAAGAGCTGTGAGTGCTTGGCGGCGGTGACGATGACGGGCTCCAGCGGTACGACCGCGGGACCGAGCCGGTAGTCGCGCTCGACCGAATCCCCTGCTGCGAGGGTCAGCGTGTCGACGAGAGACTGGAAGCCGAGGAGACCTACCCGGACGATGACGAGCCCACCCGGTGCGCTCAGCCGGTAGCGCCCCTGGGCATCCGCCACGCCAACGCCGTCGCCGTTGACGACTCGAACGGTGGCGCGTAACGGCTGGCCTGAACTGTCCCGTACCGACCCGTAGAGGGCGGCGGTTCCCTGAGCGCTCACGGCGCGGAGCGGCACGGTCGCGAGCGCCGCCAGCAGGAGGGCCCTCACGGGCACGGCGGGAAGTAGGTGCAGATGGGATGCAGATTACCGAAGTCGATCACAAAGTTGACCGAGTCGGTGCTGGAGTCGTGGACGACGACCACTCCGGGCGCCGTGGGGTCGGTCTGGTCCCGGTAGAAGCCCGCCTCCTTGAGCAGCGAGTCGGCATTGCTGAACCCCGGCGCGAAGGCCCCGACCTTCTTCCAGACGGCCACCACCCATTCGTACCGTCCGGTGCTCAGGGGAAGGGCGTAGATCTGCGATCCCCGGAAGGGACGGGCGAGCGACGGCGGGGGCGGGAACGGCTGGAACGTGAGGAGGTCATTGCGGCTCTGGGGGAAGCGCGGGTACGCGACGACCAAGACGCCCTCCGTGCTGTCGGGCTCGGTCCCCTGGAACGTCACCCTGCCGCAGATCCCGACGAAGCGCTCGGGACAGAGGGGGGTCGGCTGGAGGCCCTCATTGCACGCCGCGGCGCCCACCAGGGGGATGATGGTGCCGAGGGCGGCGAGGGCTGCGCGCGAGAGGCGGTTCGCCATGCGAGCAATCTTCGGGGGGCTGCTCGGGGCGTCAACTTGACCCTGGTTTCGGCGGGGAATAACGTAAACCCCGCCATGCCGATCTATGAGTATCGCTGCACGGAGTGCGACACGCGCTTCAGCCAGCAAGAGGGAATCGAGGAGCACGGGCGCAAGCGGCCGGCCTGCCCCAAGTGCAAGTCGCGGGCGGTGGAGCAGGTGTTCTCGCCGTTCTTCGCGAAAACGGTCCGGAAAAGCTAGCCTCCGGTGTTCGAGCGCCTGCGTGACGCGTTGCGCGCCGCTCTGGACGCGGCGACGCCGGCGGGGGATTTGCGCGACCTGGCCCGGCAGATGCGGGAGGCGGTGGTCGAGGCCAAGCTGGCCGTCGGCGAGACGCGCGAGGCGGTCGCGCGCACCGAGCGTGCGCTCGCGCAGGAGCGCCAGCGGCTGGCGGATGCCGAGCGTCGGGGCCGGCTCGCGTCCGAGATCCAAGATCGGGAGACGGTGGAGGTCGCCCGGCGGTTCGCGGCGAAGCACCGCGAGCGCACGGCCGTGCTCGAGAAGAAGCTGGCGGCGCTGCGGGAGGAGCTCGCGTTGTACGAGCGCGAGCTGGGCGACATGCAAGGGCAGCTGGTTCGCGCCGAGCGCGACCGGCCCCTCACCGAGGCGGAGCGCTCGGCCGAACGCGCGTGGCGCGACCTCCAGGCGGCGGGGGGACCGCGTCCCGGCGTGGACCCGGGAGACGAGCTGCTCAAGTCGCAGCTCGACCGGGCCGCCCGCGAGGCGGCGGCCGACCGGCAGCTCCGGGAGCTCAAGAAGAAGATGAAGAAGGACTAACCATGAGCGTGATCGGCGGCGTGCTGTCCTGGTTCCGTGACGCCTTCGGCCCCGGGCCGCGCACCGCGGACGGGCGGCGCTCCGGAGGCAGCATGGACATCAAACGCGACCGCATGGTCTTTCTCGGCTACGGCAAGTACTGGCGCTCCGACGCCATCATCGGGTTGATGCCGATCGAGGAGGAGCGCGGTCCCAAGCGGCGGACCAACGTCTTCGTGCAGGGACGCGCGGAGCCGATCATCGCGTCGCGCACCGAGCAGAGCATCCTCGAAGACATGGGTGCCACCGAGGGCGGCTTCCAGGTCCAGGCCCTGCGGGAGGCCATCACGGAGCTGCTCGCCGCGTTCCACGAGTTCTCTCCTGGGTTGCGCCGTGCCCTTCCAGACGAGCACCACTTCGACGTCGAGCAGTGGGAGCGGCGGCTGGGCGACATCCTCCGGACCCCGCTGCCGTCGGAGCCCGTCGAGCAGAACGACCTGTTCGAGTGACGAGTCCCCCACCCGGCTCGTCGTGGTTCGGCCACCCGCGCGGCCTGTCCACGCTGTTCTTCACCGAGATGTGGGAGCGGTTCAGCTACTACGGGATGCGGGGGTTCCTCATCCTGTACATGACGAAGGTACTCGGCTTCACCGACCCCCACGCGGGCGCCGTGTACGGCAACTACGTCGGCAGCGTGTGGCTCGCCGCGATCTTCGGCGGCGTCATCGCCGATCGCTGGTTGGGTCACTACCGGAGCGTCCTGCTCGGCGGGATCGTCATTGCGCTCGGCCACTTCACGCTTGCGCTCCACGCGCTGCCGTTCTTCTACGCGGGGCTCTCCTTGATCGTCGTCGGGACCGGGTTACTCAAGCCGAACGTCTCGACGCTCGTCGGGTCGCTGTACGAACAGGGGGACGAGCGGCGTGACGCCGGCTTCTCGATCTTCTATATGGGGATCAACCTCGGCGCGCTCCTCGGGCCCCTCGTCGCCGGCAAGCTCGCCGAAGGCGTGGATTGGCATCTCGGATTCGCCTGCGCGGGTGTCGGGATGACGCTCGGACTGGTGCAGTACGGCCTCGGTCGCCGGCGTCTCCAGCCGGCGATGGACCGTCTCGCCAGGCGACCCGGGCCGCCCGCGACGGCCGCCGTCACCGGACCGGCCGGGGGCTTCACTCCCGAGGACTGGAAGCGCATGACGGCGGTGGTGGTCTTCTTCGCGTTCGCGTCCCTCTTCTGGGGCGCCTATGAGCAGGCGGGGTCCACGCTGAACCTGTTTGCCGACCGCTACGTCCACCTCGAGCTGCTCGGCATCCAGCTGTACGCATCGTGGTTCGTATCCATCCAGGCCGCGTTCGTGATCCTCCTCTCCCCCCTCTTTGCCTGGCTGTGGGTGAAGCTCGGGCCCCGGCAGCCGTCGTCACCGGCGAAATTCGCGCTCGCGCTGCTGTTCGTGGGACTGGCTTTTGTGCTGCTCATGCCGGCCGGGGCGATCGCGCAGGGCGGCGTGAAGATCAGCCCGCTCTGGCTCGTCGCGGTCTATTTCATCGAAGAGCTCGGTGAGCTGTGCTTGAGCCCCGTCGGGCTGTCGGTCGTGACCAAGCTCGCGCCCAAGCAGGTGGTCGGGCTGATGATGGGCGTGTTCTTCCTCTCGAACGCCCTGGGCAACAAGCTGGCCGGGTGGTCGGCGGGGTTCATCAGCACGACGCCGCTCCCGACCCTGTTCGGCGTGACGGCGGCGGTAACGCTGGGCGCGGCGGCGGTCATGTTTGTGCTCATCAAGCCCGTCCAGCGGCTGATGGGCGGAGTGCGCTGAAGGTCCTATCTTAGCGCCTATGCTCGAGCTTGAGGAGCGCCTCCGGATCGCCCTGGCGGGCCGCTACGCGCTCGAGCGGGAGCTCGGCCGCGGCGGCATGGCGGTGGTGTTTCTGGCCCACGACTCGCGCCATGACCGTGTCGTCGCCATCAAGGTACTCCGCCAGGAGGTCGCCGCCGCGCTCGGCGCAGAAAGGTTCCTGCGAGAGATCCAGATCGCCGCAAAGCTCCACCATCCCCACATCCTGCCGCTGTATGACTCTGGCACCGCTGCCGACCTGCTGTATTACGTCATGCCGTACGTCGAGGGAAAGTCCCTGCGGGAGCGCCTCGACCATGAAACCCAGCTGCCGTTGGACGACGCGCTGACGATCACGCGGCAGGTCGCGGGCGCCCTCGCCTACGCGCACCAGCACGATGTCGTCCACCGTGACATCAAGCCGGAGAACATCCTGCTCGAGAGCGGCGAGGCCGTCGTCGCGGACTTCGGCATTGCGCGGGCGATTTCGGCGGCGGGCGGCGATAAGCTGACGCACACCGGCATCGCCATCGGGACGCCGCTGTACATGAGCCCGGAGCAAGCAACGGGGGTCGGGGCGCTCGACGGCCGGAGCGACGTGTACAGCCTGGGATGCGTCCTCTACGAAATGCTCGCCGGGCATCCGCCGTTCTCCGGCGGCACCGCGCAGGCGATCCTCGCTCGTCACGCGCTAGACCCCGTCCCGCGCTTGCGCACCGCCCGGGGGACGGTATCAGGAGCGGTCGCGGAGGCGCTCGACCGCGCGCTCGCGAAGGCACCAGCCGACCGCTATGCCACGGCCCTGCAGTTCGCCGAAGCGTTGGGCGGCTCGGGGCGCTCCGTCGTGTCGCCCCCGAGCGGAGGGTTCCGACGGCTGCGCGCCGCGCTGGGCGCTGGCCTCGCCTTGGTCGCGCTCGGTGGTGGTCTCGCCGTATGGAAGCCGTGGCGACACGCGCGGACAGCGGCCGTGGGCGCGCCGGCGTATGCCGCCTCGGTGGCCGTGCTGCCGTTTGAGACGATCGGCGGGGGGCCGCAAGACGAGTATTTCAGCGACGGTATGACCGACGAGATCATCACGCAGCTCGCCCAGATCCGCGATCTCAAGGTCATCTCCCGTACATCGGTCGTGGCGCTCAAGGGCAGCCACCTGACGTTGTCGCGCATCGCCGACACGCTGGGGGTCGACCACGTGCTCGAGGGGTCCGCCCGCCGGGCGGGAGGTCGGGTTCGGGTCAACGCGCAGCTCATCGCCGCCAAGACGGACGCGCACCTATGGGCGCGGACATACGAGCGAGATCTCAAGGACGTCTTCCGGGTGCAGGAAGAGATCGCCGGGGACGTGAGCAGGGCTCTGCTGGCGAGCGTCCAGGGTCTGCGTCCGCTGAGTCCTGGATCGCGGACCGAACAGCCCGCCGCGTACGATGCCTATCTCCGGGGCACCTATTGGCGTCAGCAGCGCACGCGCGATGGCCTGTTGCGCGCGATGCAGGCGTTCCAGGAAGCGCTGGCCGTCGACTCCCTCTACGCGCCCGCCTTCGCAGGCTTGTCCAGCGCCTTGAGTCTCTTCGTCCTGTACCAGTACTCCGGTGGCCCGGAGCCTGTCACCGCGCTCGCGCGCGCCATCGTACTTGCTGACCGCGCGATCGCGCTGGACTCAAGTCTCGCCGAGGGGTTCGCCGCTCGAGGCTGGGCGCTTACGAATGCAGGAGTCTCGGTCGATACGGCGATCCGGGACCTCGCGCGGGCCGTCGCTCTCCGGCCGAATTCCGGACAGGCGCACAGTTTTTATGTGGCGGCTCTGGGCGACGCCGGCCGCTACGAAGATGCGGTCGCGGAAGCTCAGACGGCTACAGAGCTCGACCCCTTGGCGCCGGCATTCCATATCGCGCTCAGCTCAGCGGAGCTTGGGGCTCGCCGCTACGACGTCGCCCTGCGAGAGGCCCGACGGGCCGGGGTCCTCGAGACGGCCCCCCTGCCGGTGCGGATTCGCTTCGAAGGGCTCGCACTGCTGCTGCTCGGCCGCCCCGCGGAATGCCTGGCGCTCAATCTGGGCGACCAACAGTACCTTAAGGCCATGTGTCTCGAGGCGCTCAGGCGCCATCGCGAGGCAGCGGCCATCGTCGACTCGCTCGCCGCCGCGGTCCGGGCTGGCCATGCCACCTGGGCGGCGCCCGAAGGATTGGGGATGTATTACGCGTGGCTCGGGGACGTGGAAGCGTCCCTCCACTGGTATGGAGCGGCGTACAGGGCGGTCCAGACCCGCTTCCTCCGTAGCGGCGTGTTCGACCGGGTGCGCGACGACGCTCGTTTTCGGGCGGGCATTGAGCAGCTGACCGAGCGGAACCGGGCGCGGCTCGAGCAGGCGATCGTGCAGGCTCGAGCGCGAAAACCGTAGCCTACGGCGTGCGTCCCAGCCGCCGCTGGAAAAACGCCGCCGCCGCCTCGTAGGCCGCGACCCAGTGCGCGTGCGTCAGAAAGTCGTGGATGT
>Ga0209808_1000099_pt1 | contig 44503 bp, 46 predicted proteins | sample GraSoiAngelo_157_FD_186171 | JGI IMG/M metagenome (GOLD analysis project Ga0209808, IMG submission 186171) | Grasslands soil microbial communities from the Angelo Coastal Reserve, California, USA - 14_1009_16_20cm (SPAdes) (version 2) | ecosystem: Environmental > Terrestrial > Soil > Grasslands ... | reverse complement strand
CAAGCCACGCGCAAGGGCACAAGGGCCCGCAAAGGCCCAAAAATCGGCCTTTTCTTCGAGCATCCCACGGAAACCGGCAGAAGAGGAAAAATTCCTGTGGCAGCGGCAACGTCAAAGCGACCGAGGCAAGCAGATTGGGAGAGCACGGAGACAGCTGAAACAATGAGGACTCGAGCGGCAGGCAGTTCTCACGAAAACTGTTGTTTTATGGGGAAATTTCGCAAATTTATGACCATCCAACCGATTTTTGACGCCACGGGGAACGAGTGTCCACATCCATGAAGCCCATCTCCAAACGGCCTAGTGTGCCTGTCAGCTTGGCCCCGCCATTTATCGGCACCTGCTGCCCGGTTACAGGGTCGATTCCAATCTGACGGCTGAAGAACAACTGGTCCTGCCCGCCGAGATCGAAGTTGAAGATCCCGGCGTTTTCCAAGAAAAACTGGCGTTTCTCAGGAATGAAGATCTTGAATGGCGTCAGATTGAACTGCTCTTGATCCACGTCCGTGTCCGCGAAATCTGTGTTTCCGGTGAGGTTCAATACTAGGTTTGAGCGAATGCCGTACTTTATATCGAGTCCACCCGTTAGTGGGTACTTTGGACTCCCGCCCGCTTGTTTGTCGTAAGTGGTCAGCCCATATGGTTTCACGATGAAGAGTCTTCCGCTTCCTATGTCGGTTATGCCTACGAGTTCTCCCGCTTGGGAGACTTTGGTAATGCCAAAGGTTCTTCGATAGGCGCTCCAAAGATCTTCCTCGTTCTTCCGGCGAATAAATCGTTTGAAATTCAGGCCCCAGATATCATCCTTCGATCTAGTGAAATTCAGGGTCGAAAAGGGGATTTCTATCGTTGCAGTCCAGCCATGCGAGGTGATCCGAGCTTCTGAGGTCCAAACTCCGTCCCATCCAGGATCCAAGTCTCCACCGGTCGTATCGCCTTGCTCCTCCACGACCAAGCCGTCGGTTTGAGTGCCGAGAGGGTTAACCTTAAAAACATAGGCACCACGACGATCATGGTTAGAGTTGATCAGAATCTCGAAGTGATGCGCACCTCCGTCTTCTCAGTGGGGGACTCGCCTTCGTACGGTTCCCGTTGGCGGAAGTTACTAACTACCTTGGCTGATTGCCAGAGCGGGTCATCAACGCTCCCGTTAAGCTTTGGCGGATGATCAACGCGCATTGCTTGCGCAGTTCTTGATTCTTCGTCAGGAAGGGGAGAAGGTCCACTGGCGGGCGATTGAGCGTCAACCCTGGGAGGCAGTGACACCAGCCCAATAATAATCGTCCCCAAAAGAAGATAGTTGGATTGGTCAAAAAGTCTGTTCTTCACTAGATTTGGATTCCGCTGGTTGGTGCGAAGGGTTCCAGTCTAGATGATGTCTGCAATTATCCCTCAAAATGATCCCTTCGAAGTATCAAGTTCGTAGATTTTCGTCTGAGGCTCTGTGCTTGCGGCTCAGTGGGGGCCGCAAGGACGGCCTTCCCGAAGCGTGGCGGTGGGGCGTAAGCGCTTGTGCCAGCGGCGACGCAGCAGCGGGCTGTTGCGCGCCGGCCAGCACCAGCACAGCGCGACAGCGCCACGATCGTCCCGAAAACCACGAATGCGCCGCCAAACCAAATCCATTTTACGAGTGGGTTCAGATAGGCGTGCATCACCGGAAGTTGCGTATCCGGCAAAGACCACGTACAAATCTTCCTTCAGTGTCGAATAGATGGCCACCATAGTGCCGTTCTGGTCCGTCGTGGCGAACTTTCGCTTCTCTGGATAGAGCATCATGAGCGGTTTGTTGTCCCGGAGGACTTCCACAATCATGCGCTCCGCGGTGTAATTCTTTTCTGGCTTGGTGTCGAAGCCTTGCAGCTGCAAGGTGTACGGCCCGATCTGCATGGTCTGGCCCAGCTGCATCTCTTTCTGTGTGTCGCGGTTGAAGGCTGCACCGGACAGGCCGATGAAAACGAACACCATTCCCACGTGAACGATGTAGCCGCCATAGCGCCGCGTGTTGCGCATCGTCAGGTCGACCGTAGAAGCCACGAACGAGGCCCCGGAGCGCGCCCGGATCACCTTAGCCCCGCGATAGAATTCCAGCCCGATCGTGGATGCGACGAAGATGCGCAAAATGAGGCAGATCAGCGAAAACAATTCGCGGAATCCCAGGGCGAACGCAACCACACCGGCAAACAGCCCGGTCCCCAGCGGCCATCCGAAATTGCGCTTCAAGCTCTCTGTCGAGATTTTCCGCCACGCCAGCAGCGGCCCCACGCCTGTCAAAAACAAGAGCAGGAGCCTGTGGGGATGAGGCGTTTTCGACCGGGTCCAAGCCCCAGTAACCGCCCCATCCGAGCACCGCGTACGCCCAATGCGCGCCCAGCATGATTCCGCAGGACTGGAACATCCAGGCGATCATCGTCCACTTGCGCGTCAGGTGAATCCACTTCTCGCCCGGGTAGCGTGCGAGGAGGGCACCCAGCGCAAACGCAAACGGTATCGTAAATCCCGTATACCCTGAATACAGGTTCGGCGGGTGAATCACCATCTCTGGATATTGCAGCAGCGGAGTCAATCCGTTGCCGTCGGCACGCGCTACGTATTCCAGCGCGCCGTTCGCCGCTGGGGTTGCCAGCGCTTTGAAGGGGCTGGCCACAAAATTATTCAGCGTCAGAAAGAATATCTGCACGCCTGCCATCACCACGCCCACATAGGGCATCAACTCGCCGTTCTTGTTCCGGTAGGTGAGCACGGAGAAAACATAAATCGCCAGCAGGAAGCTCCAGAAAAGCAGCGACCCTTCCTGCCCGGACCATAGCGCGGCTATTTTGTAAAACGTCGACAGGTCACGGTTGCTGTGCGAGACCACGTAGGCAATGGAAAAATTATCGCTAAAGAACAAATATTCGAGGCTGAAGGTCGCGAGGAAAATAAGGCAGCAGCTGGCTATTCCTGCCTGCCGTGTACTTTTAACCAGAAGAGGGTGCCGCGCGAGTATCGCCGCGATCCCGCCTACGAAGGCGTACACCGCGTACACAAACGCTAGCACGAGTGCAAAGGAACCGAATAAATCCACGGAGACCTCGACTCTCCCCCGGCAATTCCAGGAGCTTTACATGGTGCTAGGCTGGGATGATTTCGCTGCGGGGCCACCGGTGCCTCCCGGCGCGGCTTCATACTTCGAAGCGCATTTGGCCTGAACATGTTCCGCTACAAATCGGCCTTCGGAGGTGGAGCGGCCTTCCACGAGCGCCTGGGCCTTATCCGCAAATGTATCGGGGAGCGGATCGCCGCCAATATAACTGACGGGAAGCTTCTTCCCCTCTCCCTCCAGCACAAAATCAACTCGGTCGCTATAGCGGCGGATACTGCCTGGTTCAACGGTGCCGCCGACACGAATTCGATGGCTGCGCGCCGCACTGTCCAGCGTTTGCAGTTCAACGATGGTGTGGTAGTAAGTCTTGCTCTCGCCGTATCCCATCCACGCCAAACAGGCGAGTGAAACTACGATCACCACGATTCCGATCGCAAATTTCGCTTGCTTCTGCATACTACCGCCTCCATGCCGTCAAGACCCGGACCAGCGCTGATTCCATACAAGTGTAGTCCAGGCTGGTAATAGCGGAGATTGCGGTCCTCCGCTCCTCAGCCGACATTTCGATGGCAGCCGCGCGAACGGATGTAATTTATGACCCTGCTTTTGATGCGGCGCCATCTGGAGCAGCTTGGACGGATATCAACTCCACGTCGAAGATTAGAGCGGCGTTCGGCCCGATCTTCGCGCGCGGTACACCGTTCTCTCCATAAGCGAGGTCGGGGGGGACGAAGAGCTGCCACTTGGACCCGGCGGGCATTAACTGCAAAGCCTCAACCCAGCCCTTGATTACCGCCTTAACCGGGAAGTTCACCGGCCCGGTTTGCGTTTTATAGGAGTTGTCGAACTCCGTTCCGTCAAGCAAGGTTGCGCGGTACTGACATACGGCCACATCCTCAGCCGTGGGCTTCTTTCCCTCACCCGCCCTGACGATCTTGTACTGTAGCCCGCTGGGCAGGCTCACCACCCCTTCTTTCTTCTTGTTCGCGGCCAGAAATTCCTCGCCTTCCTTCTTGTTTTTGTCTGCAAGCTCCTTCGCAGCCAGAAGCTGTTTCGCTCTCACCTCGTTTTTTATGGCGACGAGCGTCGTGCCTACCTCCTCTTCGGTCAGGAGCAACTTGCCGCCCGACAAAGAGTCCTTGAGCCCGCTAAGCAAACGATCTTGATCCAATTCAACCGCCTGCTGCTTTTTGAGGCTCTCGCCGATACTCACTCCCATCGCATACTTGCGCTTCGATTTCTCATCCAGCATGGAACTAGTAACTTCCTGTTTGGGAGCAGCGGCGTCCTTCTGGTTGTTGGTTGCAGGAGCGTCCTGCGCAGCGGCTACACGAGCCAGCAGGACAAATGTCAGCACAATGATCGATAAAAGGCGCATTTCAGTTTCTCCTAGTGAGAATATTGTTGCGACACACGGACGCGGCGCTTACGCCGCCCATTCTTTTGACCTCTTCGACTCTGGACAAGCAGCACTTCCGGTTCCACGCTGGCCGGCATTCGCGCTCGCGTTTTCACGATGAACACAACCGAGAACACCAGGAGCACAACTCCCAATCCGCTCAGGATTAGCTTGTCGCGACGGCTCGTTCCGGGAGAGGTCTGGAAACCCTGATCTGGTTGCCCGACCGGTTGAACGCTGTCGCTGCGGCTTGGCTGCTGGCGACCTTGAAGTTCCGCCAGCGTGCCCGTCCCGGTGATGCGGAACGCCAGCGTCTCCCCCGGCGTCACAGGCCCACTGCCCTGGACATTATCTGGGGAAACGTTCGGCATCGCCTGGAAGATACTTCCGGCCTGAGGTTCGAAAGTCATGGACTTAGGTAGCATGACGACAAAGCGTTCCTGCGCATTACGGATCCTCGGTTCAACCACAGCTTCGCCATTGTAGGGCAGCCGATAGACAACCGCGAAGCGCGTATCGCCCGGACGCAATGGAAAGCGGAAATAGTACTCGCCTTTGCGCTCGCCGGGAGCAGGTTTGCTCTTGAGGGGCTCGCCGTCTCCAAGCTGCACAAGCCCGGACAACACTTGAGCCTCAGGCGGCAACTGAATTGAGAAAGGGCGATCATTCATGAGTGTCCGCGGCGGCTTAGAGGCGTTGTGCATAGTAACCAGTTGCTTCACCTCTAGTGTGTCGCTCCTGGCCTCAAAGCGCTGCACATCCATGATGGCGGTCACGCCATCCATTTTGTCGGCGACGTCATAGACTTGAATTGCTACCAAGTTAGCATCTCGCCCGACTATCTTCTCGTAGGTAACGCCCTGATGAACCACGCGCACGAGCCGACTTCCTCGAACATCAGCAACATTAACGCTGAAGTGCCCAACGCTATCGGTCTTGGCGCGCGCACTTTCCTTCTCGCTGCCTCCCGATATGGACATGAGCACGACTTCATCACCTACGGCCGGTTTCTTCGTGGTGCCGTTGGTGACCCTGCCCGTGAGGTCGGCAGCCGGGGCCGAGGCACCAACAACCAGCAAGGTGGCCAAAACGAGGCCGAAGACTTTTCCCCCAGGGACTAGCTCCCAAAACTTCTTCGCCTGTAGAACGCCACGGCTTGAGCCGTCGACTTGGAGTACACTCCCCAGACTATCGGTGCGAGTAAGCCCGCTCCTTTCCCTAGTGCACACCTTGACGGCCTCAGTGCTTAACGCCCGGGCGCGATAGTGAGACAGTTGTGTCAAGCGCCTGCTCCTTTAAACTGCTCGCCTTGTCGTTGAACTTCCGGCAGAGAGTGGCTCTTCGAACGAGAGCGGTGTTGCAGCTTGTTCTAATGTCTCCTATGCCTTGGTCTGCCAACAGGATTCTCGGGTGCCGCAGCCGCTTGCTGCCCGATTTGTGCGGAGTTGCCGTCTGTGGCAGCCGCATCCCCAATTGCGTTGAGTTGAGCCTCGACCTGCCCCAAGATGGTTGCGGCGTCAGCTCCAACCATCCCGGCTTCTCCCTGAGTCTCGATTACAGCTCCCCCTGCCACTTCGGCCCGGGCCGTAGCAAGAAGTTCCTTCATTTGTTTCAGGCTCGAGTTCATCTCGATAGAGCTAGCCCTGGGGTTTGTCGAACTGACTTGCGCCTGAGTCACGCGATTCTGTGCGCCCGGATCCCCAGCCACCTGTTGCGTGGATCCCTTAGTCTTCGCAAAGACAACGACGCTTGCGAGTGTATTTGGATCGTTGGGCGATTCCGCCATCGCATAATCAAACTGTGAGTTATTGAGAAGAGCAGTAAGCACTTCTCTGACCGGTCCTGGACCTAGAACACTGAATATCCGTTCGTCGTCCACTGCCTGAGAGTCAAGCTCTGCCCCGATCTGCTTGCAGACCGCGCGCAGAACGTCGATAAGCGAGGCATTATTAGCCTCAATCGTCAGCTCGCCGTTCTGGTACGTAACAACGGCCTGGCCTGCCTCAGATTGTGGAAGCGCGGCGGGTGGTTCGCTGGGCGCTTTCACTTTTATTTGCTCTTGCACTCGTGAATCCTGTGCCCTGCACCGTGGCGGAAGCCAAAGCAAGCTCGCTACCGCCGCAATCACCGTGAATTGTGAGCGCATGGATAACATCTAGGACCTCCTCATTTTGCCGCACTGGCGGTCTTCGGTTTGTCTTGGATTGAAACCAACTCAACCTCGAAGATGAGCGTTGTATAGGGTCCGAAAACGGTTGAGGCCTTATCTCCATAAGCAAGCTGTGGCGGTACATACATCTCCCACTTCGAGCCAACCGGCATAAGCCGAAGAGCCTGTTCCCAGCCTGCGATAACTCCCCTAACTGGAACGGCCGTTGGCTCCTTGCGTTTGTAGGAGCTGTCGATTTCCGTTCCATCAAGGAGGTTGCCGGTGTAATTGCAAAGGACGACGTCATCAAGCGTAGGTATCTTGCCCTCGCCCTTCTTCAATACCTTGTATTGCAACCCGCTGGGCAGAGTGATAACGCCTTCCTTCTTGGCGTTCTCGGCAAAGAAGGCTTCCCCTTCTCTCTTATTTCGCTCGGAAACCATCATCTTGGCGTGCTGGAGATCCTGCTTTTGCTCCGCTTCAAACGTCTTCACCGTCGCGGCCACTTCCTCGTCAGTCATGATGAGCGGCTTGCCTGCCAGGCCATCTGTCAGAGCTCGCACCAACAAATCAACATTGAGGCTGTCCTTTTGCCGCTGCAGATCCCGTGCCATCTCAACGCCAAAGGCATAACTGATTTTGTCTTTGCGGCTCTGCATTATCGGCTCCCCTGGCTGGCTCTTGGCAGGCGCCGCAGCTTCCGATTCGGCCTTGGCCGCCGAAGCTTTCTGTTCCGGCTTGGCAGCGGGAGCCGCCGGCTGCGGCTTGGTAGTAACCTGCGCCTCTTGCCGGGGCTTGTCGGCTTCCGGGGGTTGCTGCGCGACGGTGGTCCCCAACAGCAGTGCTCCTGCAACCGCCATCATCATCCAACGCATTGCTAATTTTAGGTTCATGGATTCGTCTCCGGTTTTTTCTCCATTTTTGTGTCACCTTGAAGTGCTTTTCTTATCGTCTCGATCATTTCAGGCGTTTGGTCTTTCTTCTGGGCTCTCGAGTTAGAAACCGGGGGCTGGGTGCCAGGTTCTTGAACAGCGAGCAGTTCCACCTCGAAGATCAACATGGTGTTCGGGCCGACGATCTGCGGCCGGGGGCCTCCGGCCCTTCTACCACCGTGGCCACCCCCTGCTCCGCGCTCACCATAGGCGAGATCGGACGGCACAAAGAGCTGCCACCGGGAGCCCTCCGGCATGAGTTGCAGCGCTTCCGTCCAGCCTTTGATGGGTGCCTTGACCGGGAAGCTCACCGGCGCTTGCCGCTCGAAGGTGTTGTCGAACTCCTTCCCATCGATGAATGTCCCCCGGTACCGGACGTTCACCACATCTTTCGCGGTAGGCGTTTTCCCATGTCCCGCTTTGATGATCTTGTACTGAAGCCCACTGGCCAGGGTCACTACGCCTTCCTTCGCCTTGTTCGCCGCTAAAAACGCCTCGCCCTCGCGCTTGTTTTTCTCGGCGACAGCGTTCCTATTTAAACCCGCTTCTACGTCCCTCTGGTCGATCTCCAGTCCTTCCAGGACGGCTAAGGCCTCCTCCGAAGTCATCAGCGTTTTGCCCCCGGAAAGCGTGTCCTTGACCCCCTGCATCAGAAGATCGACATCCACCTGCACCGACTGCTCCTCGAGAGCTTTGGCAAGATTCATGCCGACCGCATAACTGACGTCATTCTTGGTCTTGGGAGGTGGAGGCGGCGCTGTGGCGACGGGCGCCGCCGGTTTCACCGCCTTTACCTCTCCGATCCCCAACACCATGAACTTGTTGACGTATTCTGCCCGGATCTCCAACTCCTTCGACAAGCCTTGATAAGTGATTTTCAGCTTGCTCTCGCCCGCCTTGTGCACCGTGATCTTTACGTCGTCGCCCTCGCGGGGTGAGACCGTCACCATCCCGGGGTCCGATGGAACCCATTGCGGGCTGATTTTCGCCGGCTTCCCTGCCGCATCAACACCTTCGGCTCGAACCTCGACCGTGTCCTGGGCGGTGGCCCCTCCGTAGTTAGGACCGGAGACCCACGGTCCTAATCCGCGTGTGGGGTCGACCATTCGAGGATCCCGCTTGTAGGTGAACTGGATGTCCGTGATGTTAGGAGTGGAGGGCGCTGTTCCCTGGGCCCGGGCGGAGCTAGACAAGACAACCGATAGGAAAGCCGCAGCAGCCAGCAAATTGGTTCGCTTACCGATAGTGTTCATTTGTTTCTCCTCAACGTAACCTCTCTTGCCCATCGCCCTTCCAGGTTGCTGAAAGGCGGCTCTTGTCGTCACCAGAGGGGCGCCTTGCAAAAGGAATCTACAACTTTCCCCCAGTTTGCAAACCAAATTCCTCTCTTCTCGAATGACGCTCATCACAACCCTTTCTATTCTAAGCAGCCCCCCAAAGCGAATCCCTTCCCCCGGTTCGGGGAAGGGATTCGCGGGGCTGGGTTCCTAGGAACCAATTAGTGGCAGTACTGTGAGGTTATGTTGGTTCCGCAGAAGGCAGCGACACCCACGAGCCTCTGACGGCCGCCCGGGTTGGCTGCATCTGGAGCCGCACCCGCGATACCGAGGAAGTTCGGTATGCGACCGCCCGGATTGCCCGCAGCGCCCGTAGCCGGAACGTTCAGGAACAGCTTGCCCGTAGCAGTGGGGGCAGCTGCGATGGCCGCTGCGTTGCCGCTGCAGAACTGCTGTCCTGGACCGAACTGGGCAGGAGCTGCAGCGCAGTCCGTCAGCATGGCGTCACGGTTGATCACACCGTCACTTTCGGGAGCCGTGCCGTCCAGAGGCAGAATCATCTGCGGGTGGTCGAACGGCGCCGCCTCGGTTGCCACGCGATCATCCGTGAACTCGAGCATGTAGTCCACCAGGGCGACCTTGTCTGCCTCGCTGAGATCAGACTGCAGCTCGGCATTCAGGTTGAGGATGTTGAAATCGCGGTGCGCGGAGTTGGTGACCGGGAAGTCGCCGCCACGCACGTAGAAGTCAACCACTTGCCGCAGCGTCAGCTTGCCGCCATTGTGGAAGTAGGGGCCGGTTAGCTCCACTTCGCGCAACTGCGCCGCCTTGAAGCTACCGAACCGGTTAACGCGGTTCACGAAAGGCCAGGTACCCATCTCTGCATGGCCGTGTTTTGTCAGGGGGGCAGTCACACCGGCAGTACATGGCGCCGTTCCCGTTCCGACAGTACAGCCTAAGCCGGTGAGACCGGCGTCTCCATTGCCTGGCGCGTACGCGTTGTTGGGTACCTCGCCCGCACTGCCCCGAGGATCGTTAGGCACCTCGGGAAAGCCTTCCTCATTGGCCACGTCCATGAGCGTATTGAGGCATCCGCCGACTGGTCCGCAGGCCTCATCAGATTGCGGGGCCTCATCGCCGACGGGGATTTTGTTGAGGAAAGGCGCAAGGTATCCAGGTACTTGAGGGTTAGCCGTCTCATCGGTCCAGCCCGGGTTGATGTGCTGATCTTGTTTGCTCATCTCAAACAACCCACCCGTAGCACAGTACGGCCCGCACGGGTCAGCGTCAGCACGTCCATTGGCATTGTTGTTGTTTGGATCGAATTGAGCTATCGGCTTGCCCGGGTCCTGACCTGGACCGCCGTAGTTCTTCAGCATTAGGGCAGCCAGCGAAAGCGGCCACCCAAAGGGGTCCGTGTTTCCGCGGCCGGTGTCCTCGCAAGCCCCGGTCACGTGCGTTTGATCGGCCACGCACGGCCGAACCCCGATGTTGTACACCCCGTTGTCGAGGAACGCGCCGCCGAACCCTGTGAACGGGACTCCGACTCCATTCGCGCTAACACCTCCCGCAACCGGTCCACTCCCCAAGTCAGAGTGAATTGTGTAGCCGGTCATGGTGGCGTTCGCCGTGATGGCATCGGGGAACGCATAACCCCAGCAATTGTCGAGGATGCAGTTCCCATTGCTCTGCATCGGAGCCGTAGCGATACCCAGGTTGGGCGCCTTGCGCTCAATGGCGTCCTGTCCGGGCTCGTTGATTTCCGATTCCAGCAGGAAGCCGGTAATGAAGCGTTCTTTGATCAGCGGCTCGGTTAGCGGTTCAACCCGCGGGTCCTCCCTTTGGAATTCCGCAAAATTGTCAAGCTCCTGCGCTTTCACGGTGAAGGGCGCGGTATTGTCGGTCAAGGCCGGCGCATTATGACAGGCGCCGCACCGCGCCGACCGGAAGTTCGGGTTCTTCAGCGACACGTTGGCTCCGAAGAAGAGGTCAAACCCGAGCAAGGGATCCGGGTCGTTTAGCCCGCGAGTGCCCCCGGCCTGAACGCGGTTGGTGCATGTCCGGATACCGCCGGCGGCCAACAGCTCGTTAGTGCAAGCGGTCATTCTCGCATGGCCCACGGTGTCGTTCTGGGAGAAAACGATGTCGTTGGCATTGTACGCATCGCGCTTGAAGTTACCCACCTCGGTGAAGCAACTCCCGCGATACTGGGCGAAACCGTCAGACCCTATGAACCAACCGCGGTGATAACCCGCCGGGTTATTGGAGCAACTCGGCAGGTCGAGAACCAGCAGCGGTTCCCCGGTTTCTCCAGTTGTCGCTCCGGTGTCCGGATTTGCGTCCAGGAACTTGTCGTCCGGCGTATTGTCCGGCACCAATATGGTCGCCCAGAGGTGGATCGACTGTCCCCAGAAGAGGCTCATGTTCGCTTCCATCTGGTTGTACTGGTTGGTGTCGGTTGGGGAGGCCGCGCCCGCCACGGGGCCCTGGAGAACAAAGTTGTCGAACGGGTCGGCGGGGTCGTCAAAGAGATGACCACCCGTACCGTCAGGGTTGCTCGCGAGGACCTGAATGGCAACACTGCCGGCTGCGCACTGATTTGGGTGAATGTCGGCACGACCGTCGGTGTAGCAGCCATTCAGATGCTGGCTGGTATTGCTGTAGAGCGCCGAGTAGAAAGCGTGCCGGATCAGGGCCGGATAGCTGATGCACAGCCCTGGTACACCCGTTCCAAGCGCCGTTGGAGGACCGCCAGCCGGCGAACGGTCCGCAGTCGGCAGAGTCCCACAAGCCGACCCATTCTGGTTGGAATAGCGGCCCAGGATGCTGTCGGTCGGATCCACCAGTTGGTTGGCCAGCGGTGTCACGCCCGCCTGCAGCAGTTTCTTGCCGATCTTGGCCCAGTTGCGGCCATCAAACGACATTTCAAACTTGCTCAGCGCCGGCCCCTTGGCCAAGGCACCCAGGCTGGAGAACTTGATGAGTTGGCGGGTTGCCGTCAACCCGCTGCCCTGATCCACCCACACGTGGGCTTGCGGGTCGGACGCGCCGAACACGCTGCCGCCATTGTCGTCGTGGCGGGCGCGAGCATCCCAGAAGTTATCGAAGTTCATGTCTGCCAGGATGATGGTGGGGGTATTGCGAGGCTCCACCCGGCGGAATTCATTGGCGCCCGTTGGGCCGACAGCCCCGCAAGTCGTCGCCGAACTGCACGCGAAGCCGGGAAATGGGTCAGTGTTGTCGATCGCCGCCTGGGCCGCAGTCGCACCAAGCGCGACACTGCTGCGCTGATCGCGGATCAAAGCCCGAACGCCGTTCGATGCTGGACCGAAGGGCGAAACCGGAGCCGAGCCCGCAGTATTCGTCAGAGTGAGGCCCGTGCCTGTTCCCGCCGGGATGTCACCGAACAGGCCAAAGTGGACGCCCATTGAAGAGGCAACTTCCTCAGTGTCGCTGATCTGGTTGGCGGCGTCGCAAACCCTGTTGTCACCACTAAAATTCAAGATGTTGTTCTTGGGATTGTCGGGCCCGACTTCATCAGGGAAAGCGATTCCGGTGACGTCCGCCCTGATGGCCGGGGTGCATAGCGGGTCGCCGGCAATTTCCGGATCCGTGAGCTTCTTGAAAGGAAAGTCGGCCGCCGTCAAGTCATGGTTGGGCGGGAACGGGGCAAATGTGCTGTTCGGGGTCCCGGCGAAGTTTGTCGGGTTACCCCGGAGCCCATCCTGCCCGTTGGGGTTGAGTTGGTTCTTGGTGCGGTTGTCGGCCGCAGCGTGCGCGTGGCAACTGCCGCACGCTTGCACGCCATCGCTGCCCACCTGCTGGTCCCAGAACAGCGACTTGCCCAGCACCATTGCTTCCAGCCTGGCCTGCTGCTTTCGTTGCATAAACACTGCGTTCACGCCGCCACCGCTGGCGGGAGGGTAGAGCCCAACGAAGTCGTTTTCATTGGAAGGCTGCAGATCTGCGCCCGTAGGATCAGGGCGCGTGGCACTCACCGCAAGTGCCGAGTTCCAGAGGTAATTGGGGTTCGCCCCGTTTCCGAGGACTTCAGCTTTACGCAGCGAAGGCTTGTGCAGGCCGCCGCGGCCGCTGGCGATGTTGAGCGGCTGAATCACCCCTCCGCGCGCGGGGTCGCTGAGCAGGAACCCGGCTGCCGGGTTCAGAACGACGCCGGCTCCCACAGGCGCGACGCCTGCCGGATCCGTGGTTGTGATACCTCCGTTGGGTATTTGCATGATTGCCGCGATAACAACGTTCGGTGCGGGAACGGCCGCGATGGAGTACCAGGACGTGGTTGGCTGTCCGCTCCAGGGCAGTCCCATGTTGTCCTCACAGAGGTAACCTGCCAACGACAAACTGCCCACAAGCTCCGTTGGGCATAGAAGGAGATTTGTGTTGTTGTGGGCTAAGCTCGCAGCGCCAGGCTCCCCGGGATCGGCTCCGCAGTTCATGAGGTTCTCGGAGTCGAATGCGGTGCTCGTAGCACCGTAGCTGCCCGTTATGGGAACTGGCTCCGGGTTGATCTGGCAGAAACCGGGTTTCCGCCCGACGGTCACGTTCATGTCAATTTCCGTGTCTCCCGGTGCCGTTATCGACCCGGTTGTGAGACCGCGGCTTGCGCCAGACGTTACGTTGATGGACTGCGAGAAGGGCGTACACGAAGCGACGCCGATGCCGTAACAAATGCCAGTGGAAACCTGGCCGCCAGGAGAAAAGGGGTCAGGCACAGTGCCACTGACTTTGAGGTTCCCGCCCGCATAGTTCGGGTTGAGGAGCCGCATTTGGGCGCCAAAACCGGTTTGCGGATTGTAGTTAATTGGGTGCAGCACGAGCGGGGGCAGCGTGACACCGCCGAAGGCGGGACGGCGGATAAACGTGCTGTTGGTGCAGTACGTGGGGTAGCCCTGCGCGTTTCCCGGGATTAGGCCCTTGGCATCGTTGCAAGGCGCGCCCCAGGTGTAAGCGTAGGGATTATCCAAGAGCTGCTCGAGTTCGTTCCAAGTCGACGCACCTTCTTTCAAGGACTGTGCCGGAGTTTCCGGCTCGAAAAAGAGCTCCGTAGTCAAGAAGTTAATCGATCCGTTGCAAATTACGTTGCCGCCCGGGCACGCAACTCCAGAGGCGCTACCGAACGTAGTCCGCTGCTGTGCGAACGCGGGCGAAGGTGTTAGGATCACTACCAGGGTAACCATAACTAAAAGCAGGACCACCTTTAAGGGCCGAGAGAAGGTAGCAGACGTCATTTTCAACTCCTTTAACTTCCTACTCAGTAATATCTATTCTGAGAAACTCATAACGATTTCGAATCCACAGGGCACGGCTCGACCCCTGTGTACTTCTGGAGACCTGCTTAGGGCCACCGTGGCATTGGGGACTTTTCACCCCGCAGCCTTGGAGGAGCCTTTTGCACTGCCTGGAAGGTATGCCGCGAAAAGTGCGAGCACAATCGGGAAATCCCGGGTTCGCAGGCTTCCGCGGTCGCAATGTCTCAATTAGAAACCCTGAGCCGAGGAGAGAAGGTTGAAGCTGCCCGGAGAAATTTCTGCCTCTCGGCGCAGAGCAGCGGATCGATTGGTGAGTGGCCCCGGGGATCGGACCGCCTCGAAAATACTCAATATCCGTGGAAACCGCTGGCACGCACGTAAGTTTCGCCTCTGCCCACGGCCGTGATCGCCTCTGGAAGACTGGACGCGAGCTTGTCTTTTGTTACGAAGCCGGTAATCCCTGCGCGAAGGCTCTCGAGGATGTAACAAAGTTCCGTATGCATGGTTATGACAATGATTTTGATTCGTGAGTTGTACCGGATGATGCACCGGGCTGCGTCAATGCCATTGAGCAGCGGCATGGAAATGTCAAGGACAACTATATCCGGTTCGAGTTCCCGGCACATCCTCACTGCTGTATTTCCATCTAAGGCTTCGCCAACGAAGCGCAACCCATTTGCCTGGAGGATGCTCTTCACCAACGCCAGAACCGTCCGGTCGTCGTCCGCGATCACGACCTTCATCTCACGGTGATCTGTCATATCGAAAAGCCCTGAAAGAAGGCTGGTCCGGAATCAAGGTACGGCCCGGAATCTGCTTACTTAGACTGCCAAACGCAGCGACCGTCGAACTGCCCCTTAAGCTGATGCGGCGAGAACTGGAAACACAATCGGGCGCTTCCGGAATCAGTGCGGTGGGAAGTCTCAAAAAGCGATGTAAACGCCCGTATGCCCTAAAAAGCGCAAATTTTGGATGATAAACAACCTGGCGCTACGGAGGTCCGACGATACCCTCGCGGATCGCGTAGCGAACCAGGCCTGCAATCTCATGAATATTGAGCTTCTCCATGATGTTCGTTCGATGAGATTCAGCGGTCTTAGTGCTGATTCCCAAGATGCCTCCGATCTCCTTTACATTTTTCCCCTCTACAATCAACTGCAGCACCTCACGCTCCCGAATGCTCAAGACGTCCACGGGGGTATCGTCCTTCGCCAGATAAGCATCCACGAGACCCCTGGACACACCAGGGGACAGGTAGATCTCGCCTTTGCGAACGGCATGAATGGCCTCTATCAACTTCGAACCCGCCATACTTTTTATCACGTATCCCACAATGCCCGCGCGCAGACACGCCAAGACATACCGGTTTTCGGCGTACATCGAAAGGGCGATGATCTTTGTCTCCGGAGAAACCTTGAGCATCTGGCGCGCGGCGTCAATACCGTTCAACAACGGCATTGCAATATCCACGACAGCTATGTCGGGCCTGAGTTCTTCGCACAACCTGATTGCCTCATGGCCATCCGAAGCCTCACCAACCACCTCGAATCCCGCATCCCTTAGGATAGCTCGCAATCCATCGCGGAGTACCGCGTGGTCATCGGCAAGCAACAGTCGGGAAACTTCTCGGCACGGGGACGGCTGGGGCATTTCAACTCCTTTGCCAACTTGCCAACTTAGCGAGGTTGGACCGGGAAAAAAGAGAAAGAGTATGATAACCTTGGCCTGCCCTTCAAGACTAGGGCTTATCCATCACCTCGGTTTCCCTGCGGCCGGATGTTCACTTGTCAGTAATCATTTGACGGTAAGTCTTTACGAGGCAACTACCAACAACACATAGCCCTGGGGGCCCTGGAGGATTTTAGCGAAATGGCCCTGGGAATTGAGATCGATGATAACAAAGAGACGATTTTCGGTGCTGCTGCTCAGAGGGGGCGTGATCATTGGCTTGGCCGCCGGAGTCAGCCTGGTGTTTTGGAGTCAACTACGAAATCGCGAGCACCTTTACATACGGGATTTGACAAAAGTCTTAGCTCGAACGGTGCAAACAGATCTATCCGACGAAATGTCGTACCGCGTGCTGGCGCATCAGCGGCTTGCCAAAATGATTCAGGACGGACTCCCTCGCAGAAATTGGGAACATCAGGCGAAGCTTGTTATGGAGCACAACCCAGGTTTTATCGCCGAGCAGTGGATGGATGCTACATACCAGGTTCGCTGGGTTGCTACGGAAGCCGTGGGTGAACCCGCATCAGAGCATGTTCTCGCGACTGACGCACCTCTAAGACACCTACTGGAAGGGCTGGCGTTTTCTCGGGAAAAAGATGCGATACTCACCCGCGCGTTCCCCCTCGGGGACAGGAAACTTGGACGCAGGGTAGTCGTGCCCATCTACAAAGGTGAAAACTTCTTTGGATTCCTGATTGCTGTTCTTGATGAGGAGAAAAACTTCGAAAGCATACTGGCAGACCAAGCCGCACTGATCCACTCGATTGTCATTTTTGAAGGCAATCAGGAAATCTACAGAATGCCCAAAAGCACTCTTGAGAATGAGAAGGAGTGGGTGCAGGATGTTGATCTCCAACTCCCCGGAGCAAAATGGCGCGTTCGGATCTGGCCAAAAGCGGACCTGTTCCGCAAAATCGGATCCACCCTACTTGAAATGGGCCTCGCTATTGGATCAGTGATTGGTTTAATAGTTTTTATTTTATTAGATGCAGCGAGAACCGCACATGGTAAATCTCGAGAATTCTCACAAGCGCGCGACGAATTGGAGTTGCGGGTACAAGAGCGAACGGCAGAACTACAATCGACCAACAAAGAACTCGAAGCCGAAATCCATCAGCGAAGGCAGGCGGAAACATCGCTCCGCGATCTCTCTGGGCGCCTTCTGCGGTTGAGAGATGAGGAGCAGCGCCGGATTGCCCGCGGACTGCACGACAGCACTGCACAGATCCTGTGTGCCTTGGCTATACACGTCGAAAGAGTTCAAGAGCTTGTTCTTAGGGGCGAGATTTCGAGGTCGCAGAAGCTGCTTGCGCAAACCACCGACCTGGCCGAACAAGCAATAGCTGAAATCCGAACCTTGTCCTACCTGTTGCACCCGCCGCTGCTCGATGATCTCGGTCTGGAAGGCGCTGTGCCGTGGTACGCGGCTGGTTTCTGCAGCCGGTGTGGAATTCGTGTCAACGTGGAAGTGCAGCCTCACCTGGGCCGCTTCTCAAACGAAACAGAGCTGGCGCTTTTCCGCGTCGTGCAGGAAGCACTGACGAACATTCATCGACATTCGGGTAGCCCGACGAGCGACATAACGTTGTTCAAGGATGCAAGTCGAATCACACTCCAGGTCAAGGACCACGGTCGCGGAATGCAGCCTCGGGCTCTTGGAATACGGGGTGATACTAGCGCATTCATCGGAGTCGGCATCGCTGGGATGCAAGAAAGGATACGCCAGTTGGAAGGCGTCTTGGAAATCGAGTCGGGAGACGGTGGAACATGCATAACGGTCATGCTGCCAATTGGCAGCGCCAAGCTAGCTTCCGAGCACGACAGCGATGGTAAAAGTCCTGAGTTAGCGGATTCAAGTTCCGGGAATGCGAATAGCTAGCGAATACAATAATCTTTGGCCAGCAAGTACGACGGCGACACCACAAGTAAGTTCAGGCAAAACGGTCGCGGTTGCAAGGGGCAGCCACATAGGGGGACTAACAAGAAGCTTGCAAGGAGTTTTTTTGGTTTCCCCTGTCCGCCGGGGCCTCCCTTCCCCTTATGGTTCTTCTCTTAATTGCTCTTTGGGGTTTCCCCGCTCAGGCACAAGACAACTCCAAATCCGGGTCCGATCAGGGTCCAATAGGTCGTGGCAGAGGATTCCTTGGAATACCAACGACGGGCTGTCAGCGCCGTTAAGTATCACTATTGATCTCACACTAAATAATGCAATGGATTAGCGCAAAAAAAGAGGAAGCTCTGATTGCAAGATGGACCACCGTAGTTTCGCTGGTGATCTGCGAATACCATCGATCACGCGGATGATGCTTTCCATGAGTTCATCGATGTCCTTGGGACAGCCGTTGGCCAGTTCCTTCTTCGACAAAGACCAAACACCTTCCTCAGGGTTGAGTTCTGGACTGTAGGAAGGAAAGTGTTCGACGTGGAGGCGTGGGTGTCGCGCGCGGAGTTTCTCGATCGGCTCCCCTTGGTCCCCTCATCGTGCTTTTGGATAACTCCTCCACCGACGGAGTTGCCGTAGCAGTGCGCGCAAAAACGCACAGACTTCTTCCTGCCCGATGTTGTCATAAAAAAGAAGGTAGTAGAGGCCCAGGCGGTGTCGCTCGGGGCTCACAGAAATTCCCGCGATTACGGAAATTTTATCCCGACGCCCCTTCGGCAGCGGACAACGGGAGTGCAGCCCCGGGGCGCCCAAGTCCGGACCACCAGGGGAGCCAATAAAAAGCCGCTTTCATCGGCAAAAACTATGTGAGCACCCAGCCGCGCGGCGTTTTTTTTACCCGGGGCCAGACTTTTTTCTTCCAGCGCTGAATGGCCTGCTCATCGCGCTCTAAAGCGCGCCTCTCGGGTTTTTGTGGTGTCCAGTCGAGCCGATGGAGGAGTTTGCCAGCGGTATTGTAATGGCAGGGCACGTGGAAGGTCTTTTCGATCACTTCCGCGACTCGCTTCGTCGTCCATACTTCCGTGCGGTAGCCATTGGCTAGGGCTCCGCGGAGCAAGATGCGGACCAGGCGTTTCTCTTGCCGGCGGGTGAGTCTTCTCGGGCGGCCCGGAGAAAATCGCACCTTGAGGGCATCGGCGCCGTGTCGTCGCCACGCATTCCGCCACCGCATCACGGAACTGGCCGCACACCTGATGCGTCGAGCCACTTCGTTCAGGGACAATTCCGCGCGAAGAAGTTTCAGCGCACGCCTGCGCCGGTCGGACAGCAAGTCGGCCGAACCCTTGGGTCGCACAGGCACCTCCAGTCATGCGGAGATCCCATTATTGCATTATTTTATGTGAGAGCAATAGGACGTGGCGAACGTCTTAGTTACCGATGACCCCGATTAAGCTGCTCGGCCTTGGACTGGCGGTGATGGTTCGCCTTGTTGGTCATCGGCCCGAAGCTCAACCCCGCACCGCCGACACTTCGGGTTCTGCTTCCATTCCACGACAGCGTAATGCTTGCCGCACTGCGGACACGTATAGCGCGTCGTCAGCTTCCAATCTTTCTCGGCTTCCATGAGGCACGCCTTCGGGTTGGGCCACCGTCGATTAGGGCAATCGTAGAACCCGAAGTTGAACTCGTCAAGTACCTACCTTTGACGCCAATCCATCTCTTCGCCACTCATCTCCATTTTGGAAACGTTTGTCTTGTTTATCGTTATGCTAAAGAATCAGTGCGGAAAGCGCCGCTATTTTGCCAAATTGTCCCGCTTTCTAAACGGTTTCCAGTCCGGCGTCCACGTCGGCAGGTCTTCGAGATAATCCGCCATCTTGTCTCGCCCGTCATGCCCTTCGCTAACCTGCCGGACACGCACAAGTCACGGTGGGGCGATGAACTCACCGCTGAGAAGATGAAGGAATGCATTGTGGTTGAGGCCTGAAGCCGTTGGACAGATTGAATTCTTGGAGTGGACGGCGGGAGAGAGCGGCGTCGGACTACACCCGTTCATCGAAAACACCTGAGAAGTTTCGGATCACCCATCCCTTTCATCCGCTCTCTGGCCGCGAGTTTGAAGCTCTGGCATGGAAAGAATACGGCGGTGAACAGCGAGTCTGTTTCCTCGACAAGAAAGGCCGCCAGTGTGAGATTCCACAGAGCTGGACCGATCTGGCTGCGGAAGATCCCGTCACCATTTTGGCTTCCGGAAAAAGTTGGTTCCGTGCGGCAGACCTAGTTGAATTGGCGTGTTTAGTCGAAGGACTCCTGCGATGATATGTAAAGCTAATGTCGTTGCTACTGTTAAATAAATTATGCCGCCGCAGGCGACGCTCCATACTTACAGTGGACGTATATTTGCTACTCTGTGTGCTAGTGGGGCGCAAAAAGATCTTGACAGGACCAGGACCTTGAGTATGGACATAATTATATTTACATCCCAAGGTCGACATTCTGGAGATTTGGTCAATGCCCGGCAAGACGGCCAAAAAGTCCAAGCGAGACGTCCTCAAGCGGCACGGCACGCTGAATCCGCATCCGAACGTGGTGACAGACCCCCTATTCGAAACTGGCGATTTCTTCGATCGCGACGATGTCGTACAGGTCAAGTACGAGATGCTTCGCCGCGTCACTGTCGACAAACAATCAGTCACGCAGTCCGCAGCGGCATTCGGCTTCTCACGCCCTACCTACTATCAAGCGGAAGCGGACTTTCAGCGAGATGGACTCTTCGGGCTATTGCCCGAGAAGCGAGGGCCACGGCGAGGCCACGAACTCACGCCGGAGGTTCTGGACTTCGCTATACAACTCCGGGCAAGCGATCCTTCGCTGCGCCCTCTGGACTTGGCTGCTGCCATCCAGGAACGGTTCGCTGTGAATGCTCATCCACGGAGTATCGAACGCACACTGAGGCGGCAGAAAAAAAACGTCGCTGCATCCGGCTGCTGGCGCATGCAAGACAGCATCGGAAACACTGATCTCCGCCTACGAAGATCTACGGCGACAAGCCGCAGGGGGTTCGAGTTCTCGTGGCCTGGGCATGGCCATTTTTCTTGGCCAGGAAATGGTGGCATGGATGCTGGCGTGCTCCTGGGTTGCCTCTACCAATCCAGACAACGTCCGTCGGTGTCAGACTACTGCCGCACCTTTGCCGAATGAGCTTCGCGGTGAAATCGTCTTGGTACTGGCGACAATGGCCCTCAAGCAGGCGCCGGAGGTTCATCCATGAGCATCGAAACTAACCAGAAGGTGACTGCGAACCAGCTCAAACGCGATGCCTTCCTCTACATCCGCCAATCTACTCCTCGCCAAGTGCTGGAGCATACCGAAAGTACTGCCCGTCAATACGGCTACGGAAGCGAGCCGTTGCCCTGGGCTGGAAGAATGATCAAGTCATTGTCATAGACAGTGACCTGGGTCAGTCGGGGGCATCCGCTGCAGACCGTGAAGGTTTTCAAAAGCTTGTGACGGAAGTGAGCATGGGCAGAGTCGACACGAGGGGATAAACTTTCGCAGCACGAGGATGCCCACCGTTTTGCAAAGGCTCTCGTCACACCATCGTACTTTGCGGCGGGAAGCCATCGCCATTCTAGTGGTGCGGCGGTAGCTAATTTCCGAAAGTCTGATTTACTTGGTCGGGAGTCGGCGTGGGTGAACCTCAATAGGTGCTCTAAGGTGCAAGACACTCGGTCCGAACAACAGCCGAAGGAAAAGACCTTCGGCTTTTCTTTTTGGGCTATCTAGCGTAGGGTGTCGCCGGGAGGGTCCGAATGAAACTACTAGCAGCATTGCAAAAGGAAGCACGAAAACTCACAAAGGCGAAAGCTATCCTCGAACGGCAGTTGAATGCAATCAGTGCGGCTGTGAAAGCTTTTGGTAGTACTCTAGCTGCTGATTCTGCTAGTGGCCGTCGTAAAAAGCGTGGTAGAAGGAAAGGCCACAAGATGAGTGCTGCGGGTCGTAAGGCGATTGCAAAGGCGCAGAGACTACGTTGGGCCAAACAAAAGAAGGAAAAAGCGAAAGAGGAAAAATCATAAGGTTCAACTTCAGACGGCAGAAATTCGTGACACAAAGAAGGCCACTCCACACACGGTGTGACAGCCGCTCGTCCCGTGGCAAAGTTCCTGGCCCTTCCCGTCGGCTTTCGGTACGACCTTTCGACCCATGAGGATGTCTGGTTCGACCAAGGTGTGCTCGCTCGGGAGATAAGCCAGAGATGAATGAACCGAAACTAGGTCCGAGTAACTTTCAAAAGGAAGTCAAAAGACTCAAGGCCGAGGGCAAGTTCCCATCGTTTGAACGGCTGCTCAAAGTGATCGCTGAGACCAGAGCAGAGTTCGCCCCGAAGATTCTTGCCGCACGAGCGAAGTCGAAACGTGAAGAGTGAAGGCTTGTCCGGGCCGCATGCTCTACCTTACCCTGGACCAGTTGCGCCGCATAAAGCAGACGGTGCCACGAAGTGGGCAACGGTTCTTCCTGCGCCCAGCTTGGGTTGGCAACCGTGAACGCAAGCGATTCTTTCGATATTCTGAGTCTAAATCCGCAACAACAGCGGCAACTTGCGACGAACACCGCAGTCGCCGTTGTGGTAGTAGTTGTAGTGACTGCTTTATCTCCTGTGGGGTTATTGACCGGACATCATGCAAAATCTTGAAACTATTCTTGGGGAAATCCGCTTGTGCAAGGCCCCTGGTGACATGGAAAGTTACCAGCTCTTTTCACAGAGCTGGATTCGGCTGCACTTGACGAGGACAAATTACCTGGCAGTTTTTTTCAGGAAGTCCTGGAGCTTCAACGAGACAAGGATTTCCGCAGCCTCGACAATTCTTGGACGATACTCTACTTCCTGAACAATAACTGGGACCAGCTCACGTCCAGGCAGCGTGAGGAACTCCGAAGTGTCCTCAACGACGGTTTCGACAAGTACCAAAACTGGATGGGCGCTTTCGTCACGTCTGAGCTACTGGGTGAACGGTATGCTGATGAAAATGCACTCAAAGCGCTTGCCGATCTTGGGAAGAGCGCCCGTCTTCCGGCGAGGGCCGCTGTCCCCCACGGCCTTGAGGCGCTTGCGAAGGCAACTCCTGACGAATCGCTGCGTAGGGTTGCCATTGATCAGCTTCAAGAGCTGCAAAAGAGTGAGTTCGAAGAGGTCCGGAACGAGGCGCTGATCTCGCTGAAAAAGCTCGGCCATTGAGCGACTCCCTGCTCGTCCGAAGGCAGGTGAGAAATGAAACGTGCGAGCTATCGCCAGGGAGTTTTCTGGATTGCTGCAAATGACAACTCCGGGAGCAGGGATACTCTTGCTGATGTCGCCGGGTATGTCTCTACGCTACTCCTCGCGGATTTGTTCGCCTTTTTTTCGCTCTTGCGTACTGGTACCGAATGTGGTAGTATGTAGTTAACGAGACCGCCGACACGTCGGCGTGGGGTAGAGCTAGTCCCCGTACCCCTGTGCCGCCCTAAATCCGTAAGTTGCAAAGTAGGGAGTGTACTCAGCAGCGCCGGGCGCAGATCGGCGCAAAACAAAGACGCGGAAGGAGAACAACATGAATATCGATAAGACGATGATGACGTTTGACGAAGCACAACAAAATATTCAGAAGGCTATTGGTGCCGGATTAGTAGCATCAGGGACTCGAACGAAACTAATGGAGGCAATACGCTCCAAGGAACCATTTGTGGTCGGTTATCGAGTGTCGAGACTCAACGACAAAGTTGTCAACATCTCAAAGAAAGATTTCAACGACATCTTCCCTGACTCCGATGACGCATCTGTCTCTGTAAGTTCATGAGCAGCCATCTTCGACATTGCCCGAAACATCGGAAGCCGCTTCCGTGTCCTCACTGTGCGCTAGTGGCGAAGCCTGCCCCGGTCGCTGTAGCCGATCCGGAACCCCTACCTGACGAGCCCGCTGCTTCTCCTGCACCAACTATACCAATGCACAGCCTGACTGATCTAACTGCTAATCCGATTGCTATGCCGGAGCCTGCTCCGTCGAAGAAAAAGGAGCCGGGGTCTGTCCGTATTCGGGAAAAGTGGCAACAGGATTTTTGTGCTGCTCGTGGTATAGACGGCGAGAAGTCCTGGGCTGGTAGCAGCCACGTTATCACTCCCGAAAGAACCAGCAATACGGAACGTGTAAAGAGAACCCCGGCATGGGTGAATAACGATCAGGTGGTTCGACAACTTCTGCGACAGGCGTTTCCTAAACTTGAAATCCATAAGAAGCAACGAAAGCAGGCTGCACTCTGGTTCCAGATCATTCGGTTGTGGTTCTGCCTGGGATGGGCCGAGGGCCGAGTAGTCGAAGAAATCAACAGGAACCGGGCCAGCAAGGGTAAGATCACCGTAAAGCAGTTGCACGATACCATCTACCGCATCAGGCGTGCCGCTCGCGGATTGACCACGAATGGGAAGCTGAGGACAGGATTACGGGGCAGGCCGACACCGCTAACCGATGGACCCGATGAAATGGAATAACGTAGTTGAACCGAATCTCCAAAAATCAGCTTAAAGCTTTTCAAGTCTAGCGCTTACCACTCACACCAGGAAAATAGAACGTAGCTTTGCCATGATCTTATAGAGGGAATAGCGTAGGTGTGCCTCGAAATTAGTGACACCTTACACGCCACCTGTGGAGGGGAGAAAAAGTAGAACGTACCCTCGACATGATCTTACAGGGAGTATGACTCCCGAAAGTTTGCTTCTGCTTACGGTGCGGGGTTCCGCTTGAGCTTCGGCCTGTTTCCTAGAAAATCGTCAAGATTTTACAGGTGTTAGAAGCATTCGACTCCCAATCGGAGTTACTCGATAACCCTAACCAGCTAATTCTGTTCGGTTTATAACCGGACAGTAGTGGTGGCGGACAAACCAGGCCCTGCTCTTCGCAGGGTGCCGCTCTTTTCATTTACACACTGCGCAGCGCCGTAAGAACTGCCACACCAAAGCCGTCCCAGCAGCCAAGAATATAGCAGCAAAAACTAGTTAACCGTTTCGTGACGCGCGGATTGGGCGAAGGATTTATGACCATGTTTGAATGCGATACTCCCTATCGGGAGGGCTATTTCATGAGCCAAGACCAGGCGGATGCAGTTCTCGGACGATTATTTCGGGAGCGCAGCGAAGCCCAAAAGCATCTAATTTTGCTGCGAGCGGAGGCACGTAAATTAGGCGAGCTTTTTACGGGCCTTGGGGCGATAGTTCAATCCGATAAGGTTTGGAACATCTCGCTCGAATCCTATCAGCCTTTCTTGAGTAAAGAGACCTACGAAAAGATTACAAAATTGAAAACCGGAATACGCGAGGACGAACAGAACTTGGCAAGGTTGAACGACGAAGCCAAGAAGTTTGGCACTTGAAATTGCGTGTTGCTCCTGTCCGAGGGAACACCAAATGGATGACCAGCCTTCAAATCGGGGACTGAAATCAAAAGACATCATTCCGGTGTTGATGTTGGTGGGCTATGTTCTTGTAAACCTCTACGGCAAGTGGCCGCGTTGGTCTTGGATTCTCTTAATCCGCGCGGTGCTCTCTTTCAGTTTTGACCACCACGCAAGCTTGAAGAATGTAGTTTTGAAGTGGAAAGAAAGCCGAGATGACAAGAAGGCAGCTAGAAAAGCTTTTCCTGAACTCCAAGAGTTTGTCCGTCGCTTCGCATCGTTCGTGAATAAGCCACCTACACTACATCGTAGAGAGCGATATTTGGCATGGTCGGCCAGAACTTCGCGCCGATTGCCAACTGCCGAATGTCGATATGTGGGTTTACCAACGGCAGTATTTCTCAGATAGGTTAGATTAGACTGTTAGCCAAAGACAATGAAGGAACTCCGACCTGCTTTGATGGAATTTCATTATCTCGTAGCCTCGTACAACAACTTCTGCGTAGCCCCGATTTAGAATTGCTTCCTGCGAACATCCGTGCCCAAATTACCCCGGAAGTTCGTTCCAGACTTAATCTCTTCCAACAAAAATTCAGGAGCTATTTGGAGGCGTATCAGTTATTTGTTGAACGGCTTGTAAAAGAACGGCCAAGTCTTTACGGTACCCCGTCCATGTTCAACATGCCGAAGCCGATGGTGAGGAGCGCAAGTGGACACCATATGGTTTGGTATTAAGGTCGGAATCGTAATAGGGATGGCGCTTATACGGTTTGTGTGGCGCGAAATCACAGGACCAGGAATTCACGAAACGCGGTTGCACCTATCAACACGAAGGCGGTAGCGAGGCTCATCCCAACAACGAATGATGCGGCTGAACGAGGAGGCACCGAAATTCTTTGACCGTTCTGCATCCGGTAGCAGTTACGCATATAGCGAGACCCACTTCGGTTTAAAGGTGAAGTAGCGAAGTAGGTCTCGCAGCGATTGCAATCCTATGGCACATCTGAGTTCAGGGCGCATTGCGCCTGGATTCTGGTTGTGTCTAATGAAGACTGTTGAACAACCCCAGCGGGAACAACTCGCCGGATCAAGTAAAGCTACAAACGTCCCATTGCCAGATGGTCCTCCTTCAGGGGACAATCGCACCAGCGACACCAGAAAGCGGACAGGGAGGAAATCCATGTCAAGGCGATCTGGACAGTCTGGCAGTATTCAGAAAGATGGCAAGTGGTACGTCGTTCGGTTCTGGAAGGATGTCGCAGGGACAGGAGAAACGGCAGCGAGTGTGGGAGAAAATCTGCCCGAGTTCCGGCCCCGGCAAACTCTCAGCCTCCGAACGGGAACGCAAGGCCAAGGAGTTCATCGCGGCCAGCGGAGTGGATACCGAGGGGTATTTCAACAATGTGGTGAAACAGACAAACCACAGCGGTGTCACCTTCCGCGGGCAGGCCGAGACTTGGCTCGAAAGCATGCGCAACCGCGACAGCGAGCCGCTGGCACCGTCCACGCTTGCTCCTTGGTCCTACGCATTGGACAAGTGGATCAATCCGAACATCGGCGACATGCCCCTCGCATCCGTCAAGAACACCGCCATGAAAGACCTAGTGGCGAAGATGAAGGCTGGCTTGCCTCCGAAGTCCGTTATCAACTACGCGCAGATCGTGAAGATGGTGGTGGCCTCGGCGATCAACGAAGAGGGCGAGCAGTTATACCCTCAGAAGTGGAACCACAAATTCATTGGCATGCCGGTGGTCAACAAGAAGAAACAGAACACACCCAGCTTCACGGGCGAGGTACTGACGGCGGTTCTGGTCGCCACCGAAGAGAAGAAGTACCGCGTACTGTTCGCGCTCTGTGCTTCGACGGGATTGCGGTTTGGAGAAGCCCTGGGAATCGACATCAAGAACATTTCCCCGACTGCTCCACAATCAAGATTGTCGAGAAAGCATGGGGTTCGGCATCCGGTGCTCAAGAAGCTGGCGCAACCGAAGTGCGGCATCCATGCGTTCCGGCGTTTCCGCAATACATACCTGCGAAACAAAACGCTCACCCCCCCAGGAATCTATAAATTCTGGATGGGCCATGCTGGAGAGGGCATGTCGGACCTCTACGACAAGATCAAAAACGAGACAATGTTTCGCAAACAGATGGCGGAAAAAGCGGGTTTGGGTTTCGAACTTCCATCCAAAATTTTTGTTATTGGACGGAATGGACGGAAACTCGAAAATTCTCCGCTTGAAAAAGTGGCTGCAACTGCATGACAATAGGTAGGATACACAGTCGGGGCGTAGCGCAGCCTGGCTAGCGCGCCTGGTTCGGGACCAGGAGGTCGATGGTTCAAATCCATTCGCCCCGACCACTCTAATCCCAATCACTGCAAACAACTACGCCGCTTTCGCGGGCTGAGTTTTTGAGGCGGAAAGTTGGCCAAGTTGGCCAATTTCCAGTTCTAGGTCCGTTAGCTTGAAGCCCAAACCCCTTATGGTCAAAAAAGTCGTGCGTAGGGCTGAAGTCAAAGGTCACCGTCATGGTTTCAAGGTTTCAGGCGTGCTCTTGATTGAGGCCGCTGACAATCCGCGACCAGTACACAAACTGTGCCACCAAACTCAACATCCCAAACAGGACCACCACCTCGAGTCTCCCCGAGCATAGCCAGAACCCCTTCCAGGCTTGCCCTTCGACTCGTCGCAACAGGTTGTCCAAAAACAGGAAGAAAAACAACAGCGCCGCTATGTTGTACCCCGCCCTCGAATGCTTCTGCACGGTGGTAAGCTCCTCCTCATCTTCTTCCTGCTTCAGCCAACAGAAGCTTAGGAAGCCAGCCAGGAGGTACACCGCGCTGTGGCCCAGAAATGCCAGGAATGGCAGCATCACCCTCCACCACGACCAGTATCCCGCCACCGTGAGTTTCAAAACTGCCAGCACCACAGAAAGGAAGCCAAACACCCAGAACCCCATGGCCTGAATCGGATGTTCTTGTTTGCTGCTCATGCCGCCTCACGCTCATAGTATTTCAGCAGGCCGCTCAGCCGCTCTCGACACCGCACCTTTTCCTGTTCTCCACGGACTGCTTGAGTTGGCAAAGGGAATAGCAATACGTTGTTTTTGCCTTGGTGATTTCTCTCCTCATGATAGTGGGTTTCGTAGTGGCGCAGCGCGCGCCGCAATGAGCCTTCACCCAACAAGATCAGCTTCGCCAGGCATTCCTCCTTAACCGACCTTACCCAGCGTTCCGCATAGGCGTTCAGATTCGGACTTCGGGGCGGCAAGGCAAGGGTCTTCACACTCCCTGCTTCGATCACCTGACGAAACGACGAGCAGTATTTGCTGTCGTGATCATGCAGCAGGTACTTGGGATGGATCAGAAAACCAGAATCTTCCATCGTCACATTACGCGCCATTTGTTCCATCCACTCTTGATTCGGATGATGTGTGATTCCGGCCAAGCATATCCTCCGGCTCTCCAAATGAATGAAAAACAGCACGTAGTACGTCATCAAACCTTTTAGCGTAAGCACTTCCACCGTGAAGAAGTCGGTCGCCACCAACACCGCCATGTGAGCACGGATAAAGTCTTTCCAACTCGTCGTCTGGTTCCGCTTGGGAGCCGGTGGGCGATCTCAGCCAACGTAGCTTTTTCGGCATCGGATAACAACAACCTGCCTTTGATTTGGGCTCTCAGGATGCGGTTCTCTGCGGCCAGATATTCGTTCCTCAGTAGTAGTTCCTGGTCTCCGGTTCCGGTGATGTAAGCAAGCATGCGAGCCCAAATCATTCCAGAGCCTCCGTAAACTTGATCGCCGAACCCGGATTGTACATGCTCTTGAGGTTTCAGAAACCAGCTTCGTGAGGAAATTATGGGACCGGAAACCAAGCCTTTTCAATACGTTTGAGATTTTTGACCATAGGGGTTCCGCTCTTGTTGGTCACGATGAACTCCGGAAAATCGCCCGCTACGCGCAGGCGATTGGTTTTCATCTCTTCCACTGCCCGGCCCGAGCGATTCCCTGCCTTCGATTGAAGCAAGGTCAGCGCCAGGGACGCCGATTGTGGATCTACGACTTGTGCTCCTACTGACATGTGGTTTTCTCCTTTTGTGGATTGTTGGCTGGAATGACCAAGCTCGCGCATCCGCGTGGGTTCCGTTCTCCCGCAGTCCAGCCGGTTGTGGATCGGCGTGGGAGTGCCGCCGGACTTCTTTTGGGTCGGGTCTTTCTGGGTAAACGGATTTGTGGGTAAAGCTCGTTGGCGGCACTTATAATTAGAGACGCAATGGCATCAGGAGATGCTGGTAGCGGAAGGCGTCAAAGAGAGCAACTTCGCAGATTGTTTTCGAGAACAGCTTCATCGAGATCGTGATGCTGCGCTGGCGGCGGCCGACCACGGTGACCTGAAGCCTCTGCAAGATCTCATCAAAGCCGCCCTTCAGTGAAACTCCATTGCCCCTGGCGGTCCGTACACCTATAAGTGCACATTTATGCGATTTGTGATAACCTATAGGTGCACATAAGCTCCTCATTGTAAACCTAAAGGTGTTCGGATACACCTATGGGTTTTCATACTCGATCGGAGAAAAACATGAGAACCGAATTCAGAAGTTTGCGGCTAAAACAACTGGAGCGAGCTTTAGAAGCGTTCGCTGCGGCCAAGAACTCGCCACGCCCACAGAAGGGCTGGCTTCGCGCCATCCGCGAAGCGACCGGAATCAGTCTACGGGAAATGGCCATCCGACTGAAAAAGACTCCCACACTGGCCGCAAAACTCGAGAAGTCCGAAACGGAATATCGGATCACCTTGGCGAGCCTTCGCGATGCCGCCGACGCCCTCGGATGCCAGCTTGTCTATGCTCTTGTGCCAAAGAGCGGAAGCATTCACGACCTAGCGGAAGAAGGCGCGAGAATGAAAGCAACGGAAAACGTCCGCGCCGTTGAGCACAGCATGGCGTTAGAAGATCAGGCTGTCGGTGGAATCGAGGACAAGATCGAGGAAGAAACCGGACGCATCCTGAAGAAAGCCCGAAAGAAATGACCACACTTGGAACAGGCAGCGAGGGCAATACCCCACTCTCACCTGAAGAGCTTGCTGACCTCATTCCAAGTTTGGCGACAAAAGAGGAACTCAATGAATGGGAACGGGAAAACAATCTGCAGGCGAGAGCCTGGGCCATTGAAGATCGCACAAGCCCGGCAGATATCCCTTCTGACGAATATGTTCGAAACCTCCACAAAAGAATGTTCGACCAAACGTGGAAGTGGGCCGGGCAATACCGTCGCACTGAGAAGAACATCGGAGTTCCAGTCTACGAAATTCGAGAGAGATTCGTGGCGTTGTGTGGCGGCGTACGCTATTGGATCGAGAACAACACCTATCCTCCGGATGAGATAGCCATTCGTTTTCACCATAGACTCACATTCATTCATCCCTTTCCAAACGGCAACGGCAGGCACGCGCGACTGATCGCAGACATACTCTTGATTAAGCTTGGCCGCCCTGCGTTCACTTGGGGCTCTGCCAATCTGGTCAAAGAAGGTGAGGCACGTACAAAGTATCTGGAGGCGATAAGAGCGGCTGATAATGGGGACATCCAGCCGCTTCTAAAGTTCGCCCGTTCGTGAGCGATATGAGCGCGCGGTGGCTGTGGACCATACCGCGGTGTGATAGAGAAATCCGTCAACCGAAAACACTGAATGTTTCAAAAGACCTGAGCCTCCGGTGCCACCCTTGAGGCTCATTTTATTTCTTATTGCCGCCTTTTGCCGCCGCGACCAATCGCTAAGTTGTTACAGGGAACCAAGATGACTGGAGCGGGCGATGGGAATCGAACCCACGCCCGAACCTTGGGAAGCCATTGAACGTCATGGCTTCCTCTGGTAGCGTCAAGCTGACCCACCCCCGTCCAGAATACCCACCTGACAAAATACGCAAAATGACGTGACCGGAGTTAGCAGCTTGCGAGACGCCATTTTGACGGAAGGTGGACGGAGGATCACTTTAATTGGTGCAATGGCGCTCGTGCGCCCCTCGTGGGAATGTGCAGATGGCCCTTCGGTTAACAGCTGTGCATGAAAATCATTAGGTCGTTGCTTTGGCGTCACTTACGAATTTCAAATCGCTTGGATTGGCCAATTGGCCAACCGTACTGATTTCGGGTATTTCCGACCGATCCTGTTCACGATCCCCGACGAATACTCTCACTCTATCCAGGAGTTGACGCGGCTGTTTCCTTCATTCGATATCGGATTTCATCGAAGTGCCACGGATGAAAATCATGGGTGTCCACGCCGACATCCATCGAAAGTGATGCATCGAGGCTGGGCAGTCGCCCGTGCGAGTGTCCGTACAAATGCCAGGCACCGTGAGATGAATGATTCCAAACGCGCATTGCGTAATGGCAAAGCACGATCCGCTGCCCATTGATTGAGACCTCCGCCAGATCGCCAAGCCAAGAAAACTCCTCAGTCAGCTTGCGCGTGTCCTTGTCGTGGTTGCCTGGCACAGCGAATATCCTCTTGCATCTAATCTCGCGGCGTAGTTCTACTACCCTTGCTTTTGGACCGATGCAGAAGTCCCCGAGAAAGTACAAGATGTCGTTCGTTTTGACCAGGCTGTTCAACCGTTCGATGATTGTCCGATTCATCTCCTCGACCGTGTCGAAAGGACGATTACAATACCGAATGATGTTCTTGTGCCCGAGGTGAAAATCGGCAGTGAACCAGATGTTGGCCATCGGGATCCTCTCACTTCACCGTGGCAGCGACGCGAAGAATCTGTCTTTGGATGGAAGAGCGCAAGTCCTTGGGGAGGAGGTCCGCCTGTTCGAGGGATTCCCAGCCTGCGGCGGTCTTCTGCGCGGTCTCGACCGCGATCTTCCAGAGGGGGCTTGCCGGAATTCTTGCCTTGTCGGCGAAGCTGCGCATCTGGTCGGGCGTGATTTCCGCAAGACTGCGGCTGCCACCGAAACTCAGGGCGAGCGTATCGTTTGGAATGTAGGGGAGCGTGGCCACAAAATCGTAGCCCGGCGAGAGCACGGGCCTGCGGCGGTCGGGATAAAGAAGCGACCAGTTCTTGAGATGCATGTCGGCGTTGCCGATCACAACAGAGAAAACGAGCCGGCGGACGAACTCGGCGACAGCCTCTTCGCCCGCTTCCGCCCACAGCACCGCCGCGATATTCGCGTAGCTGCGGGATTTGTACTTATCGTTCGGATATTGCCCGAAAACTTGCGCGAAGTCCTCCATGTGGACGGGCTCTCCGCCTGCTAGGCGGTCGAAGCGCCGCACGGCGAGAGCCTTCGTCCCCGGCGCGCGCGCTTCATCGGGGAGCCCTTTGATGTCCGCCGTCGTGATGAGGCGGTTCTCCGGCACAGTGATGCCCGCGCGGCGTGCGAGTTCCAGCATGGCGAATTCGTTTTCGGGGACGGCCGCGAAGCGGGCCGAAGGCAGCTTGACGATCCATGACCCGCCCATGCCGCCTGCGGGAATGGTCAGGCCGCCGGGCGCTTCCATGATTGCCGAGAATTTCAACTGCACGCCCGCCAGAGAAAAACGCAACGCCGTCCCAGGCGGGAAGTCCGCGTGGTCGCCGCCATCGTCTTCATCATGATGAGCGTCGGCTTGGTGCGTCTCGCCCTCAAGCGGCTCGATGACGAGCGCGCCGGGAAGGTCGGCGCCCAGCACGGCGAGGAGGAAGAATTCGCGCCCGGGATTGACGTCCGCGCGCTTGGCGAGATACTCGCGCAGATGGCCTTCGGGCAGGAGGTTCGAGAAGAACGGCGGCACGCGGCGCGGCACGGGCCGCACGCTGGTCACGAGCCCACCAGTGCTGCCCTTGAAGGAGAGGCTCAAGGTCGGGCGCTGCGCGTTGTCGATGTAGTCCTGCTCGAACGCGAAGAGCTGACGGTCGCCCGCGAGGCGTGTGATGACACCGATCTGCTCCCCGTGAAGGCGCACCGAAAGCGCGTTGAGCTTTTTCGGGTCAAACTTCATCGCGCGGCTCCTGCGCCGTGTCTTCGTTGTCCTCGGCGGCGTAGAGGGGACGTTCCTCGCCTTCGCCTGGCTGGTCCTTGAGGTGGTCGCGGACGAGCGACTGCACTACAGGCACGAGGGCGCGGGGAACCATCAGGAGATCGCGGTCGAGGGCTCGGACCAGCTCAAGGAGCGTATCGTAGCGCGGCACGATCTTGCCGGACTCGATGCCAGAGATGTGCTTTTGCGTCAGGCCTAGGCGGCTCGCGAGGTCCCTCTGCGTCCAGGCGCGCTTCTCCCGTGCCTCTTTCAGGGCCCGGCGCAGATCGTCGGGAAGCCTTTCAAGTCGCAGCGCTTTGATGTCTTTTTTGATATTCCTCTTCATGTCTGATATAATATCGTATATCAGGGTGTATGCCGAGCGATACCTTTAATTACCTCAATCTGTAGTCCTGACATAATTTATGGTATCACGCAACGTCAGTGACCAACGTTCGGCGGAGAGGATTAAGGAAGAGCAAGAATACGAGGGCCTCCACTTTGAAGGTGGGCTGTTGACCGAGGCAATCAAGTCAACTTTCGACCGGAGAGGAACCGAAGCACCAGCTGGCACGCCGCTAGGCCTATAGGACTTCGACGGTTGTGACACGATTGCCGTTCGAGACCATCGTTTCTGCGCGTATCGCGTATTTCACAACATTGGGGACGCCCCCTCGATGGCAAGCTCGGGCTGGCGGTCGAACCGCTGACTAAGTCTTTGAAGGCTGTGCGGGAGCCTTGCCCCTCAACCACTGGAACACTGCCTACGTCGCCTCAAGGTCTTCCTTGTTGTAGGCGACAATTTTGTCCATCAATTCCCTTCCGCTTCCCCTCGTCGCTGGTTTCCGTCGCTTCGATGAATGTTGCCATTGCCCATGCCCCGCCGTATTCGGCTTCCTTGCGCGCAAATCCAACGTAGTCCTCGACCACTTTGAGGCTGAGACTCGGCAAGGGCAGGATTCCTTCGGGGTCGAGAACCGATCCGCAAAATAGTGGCACGGAAGCCGCGAGTGCCCAATCCGACGGATCGCTGGGACTGCCACGAAATCGCGACACACGAACCAGCGCAGAACTGGCACTGATCATTCATTCAGGGGACATGGGGAAACACGAAGAGCACACCTTAGCGGCGAGCGCAATGACGGAAATTGTACGTAGGCAGGACGGAACGCTCGAACGGTTTTTCTAGGGCTATAGTTCCACGATGGACAGGCCGAGCAGCTGTTGGAAGTGGCGAAGATTGGCCGTCCCCACACTGTATCCGAGTTCGAGTGCGGTTACGCCGATGAGCAGATCGGGAAGAGGGACTCGGGTTCCCCGCGCTTGGTTCTCGCCGTCGATCTGTCCGGCGCATAGAGCCAGAGGCACCGTGACGGGATGAGTGGGGATCGCCGTGAGCAGTTCTTCGATGAACTTGTGCCGCTTGGCCTTTCGCTCAGGGGTATCCGCACGAGCCGCTCCATGCGCCAGCTCGATCAGTGTAACTACGGAGATGCCGACTTCGGTCTCAGCGATTTTGCGAGCTATGGAGGCCAACATCTTCCGCGCGTTGTGTCCCTGGCGCTCGGCGGCGACTAGCACGCTAGAGTCGAGGATCAGTCCCATGCGGGCGGGTCGAGCGGTTCCCGATAGCTCTCAACGGCTGTTTCCACATCCTTGGCGAAGTCTGGATCGATGGTGGCCGTCGAGTCTTCAGGAAGCAGTGCGATGCACTCTGAGATGGTACGGCGCACGGGCTCAGCAGGATGAAGGACCGCTATCGGCCGCGCGCCATTCTCGATGACAACTTCCGTGCCCGCGCGCACGTGGGCCAGGAGCGTCGCCACATTGGTTGCGGCGGCTTCTTTTTCGGAGATGTGGATCACGTGCTTAGCCATAACGAGATTATACACTGCTATTTCTCCTGCCCTTCTTCGGACTGCGGGAATCGAGGGAGCCCAGCATCACGGCTGCGCGGCTGTGGATTTGCACTGCGATGGCGGCTGTTCGATAAGTCCGGATGTTGACTCAAAGCGCAGGCCAATGCGTTCTGCCCACTGCTGGCGGAACGAAACGTTGTCCTTGAGTTTTGAGTACAGGTCGCCAACTTCTTCGGGTGCGTGCCCCATCCAATAGCGTTCCAAGTCTTTCGGAACACCATTCTTGCGGAGCCACGTTAGGCGGAAACGTCGAAAGGCGCGGAATCCCACGCTCTTTACAGCGTGGAGTATCCGCAGCACGTTTCGCTGCTGTGGCGGTTTTCCGTCTGCCGTGGCAAAGAGAAGCCCCTTGGTCGAAGTTCGTTGAATGGATTTTTCGGTAAAGCCGATGTTCCGCCGAAATTTCGGTTACCGTAGGTTAACCTATTGTTCATGCGAAACAGACGCGACGAAGTCCAGCTTCAGCTTTGCAAGCTTTTGCGCCCGCCGACTGGCGGAGCAGGCCCAGAGCAACGGTTCCGGTTGTTACGTTCCTGCGCCAGATGCTAGTCACAATCGCATCAATTGGTCCGGTGCGATTTTGTAGCAGCAGCATCCACGGGTCATCCGTAGACGTGTATCGGATTACGGGGAACCAAACAGGTGCCGAAAAGCTCCTCCAGTCTTCCTGTCGCAAGGTTTGACTGTTCCTAATCGTCCGCCAAAAGTTGCCCTCTACACTTTGTGGCGGCGGGCCAAAGATATTCATTCTCGAATCGAGACTGCTATCCATAGTGCTTGGAAATTCAGGGCCGGAAGAATAGATGAAATGAGGTCTTGGCCCTGTAGCGAGCACGGCCAGGTTATATTCGAGCCCCGCTCGGCCACTGAAATATCGCTTCGTAAGGTCGGGGAGCAATCTTCTCTGAATGTAGTCTAGATTAAGAACAACAACGATCCAGTCAACTGGATTTTGATTGCTTAAAGCCTGCATGTTGGATAGCAGCGAATGGCGACGACTGTTTACGATGGGATGAACCAGCGCGGGAACGTCCTTATCAAACTGCCATCCCGTTATTGTATCGCCTGGTTGGGAATCTGAACGCTGGCTGTTGCCTGTGGATCGGGCTTCAGGCATGCAGGCCAAGGGAGAGACTTGATGATTTGTCTTGCAGACGGGCAAGCAAAGGTCGTACATCTTGTGGCATGCCAGAACTCTCGATTTTCGCCAAGTCGACATTGAGCCGCAGCAACCGAGGTATCGCCCAGTCGCCCGTATCCCAGATTTAAACGTTCTTTATCAAATCCGAATTCACATTGATGTTTTCCACGGATTCGTGACTGCGACGTATGTGGCTGAAGTCCACGTATCGGCGAAGATAGTCATTCCAATTTTCGCCCGTGCCTGAATCGGGACCGACTTGCAATGCCACACAGATGGCCGACAATTCTCCATAAAAATCAAGTTGCCGCCCAATCATGAGTGGCTGGAGGGTGCTTCCAACGCGTGCTTCGGTAGCTTCACTGAGCTGTTTCGTCCAGCGGTATTGTAAGAGTGCTGTGAAGATTAAGAGTAACGCCATGCCGCACAGGCTGCCGATCCAAAAAAGAGGTAATTTCTTCCCTTCGATCCAATCAGCCAAGTTTTTAGAGCTGGACATGGAGGAGCCCTGCATGCTTGAGCCTTAAGCGCCTCGCTGGGTAGGAGGCGGCACTCGAGTAAGTAGCCCTTGCTCTCACAAGCCTTTCGTTTCTACGTGGGACCACCGGTTGCGGCGGAACTCGGCGTTACGATTAACCGTTATCCTTAGCCTAGCTGGCAGTCACACCTAACCCTGCGTCTATTTCTGGTCGAGACGGTGAAATCAACCAAGCGCTGCTTCATTTTCGGGAAGGACGCGCACCGTTGTCAAGGGCCGCTAACTCCGCTAACTCCGCTAACTGCCTAATAACTGCATACTCGCCGCTGCTAACACTTGTACCACCTGGCGACGCCTAGATTTTTTGCAGCATGCTCAGCCCCAAGGCACAACGAATGGCTGTCCATTGCTAAAAACTCATCCACGAGCTTCGCGGGCTCGGCCTGTCCTGCGGGCCAAATAAACAGCGGCGGAACAATGAGATCACAGAGTGGTACCTATGCCGTCCACGCAGCTACCGTGAAGACAAAACCCCTCAACCCGGGAGAATTTTCCGGGTTAACAAACGGCGTCTGCGAACCTGGCGGCAACCGCGCTCAGAAGTCGACGCGAAGAGAGACTTGGCCGGTGCGGTTGCCGCCGAAGTCAGATCCTCGAGCCGAGTTGATCACGCCAAAATTCCCGCTGGCGATATTCAGAGTCGGATCGGCCAGATTCGTGTGATTGAGGATGTTCGTAAAAGAAACCTGCGCCTTGAGACGAACGCGCTCTGTCAACACCAAGGATTTGGCCAAGCCCGTGCTCAAATTGACAGTGCCTGGGCCCTCGATGATACCCACGCCGGAATTGCCGAAACGCCCAATGGGTGCCTGCGTCGAAGTCGGGCCTGTGCCGATGTTGCAGGGGCTGCCCGGTATCCATCCCACTTGACCTGGACAAACGAAGGCAGCGACGTTGATCCAATTGTTGCGGGTTTGATTGGACGGGACTGGATTTCCCACGCGATCCGGATGCTGTCTGCGACCGTAGAGCGAGCCCGAGCCAGTGCCCGAGGGATCACCGCCGCTGAAGTACGGAGTGAGATACGGGCCGGTCTGCCACAGAAAGATATTGCTCAACTGCCATCCGCCGATGATTGCGTCCGCGGCCCGGTTCAAATTGCGCCCGAAGCTCTTACCCCGACCGACAGGCAGGTCGTACAGCATGCTGGTGAGCCAGCGGTGGCGGCGAGTTCCGTAGACATCGCCGAAGTCGAGATGGCGGTTGTAAACATAGCTGGCACGTGCGCCGCCGTTTTCATCGGCAAAGCTGCCGACTTGCGGCCCCTGGTTGTCGGACACGTTTTTGGCCCAGGTATAAGAGGAGTTAAACATTAAGCCTTGGCGAAAACTGCGTCGCGCTTCGAGCTGCATGGCGTTATAGAACGCGGTTGCGCCGGTGGAGCGGTCCTGAAGCGTACCCCAGTTGGGAAATGGACGATCACTGAGAGGACGCGCGAGCGCCCAAGTGGTGGAAGGGGTCATGTCATTATAGTTGGGCGCCCACACGAGCTGGTCGGTTTTCATGCCAATGTAGGAAATTCGAGCACCAATACCTGCGCCGAGTTCGCGGTCAACCGAGAGGTTCCACTGCATCGAGTAAGGATCTTTCCAATCGATGTCATTGGCGGTGCCGAAGTAGGCAGTTCCGTAGGCGGGAGCGCCGAGCCCCGAGCCGCCGGCATTAATGGCAGGCCACTGATACGCTGGGCCTGACAACGACTCGATATTTTGGAAAATACGAGTATCGGACTGAAGGGTGCCTGTCAATGAGTAGAAGTTTCGTCCGAGCAAAGTAATGTTGTAGACGCCGAAGCCACCTCGGATCGCGGTCCTCTCATTGCCGAAAGGACGGTAGGCGAATCCGAAGCGCGGCATGAAGCGTCGCTTGGAGGCGGTGCGCAGGCCGCTGGGTAGATTCGCCTGACTGTTGGAAAGAACCGGTGTGCAAGCCGCACCGTTCACGGTTGGCCCTTGATTCGATCCCAGTGTGGGGCAGGCATTGAAATCCGCAAGAAAGCCAGGAGCGAGCAAGGACCCCGCGCCATCAGGATAAATAACCGCTCCAGAACGAGGCACGCGGGGATCGAAATTGCCGATATTGCCGGATGGATCGTGATAGGCCGGATGATACTCCCAGCGAAGACCATAGGTGAGGGTCAGATGCGGGCTGACCTGGAAGGTGTCCTGGCCGAAAAGGTGGAAGTGATGGGTCTGACCGTCATTGTCCTGCTTGACCACGTCGATCTCGGTGTTACTGGGCAGACCCAGGAGGAAGTCAGCGAAGTCGTAGTTTGTAAACTGACCGTTGAAACCGAAGGTGCCGTAGTTGTCCGCACCATAGAAGCCGAGGGGGGTAATGGCCTCAATACCGCGGATGTCGAAGCCGTATTTCATCGAATGACGACCCTTGGTCCAACTGAGATTGTCGTTGAACTGAAAGGTGCGTGACTTATACAAGTTATCGAGGCGATCGGCGCCGAGTTTAGTTGTGGCGCCACTAAAGTCCAGCTCAGTCACCCCGTTGAACGGAAAACTGGGCCCGACGCCGCTCAGTCCCACCTTTTTTGCGAAACCGGGACCGTCAAACGCGTTCGTGGATCCATACTTGGCAAGCGTGAAGCCGAAGCGGAATTCGTTTAGGAGAGTCGGACGAAAATTGTAACTGAACGAAGTGACCAGGATGTTGTACTGATCGATGAAATCGCTCGAAGGGACGAAGAGCTGATTGGGTTGTTTCTGGTCAATACTCTTCCACGTGTAGCGGGCAAAAGTGGAAGCCTTGTGGCCAATGTACTGGTCGCCGCGAAGATCGTACTGGTCGGAATTGTAGCTGTTGTCTTTGTTGGTGATGTAATTCGGAACGCTGCCGAATGGAGCGCTCTGGTTAGCGTTGGGATGCGGGAAGAGTGTTAGGAACTGCTGCGAGGCCGCAGTGACGCTGCCGGAAGGTAGTGTGTTGTTCTGGTAAGGAGTGCCCGTAAACGGATTCATCAACGGTTTCCCGGGTGTGACGATGGCGCTAAAATCGCCCGCGCGCATCGCATCGGTGGGCACTACTTCCTGATCGAGCGAGCCAAGGGGGAAACGGAAACCCTCGTAGGTCCCGAAGAAAAATGTTTTGTTGCGGCCGTCGTAGAGCCGGGGCAGATATACCGGCCCACCAAGTGTGACGCCGAAATCGTTGCCGACCTTCTGAGGCTTGGAAGTTTCGCCGAAGGCCAGGGCGTCGAAGGCACGATTCTGGTGATACCAGAAAAGGCCTCCGTGGAGAGAGTTCGTGCCACTTTTGGAGACCGAAGTGATCTGACCGGGCTGGCCGTATTCCGCGTTGTTCCCCACGCCGTCCACGCGAATTTCGCTTATGGATTCGGCGGAAGGGAAAGCATCAGAGAGCGGAGAGTTCGTGGTGGTGTCCTGTGTCGAGATGCCGTCCACGGTTGTTTCGGACTGCGAGGGGATGCCGCCCTGAACGGAAAACTTTACGTTTCGGCCCGATTTGTCTCCGGTATCTGGCTGAATACCAGGGAGGACCTGGACAAGAGCGAGAGGACTGGTGCTGTTGTTACCTCGATAGTTCGTGGGCAAGTCGGTGACTCCTTGAGAGTCGATGCTGGCTGAAATGGAAGAATTTTCGGTATTGATCGCACCGGCCGCGCTGTCGGTCACTACCACTTGCTGATCGACGGAGCCGACTTGGAGCACGAAATCTTCGCGAAGCTCTTGACGAGCTTGAAGAGAGATATCTTGTAAAACGCCCTTGCGAAAACCACTCTTGCTCACCTCAAGAGTGTAGCTGCCTGGTTTGAAGTCCGGGGCGTAGTAATTCCCTGAAGCATCGGTGAGGAAAATGCGGCTCACGCCTTCGGCGACGCTCCTGATGACGACCTCGGCCCCGCCAACGGCGCCGCCAGAAGCATCCCTAACACTTCCGAGAAACGCGCCTTGCGTGGACTGAGCCGAGAGCATACTGGGAAACACGCACAATAAAATTAAGAGCAGAATTGCTCGAAATATTCGAGAGTTCAAACGTGGGAAAACACTTCGGAGTCGGACCATGATGAGTTACCTCTGAGGACTGCAAATTGACCGAGAGCATATCAAATGCGACCCGATGCAAGCTACAGATAAACGCATCGCAAAAAATCGAAACTTGTCGATTGTGCACAGCACAAACGCGGCCGTGTGCCGCGCCCACGGCAGTCAGCCAGATGATGGCCTCGTCGTAGGTCAGGTTCCCCAGCTTTTGGGCGCGAGACTAACGCTACCTGCGATATTTTGCGCTCGCTTATTTATTTTCATGCGCTTTCAGCGACTCGATTTGCGATCCGAGGGGCCCCTTTGTGGAATGCCACAGTCTGCTGAATCATTCTTTGCCACGTCAACCGTGTCAGACAGAAGTCATGGATGGACCAGTCGGTGCGCTTGTTCGGGCTGAGCAGCGTCGACGGACGATACGGCCGGCATTCGAATCTCGGCGAACGATACGCGATAAGGTGGAAAATACTTAGCGCAAGCGGGGTTGAGGGAGATCACCCCCGGCTAGCCGTGACTTGACAGGCACGCTAGAGTAAGGAAGAAAAAGAGAGGGATACGAAGTCATGGCATCAGCCGGCAAAACGAAACATGAGCGAGCGCTGTTGAAAGGTCTCCGCCACGCAGTGCATGGCTTGCGCGCACCGTTCACGTGCGGTGGTACGCTCGTGCTCGAACAGCCGGTCACCCTCTGCTTCCCAGACAATACCCAAATCCGTGTGCTGCGCGCGAAGGACACCTTCGAACAGGGGCAGCTTCTCCGGTCACTGGTCGAGCGTTGCGCGCCGGCTGCATTCGGCATGGGGCGGAAGACGGGGTACGATCACGCCGTCCGCGATGCCCTCCAGATCAAGGCTGAAGGTGGCGCTTTTTCTGTCCTTCACTTCGACCCCGTGGCGGCCGGCGTACTTGAACAGATCCGTCACGAGTTGGTACCACACGTTCCCGAGCCGCTCACCGCGGAGCTATACGCCCTCAATGTCTACGCGACCGGGGGCCACTTTGTGCCGCACAAGGACACCCCGCGCGGCAGCGACATGCTCTGTACGCTCGTTGTGTGCTTGCCGGCGCAGTTCTCGAACGGAGCGTTCGTCGTCAAGCACCGTGGCGTCTTTCAGACCTACGACTGGGGCCACGCGATCAGGGAGCAGGCCGAGCCGACGCGCATCCACTGGGCTGCCTTTTTCGGCGACGTCGACCACCAGATCGAGCGGGTTGGGGGAGGCCTGCGGGTGACATTGACGTACATGATCCGGCGCGGCACCAACGCCGCGCGAAGCGCCATGCCCGGCGGAGATCTCGTGGCGCTCAACACGCTCGTACGGCAAAAGCTTCGTGACTTGCTGGACGATCGTCGGTTCCTGGCCGAGGGTGGAACGCTCGCTTTTCCCTGCGCCCATCTGTACCACCAGGACGCGCGCCTCCAGCGCAAGCAGCGACCGCTCTCCCGTCAAACTGTGTCCGCCTTGAAGGGTCGTGATCAGGCCGTTGCGGCAGCAGCGATGGCTGCGGGGCTAAAGGTGACCCTCTGTCCATACATGACCGAAACCTGCGCCGACGAGACTTGGCAGCTCGATCACTTCCCGACCCGGCACGAGCGGGCTGCGTTGGGTGACCAGATGGACCCGACGGACCTGGAAAATGCGCTGGCTGTCCGGGCGAGCTCAGAGGACGCCGGAGACTTCGATGTCGTTTGGGTGGATCCGCCGCCGCATTTCAATGCACAGCCCACCATGTACCCCACGATACCGGACCGCCGGGCCCACCCCGTGGATCCGGATTTGCCCGCCCTCATGCACCTCCACGCGTGTGAGTACAGCGCTACGGGCTATTTTGGAAACGAAGGCAGCGATATCGACCTCTACATCTACTGCGCGCTGCACGTAGCGATCCCGCCGTATGGCGAAGGCACTCGTGCTGTGACCAGAACTGAGCCCTCTCGAGTGTCCTCATCGGCACGTCGGCGACAAGGACAGATGTGATGCGGCTCGCCACGGCGCGCTTGCTGCGCAACACGCGGACGGATGGCCGCACGCCGGGTAGGTTGGGTAGGTCAGTCTAATCACCTGTGAGGGTTCGAGTTTCCCCTTGCCGATCCGCCAAACGAGGCGGAAGCGTCCCGAACACTCGGGGCAGGTTGCGACGCCGAAGGCGACGGGGCGATGATAGCAAGGGATCAGCGGGTCTGCCATCTGGCTTCATGGGCGAACTTATGCTACCCATCTTCGCTCGGGCAACTGGCAAGCGTGTGTGGCGTAATGACATGTATCGGCTGGAAGTGTGGGAGCCCGATGCAGACGAAGCCGAACATGGCCTTCACACGGAGTTCGCTGACGGCATTTATATCGTGACGGTTCATGAAGATACCCCGACCGACTGGCTCGATCTGGCAAGAAGGGCCAGTGTCGCCGCTTATGAGCAACATCCTGGCCCTGACTTCATGCCCGCGAGCAATTGCGATTCAGCCATAGCTGTGGCGGACCGCCGCGTAGTGGGGGGCACACTGGTGAGATTAGAGAGCGCCCCTCGCTATCGGTGGAAGGTTCAATTGCGACCGGATGGCGAGGCCTATACCGCTGATGACTTATTTGGAGCGGAAGGCGAGAAATGCGGGCTTACGTTTAGTCCGGCGGGGGAATGGCCTCCGGCCACTTATACGATCTGGGTTCATCCCGCGCGTCGAGGGGAAGGGTTTGGCGGACAACTCGTTCGTGCTGTTGCCGCGCACTACGATCTTCCTTTGTCGAAACTATGCTTTCGGTTGCCGCTTTCGAAGCAAGCGGTGCGAATGGTGCAGCGACTCGGCTTAAACACGATAATTGGATGTGACTAACTTCGCGATGCTAGGAGTGGTCCCTTTTTGCTGCGTCGCGTGGAGTCTGGGGAATAGGATTCTTGAATCGAGTCACGGGTAAAGTCGGCCGAAATAACCCCTGTCCCTGCGGCAGCGGAAAGAAATACAAGCGCTGCTGCCTTGCCCGTTCCGGTGGCGATGGTGCGGAGGAAACGTTTAGCGCTGAAGATCGCGCTTTCGCGCTGGAGGAATTGGAATGTTTTGTGGGCACAAGGCTTGGACGAGAAGATGACCACGCTTATCAGCTGTTCTATGCGAAATGGGAAGATCGCATGGAGGAGATCGATAACCTCGATAACCATTGGGTTGAGCTCAGCGAGTCGGTTTATGAGATGTGGTTCATGCTCGATTATGAGCTTCCTCAAGGCGGATGTCCGGCGGATCTCTGCCTTGAGCGGAACAGGGATCTGAGCACAGGGGTTCGCCGCTACGTTGAGGCTCTCCGTAATTCCATGATGCGACTTTACGCGGTCGATGATCTCTACCCTGGCGCCTCCCTCGTCTTGAAGGACGTTTTGACCGGATCCCGAGTGACCGTGAAAGAGCGGCTTGGTTCGCGTCACCTGCACAAGTATGACCCGATCGCGGCGCGTATCATCGATCGGGGCCCGTCGGGATTGCCGGAGATCGAAGTGGGAATGCTTGCGTTTCCGCCCGCGATGAGGCAACAGGTTATTTCTGTTTTCTCCGAGTGGCACAAGGCGTACCGCCTTCGGCGCCCTCATTCGGCCGAAAAAGAATTTTTCAAGAAGGCCCCGATGTTCTTTCACGAGGTTTGGCTGGACAGCATATTGGATCCTCCGATTCCACGCCTTAAGAATGCGGAAGGCGAGGAGCTGTCAATCACCCATGTCCAGTTCGATGTCCTCAAGGCAACTGAATTGGAGGCCGCGT
>Ga0209808_1000093_pt1 | contig 45812 bp, 35 predicted proteins | sample GraSoiAngelo_157_FD_186171 | JGI IMG/M metagenome (GOLD analysis project Ga0209808, IMG submission 186171) | Grasslands soil microbial communities from the Angelo Coastal Reserve, California, USA - 14_1009_16_20cm (SPAdes) (version 2) | ecosystem: Environmental > Terrestrial > Soil > Grasslands ... | reverse complement strand
TGTCAAGAGAAATATATAGTTACATGAGAACACAAATAAACGAAAACCAAGTTGCAGCTCGAGCCAAGCCGCACATCTTCAAGATCTTAACCTCGAATCGAGCTTCTACTGTGGGCTGGAACTTCGGCTTAGCACAATCCCCGTTTGTGTGTACTTCCCAAAGCCTCTGGCCTCCGCCGTCAGTTCGTATTTTCCCGGCGGCACGATCGCAAAGGTGTAGAGCCCATCTGCGTTGGATGTAGCCGTATAGATGCTGTTGGTGTCCACCTCCCGCAGCGTGATGGAAGAATTGGCTACCGCGCCGCCGCTCTGATCGCGGACAGCACCGTTCAGTTGTGCTTGTGTCGCAGTGGCCTGGGGGAAGGACGGCTTAACACAAAGGCCAAGAACGAACACCCCGAGGAAGGCCAAAAGTCCCGGACGTTGTCTCATGACTCACCTCCCGCAAAGGACTTCCCACATTACATTCATGATGAGAAGAAAACGCGCAACACGCCCCCGTGGGCAGCACCTCTATCGCGTGTATTGCGCGCTTGTCAAGCCTTTAATCGAGCCAGAAGGCGGCGACTGCGACTCGAAATGTCGAAACGAACTCTCTGGCCGCTCCGAGAACGGGCGTGAACAGGTCTCAAGAACGCGTCCGAAACGGGTTTATGATTGTCGAACTGGACGGGGGGGGTTAGGTCTTGGGAAGAAGTGGAAATGGGTGCAGAAGATAAATCACGAGGCATCTTCAGCGCGCTGCTGGCGGTAATGCTTTTGGCGCTGCTGGCGGTGCTGGCGGGCGGCGCGGCTCGGCGCGAGTCCGTCACTGTGGATGAAGTGTCGCACATCGGTGCCGGGGTCAGTTACCTGCAGAGGCTTGACCTGCGGATGAATCCGGAGCACCCGCCGCTGCCCAAGGTGCTGGCGGCGATTCCATTGGTCCTACGGGGAGTGCGCGCGGACTATAGCCACGTCTCCTGGACGATCAGCGAAAGGTTTTTTCCGGCATACATGGGGCAGTGGGTGTTCGGGGAATGGGTGCTCGAGAGGTGGAATGATCCCAAGGCCATGCTCAAGTGGGCTCGGTTGCCCATGCTGATCGTGACGCTTTTGCTGGGATGCACACTCTACATTTTGGCGAGGCGGCTGGGAGGGCCGTGGGGCGGGCTGCTTTGCCTTAGTTTGTTTGTGAGCATGCCAGCGTTTCTCGCTTTTGGGCCGGTTGTGCACACGGACATCGCCATTGCGTTGTTTTCGCTGCTGGCGCTGTGGACATTTGCTGGGGTGTGGGCCGAGCCGAGCTGGAAGAATGTTCTGGTCTTTGCGCTAAATCTTGCAGGGGCGTTGCTATCGAAGTTTACGGCAGGGATTCTATTCATTGCGTTCGTGGCATTTGTGCTGAGCCTGCGATGGCGCGGGGTTCCCGGCCAGCCCGCGGACAAAAGCGAGGCGCGCGATTGGCGGCGACCGCGCCGGCGGGCGACGCTCCTGGGCATCCTGGGCGCGGCCCTGATTGTTTACATTTTCTACCTGATCTTTTCCTGGCATCAGCCAACGAACGCGCTCTACCGGCTAGGAACTGGCCCGCTGGCGCTTTTTTTTCGCCGCGCGCTTCTGCCTCCTCTGCAGTATTTTCGCGGAGTGTTTTGGGTGCTGCTCACCAGCAAACGGCCAACATTTATTCTGGGGCAAGCCTATCCGCATGGGGTGTGGTTCTATTTTCCTGTGGTCTTTGCTCTGAAATCGCCTCTGGCACTCTTAATTTTATTGTTCTGGTCTCCGCTGATTGCAATAAGACGCAAGTGGGGACGCGGAACCGCTGATCCGGTGATCCCTGTCCAGGTGGCAACGCACTGGCGGGTTCTATGGGTGAGTTTGCTCGTGTTTACAGGCTTCTGCATGCTCAGCCCGCTCGATTTCAGCATCCGCCATTTCAGTGTGCCGCTGGTGCTGCTGATCATGCTGCTTGCGCCGGTGCCGCGGATGCTCGCTGAGCGGGGCGGCTTGTCGCTGGGAGGAGTGGTGGCCGCGGCGCTGGCAGCCAGCTGCGCATTCACGGCGGTGCGCGCGTATCCTTACTATTTTCCTTTTATCAACTCGCTAAGCCTGGGACGCCCTGCCTACACGCTGGTCAATGATTCGAATGTGGATTGGAACCAATCGCTCCCGGAAGTGAAACGCTTCGCAGAACAACATAGACTGCAGAGAATTCGCCTGGATGAATACGGCTTCTCGGATCCCACCGCGTTTGTGCCGCAGGCGCAACCCTGGAATTGCCAGTCGCCTTCGCCAGAGGATGCTGGACAGTGGGTTGCGCTCTCCGCGAACCTGCTTCTAGATGGACATAACTGTGCTTGGCTCATCCAATACCCGCACGAAGAGTTGGCCGGCGGGAGCATGTACGCGGTGCACTTGCACGCGCACATTCCCGCGGCAGGCAGCCCGGGCGGGCCGCCGCTGCCGTCGGCGTTTCGCCAGATAGGCGGGGCACCGTTCGATATCCAGAGCCTGTTCCTGCACTTGGACCGGCATCCGGAGGACATCCCGCGAACCCTGCAATGGATGCAAGACTCCTTCCGCGACTCGAACAAGTCGCCGGGCCCGCCTCCGAAGCCACCGTGGGAACACTAAAGGCTCGACGATGGTTGTAGGATTGGGATTTGCCTTGCAGGCTAATCGTCGACCGGAGTACGAGCGCGCGTCGCCGCGGTCGTACACAAATAATTGCGATAGGAACACAGGTCGTCGAGCAGATCCTTTGAATCGGAGAGTATTTTCTCTTTTTCCGTTTCGCCCACGAGCAGGATGATGTAGTCATCGCGGCCTGGACTCATGCTGAGCATGAAGGGATATTGCCTGCTAAAGCCGTTGCCGCCAATGTCCGCGTCCTTGAGGTTGGGCGCATAGAACATGTAGTGGGGCATGTTCATGGTCATCGGCTGCGCCGCTTTGGTAAAACCGCGCATCAGGGGCGCGAGCATGTAAGAAACTCCGGTTCGAGCAGGATTTGAGTATGCGGCGGTCCCAAAGCGCTTGGTAATCTGCTCGTGAACCTGCTTTGCATCCATGCCTTGAGCCCGCAGTTCGGCGGTAAGAAGATAATCTTGCAGAAGAGTCCTCGAACCTTCGGCGTCGTAGCAAACGGCCCAAAAAATATCGTCGCGGAACCACTCCTCGGTAAATTGCCAATCGCTTCGGACAACGATACAGCTAACACCGTTTGTTCCTTGATGGTGCAGCACGTATCCTTTGGCAGGATCCAGGACGTACGTCGTTGCTTTGTCGCGCAGATGGGGAGGGGCAGCGCTCAGCGCAAATCGGATCTCCAATGACTCCGGCATGCGTTCGAGCTTCAGGAGTGAACTGGCGTTGCGCTCTTCCATGCTCTTCATCTGTGCAAGCAAACTTGTAGCCCCAAGCATTTCGAAAAGTAGAAAATATGCGGCGAACTTCATGATGTAGTGGCCTTCCTTTCCTTTCAGTATCGCTACTCGCGCGAACGGGAAGCAACGTGGGATAAGTCAGGGGATTCCTCAACAGCGCCGCGTCGCTAGGATATTCCAAAAACGGCAAACGCGGTTCTAAAGAAAAAAGTCAAGAAAAGAGGGGAAGGTTGACGTGGGCGCCTTCGAGGGCCAGGAGCTTGGCCTTGGTCGCGCGGCCGCCGGGAGCGGAGAAACCGCCGAGTTTGCCGTTTGCGCCAGAGACGCGATGGCAAGGGACGATGATTGGGACGGGATTCTTTGCCATGGCCTGGCCGACTTTTTGAGCGGCGGCGGGTTGGCCCACGGCTTTTGCAATTTCGCCGTAAGTTCGAGTTTGTCCTGGAGGGATTTGGCGAGCAACTTTATAGGCTTCACGAGCAAACGAATCTACGTTGTCCAAGTCAACTGCGACGGTACGAAAGTCCTGAGTTTCTCCTCCAAGATGGCGACGAATCTTTTCGATGATTTCAGCGACACGCGGAGGGGGCGCGCTGGGCCGGTTGGAACCGGATTTCCGCGCGATGCCGGATTCGGTCGCCTGCGAAGTAGCTTCCGGAAGCTGAACCCCGATCACAACGGGCCCGGAACCGGACTCTGCAGATTCGCGCCAGGCTATGCCGCACGTGCCGAGTGCGGTTTCGAAGAGGCAGTAAGCCGTTTGCTTCATACGAGAGACTCTGTCTCAAGAACAGCATATTCATCGATGCCTGTGCGGTGCAATCGGTTATTTGACGGCAAAGCGGAAGCGCCAAAAATGAAGAAGCTAAGACCATCTCTCGCGAAGCCCGCCCCCGCCCGCTACCCGGCCGCGCCTTGACAGGAGGGGATTCGCGTTGTTAACTCAGCCCCCGCGAGGAGGTCCCCTCTGATGACAATGATGATACTGAAAGCGCGCTGGATAGCTGCTCTGACCGCGATGTGCCCTTTGACCGCAGCTTTGATTCTTGGCTTTGCCCCGTCGCTGCGGGCTCAAGATACTTCACACAAGCTCACGGCCATGGATGAGTTTCAAATCCAAACGGCCACGGACCCCGAAATTTCTCCTGACGGAAAGAAAATTGTGTACGTCCGGCGCTTTGCGGACGCCGCGACCGACAAACGTTACTCCAATCTTTGGATCATTAACAGCGACGGCACGGATCACCGCCCGCTGACCACGGGCGATCGCAACGATTCCTCGCCGCGCTGGTCGCCGGACGGGACGCGCATCGCGTATCTCTCCGATGCCGACGGCAAGCAGCAGATTTACATTCGGTGGACGGACACTGGCCAAACCGCGCGCATCACCAATCTCGAAGATTCACCCGATGCCATTGCCTGGTCGCCCGATGGGAAAATGCTTTCGTTCTCGGCACTGGTTCCCGGCAAAGGCCCGCACTTCGCCGATTTGCCGAGTCCGCCTGCGGGCGCGAAGTGGGCGGATCCCCCCAAAGCCTACGACCGACTGGTGTATCGCTTCAACGGCGCGGGCTATCTCAAACCCGGATTCATGCAAGTGTTCGTTGTCAGCACGGATGGCGGCGCGCCCCGGCAAGTCAGCAATGGCAATTTTCCGAATGGTGGAAATGAATGGGGACCGACGCGCGCGGATTGGACTCCCGACGACAAGTATCTGATCATTTCGGCGAACCGGCATCCGGAATCGGACCACGCCTACTTTGATACGGAAGTGTATGAGTTCAGCGTGGCCGATGGCGCGCTGCTTGCGCTTACCAACCGCAAAGGCCCCGACAATTCGCCGGAAGTTTCTCCCAATGGAAAATGGATTGCCTACACCGGGTTTGATGACCGGCTGCAGGGCCATCAAACGACGAAACTTTATCTGATGAACCGCGACGGCACCGGCTCGCATTCGCTTTCCGACAAGCTCGACCGCGACATCCAGAGCCCGCAATGGGCCGCTGACAATAGCGGCGTGTATTTCCAGTATGCCGATCAAGGCGACACGAAGATTGGCTTTTGCTCTACCGACGGGAACTGCAAGAAAATCACAGACCACGTTGCTTCGACGACGAGCGCTTATGGCGGCGGCTCGTTCTCCATCTCCCGCACCGGCATTATCGCCATGACCTACGGCCGCACGGATGATCCCGGCAACATCGCTATCGTCAACAACGGCGCCCTGAAAGTCCTCACTTCACTGAATGCGGAGTTGCTGGCGCAGAAGAAGCCCGGCCACGTGGAGGAATTCTGGTATGAGTCCTCGAAGGACAAGCGCAAGATTCAGGGCTGGATCGTGCATCCGCCGGACTTCGACGCTTCGAAGAAATATCCGCTGATTCTGGAGATTCACGGCGGGCCCTTCGCGGATTACGGGGACCGCTTCGATTTCGAGAAACAGGTCTGGGCGTCCATGGGCTACGTCGTGCTATACACCAATCCGCGCGGCAGCACCGGCTACGGGGAAGAATTCGCCAACTTGATTCACCACGCCTATCCCGGCGACGATTTCGATGACTTGAACAGCGGCGTGGATGCCGTTGTGGCGAAAGGCTACATTGACACGAACAATCTTTTCGTTACCGGCGGCAGCGGCGGCGGCGTGCTCACCTGCTGGACCATCGAGCACACCGATCGTTTTCGCGCCGCGGCTTCGCTCTATCCGGTCATCAACTGGTACAGCTTCGTGCTGACGTCGGACATTCCGTTTGTCACGCAATATTGGTTCCCCGGCAATCCCTGGGACAACATCGAGCAGTACATGCAGCGCTCGCTGACGAATCTGGTGACGAAGGTCAAGACGCCGACGCTGGTCATGACCGGCGAAGCCGACTATCGCACGCCGATTTCGGAAGCGGAGCAGTTCTATGAAGCCCTGAAGCTGCTGAATGTCGATACGGTGCTCGTGCGCGTTCCGGAAGAGCCGCACGGCATTGGCCGGCGGCCAAGCCATCACATCGCCAAGATGCTGTATGTCGCCGGCTGGTTCGACCAGCACAAAGCGAAGTAGTCGGGTTTTGCAGAAACACTCCTAGCCGCTAAAGGCTGTTGAAAAACCCCGAGTTTGGATTTGCTCTCTGGAGACCCGGAATTTCGTCAGAGATTTGCTCTGCTCGTTCTCTACGCTGCCCGCCTGCCCAGCAGCCTTACAACCCGTAACCAAAAGGTGACGAAACCCAGGAGGACGCGGTGATCCCCGATGGTCCAGCCAGAGTGGACCCACATCGTGGGTAGTCAAGAATTCCGAGTGAAGCGCAAAAGATTTCCGTGGGCCCGCACGACTCCAAGCGGGTGGCGTGCTTGCTGCCGGTGCAGCGGTGCGCCAGGCGAAAACGAATTCGCTCGGGCCGAGAACCGCTCGATCCTCAGCGACCGGTCGGTGGTGACGCAGACACCGGAAAGGATGCAAGAACCAGAGCAGGGATAGAACTCCCACCCACATCCAGAGCCAGGCCCACCCTCGCTTCATGGCTTACGCGCCTCGCGCGCACGCTGCAAGTTGCGCTCCTTATTCATCTCCGCCAGCTCCCGCAAACACTCCTGCAGCTCTTGCCAGGCAGCTATTCCTCCCCGCGTCGCTTCCTCCGCCCCTTTCGGCACGTAGTAGCCCGTGGTCTTCCCCTTCTCTCCGCGATAGCTGATATAGAGGTGCGGACCATGCTTGGGTCCGCCCTTGTGGCAATGGCAGCCCGGCTGTCCACACGTGCGGTAGGTTTCCGACAAGGCTCCGAAAACCGCCACCCGGGCCAGACGCTCGATCTCGCTCAGCAGCTTCCGCCGTCGGGCGGAAGTTCCAGCCACTTGCAGCATGCTCGCTCCTCCTGTGCTCTTTTCTTGCGCTCCAACGGGCCAGCGAAAACAGATTTTTAGTGATCACCGACCAGCCCACATAGCGCTGGAATCCGCGATCTCCTTTGTAGAAGGCGCGCCACATCGAAAACGGATTCTTCAAGTGACTGATGGTGGCTTCTTCCCCCGCCCGCCAGTGCAGCGCCCGCTTGAACCAACGTTCCTTCTGGTGTTGGGCACGTGTCTCCGACAAGCGCCCACGCGCCGGCAGGGCTACCTTCTCCACTCCCAGATCCTCGGCCTTGCGCTCGTTCTCCGCCGAGAAAAATCCGCGGTCCGCCGTGGCCAGGGTGGGAGCCTGCCCGAACATATCCTTATGTTGTTCCAGGGCGGGCAAGAACGAATCCGTGTCCGCCGTATTCCCCTCCAGAACTTCGTAACCGCTCACGATCCCGTTCTCTACTTCGTCAATGCGCACCAGCCGACCAAACTCGTTCGGCTTATGCGCCTTCCCCTTGCGGATCACTTGCGTATGCGGCTCAAACAGGCTCAGCACTTTCCCCGCGACGTGATTGTTCCCTCCCCATACGCGCTCTTCCGTTTGCGCGATCACTTTCTGCACCAAAGGCAGAAAGTGGCGCAACTGGCTGGCCTGTGCTTCCATCCCTACCAAATTGCGCACCACTTCGAGTCCTCCCGATTCCCATCGCCGCAACGCCTGCCCCGCCTCCCGCACCACGCCTCGAGTCAGGCCCAGCAGCTTGCGATAGCTCTCCTGCATGCGCTCTCGACTCCTCTGCGTCAGGGACTTCGCCGCGCGGCTGATCTCCAGCAAGCGATGCTTCACCGCGCGTCCGTGATTCACCACCTCCAGGGCACCCGCCTGGCATTTGGCCGCCATGCGTTTCAGCGCGCGGCTGAGCACGCGAATGCCGTCCCCCAAAAGCGTGCTGTCACTGGGATAGTGCACATTGCTTTCCACGACCGTGGAGTCGATGCGAATTTTGTGTCCCGGGGCCGCGCCCTTCTCGCGCGCCAGTCCCACCACACGGTGATGAATTTGCTGGGTAGCCTCCGGACTCAGCACCGCGAACAGCCGGCTGAAGGCGCTGTAGGTGGGCGTGGCCTCGGCGTCAAAGCGTGTGAAGCGGCGGTAGATCAGGTTGCTGCGCAGTTCGCGATCGAGCTCACGAAAGCTCCAACCCTTCAGGTGCAGCAGCGCAGCAGGCGATCGGGAGCGATACCGGGGCGGCCGTTGCGCGCCGAAGCGGGGCGACGACCGGCCAGGCAGTCGCGGACCAGATCGACCAACAGGGGCTCGTCTAGGAGGTGATCTACGGGTTCGAGCAAGTCGTCCTTCAGCAGGGCGGCCTGCTGGGCCAAATGAGAAAAATCGAAGGATTCTGGTTCTTTTCTACGAATCTCCGAGGAAAAACACGGAGGCGAGCCCCTGCGAACGGTCACGTTCGCAGCGCCGCTGCTCGCATTCGGCAGGGGTTAGGCTGGGGGTTTTTCAACAGCCTTTAGCTAGAGAACTTAGGTTGACCGGAAGGCGCTCTTTTGCTGCCGGCGTTTATGCTGTATTTAGGTTCCGCAGCTTAAAAACTGGTGTGGCTTCACAGTCGACGACAAGGACTGCACGAACCAAAAGAGGAATCACTATGCGCAATAAACCTGATTTCATAGGACTGACAAGTTTGGCTTTGGCGGCATTGTTTTTCTGTTTCGCATCGCACTCGCTCTTTGCGGCGCCCGCGCCCGGCGCTTCCGGCTACAAGGTGATCAAGACGGTCGCGCTTGGCGGTGAGGGCTTCTGGGATTACGTGTACGTCGACAGCGACGCGCGCCGTGTCTACATTTCGCATGGGACCCACACGGTGGTGATGGACGCGGACAAGTACACCGTAGTCGGCGACATCCCCGATACGCAAGGCGTGCATGGAATCGCCATCGCCACCGACCTTGGCCGTGGATTCACGAGCAACGGCCGCAGCGACAACGTCACGATTTTCGACCTGAAGACGTTGAAGCCCATCGGCACCGTCAAGACGGACGCGAACCCGGACGCCATCGTGTATGACCCTGTCAGCAAGCGCGTGTTCACTTTCAATGGGCGCGGGAAAAACACGACCGCCATCAACGCTGCGGACGGTACCGTTGCGGGTACTTTGGCGCTGGGCGGGAAGCCGGAATTTGCTGCGGTGGACGGCAAGGGCAGCATTTTCGTGAACAACGAAGATACATCGGAACTGATTCAAATTGACTCGCAGAAAATCACGGAGACGCACCGCTGGCCGATGGCGCCGTGCAAATCGCCGTCAGGCTTATCAATGGACACAAAGAACCGGCGCCTGTATGCCGTTTGTGATGACAAAGTCTCCGTCGTGGTGAATGCAGACACGGGCAAAGTTGTGGCCACACCGGAAATTGGCAACGGCCCGGACGCTGCCGCTTTCGATCCCGCAACGAATGACTTTTTCGCTTCCTGCGGCGAAGGCATTCTCACAGTGATTCATGAAGATTCACCCGACAAATTCACGGTCGTGGAAAATGTTCCAACCAAACGAAGCGCCCGCACCATGGGGCTGGATTTGAAAACGCACAATATCTTTATGCCGGCCGCGGATTTTGATCCTCCAGCCCCCGGAGAGCGCCGCGGCAAGATGAAGCCGGATTCGTTCGTGATCGTCGTTGTGGGGAAGTAAGTTTTGTGGAGCAAAGGGGTGGCAAGAACCATTGTCACCCTTTCTGTTTGAATTCTGTCTGAAACAGGTGTTTCACCCGCTGGTTTTTGTTTTCCCGAAACTGTCCCACAAGTCGCGCTCCTAGTGGCATTTGCGGCTTGACCTAATCTGCAAACGCTTTCGTACTGCTTTCGCCGGGCCAACAAACGTTTCCATTCTTTCGATGCAACAAAATTAGTTGTTGACAGGCGTCCGTCCCTCGGTGTATTGCACACGCACAGTTTGCGCGAGTGGGTAAGCGAGTGGAACAACAGCACTGTGTCTCTCCAACTGCGGGTTCCTTTGTGTCTCTCATCCAGATGTGTGTTTCAAGCGGGATCCTTCCGTCCGTGCCGCAGCGGAACACCGGTGTGTTTGTCCCACAGGCTTTGCGTTTTCACGGCGCAGGCCTGTTAGAGCTTCATCCCATTTCGCCGCTCACATAGCGCGTGGAGGCACCATGAAAATCTTGAAGAGCATTGCGATCGCGTTTGTCCTGCTGGGCGCATTTCTTTCTGCGGCGCCGGGGTGGGCGCAAACGGCCAACACGGGCCTCGTTTTGGGAACCGTGACAGATCCGGCGGGAGCTGTTGTTCCAGACGCCAAAGCTCAACTCACCAACGTCGCCACAAATGAAATTAAGGAGATGATGACTAACTCCGCAGGGCAGTTCACCTTCCCGGGAGTCACTCCCGGTAAGTACAAGGTGACAATCACGAAAGCTGGCTTTGCCACTTTCGTTGTTGCCAATCTTGTGGTCGACGTCAACAAGAGCTATACCGTCGACGTGAAGATGGAGATTCATTCCGGCACTGACATCGTGGAAGTCTCCGCAAGCGCCCAAGTGGAACTCGAGACGGCAGATGCGGTCGTCGGCGGCGTCATTGGCGGCGAAATGCTGTCGCGCCTACCCACGCTAAACCGTGACGCGACTGAGCTCCTCACTCTGCAGCCTGGATCCACTCCCTATGACGACTCGACGGGATTTGGCAATGGCGGCGGTACCGTCGCCGGCGCACGCAGCGACCAGAACACCATCTCCCTGGACGGCATCGACATCACAGATAATGTCATCACGGGTGGCGCCAACGAGGCGCCTATCATTCCTGTGGGTGTGGACGGCGTGGATGAGTTCCGCGTCGGCGTGACAAACAACAACGCCTCGTTCGGGCGCTCCGCCGGCGGCCAAATCACTTTGATTAGCCACAGCGGCACCAACAATTACCATGGAACAGCCTATTGGTTCCATCAGAACGACAACCTCAACGCCAACACCTGGGACCTCAATCACACTCCCGACGGCAATGGAAAGAAGTTCACTAAGCGGCCGGAACAGAAGGACAACCGTGTTGGGGCGAGCTTCGGAGGGCCCATCCGCAGGGACAAGACTTTCATCTTTGGAAACTATGAAGTCCGGCGATTTCCCCAGGCACTGTCGTTTACTCGCCTGGTTCCCAGTGACACCCTAAAACAGGGGAAGTTGATCTTCAATGGTACGACATATGACTTGGCTGCTCCGGCAGGTACTGGAGGTTGCGGAGCTTCAGGAACGACCGACTGCGATCCTCGTCACCTCGGGATCAGCCCCACCGTCAAGGCGCTTTGGGGCCTTATGCCTACTGGCAATGACAACACCGTGCCAGGTGCCGACGGTGTGAATATCCTCGGCCTCCGTGGGACCGTCCCAGGGGAACTCAAGAACGACGGCGTTGGCGTCAAGCTCGACCACAACTTTACAGATAAAGTTCACTTTTTCGGCCGCTACTCCTATTCCCGCAGCTTGAGTCCGAACGGCGGTCAGATTGACCTGCGGGGCACGCCGAGTACACCTAGCGTCTCTCAGCTCCGCGGCGATTCCATCATCAGCGGACTTGACTGGCAACTTCGGCCAAACCTGTTGAACAGTTTCCGTGGCGGCTGGGTCCGAAGTCGCCAGGATTTCAGTGTCATCCGGCCCAGCACTTCGGCAGCGCAACTTGCGCTGCCGGGAACGGCTTCCAGCGCGTCGCAGACGGGCTATATCTCTCTGGCTCCTGGACTCTCAACTGGCAGCGGCTTTCTGGATACCATCGTGGACGTAGACACCCAGCGCGCGCGGCACCAGGCCATCTACGACAGCAACAAGCAATACAGTGACTTCCTGACATGGACCAAGGGCAAGCATACGATTGTGGGTGGGACCAACATGCGCTGGTTGCCCACCATCCATGACCGCGACGACAAAGTCATTGGATCAGTTAACTCTCTTGTTGCAGCCCTCGATGGAGACCACACCTTTGGTGTCCCCGACGTGAACAGGCCCCCAGGCTTAGCTGCTGGCGATGTGACTCGCTGGGATCGCCTGTATGCCGCGTCGCTCGGATTGATTGACAACGTCGGCATTTTGACGGCTAGCGATGGGCAGCTCAACCCTCTTCCCTTTGGTACAACGCTCGTGGCTCGTACCACGTTGCGTTCCTATGATTTCTTCTGGCAGGACACGTGGCGGATGACGCCTTCCTTCACGATGACCTATGGGCTTTCCTACGGATGGCAAACCACGCCTCAAGAGAGAGACGGGAAACAGGCCCTAATGGTGGATAACAGCAACGGCAACAAGATCCTGACCGCGAAAGACTACTTGGATGCCAAGGCAGCAGCAGCAGCCGCGGGGAATTTCTACGATCCCGCCATTGGCTACATGCCCGTCCGAAGCTCAGGCCGCAGCAACGTGTTTAACGTGGACTACGGCGACTTTGCGCCGAGGTTCTCCATTGCGTGGAATCCCTCCTATGGGAGCGGCTTCCTGGGACACGTCTTCGGGAATCGCAAGACAGTTGTCCGCTCCGGCTATGGCATCTCCTACGACCGGATCAATACGGTCGGCAGCGTCATTATTCCCATGCTCGGAGTAGGCTTCGCTCAGACCCTCAGTATTTCAGCGCCCTGCATTCCGTCCATCGCTCCGACAAATTGCACCCAGGCAATCAAATCCGACGCGGGAGCTTCGGTCTTTCGCGTCGGCGTCGACGGTTCGATTCCGACTCCGGCTCCGCTTGGCAAGCAGCAGATACCGGTGGTTCCGCAAGGCTTTCTGGCAGAATTTCTGAGCTTCGCGGATGACCCCGACTTCAAGGTTGGCCGTAACCAGATGGTGGACTTTACGATCCAGCGTGAGATGCGCGGCAACATGTTACTGGAAGTAGGGTTTATCGGGCGCTATGCGCGCGACCTGCTCAACAATGTCAACTTCAATTCCTCTCCGATCATGTTCAAAGACAAAGTGTCCGGTCAGACTTTCGCCCAAGCTTATGATGCGATGTCCGCCCAAGTTCGGGCAGGCATCACGCCATTTATTAAGGGAAATCCGAATCCAGCTTTTCAGGTCCAACAGTGGTTTGAAAACCTGCTTCCCGGATTTGGCACTGGCTGCGGGCCGATCGACCCAGTCACGATGAAACACACGAACACCACCTCCAGTGCGTGCGTCGCCACGAGCCTTGCTGGAGATTTCACGTCCTTCAATGTGTCTGATCTCTTTTTGAACATGGATGCTTTCCGCCTGTTCGCTCTAGGTGCGCCGACATTCAACAACCTGAATATTCTCGACATGTTCATGCGTACGCATCGCGATTTCTCGAACTATAACGCCGCCTTTCTCGCGTTGCACAACCGGGGCTGGCACGGTATGCAGTTTGACCTCAACTATACATATTCTAAATCCCTAGATCAGATTGGAACGGTGCAAAACTCGGCGAGCTACTTTGCGTCGAGCTTTAACCCCGCTTATGAGTACGGCCCGTCGTTCTTTGATCGCCCCCACATCTTCAACGGCACCTATAACTATGATCTGCCCTTCGGGCATGGGCACCTTTTGGGGAGTTCCTCCCACGAATGGTTCAACAAGGTCATCGGCGGTTGGTATACGGCGGGAGTGGTTCGTATTGCCAGCGGCCAACCGCTCACGGTCATAGAAGGCCTATCGGGAAGTTCTTTGGGCGGCGGACTCATCTTCGGCGTCGCCCAGGGAGCCATCCCAACAGTGAATCCCGGCTCCCTCGGCGGAGGCGTGCATGAAAATGTCTGCAGCTCTGGCGGTGTTGGCTCGACCGGCGACGGACCAAATTGCGGCTCCGGCGACATCGGCACGGGGATCAACTATTTTGCCGACGCGGGTGCGGCTATCAAGGACTTTCGTCCCATCCTCCTGGCCTCGGATGGCAGAACGGGCAGGAGCCGGCCAATGCGCGGCTTCGGCATACGAAGCTTCGACATGCGCATCGGAAAAGAGACGAAATTCCGTGAGAAGTACGGCTTCGAAATCTCGGCCGATATGTTCAACGCCTTCAACCATCCGATCTTCCTGAATCCGAATCTTGACCTGACAAATCTCCCGACGTTTGGAGTCGTTTCGTCTACGCTTATCCCAGCCAACCGAACCTCCAGCAGCCGCTGGATTCAGCTTGGCTTGCGCATTGATTTCTAGCTTTTAGATCTGCAAAAGGAAAAAGCCGAGGGGAGAGCGCAAGCTCTCCCCTTTTTTGCTGCTTGCGAGAACTTTGCTTTGCTGCTCGAGAGACGCTTCATTCGAAGTTCACCCCCGGTTTTCGAATGGTTCTCGAGACTCTTCCGAGGCAGGCAACCTGCGTGTTGGGAGCGAAGGTTTGCCCGTTGCCCGCCCTACGCTTTCGCGAGGGCCTTTCGCGTCGCGGACGTAGGTCTGGGAAGGCGGGCGCGCATGCGATCCAAAAAACAGAGCGCCCCGGCGGGAGGGTTCGCCGGGACGCTCATCGGGGGATTGAGGAATTTGAGGGCTCTAGCTGCTAGGGAGAGTCCTTAATAATGCGCAACGCTCAGGTTGTGTGCGCCCGCGACGAACGACAGGCTCGCTCCAGCCGTCTGCGGAACCCACCACAACTTGCGGACCCACGGATTCTGGCTGACCATCATGCGCTTGCCCAGGTAATCCATGAACGCCGGACTCGCCTGCGTGGCAACATAAATCGCATTGGAATTGGCAAACGGCTTCATAAACGGATCGGCTTCCCGTCCGTATCCGCTGGATACCGCCTGGCGCGTGGTCCACGCGTCGAACCCAGCTCCGGCATGTGCCACGACCATCAGCCCGTACCACATCTTTCTTTGCCGGGGCGTCTCGCCGGGCCGCCGCGCTACCGGTCTCACCGGCTCAAAGGGCTGAGCCGCGGAGCGCAGCGCCGCCGACGCGACTTCCGGTTTTGCTTTTGGTTCGGGCGTAGAAGGCAAGGCCGCTGCGGCCGTGGTATCTTTGAAAGCGTTGTCGAACACTGTTGCGGTGAGGATTTGCCGGTCGACATTTCCATTCGACGCGCCGGCTAGCTTCGCCGCGTCGGCGGCCTGCGGAAAAGCACAGGCCAAAATCAGTGTTGCGAGGACCATTGCCACCTCAGTCTTACCAGTGGGACTTGCAAGTCCATCCCCACTCGCAATGGCCCCACTCTACCGGCCGAAAGCGCAGCGAACACTGGTCCGTTGGTCACACTTTGCCTAGTACAACCCCCTGGAACCTTCGTTTACGACTTATGAACCGCCAGTACTATTCCGTTTTTGTGAAAGGATTTTCACATTTACGGTAAAGCAGTATCGGCAAAATCGCTCTCCAAGCAGCGGCTGACTGCCCGGCTCTTCGCCTCACAAAAGGACGCAGCCCATGCGGCAAGCGGCGCACACGCCGCTTGGCGTCAGGCATTGTAGCGGCGCGTTTACTCCGCCGCCGGCCGCACTCACGCGATTCGCGTCGAACGCAACTCTGCTATAATTCGCGGCGTTGACTCCGACGCTCGTCGGAGCCACGCCCAAACGATGCCTGGCAACGACTCCTCGGCCGCCAAGCGCGCGCTGGTTCCCCAGCGCAGCCCTCAGCCTCCCCGTTTCATCGCTATCGAAGGCCCGCTGCGCGTCGGCAAAAGCACGCTTGCCCGCATCCTCGCCGAACGTCTGCACGCGCGCCGCATCTATGATTGCGAAGACAATCCCTTCCTTCCCGATTTCTACAAGGCCAAGCCCGGCGCCGCCTTCCGCACGCAGATGTACTTCCTCATGGAGCGCCAAAAGCATCTTCGCGAAGGCTTGGCCGTCGAAGCTCCCGGCCTCCTCCTCTCCGACTTTCTCCTGGAAAAGGACCGCATCTTCGCCAATCTCAATCTCGACGACCAGGAGCTCAAGCTCTACGAGCGCTACTACGAACTGCTTTCCGCCGATCTTCCTGCACCGGACCTCGTGATTTACCTGCAAGCCAAACCGGAAGTGTTGCGTGCGCGCATCGCCAAGAAAGCTTCGCGCGAAGAGTCGCGAATCTCGCTCGAATACATCGAGGAAGTCGCGCGCGCCTACGAACATTTCTTTTTCCGCTACTCCGCTTCGGACCTCCTGGTGATCAACACTTCGGAGATTGATTTCGTGGAACGCAGCGACGACTTGCAGCAGCTTCTGGGCCGCCTCCAGGATCCCGTCAAAGGCACGCAGTACTTCCTTCCTCTCGGCGCCTCGGAGTGAACATATTCTCCTGCGTCTTTGTGGTTCGCCACCTTCTCCTCCTCGTCGCGCGTCTTCAACGCCGGAGGCATGCCTCAATTCCTGAGGTTCTTGTGTAGCGCCGGGCTTCAGCCCAGCATCCTCGCTTTCTGCTGCAATCGGGAATGCAGGCGCTGTCACTCGCCCGTCGTCTGGTATTCCAACACTTCTTCGGCTTCCCGTTCAGCCGCGCGGGCGCTTGATTAAGCAGCTTCAGGTCTCGCGCATGAATGCTGGCCCGCCGTCGGTCCTTGAGGTACCTGCGAAGCACACGTTCGATGAAAGCAGAGCGCGACTGCTTCGATCCCGCCAGCCGGTCCACCGTGGTCAACAGATCCCTTGACAGTGTGATAGAAGTCTTGTCGTATTTATGGTTGGCGGAACGATTCCAGTTCGAGTCGGTGTGCCGAAAGCGGATTCACCGTGAGTTTCAGAGCTTCGGTCCTCCACCACTCTGACCGTTCACGCGGTGCTTCAGAGCATTGCAGAAGTGTCTCGTGACGGGGCCCGGTCTATGCCCCACCCGCCCGTCCGAAAATCCTAAGACCAGGATGCCGCCCTAACGGGATGGCGCTACATAAAAACCTAACAGGCCATCCTAAAGGATTTGACAACCGGCCCCTTCCCGAATACCTTGCCCAGCCATGCGTTCGCGAACAAAGGCAAAGCGGAGATTAACCTTTCGACTATGCTCAGGGCAGGCAGTCGACAACGCACCGTCGACAGTATCAGCTAAGAACCCCGCACGGGGAACCCCGCTCTCATGAAAAGCAAACTCCTGCTGGTGGCAGTCGTTTCCGCAACGATAGCGATTCTTGTTTCCCTTTTCGTGGGCACGCAGATTCTGCCGGTTCCTACACTTGCCGCCACGGTTCTGCGATGGCTCGCTATCGCACTGATCGCGGCTTATGCAACTTCCCGGCGTTCGCTGACCGCGTGGATTTTGGCGGGTCTCCTTGCCGGTGCCGAATTCGGCCACGACGCCCCGGCCGTAGCCGCAAAACTCCAGCTTCTCGGCACCATCTTCCTGCGTCTAATTCGCGTCATCATCGCCCCGCTGCTTTTCGCGGTACTGGTGGTGGGAATTGCCGGTCATCCGGACCTGAAGAAAGTCGGCCGCCTCGGTATCAAGTCGCTGGTCTACTTTGAGGTGGTTTCCACCATTGCTATGCTCGTCGGTTTGGCGGCCATCAACTTGAGCCGGGCCGGGGAAAGCGTGCACTTGCCGGCTTCCACGACCGGCGAAACGCTCAACATGTCGCCACATTCCGCCGCTCAGATCATCACCGACGTTTTTCCGGAAAACATTGCCAAGTCCGTCGCCGAAGGACAGGTGCTGCAAATCGTGGTCTTCAGCATCCTTTTTGCTTTTGCGCTCGGCCTGGTTCCCGAGCCCAAGCGCCGTCCCATGCTGGCCTTCGCCGAAAGCCTTTCGGAGACCATGTTCAAGTTCACCAACATCGTCATGTACGCAGCTCCGCTCGGCGTCTTTGGCGCGGTCGCCTATACCGTCGGGCATATGGGCCTGACCGTTCTTCTGCCTCTTTTAAAGCTGCTCGCCACCATGTATATCGCGCTGGTCTTCTTTATTCTTTTTGTTCTTGTGCCGATTTTGCTTTTGGCGCGGATTCCTCTGAAGCCCTTCGTTCAGGTCGCGCTCGAGCCGGTCACGCTAGGCTTCGCGACGGCCAGTTCGGAAGCCACTTTGCCCATCGCCATGGAGAAACTGGAGGGCTTTGGCGTCCCTCGGCAGATCGTCGCCTTTGTGCTGCCCACCGGCTACAGCTTCAACATGGACGGCGCAAGCCTGTACCAATCCCTTGGCCTAATTTTCGTCGCTCAGGCCGCAGGGATGCATCTTTCCTTCGGCCAGCAAGCGGTGATGATTCTGACGCTTCTGCTGAGCAGCAAAGGAACGGCGGGCGTGGCGCGCGCTTCCTTTCTCATCGTCTTTGCCGCGGCCACGTCCTTCCACCTGCCGATGGAGCCGCTTTTCTTACTGTTTGCGATCGATCAGCTCATGGACATGGGCCGCACCGCCGTCACGGTGCTCGGAAATTGCGTCGCCTGCGTGGTGATTGCGCGCTGGGAACGTGAGCTGCCTTCGCCCGGTTACGCTGCGACGGAGGTCGGGAGCTAAGTTCGATGGAAAGGAATGCGAACGCGGAATGAGTCGGTCGTGGGGCTGCTGTCCGAGCCCCACGGCTCTACTCGAAGGTTCCTGCTACTTGGCTTGCAGCGATACGAGATAATCGTTCAGATTCCGGATGCGCTGCGGCACGGCGATGTCATGAGTGGGATCCAGCGACTTGAACAGCGGCCCCCAGATGGGCATGTCCGAAGAGCCGTAGGCCGCCACTTCCGTGCCGCTCCGCAGAAGCGTGGCCACGCGATCCCTTGGGAATTTTCCATCTTGGCTCCGCTTGGCCAATGTGGTTAGGTCGGGCGGAGGTGTTTTCAGCGCGGCCGCCTCCGGGCCTGTACCTTTCGCGTCCGCTCCATGGCACGCAGCGCAATACTCCGTGTACGTCTCTTTCCCGGAAACCGAGGAAGTCTGTTTCATAAAGGTTTTCTTGATGATGGGCTTCTCTTGCGCCCCCGCAATACACGGCATCGCCACTAGTGCATTGGGGCAGGCGTACCCCCCGCAGTGCCAACTCCCCGGAATTGCGTCTTTTGTCCAGTTTCTGGCTAAACCGCGCCGCCATAGACTGCCGTCATCCTCGAAGGATTGCCGGTGTCGCGCCCGGGCTTTTTCTTGGCCTACCGGATCGCGGACGGCAAGGAGTGTGTCCTCGATGAAATTCCTCGTGTCGGTCATCCTGGTTCTGATGTTGATTCTTTCGCGGCCCCCGGCAATCTGCTCCTAGAAGTAAAGGTGGCAGGCCTCTTTTCCCTCTGTGCGGACTTCTGTTCTCAGCGCGTTTTCGCAGCGCCTGCAGGTGTGGAGGGCGCTCGCAGGTAAGTGTCAAAGAACTGGTCCACGCGATGCCACGCATCGCGCAGCACATGCTCCCGGCTGAAGTAATGAAATTCTCCAGGGTAGATCATGAACGAAACCAAGTCGCCCTTGTGTTTCTTCAGCGCCTCATCGATGAGCCAGACGGACTCGAGGAACGGCACGTTCACATCCGCAGTGCCGTGTAAGACCAGCAGCGGCCGCTCCAGCCGGTCAATGCGCGAAATAGGCGAAGCATTCTTGTAAACGTCCGGGTGCTCTTCAGGCGTTCCAATGCGGCTCGCGGTCCAATCGCCGTGGTACGGATCGGAGTAATACATGAAGTAATCCACCACGCCAGCCACATCCACCCCGGCACGGAAAAGTTTCGGCTGGTCCGTCATCGCGATTAGCGTGAAAAAGCCACCATAGCTTAAGCCCCAGACGCCGATGCGATTCGCGTCGACGTAGGGCAGCGACTTCAGATAATTTCCGCCCATCCAGGCGTCCTTCGCGTCTTTTCCGCCCACGTCCATGTACACGCCGGTGCGCCAATCGCGGCCATAGCCGATGCTTCCGCGATAATCAGGCGCAAGCACCACGTAGCCCTTCTGCAGAAAATACTGATGAATGCTGTAGTAGACGGCATAGTTTCGCTGCACGTGCCAGCCGTCGTAGTTCTGGTTCACGCCATCGCCGTGAATCCACAAGATCGCCGGATGCTTTTTGGTGCGATCGAGATTCTTGGGCACAAAAAGCCAGGCCGGCACCTGCTGCCCGTCCGGTCCTGGATAATGCACGAACTCCGGTTCGACAAATCGCGTGCGATCCATTTCGAGCGGCATGGAGTCCGTCAGCCGGACTGGCTGTGCAGCCTCGCGTGTGGCGATGCTGTACAGATCGGCGCTGTTGTGCGTGTCGGTGTGCTGGTAGACCAGCCGGCCGTCGCCTTCCGACCAGTGCGGCTCGATGTTCGTTCCCGTTCCCGGCGTGATGTAGGCAATCCTCGCTTGTGCGGGATCGTCGCCGATGGTGGCGATGCCAATCCGGCGGTCGCCGGGGTGATCTTCCACGTTGGCATCAAACGCGATGCGCGTGCTGTCGTGCGACCACGCCGGACGCCACGCTTCAAAGCGGCCCTTGGTGATCTGCACTGCATTGCCTCCGGTAGAGGGAATTACGTAAAGATGATCCCAGCCGTCCTGGTCGCTGAGGAACGCGATCCACTTGCCGTTAGGGGAAGGCCAGGGCTGCGCTCCCGCTTCGCCCCAGTCGGGAATGCTCCAGAATTTTTCTTCATCCACTTCATGCATGGTTTTTACGGAGCCGGTGGTCGCATCCGCAACGTAGATGAAATATTTTTTGAAGTCCCTCGACTGGCCGTCAAAAACAAGACGATTGGCGTCGATCCAGGCCAATCCCCCGTACTCGCCGGGCGTGCTGATGGCCACAGGTTTTCCGCCGCTCAGTTTCAGCGCATACATTTGCCCAGGCACGTACTCTGAGACGCGATAAATAATCTTCGCGCCGGAGTACGCCGGGGATTCATCGTGATGAATAATCTTTGAGCCAGCGGTATACGCGACAGATTTTCCGTCCGGCGACCACACGATGCCGCGAATACTCAGGTCATCATGCGCGATGGTCGATTCCGTTCCATCGGAGAGCCAGCGGACGATGAGATCGCTTCCTTTCCGCGCGCTTTGCTCTTCGCCGCGATTTTCGCGCACGAACGCGACGCGCTTGGCGTCGGGCGACGGCACGAATCCACTGCCGCGATCCGGCTTGCTCCACGCAGGCTTGGCCTCGCCCCCCGCCGCGGGAACCTTCCACAAATCTCCTTCGTGCACGAAGTAAACGCTTTCTCGGTCTTCGCTCCAAAATGCGCCGGCCACTCCGCCTTCAGGAAACGAGGTGAGCGCGATCGGCGCACCGCTGCCGTCCGCGTTCCTCACGTATAAATTCTTGATGTCCGCGCGGTCCCAGGTAAACAGCACATGCTTGTTGTCCGGCGACCACACCGGATCCGAGGGATGCTTGATTTCGATCAGTTGCTCAATCGTAAGAGCAGACTTCCGGCTCGCAGTCTGCGCGAGCACATAGCCGGCGCATCCCAAGGCCGCAGCGATGGCAATGGTCGCCCCCAACACACGCTTTCCAAGGCACATAGCGCCTCCAAATCTACCGAAGTTTCCGTGTAACGAGTTCTTTGGAACGGAGTCTATGCGAAAAGTCGAATGCCTGTCACGCAAGGAATCGGCAGGTGAGCGTGTTCTTTCGCCCAACCCGCCGTTTAGACGGACCGAGTTGAGGCCCATGCCGCTATAGGTCCGCGCTAGAAGGTAAAGCGCAGACCAAACCGCGTCACAAACGGATTGATGGCCAGTGCGGGCTTCAAGTAGAAGCCGCCGCCCGGAGGGGTGTACTGCGTGACTTCCGCTATAACGGTTTGAGAGTTGGTCAAATTGAAGAAATCGACAGTTGGCGAAAGGTGCCAGCGGTCACGGAAGATAAATTCCCGCGAGAGGCGCAGGTTCAGTTGGTTCACACTGGGCAGTCGCTGGATTCCCGCCGGTTGAAGAATGACGGTCTCTCCAACGGGAGTGCCCTGTCCGTTCGGGATGCTGAAAGTCTCCGTTGGCTGAATGGGAAAACCCGTATAGTGCTGGAAGTTCACACTGGTACCGAATTTCCCGGGAAGCTCGTAGGTGCTGTCCACTTTGAAAACGTAGGTGGAATCCAAATTGAGGTAGTTGTTGTTCCTGTTGATGTCATTGTTGGGGTCGGTGAAATTGTCCCCGGTGGCCTCGTCAGAGAAACCCCGGCCAAAGACGCCTTTTTGGCGCTGAATGGTAAATCCTCCGAGAATCTGCCACTTATGAGACAGGCGCTTGACGGCGGTGAACTCAGCCGCGCCGTACGAGTTGTTGTCCAGTTGGGGAACGTTCGTCACCAAGTTGTTGAAAAGCCCATATTTTGATGGATTCGCTGGCTGAAAACTGTAGAGCGTCATTGGCTGGTTCGTTAGGGGATTGATGATCGGACTGCCGTTCAGCGTGGTGATAGGCACGTAATCCGATTTCGAAACCGCTGCGTTTTCGGTTCCGTACAGATTCTTTTTTGTCCGGTAGTAGTAGGTGGCTCCAACGCGGAGGTCGCGCCACAATTGTTTTTCGTACCCCGCACTGATTTCTTCTGAATAGGGACGGCTCATGCTGGAATTGATTTGCGCTCCGCCCGATGAGGCAACCGGTGTGGCATTCGCCGGAAGCCATTCGCTGAGTTGCGGGATTTTATCGCCGTTTGTGTCGGTCCATGGGAAAGTCAGCGTGATCAAGCCATTTGGGTTCGCCGTCTCGGCAAGCCCTGTGCCTTGCATGATGTAGTACATGCCATAGCCAAAGCGAACGACGGAGTTACCCTTCCCCGTCGGGTCGAATACCACGCCGATCCGCGGCGAAACGGTGTTCCAGTCCGCGAGGTTTCCGGACGCTGGGAACCTAAAACCTGCCTTGAAGAGCTGAGGGAAGGTCAGGCTGGAGTTCGTTGTTTGCCCGGGATAGTAAGTCGTGAAGCGGTCGTAGCGCATCCCCAGGTTCAGCGTGAGGCGGGGCTTCGGAGTCCAGGTATCTTGCAGGTAAAAACTCGTGTCTCGGAAATAGTTCTTCTGCGTAGTCGGCGTATTGTAGGCCACCACTTGGAAGGGTTGGGAAAAGACAGGTTGCGGCGGGTTCGCGGTGGGGTTGCTATTGAAGATGGCGTTGATCCCGCCGTTTACCTTATAGATGTACGAGTTGTAGTTATCCCCCCACTCGAACCCAAACTGGAAATTGTGGTTTCCGGCCCAGTTGGGCTTGTACCATGAACCGCTGGCGGACCATTTCAGAACCCAAGCTGGGTTTTGAAATTCAAAGGGTGCCGCACCACTCTCTTGTGAGTATCCAATGTCTTGCAGGTTCAGGCCGGTGGAGTTGGCCTGGTAGCTGAGAGGGAAGATGATCTTGTTCCAGCCGACGCGGAAATCGAGAAGGAAATTGTTGGTGACTTGGCTGGTCCACAATCCCTGCACAATGTAAGCTGGCTCAATCTGTTTCCAGCTCGCGTCTTCCGTGACGAACTGGTACGTCGTGTCGCGCCGGAAGAAGCGGTTCTGTTCGTTATAAAGCCAGATGAAGCTGAATTTGTTCTTGGGGTTGATCTGCCAATCGCTGCGGAGGTCTGTGTTGGTCTGGTGATTCACGTCGACGACGGGGTTGTGCGCCTGATCAGTTACCGCGAGAATGCGCTGCCTGAGGTCATAACGACGATAGGAGCCAAATAGCCACCACTTATCTCGAATGACCGGTCCGCCGAGGCTGGCCGATGTATCCAGGGTCATATCGAAAGGGGAACCGGTGTTTACGACTGCGTTCGAAGGCTGCTTTACGCCAGCCTGGAAGGCAGCGGTCAGATAGTAGGCAGCCGCCTGGCCATGCAATTCATTCGACCCCGACTTCGTCACCATATTCATGTAAATGCCGCCGATGGGCACAGAGGCCGGCGCGTTATCCGCCACCACTTGAAACTCATCGAACGAGTCATGATTCGTGTAGAACTGCGTGTAGCCGCCACTGGCGCCCGGCCAGTTCAAATCCAGCCCATTAAAGCTGTAGATTTGTTCGGCCTGCGTGCTGCCGTGCACCTGCATGGCAGATTGCTGATAGCTGTTGTTGCCCGCCACATCGAAGGTGCTGGAGGTGACTCCCGGCATCTGCGCCACGGTGGACCAGGGATCGCGGCCGCTGGGAATGTCTTGCAGCAGCGTCTGATCAAACGTTGTTGCCGTCTGAACGCTCTGCAGATCTACCACATTCTCTCCCTCGACCCTCACAACGTCGGTTACCTCCCCGACCTGCAGTTTCGCATTGACCGTTGCCGTGAAGCCGGCCGTAAGGACGACGCCCGTTTCCGTAAATCCCTTGAAACCTTTGGAAGTGACGCTGACTTCATAGGTGCCCAACGGCAAGAGGTCAAACAGATACGCGCCGTCCGCGCCGGTAGTTGTGGTGCGTTCCGCCATCAGCGCCGTGCTCTTGACCGTCACCGTGGCATTCGGCACCCCGGCTCCTGAAGCATCGGTAACCACGCCCGCGATTTTCCCGGTGGTTGCCACTTGCCCCATCGTCAACCCCGGCATGAATCCCGCCATGAGCCCCAGCAGTAGAACGACGAGAACGAACACAGATAGCCTCAGGTTTCTCATTTCCCCTCCTCCACCAGCTTCCGAAGTGCAACTCCCAAGCTATTTTCAACGCGAGGCGAAGGCCCCACGGCAAACAGGAAGCCTCCTCGGGCGGAGCGGGCTCCCAGGATGCTGCAGCAACGCATGTTGCAACAAAAGAGTGCTAAGTCAACGGGAAAAATTGAATACGCAAGATGGGGATCCCCCGAGGCTCCGCCACGTGCTCCGCAGCTCACTCAGACGCTGGAGTTCGGCAAACGTAAGTCAAAAGAGGGGCCTCTGGCAAATCAATTTTGCTAGCGCTTTCATGGCGTAACGTAACCCTTTTAGTTTTAACAGGTTAAATGTATTGCGGGCTTCAATCTGTCCGGTCAAACACGTGGGCCACGCTGTTTGCTTGAACTTGATCACTTACCACCTGTCAGCAACGGAGGCGAGCAGTCGGTTTGCGACAAACTCGGACTGACGTTACCAACACTCGTTTCAAAATCCGATCGATAAACAAACGATAGAGCAAAGCTAAGTTTTGAAAATCAATTTAGGTTTGCGCCGGGACGGGGGCCACAGCGGGTGCGGTTGTAGGCGAATTCAATTCGTCAATCGATTTCTTCTGCAGGCCAACGAACAGAGCAACCAGCAACCACTGGGCGACAAACGCGGCGACGCAAATCGCCGGCCGCAAAATCCATTTCGAGTGGTCCAGCATAAGCGCAGCCGAAGGAACGGCAAACGCAGAAAACGCCGTCCGTTCAGCCCTGGAAAAAATTCCCAGCGGAGCCATCAGAATCATCACGCACACGTAAAAAATGATCAGGAACAGCGCGCCCACGACCAGCGGATGCTGGCTGCGCCGCAGGTTCATCCATTGCAGGAACTGCAGGTCGCGCGAAATCCAGGCCGCAAAGAACAGCGCGCGAAACACCGTAAAATTCAAGTCCCACTCCGCCTCGGGAGAGCGTCCTAAGGCCACTCCCGCAACAATGAGCAAACTTGCGGCCGCCGTCCCGGCCACCATCAGCGGCGCCGGCCAGGCCAGGTCCAGCCAACTCGCTCCTCCCTCTCGAGTGCGTAGAATTCTTCGCACGCGCTCCCGGTTGCGGATCGCTGCCAAGCCCAGAGCGAAGAAAACCGCGATGTTTAGCGACAGTAAGAATGTCTGAGACCGCATTGGAGTCTCGCGCTGGAATCGAAAGCCCTGAGGACTTAAGAGAGTTGTGTGCTGCCACTGATAAAACGCCACAAACAGCACGTTGAGGAACATGGCGAATCCCAAGGCCTGCAAAGGCGAATAAATCTCGTAGTAGTGTGGATCCTTTTTTATATTTCTAACCAACGCCAGGAGAAACCAACCCGCGAACATCAGATCAATGACCAGCAGCAAAGGGACATGAGAAACTTGCTTCCCGAAGAATGTGTCGACATCCGAGGAGGCTAGCTCCCCGCCTTCCGTTTGCACCACCTGGGCTGCATAGAACGGGCCGAACGCGTGCACCTGAAAGTGGGAAAGAGAGTCTGTGGTATTGGAAACCCCGCTGCCTAAAATCGCCAGCAACACCAGAATCGCCGCGGTATGCGATCCGCGAATGGTCAACAACGAAATCAGCAGCGCCAGCGTGTGCACCGCCAGCGAAGCGATCAACAACACCGCGTACGCCGCGAGTACCGTCAGGGCCGGCCGCTTCCCCATCACCGCCCCAAACAGCGCCAGCGGCATCAGACACAGGAAGACGAAATAGGCGAAGTCCGGTGCGCCAAACAATTTCCCGAGCGTCAACTCCAGCGGTGTCATCCGCGTCACGCGCTGGTAATCAAACGTATTCTGCTCTTTTTCGCGATGGATGCTGTTGACGCACGCGATTCCACCGCCCGCCGCCAGCATCAGCGCCTGCAACCAAAAGGTGATTTCCACGACCTGTAGGCCCCATCCCGCCGGGCCCGTTGCCACTTGCTGATAATTCTGGTGCGAACTGGCATAGCCAATCACGATCGAAAGCGCGGCGCAGATGCACGCCGTGGCGGCTAGTTTTCCCGGCCGCAGTTGCGCCCGCGCGTTGCGCAGGAATTCCGGATTGGACCACAGCGCCGTCACATCACTTCTCCGCTCGAAAGTCTCGAGAACAGAGATTCGAGCGACTCCACTTTTTCCTCTACGCCGCAGATTGGCGCTCCAGCGTTGACCGCATCGCGCACCAGCGCCGCCAACTCCGCGTCCCTTCCCGGAAATACCATTTCCACTTTGAGACCTTCTTCTTTCACTTCACTTACGCCCGGCCTTCTCGCCAGCCAAGCTCCCAATGCAAATCCCGCAGCCGCCAATTTGATCCGCACGCGCTTCGTCCGTCCCGCGCCGCTCATCACGTCTTCAATCTTTCCCACGCGCAGCAACTTCCCTTTTTCCATAATTGCCAGTGAGGTGCAGATTTCTTCCAGCTCGGGGAGTACGTGCGACGTGATGAAGACTGTCTTCCCTCCGCGGTTCAACCGCCGGATTAGTTCTTTCAGCTCCAGCCGCGCCTTGGGATCGAGCCCCGACGCGGGCTCGTTCAGCACCAGCAGCGGGGGATCGTGCACGATGGCTCGCGCGATTCCCAGCCGCTGCTTCGTCCCGCGCGAAAGCCCGCTAACCATCGCGTCATATTTCGATTCGAGTCCCATGAGCGCAATTACTTCTTTCACGCGCTCGCGCACCTTTCCCGGATCCAGCTTGTAGGCCAGCGCGAAATGTTCCACGTACTCCCAGGCTTTGAGATCGTCGTACACCGAGAAGAAATCCGCCAAATACGCGATATACTGCTGGGCCGCTTCCGGGTTGCGTTCGACGTCAATGTTGTTCGCCGTGACCCGCCCCGCCGTCGGCAGCATCAACCCGCAAACCATCTTCAGCGTCGTCGTCTTTCCCGCACCGTTTGGCCCCACCAGCCCAAACACTTCGCCCGTCGGCACATCCAGCGTCAAGTGGTCCGCTGCCACGAGCTGCCCAACCTTCCCAGTCGGCAGGTCATATTCTTTTGTCACATTTTCAAGCTGAATCATCGAGTTGCGCGATTCTCCCCCGGGTGACCCGCGCCGTCAATACTCTGTGCAGAATAGACGCCTTCCTGTGCGGAAATGTTCCGTGGTGGCAGACCTTGAGCGGGTCTGCTTAATGGTGCTTAATGGCTGAATCGCAAAGAGGCACACGGAAAGCAGTATGTCCTTTCAGACCATTGGTCCCTCCAATACATTTCATGACCCTTCGGTTCCTCGAGGATTTCACGATTTTCTCAGCAGGTAAATCCTCCAGAAAACTCATCGGGTATTTGCCCGTCAAAAATATCTTCGTAGAAAAGAATCGGAACATTCTTGGACAAATTTACATGCAATTTTCCCTCGTAGATCAGCGCCGGGAGACCGCGTATTTCGTTCAGGCCTCTGCATCCAGTTCCCTCGCAGGAACTTAAAGGTCAAAACGATTGGCTTCTTGTTTGGCACACAGCTTGCCTTTCTTAATGCTAGTCCGCCCACGCGACGGCTGGCACTCGGGAGAGAACGGTGCAACGGCGGCGCAGGTGAAACCACTACTTCGAACGTCGTAGAGTGGCATGCAGCGCCCCGCGAATTTACTCCCGCCAGTCGCCCTTGGTCCCCGGCAGGATGCTGAAGAACTTTGCTCAAGGAATAAATTTCCCTGAGCACAGCGGATCCTAGGCCCCATTTGGTAGAACTGCGGAGTTTGCTCGCTCGAATTACTTTTCCGGCATCGGCGGGCACTGATTCCTCCCCGTATTTTGAAGTTCCACCACGAAAACGCTCGCGTTTTTCAGCACCCGTCAAAAAAAAGTTTCGCCAGCTCAGACCACGTCGAGGTGTCTGTAATGATTTCGCAGGCCTGGAAGTTGAAACTCCCTCTTGGTTCATTTCTTCTTGCGATGCTTACGTTGCTGACGCAAGCTCCAGCCGCGCGCGCGCAGTTCTCCTCTTTGGACGTTCCCTCGGATCTGCCTTTCGGAAGCCGCGCCGGACAAATTCTGGGAACGGTATATCGGAACCGAAGCTCCGAGCCGGCTTCTCAAGTTTTCGTCCATATTCGCTCGTTATCGTCAGGAATGATCCAGACCGTGCTGACTGACTTTAGCGGCCACTTCGAGCTTCCCGAGCTTCCGCAGGGAGCGTACGAAGTCAGCGCCGAAGAGAGCGGCTACGGATTTGCCAGCACCATCGCTCAAGTCAGTCTCTTTCCTGCGGAAGTCACTCTTTACCTCAACTCGTCCAGCGCCCCTCCGCGTGACGCAAATCCATACGTAGTTTCCGTGCGCGAGCTAAAAATTCCATCGAAAGCGCAGGACGAGTATTATCGCGGGCTCAATGGCATGGCCAAAAAAGATTTCGTCCGCAGTCTCGCGCACTTTAACAAAGCCGCGGCGGCCTACCCGGATTATTACGAAGCGTTCTACAACATCGGGGTCGCGCAGTGGCGCTTGAATCATAATGACAAGGCGATGGAAGCTTTTCAAAAAGCGATCGATCTCAGCGGAGGTCACTATGCTCCCGCGCAATTTGCTTACGGACTGCTCCTGTGCAACCAGGGCAAGCCGGGAGAGGCCGAGCGTCTGATCCGTCGCGGCCTGGAAACCGACTCCGATTCGGCGGAGGGCCATCTCTTTCTGGGAATTGCGTTGCTGGGCCAGAACCACTTCGACGAGGCGGAGAAAAGCCTGCGCGAAGCTCTCCTCCGCAAACCTCAGTACGCGGATGCCTACCTGGTGCGTGCCGACCTCCATGCAAAAGAAAGAGACTATCAGTCCCAGGTTCAGGATCTGGACATTTACCTGAAGCTGGTGGGTTCGGGCGACGGAAGCGACTACGTTCGCAAAGTGCGTGAAGCCGCCAAGCGCCTCGCCGCCGAATCCTCGCCTCAAAAGTAACGACGCACACGGGCTCAGTCATCGCTGGCTCCCGCTCGACTCCGTTCGCATTAGTGTCGCGTGAGCGGCGCCGCGCGACAACGCCCTTCACCCTTCTCGCAAAGCTACAAGGGGATCGACGCGGCTTGCGCTCCGCGCCGGCAGGTAGCACGCAACAAATGCCACACCCACCAGCGCGAGCGACGCTCCCACCAGGCTGAGCGGATCGCTTCCGCTTACGCCATAGAGGAATCGCGAAAGAGCTCGCCCCAGAAGCAACGATAGCGCCATGCCCACGACAACACCGCTCGCCACCACCGCCACCACCATCATTCCTTGACGAAGCACCAGCAGCGACACGCTTCCCTGATTCGGCCCCAGAGCCATGCGCACTCCAATCTCGCGCCGTCGTTGATTCACCGAATACGCCATGATTCCGTACAAGCCTACGGAGGCCAGACCCACTGCCAGCAGCCCAAAAGCGCCCAGCAGGCCCACGCCAATCTTCGACCACCAAAGCGCCTGATCAATCACCTTTGTCCCCGTGCGAATGTCCTCCACCGGCAGACCGGGGTCGAGGCTGTGAATTTCTTCCTGGACCGCCGCCAGAGCCGCGGACGGATCACGTGGGCCGCCGCGCCCTCAGGCACCGTGTCTGGCTGCGGCATTTTCTCCGTAACCTGTAGTTCGGGGACAAAGCTCCCCCAGTCGATTTCCGCCATCACCTCGCGAAAAGCCTCATCTTCTCCCGCGCCGCGCGCTCGCAACTCTTCGTATCTCTGCTGAAGATCATCCGAAAGCTCTTCGACAATTTCGATTTCCCGTCCCGCGGGAAGACTTAGTCCCCCCAAACGTTTTCTAATCTCCGAATTCCATTCAGGCATGTTGCACTCCCGCGATTCGGCCCACGGCTCCGGCAAACTCTTGCCATTTCTTGCGTTGCAGCGCCGGGACGCGCTGGCCTTCCGCCGTCAGCCGGTAGTACCGCCTCCGTTTCTTATTTGGTTTCTCTACCCACCGCCCTTGGATCCAGCCCCGCTTTTCGAGCCGGTACAGCAGCGGGTAGAGCGAGGCCACATGAAAATGGAGCGTGCCCCCGGAGCGCACTTCAATGAGCTTGCCGATTTCGTAGCCGTGGCGCGGCTGATCCTCGAGCAGCGACAGAATCAGCAGTTCCGCGCTCCCTTTCTTCCACTCCTCCTCGACTTTTGCGCCCATATATAGGCCTCCCACATACCGTACGCAGCGAGATTCTCGAATATTTCGGAGCAACCCCACTTTTTTCGACCGCGGGTCAAAAAGCGCCCAAAGCGACGCAATATCCCAGCAAATTCTCGAAACGCAGGCGGCTTTAGGCACGCCCAGGTAAAAAAATGCCCGCCTACCAAATCGGAGGCGGGCTCTTTTCTTTTACAGACCGTTGTTTTGCTTGCGCTCTCTTGTTTGGGCTCAGCCTTACAGCGCTGCAGCCCAAGAAGAGTTGGCTCTTGCCTATCGTGCAGGCCCGTCTTGGGACACGATCGTGATGAGGAACGCGTTGCGATCCGAGTAGGAGAACTGATGCCCGTTCAGGTCGGCGCGATGCTCGAGGGACTTGTATAGTTGAAAGCCGTCGTTCTGCACCGCGTTAAAATAGTTGACGTTCTTGAGCAGCACGCCTTTCCCGTCTTTCCCCGGCTCGCGCTTGAGTTTCATGTAGGCCTGAGTTCCATCGGCTAGCTGGGCCTCAACAATATCTCCGGATTGGTGGATCTCGATGGGCGCCTCTTGCACTTTGAGTTCGCCCCACTCCAAGCCATAAGTCTTAAGAATAATGGGCGCCAAGGCTTCCCGCTGCGCTGGCGTTGTCTTTGGATCGAAAGAGACGGTCACCCAAGTCGCCTTCTTTTCCGTCCCCCACCGGTCGCCGATGTCGCCGGTCAACCAATACTTGGTATTCGCCAAATCCACGTTCCCCGAATGCCCTTCGCGCACAGTCACCGCCATGTTGAATTCACACACGGGATGTTCCGCATGCTTGTTGAAATAGCATTGGCAAAATAAGTGGCAGCTGCAGGCTTCCACGTAGTCGGCCTTCATCCGCCACGAAGACGCCTCCGGCGCCGCCGCCAGCGACACTGCCAACGCCAAGACCAGCCCAGTTCCAGCTAACGGTAATGCTTTCATGTCTTCTCCTTTTCCAGATGAGATGTAAACCCGACCCTGAACCGTTCGATCCCGAGATTCGAGTAAGTAAGACCTCAACATCGCCGACGGTGTAAGCGTCTGGCTATTGGCCGGCAAACGCCTGGCACGAAACGTTCGGATGCCAATTTACGAACGCCCCGTTGGGATTCTCCTTCCACGCCCACACATGAAGTGTGTAGAACGCGGGGAGGCCGAAACGGTTGGGGCTTTCGAAATAATGAAAGAGCTGTCCCATGAGCTGCGGCGCGCCTTGTCCCGGATGGGCCTTGTCCCAGTCGCTGGCAATCACCAGAAAGTCGGCGCCAATCAATTGCAGGTGGCCGTCCGGCATCGGCTCATAGATCACGATCTGAGGGCGCGTGACGTCAATGACCCCGGAGCCCACGAGGTTCAGATTCACAAAATGAAGGCCCATGGCTCCAGAGTCGGGTCCGCTGACGCAACCAAACAGCACCGTGTACCCTTCCCTCTCTGCCACCGCCACTTCCTTGAAACGTTCTGTGGACTCCCGAACAGCCTTCAAAAGTGCGCTCTGCCCAGGTGTCAATTGCTGAGGTTGGGCAGTCGCTTCGTGCGAGTGTCCGTTTTGTGCCAGAGCGCCTGCAGGACATGCGCCCGCAAAAACGAAAGCCATCATTGAGTGCTGGAATAGCTTGGTGAATCTTCCGATTCTCATACTAGCATCCTCCCTTTCTGAACTTTTGGCAAGCCGATCTACGGCGCCTCATTCCTAATCCGGCCCCGGATGCGCTAGAATCTTCGGGCATCCCCCCAGGAACTGAAATGCGGCACGCAAACCGTCTGCGTTGCGCGCGCATCTTGCGGCCCAGAGGTTTGGAATGTCTTTGAGGAGTTCTGAAAGATTTCTTGAGAAGTTCTTCCGGCGGGTGATGGCTTGAAATCAAAGCACTTATACCGATTCGGCTCTTACTGCCTCGACCCTGCGGAGCGGGTCTTGCTGCGCGAGGATCAGCCCGTCATCCTCCCGCCCAAGGACCTGGAGACCCTCCTCGTCTTGGTCGAAAAGGCCGGGCACATCGTTGAAAAAGAAGAGCTGCTGCAAAAGGTGTGGCCCGGTGTTTTTGTCGAAGAGGGCAATCTATCCCGCCGCATCTTCAACCTGCGGCAAGTGTTGGGCGACGCTCCCGACCGACGCGAATACATCGAGACCATCCCACGGCGCGGCTACCGCTTCGTTGCCGCGGTGCAACAGGACGGTGATGAACCGGCAGAAGCCATAGCGGTCCCCTCTCAAAAGAGGACTCTTTGGTTGGGGCTGCTGGCTTTGTTCGTAGTGTTGGCCGTGACAGCGTATCTAGTTTCGCGACGTTTCCGGCCAAAGGCGAACCCTTCCCCCGAAAGGGTTATGCTGGCCGTGCTCCCCTTTGTGAATTTGAGCGGGGACGCCCACGAAGATTATTTTGCCGACGGTCTCACCGAGGAGATGATTGCGCAGCTCGGCCAGCTACAGCCTGGCAAGCTCGGTGTGATCGCGCGCACCTCCATCGTGCGGTACAAAGGCACAAAGGAGAACGTCGCCCAAATTGGTCGGGAGCTGGGCGTTGGCTATTTGCTCGAGGGCAGCGTGCGTCGTGGCGGTGACCGCGTGCGCATCACGGCACAGTTGATCCGGGCAACCGAACAAACTCATCTTTGGGCCGAAAGCTATGAGCGCCCCCTTACCGACGTCTTGAACATTCAGCGGGAAATCGCCGAAAAGATTACCCATTCGCTTTCTATCCAGCTTCTGCCGGCGCAGACCAGCGCATCAGCAATCTCACCGGTCAATCTCGAGAGTTACGACAAATACCTCCTGGGCCTGCATGAGCTGGGCGAAGATACGCGCGAAAGCGTGAACAAAGCGATTCATTACTTTCAAGAAGGTATCGCAAAGGATCCCAAGGACGCTCGTCTCTATGTGGCTCTGGCCGAAGCCTACAATGCGTCGACCACGTATTACAGTTCTCCAGCCGAGGTGATGCCTCGAGCAAAAGAAGCGGCGCAGAGTGCCGTGGAGCTTGATGCTAATCTGGCGAGCGCCCACGTCAAACTTGGCTACGTGCGTTTGTTTTTCGATTGGGATTGGTCTGCGGCAGAAAGGGAATATCGCCGGGCGCTCGAAATCAATCCAAGTTTGCCCGAAGCCCAGTTGGGTTATGCCAATTACTTGGGCACCGTGGGACGCTTTGACGAAGCGCTCTCCCGCGTTCAGCAAGCCTACCTTTACGATCCGCTCGCGATCGAAAGCCGGAAAGAAGCGCTTTGGATCTATTATTTCTCCGGCCGCATGCCGGAGACCGTTGCCCAAGCCCAGAAAACCATCGAGATGGAACCGTCCGCAGGTACTGCTTACGCCATCCTCGCGTTGGCTTACGCCCAGATGAAACAGCCTGCCGAAACCGTCCGTGCTGCCGAGGACACCATTCGCATCTCAAATAGTCCCAGCTTAATCGCCACGGCCGCATCGGCGCTCGCGCGAGCAGGCCAGACCGGGAAGGCCAAACAGCTTCTCAGCGACGCCTTGGAGAAGGCCAAGAAAGCATACGTATGCAGGTTCATCGTGGCCGACGCCTATGCGGACCTCGGTGAAAACGAGAAGGCCCTCGAATCCATGGAGGAGGCATTCCGTCAGCGCTCGACTTGAATACCCTGGATCGGGGTGGATCCCCGACTGAATCCGTTGCGAAGCGATCCACGGTTTCAAGATCTGGTCCGCCGCATCGGACTTCCCCGCGGTTGAAGCTGGGCAGCGATGTTGCGGGGAAGAAGAGTCGCACAATCTCCAGCTGCGGCTGACTGAGCGTATTGTCGCTACTTTGAGGAGTTCGCATTCGCGACGGTCTGAGAAGTGGCCTTCTGCAGAGTGCGCAGGATACGGTTGATGTCCGACTGCGAGATGACGGCCGGGCCGGCCGCCTTCTGGTTAAAAATGAAATTGAGAGAGCTGCTGTCTGAAAAGAGCCTGACGCTCAGCTCGCCGGATTGATTTGCCGGGCGCCCGAATTGAAATCCAGAGAATTCGCCTGCTCTAACTAACAGCAAAGACGCCGGACTCGGTACGCCTTGGCATGATTGTTCCTTTCACAATGAGGAGAATTGCGCGGCTGACGGCGTCTTGCCTTGACATAAAGGGAGTAATCTTGTCGGGTGTCGTCTCCAAGATGGTTCGATAAAGGGCACTAGAGCAAGGAGGGTCTGGAAACCGAAAAACCACAGATAGATAACGGACACGAGCAGAGCAATTCCCAGACCGATCAGGAAGCGACATTGGTCCGTCCGTGCGCGAGTTGCGGCTACTCAGAGGCGCGGGAGCCGAAGAGGCGCAAGACCACGCCGGCGGAAGCCCAGTAATTGTTCTGGGTCATGTTGGTGCCAAAGGAGGTGCGGTAATAGTCGAGGTCGATGACGCGGATTTCCCAGCGGTGCGAGATGTGGAAGTCCACTCCGCCGCCCGCTTTGTAGGAAATGCAGTTCTGCGATGTCGCGCCTCCGCCAGGCCCACTTATGGTGATGTCGTAGCGAGATCCGCCTACCAGGCCTTCCACAAATGGGGTCATCCGCCAGCGGCCAGGGCGGTAGAAGAAGCGCCCGCCGAAGTGATTGCCGTAGAGAACATTTTTAACGCCGGTGCCGGTGACGTAGTTGTAGCTGGTGTCGCCGACAATCTGGAGCCAGGGCTTCAGGTTGTAGCCAAACGAGCCCATTGCGCCGCTGAGGTTCGTCGCGGAGCTGCCGCTGCCGACGCGGTCGAACGCGTAGCCGGAATAGAGTTGGACCAGGAAGTTTTGGGAAACGCCGGGAAGGGGCCGCTCCCAGCTCGAACGCACGCCGGTGTCGCGAACGGGCTCGGGAGCAGGTTGAGCCGCTTCGGGCTGAACAGCTTCAGCTTGAGGCTGCGAAACTGCAGCGGGAGGCGGCGCTGGCTCGGCAGTTGCCGGTGCAGAAGTCGTATCCGACGGAGGGGGCGGTGGTTGTGGCAGTGTCGTCGGGAACAAAGGACCTGGTTGCGCCGGGGCGGATGCCTGGGGCTGTGCAGAGGATGAACTTGCCGCAGGCTGAGTCTGTGTGGGAGCGGGAGCTGGCATCGGCGCTGGAGCCGGAGTCGCAGGAGCGGAGGCAGACGAAGGCGGCGCTGGCTGCGAAGGCGCAGATGCTGCTGGCGGAGCGTTCGTTGCAGACGAAGCCGCAGGAGAGGGAGCAGCGGGAGCGGGCTGTGAAGCGGCTGGAGCTGCCTGGACGTTTGCAGATGCCGGGGGAGCCGGCGCACTTGGAGAAGCCATGCCGGATGCGGTCACAGCGGGCCCGGGCGGCGTTGGGAACAAGGCTCCCGCTTGAGCCGGGGCAGGCTTGTCTGGGGCGGGCGTTGTGGTTACCGGCGGGGAGTCCACCTTGGCCGTCGCGCTGGGTTGCATGGCGGCAGGAACTGCGGAAGCGTTTGTTGGCGTTGCCTGCGAAGTCGCGGGCGCCGGAACTGCAGCGCTCTTGGCAACAGCGGTTCCGCCATGATCCACACTAATCAGATTCGAGTAAATATAGCCGACCTGGCCGTCCTTGGTTTGGACGCGGGAGAAGACAAAGCCGTAGACCAAGATGGTGAAGCGCTCTCCGCACGTTACGGTGCCGAGGGAGTCTGGAGTCTGCCGCGCCTTACTGAAGACTTGCGCGCTCTCCGGATGGCTCGCGCAGTCGACGTACCCCAAGTCGTCTGCCCAAGCGGTGGAGGCCAGGAGAAAACAGCCTGCCAGCAGAATAGACAACCGTATGCGAGCCATTATCCCCTCCTCGGCCCGGGGACACGCCGAGCCTTGAATTCATTTTGAGGCGGAAAGCCGGGGCGTCCAACGGGCCGAAGGGACAGAAATTCCAAAAGAATACTGGCCGAAGAGACGGGGGTGAGTCACCGAGGTGGTTTGCCGGTAAGCGCGTCCCCGGATTCATTGGTTGAAAGACGTCGAGGGCGTCGACTTGAGAGATTGGATGCAGCGAAACGCTTGAGCGTCAGCTCTCTTTGCTAAGTTTTGGCGAGGTGTTTCAGGACTTCGGCGGCGTGGCCTTTGGCTTTGACGGCGGGCCAGACGGCTTCGATTTTGCCGGTTTTGCCGATGAGGAAAGAGCTGCGGACGATGCCCATGAATTTGCGTCCCATGAACTGCTTTTGTTGCCACGCACCGTAGGCTTCGATGGTTTTGTGGTCGGGATCGCTCAGCAAAAGAAAATTGAATTTGTACTTGGCCTTGAACAAGGCCTGGGCTTTGACCGAATCAGCGCTCATGCCAAGGATGGCCACTTTGAGCTGATCAAACTGCTTTTTTGCGTCGCGAAACTCGGACGCCTCGATGGTTCAACCGGAAGTGTTGGCCTTGGGGAAGAAGAAAAGCAGGACCTGCTTGCCCTTGTAATCTTTGAGCGCGACGGTTTTGTCTTCGTCGGATTGGAGGCGGAACGCGTGAGCTTTGTCGCCGGGCTTGAGCATGGGAGCAAGTTCAGAAAGTTTACCAGGTTGTTTGAACCGCGCGAAAGACGAAAATCGAAACGCGAAATTCGAAACGCGGCAAGGAGAGAGTAGAGGTGGATAGTTCAGGTGGAGGCAAGGTCACGGTTTTTCTCAACACAGAGGTCACGGAGGACACTGAGAAGATCGAGAAAAATGGCAGGCGGAGGGCTCAGCGGTGCTGCGCCCTACAAGGACAAAGCGGCCGGCCTCCCGTGTAACGTCGTTAGGAGCATAAATCAGCACACAAAAGGCGGCGAGCCGCCGCACTCCAAAATCAGGAGAGGAGTTTGCGGACAATGTCGTTGACGGATTGAGGATTGGCTTGGCCGCGGGTGGCGCGCATGACCTGGCCAACAAAGAATTTGAAGATGCCCTCGTTGCCGGATTTGTATTTGGCGACATTGTCGGGGTTTTTGACGATGACTTCGCGCGCGGCGGCTTCGATGGCGGAGTCGCTGACTTGCGCGCCGAGGCCTTCGGCGGCGACGATGTCTACGGCAGTGCGGCCGGATTCGAACATGGTGGTGAACACTTTTTTGCCGACGGCAGCGGTGATCTTTCCGGATTCCACGAGCGAAACGAGTTCAGAGAGCGATTTTGCCGTGACCGGGCTGGCGTCGATGTCCTTGCCGGAATCGTTGAGACGCCGGAGAAGCTCGGTTTGCATCCAGTTGGCAGCGGCTTTGCCGGGAGCGCCGGCTTTCACGACGGAATCGAAATAATCGGCGAGCGCTTTGGTGGCAGTGAGGACTTCGGCGTCGTACGGAGTGATGCCGTAGGAGCTGACGAAGCGGGCGCGCTTGGCTTCGGGAAGTTCGGGGAGCGAACGAAGAACTTCTTCGCGCCAGGCAGAGCTGATGTGGACGGGCAGCAGGTCGGGCTCGGGGAAATAGCGGTAGTCGTGGGCGCGCTCCTTCGAGCGCATGGAAACGGTGCGGCCTTCTGCTTGATGCCAGAGGCGCGTCTCCTGCGTAAGGCGGCCGCCGGATTCGAGAGCGCCGATGTGGCGCTCGATTTCGTATTCGAGCGCCTTTTGCAGGAAGCGGAAGGAGTTGAGATTTTTGACTTCGACTTTGGTGCCGAATTCTTTGGCGCCGCGCGGGCGCACGCTGACGTTGGCGTCGCAGCGGAGCGAGCCTTCTTCCATGTTGACGTCGCTGACGCCGGTGTAAAGCATGATTTGGCGAAGCGCGGTGAGGTAGACGTAGGCCTCTTCGGAAGAGCGAATGTCCGGCTCGGAGACGATTTCGACGAGAGGAGTGCCGCAGCGATTGTAATCGATGTAAGCCTTGGTGGCCGATTGCGAAAAACCTTCGTGAAGATTTTTCGCGGCGTCCTCTTCGAGGTGAAGACGCGTGATGCCGATGCGTTTTCGCGCGCCCGCAACTTCGATATCGAGAAAGCCGCCGGTGGCAAGAGGCAGTTCGTATTGAGAGATTTGGTAGCCCTTGGGCAGGTCAGGGTAGAAATAGTTTTTGCGGGCAAAGCGCGAACGCTCATGGACGGTGCAGTTCAGGGCGAGCGAGGCGCGCATAGCCATTTCGACGGCGCGCTTGTTGAGAACGGGAAGAGTGCCGGGGAGACCGAGGCACACGGGGCAAACGTTGGTGTTCGGTGGATCGCCGAAACGCGTGGAGCAGCCGCAGAAGATTTTTGTTTTGGTGAGAAGCTGAACGTGGACTTCGAGACCGATGACGGGCTCGTATTTCGCGAGGATTTCGGGCGCGATGGACATGGTCTCTGGAGCGGATTTGAGCATAAGAAACCAACATTATAGCATCAGCTGCTAAGCCTCAAGCGGCGGACAAGTAGGACAGCATGCTAGGCGATAAAGCAGACTTTGTTTTCTGAGAGGCTTCTGCATTCATTTTGAGGTTCCTTGCATTTTGGGAATTAAATCGCAAAAGACAAAACCCTCGCGGTGGACGATCTCGCCGGTGCGAACGGGGATGGGCCAACGGAAGAAGGGACCGTCAAAGACAAACGTGTGGAACTCGCCGTTTTCGCCGCAAGGGTCGACGCGGGGCGGCAGGTCGCGGAAAAAAGAGTCATCGAGTTCGCGGCCGGCGAACGTGGCGTCGAGGACTTTGGGATCAATGCAGGCGGCGATGGCGCGGAAACGCTGCGCGTGGAAAGAGCGAATGAGTTCATAAGTATCGCGCTTCCAAATGGGGAAGAGAGCAGTCATGCCCATGCGCGCGAGATTTTCTTCGCGGTAGGCACGGAGGTCTTCGAGGAAGATGTCGCCGAAAGCGACCTTGCGAACACCCTGTTCGTAGAAGCAGCGCAACGCTTGCTCCATGCGGGCTTCGTAGATGGGGTTCACACATTGTGGAGGAATGAGCACTTCGTGGAGCGGCAAGCCGATGGATGCGGCCTGCCGGGCCAGAAGTTCGCGGCGGACGCCATGCATGCTGATGCGGTCGTAGCCTTGCGTAACGGTGGTCAGAAGAGCGGCAACCCGGAGTTGTTGCTGGAGCAGCGCGTATAGCGCCATGGCGCTGTCTTTGCCGCCGCTCCAGCAGAAGAGAATGGGTTCAGGCATGGTGTCAGTTTTTCCTAAAAAAGGCTGCAGCGCGCCCAGATGGGGCGCAGCATGCTGCGCCCCTACAAGAGATAAGGATGGGCTCGGAGAGGTACACGGGTGCTAGTTCCTGCCGGAGAAGCGATAGTTGAGGCCGAGGCGGAGATCGCGACCCAGGGCGGGAAAACCGATGGTCTCCTGGTATTGCTTGTCAAGGAGGTTGGTGACGCGGCCGTAGAGGGAAACGCCGCGCGCGAGGAGACAGGACGTAGCGAGGTCGAAGCGCGAGTAACCAGGATTTCGCTTAAGACCCAAGCCATCAAAGTCGCTATCTGTGCGCGCACCGGTGATGTAAGCATTCATGTTGAAGTTGAAGCGTCGATAGTTAGCGTTGAGCCAGAGGTTGCCGGAGTTGACGGGGCGGCGCAGAAGATGATCGCCGGGCTCCTGAAAGCCCGTGTCGGCAGTAGAAGATTGCAAGACGCGCGTATCGTCGCGGGAATAGTTGCCGTTGAGCGAAAGCCAGCGCGTGAGGCGGGCATTGGTACTGAGGTCGATGCCGCGCGCGCGGGCGCGGTCGGTGTTGAGAAAGGTGACGCTGCCGAAGGGGCACCCAGCCTGTGTGCCGGGCACGGAAGTGATCAGATCGCGGAACTCGTTGGCAAAATAAGTGGCGGAAACGTGAACGCGGTCGGCCTCGAAGTATTGGTCGACGCCAGCATGAACAGTACGGCTGCGCTGCGGGCGCAGATTGGGATTTCCGGGACTGCATGGATCGGTGTCGAACGATTCGAGCGCCGTAGGCTCTTCGATTCCCCGGCCGTAGGCCGCACGCAGCCGAGTGTCTCCCAAAAAACCTTTGGCGTGACGCAGAACGAGCACGGCGCCAGCGCGAGGCACCACGCGCGTGCCAAAACTGGTGTTCGCCTCGGCGCGGCCTCCGGCGCTCAGAGTGAGGCGCGAAACGGGAGACCAGCGGCCATCGAGAAAGCCTCCCTTGTTATTACGGTGGGCCTGGGCGCTAGCGACGTTTTCCACTTCCTCCTGATAGCCGGCCGTGACTGCGCCACTCCGGAAAGAGTAAGTGGACTGCGCGAGGCCGCCGGCACGATTGGCTTGATTCGGAAAGTTTCCGAATGGAGGGAAGCCGCTGATGCTGTAATAGCGGGACTCCATGCCGGAGAAATGATGGCTCCAATGGCTGCCCGTCTGGAAGTTCCAGGTGAGGTTCGCCGAAAGCTGCTGGAGATCGTAAAAGGCCAAAGGATCGGACGGAAAGAGGAGCGTCTGCCCGGGAGCGCCAGCGAAACTGGAATCGCTGCGAACGCTCACGCGCAGTTCATGGTTTTCGGAAAAGCTGTAGCCGAGATTTCCCGCGACGCCGCGGTTGAGAAAAGTATCGTTCACACCCTGGCCGTCAGTGTGAGAGTAAGAGCCGGCAGCGGAATAATCCAATTTGCCGAGCAGGCCGCTCACTCGCGTGCCGCCACGGGCGGAGGAAAAGCTACCACCTTCGGTGAAAAGATCGATTTGAGGAATACGGGTTGTGCCGCGATGACTGACAATTTGAACTACACCGGACATGGCGTCGGTGCCGTAGAGGGCGCTTTCCGCACCGTGGACGATTTCGACCTTGTCGACGTTGTCGAGAGTGAGATTGGAGAAGTCGAAGTCGCCACCGGGAAGATTGACGGGAGTACCGTCGATGAGCACTTTGGTAAAGGCGGAGCTGCCGCCGTCAATAAAGATGGTGGTCAGACCGGCGATCGTTCCCGTGCGCGCGAGGCTGATGCCGGTTTGCGTGGACAGAAGGTCCGGAAGCAAGACGGCCTGGCGCTGCTCGATTTCCTGCGGTCCGACGATGTCGACAGTGGCCGAGGTATGGGCGAGCTCCGTCGGCTGCGTGTTTGCCGTGACGACAACGTTGGAAGAGAGAGGTTCGAGGTCGAGGCGGAGATTCAGGGTGTGAGATTCGCCGGGAGCAAGATCAACGACAAACTCACGCGACGCGAACGAGGGACGCGTAAATTGCATACGGTAGCGGCCTGCAGGGAGATCGAGGGAATACTCGCCGCCCGGCGAGGACTTGGCCGACCAGGTTAGAGAATTCGATGAGCCCTCCGCGCGCGCATGCACCAGAACGTCGCCAATGCCGCTGCCGCTCGCATCGGACAGCGTGCCGGAAAGATGAGCCAACTGCGAGTTGTTTTGTGCCAGCAAGGAAAATTGCACCGCGAGAAAAAGGAAAGCAGAACGAAGAAGAGCAGTGTTCATTTTGTCCTCCACTCCCTCACGCGCGGGAGTTTGAAGGTTGTCCTGCACTTAGGAAGAACGCACAGGCTGCAGACTTCGCCGGTCTCCTGGCTTGGCGGTGTTGCGGGTTCGCAGCCTTCCCGCAAAGAGAGCAGTGGCTTGCGAACTTTTTGAAGTGCAACCATTGCCGGGTTGACTTCAAGCGCGCTCGACATCTTCAGGTGCGACCCTATCGGGTCGCCTTCACGCGCAACCCTTACCCGGTTGCGAGGACGCGAGCGGCTTCCGCCTTACAGTCGCGCGGCGGCGACGGATTCTTCATTGTGGGCCGAGTCAAGCAGGCCACGACGAACCGTCTTCCCGAGCACGAAGTCTGCGGTGAATGTGGTCTGCGGAACAGCGCCGCAGGGTTGGGATGGACGCGAAAATTGCCAAGCAATTATGGTTGCCAAACAGCAGGGGCGCGCCCTTCGTTCCTTTAGGTAAACGAAAGCGCTCCCCCCACTAAGAATTAGACAAAATTGTGACGCGAGGCCGACCGTGGCCGCGCATCTCCACTTTCAACGGAACCTGGAAAACCTGTTCGAGCAATTCACGCTGAAAAATTGCCGTCGGCGGGCCAACACGCAAGCAGCGGCCGCTTTGCATCAAGAGGATCTGGTCGGCGTATTCTGCGGCTAGATTCAATTCGTGGGTAACAACAATCACCGTGTAGCGGTTGCGGGCGGCGAGGCGGCGAAGAGCGTCGAAAAGGCCAACTTGCGCGGCGATGTCGAGATGCAGCGTGGGCTCATCAAGTAACAGGAGTAGCGGCTGCTGCGCGAGAGCGCGGGCGAGAATCACGCGCTGTTTCTCACCGCCGGAAATCTGATCCATCAAGCGGTCGCTAAGCTCCGCAGCGCCGACCTGCATAAGGGCGTTTTGCGCGATGAGCATGTCGTCCTTGGATTCGAATCGGAGCGAGCGGCCATGGGCGTGGCGCCCCTGAAGGACGAATTCCCAGACGCGGGCGGGAAAGAGCAAGCGGCTTTCCTGCTGAACCATGGCGATGCGCTGCGCGCGAGCGCGCGGACTAAGCGAATGGATGACGAATCCGTTGAGAAGAATGCGGCCGGAAAGGGGATTGAGAACTCCAGCAATCAATTGAAGCAGTGTGGACTTGCCGCTGGCGTTGGGGCCGAGAATGGTGACGATTTCGCCCGGCCGCGCCTGAAAGCTGGTGGCCTCGAGGGTGAACAGGGGAGCTTGTGAGGGGTTAGCCGAATAAGCGTAGCTGACTTGCTCGACAGCCAGGCGAATTTCGGTGCCGAAGCGGGGGGATTCCGGCGGAGTGCGGGGTGCGGCGGAGCTGCGGTTGGGGCTCATGCGAGCCTCCGCCGCAGGAGGTAGATGAAGAGCGGCGCACCGACAACGGCGGTGACGGCGCCGACGGGAAGTTCGTTGGGAGCAACGACGATGCGCGCGAGAGTATCGGCAATCACGACGGCAATGGCCCCACCGAGCGCGGAGGTGGGAAGCAACGTGCGATGGTCGGAGCCGAAAATGAGACGCATCAGGTGAGGCACGATCAGGCCGACGTAGCCGACGGCGCCGCTGACGGAAACGGCGAGTCCGGTGAGAAGGGAAGCGGCGATGTAAACCACGAAGCGCACGCGGCGAACATCGACGCCGAGATGCATGGCTTCCTTCTCGCCGGAGAGAAGGATATTCAAATCATTCGCAGTCCCGTAGATAACTCCCGCAGCAATAAAAAATCCGGCGACTAAAAGCCAATAGATACTTTTCTGAAAAGAAGTGGAAAGATTGCCCATCAGCCAGAAAACCATGCCACGGGTATTGCTGCTGTTCACGGTGCTCATCAAAAACACAATGATGGCGGAGAGAAAGGAAGCGGTGATGACGCCGCCGAGGAGCAGCGTGTTGCTCTCAATCTGGCCCTGGCGGCGGCCGAGAAAATACACGGCAGTAATGGTAGCAGCGGCGCCGAGGAATGCGCACAGGGGAGTGAGCAAAGCCTCGAAGGCAGGAGGAAGAGGCAGATGAGGTTCGGCGATGAGCGCGAGGATGGCGCCGAGGGCCGCGCCGCTGGATACGCCAAGGACGTAGGGATCCGCGAGAGGATTGCGCAGAAGGGCCTGGAAGCTGGTGCCCGCGACCGAGAGCGACGCTCCAACAATGATGCCGAGTATGATGCGCGGCAAACGAATGTTTTGGATGATCAGGCCATAGTCACTGGAAATTTGGCTGCTCTGGCCTAGGAGTACGCGAAGCAAATCGCGGCCAAGAGCGTATAGCGAAACCGGGACGGCGCCAAACTTCAGGGCAATGACAACGACCAGAAACAAAATCACCACGAGAAAGAGGCACTGAAACAGGAGTTTGCGAAACGTCACCGGCCGCATGCGCAGCCTCCGGGGGAGGTAAATTGGCCCTCAAGCGGACGAGAGGCATTCGGAAAAGGAGCGCACGCGGATGGACGAAACGGGGGATTCTCTTTTTCCATTGTTTTCTTGGCGCTGCCGGGTTTTTCTGCAAAGGCTTCCGGGTGTAGTTGGCGAGCAAGGTCTTCGATGGCGGAGATGATGCGCGGCGCGGGGCGGTTCACCGCGTCGCTGATGACTGCGTAACGTCGGTCGCGGACGGCATGCAAAATTTTCCATCCGGGCAGAGTAGCGAGCTTTTCGACCTCGCGAGACGGGCTACCTGGCTGAGACTCCGCAAATACCAAGAAATCCGGTTGCAAACGTGCGACTTCTTCCAAATTCACCTGCGGCCAGTCTTGCGAGGAATCCACAATGGAAACAGCGCCGGCGTGGCGGAGAGCATCGGCTAGGAACGTGTGTTGGCCGGTGGAAATAAGTGGTTGCGTCCAGACGACAAAGAGGGTGCGCTTGGGAGGCAAGCCGCCAATGCGCTGCTGGAGAGCGGCGAGGCGATGCTGCATCTCCTCGGCAACCAAGGCGCCGGCTTCGGGGACGCCGAGCACGTCAGCCAAGGTCTTTATGGAAGAGATGATGTCCGCGACGGTGTGAGGGTCAGTGGCGTAGGAGGGAATCCCCAGTTGGTCGAGAGATTGCGTCGTTTCGAGGCGATTGAAGGATTTAGCGACGAGAACGAGATCCGGATGGAGCGAACCAATTACTTCCAAGCTGGGGTTGATGCCCCCGCCGACTTTGGTCTTGTTTTTTGCGTCGGGAGGATAGTCGCAATAGTCGGTGTCGCCGACCAATCGATCTTCAAGGCCCAGAGCGTAGATGGTTTCGGTGAGACTGGGCGCCAGGGAAACGATGCGGCGAACGGGTTGAACGATGCGAACGGTGCGGCCGGTTTCATCGACAACTTCGCGGAAAGCAGGAGGTTCTGGAGGGTGTGTCGCGCTTTGCGCGCGAGAGAGTGCGGCTGCGCACAAAAAAGCGGCGGCGGCAGCAAAAGCAGCGGGACGAAGCGCTGGCCCAAGCAACGTTTTCAAGAAGCTCCCTACGATTCCGGCGAGAAATTCTCCCAAAAGAAAAAAGCCCCGCGAGGCGCCCGAGGGGCTTCCGGCCTCGCCCTTTCTCGCGAAGGGCGCGGGGCCTCTGCGCCAAGGGAGGGTGGCCTGGCTTACGGCTGCTTGAGCCGATCACAGTGGCGGGACCGCGGCCGATTCGCACGGCCTTCCCCGCTTCCCCGGCTGCCAAATGAAAATTCAGTGTAAGCTGAGCGCGTGGGGGTGTCAATCCAGGTGTTGAAGGCGGGTGCGCGACTTTAAAGTCAGGCCCGCTCCCGTCTGGCGTCCCAGTAATCCTCGAATTTTGCGCTGAGGTGACAGCAACGGAGCGCGATGATGGCGTTAGCTCCGCGGACCGTCCAGAACATCCCC
>Ga0209808_1000086_pt1 | contig 48746 bp, 49 predicted proteins | sample GraSoiAngelo_157_FD_186171 | JGI IMG/M metagenome (GOLD analysis project Ga0209808, IMG submission 186171) | Grasslands soil microbial communities from the Angelo Coastal Reserve, California, USA - 14_1009_16_20cm (SPAdes) (version 2) | ecosystem: Environmental > Terrestrial > Soil > Grasslands ... | reverse complement strand
CCGGCGTCCTTCAGTCGGTGATACCGACCGACCTTGGCCTCAATGTCCTTCTTGATCGATGCGACCCCAGGATTGGTGACCACCGGCGCGCTGGCATCGATGGCGACGATGCTCTCAAGGTTCCGTGAGGCCGGAACGAGAACCGCTCTCAAGAAGGCCGTGCCAATCGGGATCTCGAGTTCGTGCTCCGCCGGCGGCAATCCAGCGATCGCCTTCCTCACCGCCGCCTCGATGAGGCTCGGGCGAACCGACTCGAGGCCCGAGCTGGGAACCCAATGCGGAATCAGGTGCCATGGCCCCGAGATCCGATCCAGCCGCCGCATGACGTCGCGGCGCCGATGGATAAGCGGATTCACCTTCTCGACAATGGTCGTTGACTCAAAGACGACTTGCTTGCCGAGGCGTCCTACGCGGACTGCGAAATCGGGCGTCTTCCCACCCACAGGCAGTCCTTTCGGCTCCTGCTGAACGGGGCCGAATTTTCGCTTGAGGACTTCGCGAAGAACTAACTCCGAGAACGTGCCTGGGCAGTTGCTCTCCCCCAGCAGATCGGTTCGGATCTTCGACCGAAGGGCCGGCGGATCAGCGCGGACCCATGCATCGACGATCCTCCTCAGACGAGCGGCGGCGGGGTAGTCGAGGAGCAGGTGGTCGCGCAACGTCGCATAGCGCGGCAGACGCTGCGGCCGCTGAACGCCTTGGAAGATTGATGGCGGCATGCCGGATCTCTTGATACCCAGGCAGGGCTCGATCCAGTCGCCTGCCAGAAGTCGGAGGGGCTTAGTACCGTTCTCCAAGAAGCTGCCTGGTGTCCAGCACCACCTCCTCGCCAGCGGCCTAGCAATCACGGCCGCAACGTCGGGAGGTCAGTCCAAGATCCTTGAAAGTTACCGTCTCACGGTTATTTAGTCCGGACTGGGATCAACGGCTCTAAAAGCCGACGTAGGCAACGATGCCGATGCCGATTAGGACCAGGGACGTCACCGTGTTGGCGTGCTTCTCCAGCCATTCGCCTTGCATTTGATAGCCCGCAGCGGTGGCGATGACGGTCAGCCCGACGAAGGTGGCCATGGTCAGGATTGCGAATACCCCGAGTACCGCAGCGACTGCGCTCGCTCCGTAGGCGCTGGCAGCAAGCCCGAGAGGCAGAAAGGATAGGTCAGGCGATGCAGCAACCCCGAAAGGTACGGCGACAGCTGCCAAGTGGCCGACCAGCGTGCCCCGGCTTGCATGAGTGACGATCAGCTCAGCTCGTGCCTGTACAAACGCCTCGTGATGATGCCGGTGCGAATGCTTTTTGCCCGAATGAGTGTGTTCGTGGGCGTGGACGGCGGTCGCAGCCACGCCCTCCGTGTGCACATGGTCGTGCTCCTGCTCCCCATGAATAGCTGAGTCGTGGGCGTGGTGACCGCCCACGCCAACACAGTCGTCGTCGTGCTCGTCAGGATGTTGGCTGTCGTGCTCGTCGTGCCCGTCGTGTGGCTCGTGCTCGGCGCCGGAACCGTGGTCGTGCGGATGCCCGTGGCCTGTTAAGCCCCAGACGAGAACGGCCTCTTCTTCTATGTCAAGGAACAGTTCACCAACTTCAAGCGTGGCGGTTGAGGTTCAGACTCAAAGAACCGGTTCGGGTTCTCGCCACCGGAGCCATCGGGCTCATGCTCCGTGGCACCTGACCCCCCGAGGCGATCCGACGCCATGTCGTCGGCCTACATAGCCTTGGCCACAACGGTGTCTATAGGTAATCTCTCGTCGCCCGGGGACGCAACGCCGGCGATACACGTCGATTATCAGCAGCTTAGAACTCTGAGAATTCTCGTCCAGAAATGGTGGAAACGATCGATTTCAATTCGATTCTTCGAGGGCCCGCACGTATTCCGTCCAGATTTGAGACGTCTTTTCGACGGGTTACTACACGACTACTACAACAACGCCGAGAAGCACGCCCACGAAAATGACCCATGAGATCTTGTAAATCGGATCCGTCACATCCTCACGTTGCTGCACAAACCAGTCATCGGTCAGTAAGTTCTGCGTAGGCGGTCGCTGCCAACTCAAAGCACTCGATCGAAGCTGTGAAGCTGCCTGCCCCTATCTGACCGCCATCTTTGCCGGCGACTCCAATGTCCAGGACTGGCGTTATGCCTTTTTCGACCACGAGCCGGATGTCGATCCCGATGGGGACGCCACGAAAGCCAAGATAAGGAATCCTCAGCTCGGGGTGCTCGCCGAGGGTGATCTCATACATCGCAAGGTTCGCCTCGACCATCCTTTGTGCCGAGCCGCCCTGATACTCCTGTAGGGGGAAGGCTGCGGCTTGTGCGAAACCTCCCAGGCCAGCCGTCTCGTTGAATGTGCTCTCGCCCCCCATGAACTCAATATCCGACTCCGTAAATCCGTCGAACAGCCTGGCTCCAGCCATCCTCGGCAGCGGGCCACGAAACCAGTCGTTACCGAGGCCGCTCACGCGGATCGCAAACTCGCGACAGTTGAAGACCATGCCGGTGACTACGCTCGACCCCGTGATGCCGTGCGCGGCGTCGGCAGCGGCGCGTGACGACGCCATCGAGAGCCGCAGGAAGAAGTAGTCGCTCGACCGCAGGTAATCCATCGTCTGCTTCACGGGCTCGGGCATTCGCTGCTGCAGCTGCATGAGCGGTTCGAACAGCTCGCGCGTGAACAGGAGCGTTGCGGCCGTGTTGCGGCTGTGCAGCTCGTCCCCCATGTGTAGGGCCCGCTTCATGATCGGCAGCAATGGCACACCGCCGGCGGCCCGGACCGCCTCACCGATGGTCGGTCCGATGACATCGCGGAGTGAGCAGAGATTCCGCTCCACATCCGAGTTGTAAACACCGTAGTTCAGCCTGTGGCGGGAGACGCCTTCGAACAGATTGCAAAATGCCCGATTCGATCCGGCTCGGTTCTCGACCACGAGCACCGGCATCGATGCGGTGTAGATGCCGGCCAGCGATCCCACGCATCGATAGTCGCCGCATGGACGGACCTGAATCTGACCGGACGCGACCTTGTCCGCCGCGTCGGCCATGTTTTCCGCCAGGCCCTCATGCACGGCGCCGCCCAGGATCCCGTTGCGCTGTCCTCCGACGTACCCCTCCCAGCGAAGCGACGCTCCCGACGCGAGCACCGTGCGCGGGTCGAAATCTGGCACCGCCTCCGACAGTGGCAGCACGTCGACCAGCACAGGGTCCGCCGCGGCCAGGCGGTGGACCGCCTCGGTGTTGGCGCTGTCCCGCGGCGTCAACGCATCAGAAGAAGGTCAGGTACCGCTCGATCTCCCAGGGGGAGATCTGGTTGTGGTAGTCCCACCACTCATGTGACTTGAGGTCGACGTATGCCGTTTTCAGGTCCGGGCCGAAGACCCTCTCCATCAGCGGGTCGGCCTCGAACGCCTCCACCGCCTCGAGAAGCGTCCGCGGGAGCGTCTTGATCCCGCGGTCGGCCAGCTCGGCATCGGAGAGCAGGTACATGTTCTCCCGCCTGGGCTCACCGGGATCGAGCTCGTTCTCTATCCCGTCGAGGCCCGCCTGCAGGTATGCGGCGGCTGCGAGGTAGGGGTTGCAGGTCGCGTCCACGGCCCGGCTTTCGACCCGAGGGCTGGTCAGCGGAATCCGAAGCATGTGCGTCCGGTTGTTGCCGCCGTAGGAGCGGAAGATCGGCGCCCAAGTGAACCCGGTCATTGAGCCCGACTTGACCAGCCGCTTGTAGGAGTTGACCGTCGGCGCCGCCACCGCGGTCAAAGCGGGCGCGTGGGCGAGCACCCCTGCGATGAACTGGTACGCGAGCTTCGAGACACCGCATTCGCGAGGGTCGTCAGGATCCGCGAACAGGTTGGCCCCGGAGTGGATGTCAGCCAGGGACATGTTGAAATGGGCGCCGGTCCCAGTTCGATTCGCGTACGGCTTCGGCATGAGCGTGAGCTCGAAGCCGTGGCGTCGCGCGACCTCCTTCATCATCATCCGCCACAGCGTCTGGCGGTCGGCCATCGACATTACGTCCGTATAGGAGAAGTCGAACTCGAACTGCGAGTTGGAATCCTCGTGATCGAATGAGTGCACGTCCCAGCCAAGCTGGTTCATGTATCCGATCACCTCGTCCATGAACGGCATGTTGGCCAGGAGGTCGGAGATGTCGTAAGCGGCCTTAGCCAGCACGTCGCGTGGGTTGGCGGGGACGACGGCGCCGTCCTCCTTGCGCACGAGATAGAACTCGGTCTCGATGCCAAGGTTGAAGACGTAGCCAAGCCCGGCAGCGCGGTCTACCGCGCGCTGGAGCACGACCCGGCTGCACATGGGCCACCGCTGATTGTGGAAATAAAGATGGCCCGGGGCCCACGCGTACCCACGCATCCAGGGCAGCTCCACGATGCGATCCAGATCTGGTCGCACGGAGAGCTCATCGTCGTTTGGCTCCTGCCCAAGACCGTCGAGCGCGGCTCCCGTGAACAGCTCGGAGCCACGCATCATGCCGCTGAAGTGGTCGATGGGGACGCACTTCGCCTTGCCCACGCCATGGACGTCCGTGTACGCAGCCAGGCAGTAGCGGATGCCCGCCTTCGTAAGCTCCTCGCGCTTGGCTTCGTATTCCGATCGATCGCCGGCGAGGATTGGGTGTCGGCCCTGCACCTTCTTAGTCATCGCCCAGCCCCTCGGCGAGCGGAGCGAACGGAATCCGCTCCGACCACGCCTTCCAGCGAGCGACGTTAGAGGCGTCGATCATCTGCCCGATCGGTCCCAGCGCCAGGTCTTCACCGTCTACCGCGCCAGATGCGAGGTGACGGACGATGACGTCACCCAACGCGCCGCCGATTCCAGGCGCGTTGATGTCCCAGGTGCCCTCCGAGCGCCCTTCGCGAACGGCCTGCACCGCCTTTGGCGTTCCATTGCGTGACACGACCTTGATGCTCTCGCGTCCGGTCTCGTCGAGAGCGTCTAGCGTGCCCAGCATCGTCTCGTCGTTGAACGGGACCATGCCGTCAAGCTGAGGAAAATCGGCCAGGATTCGCAGCGCCGTGACGCGTCCTCCCGGCCGGAGGTCGGATTCGTTGCGGTACTTGTCCTCCGTGGGATCGTTGACACGATTCAATCCGCTGCGGTCGACGCCGTTGACGATTCCGGCGACGAGCTCGTCGTCGTCGATGATCTTCGGGCCGCCGACCACGGCCACGGCGGCACCGGTGCGCAGCCGATCGGCCAGGTGCTCGGCCATGTATGTGCCCTGGTTGAAGTTCGGGTAGACGAGCGAGCCGTCCACAGGAAATCGCGGGCGCTCGAAGCTGAACACCTGGAGCCCGGCCTTGCGCGCCCGAGCGACGGCGGCCGCCGGCTCCATCGGGTCGAGCACGTAGATGACGACAGCGCGAAACTTCGCCGCGATCGCCGCGTCGATTGTCGAGGCGGCTCGCTCGCGCCAGTCCGCCCGCGAGAAGTCGTTGAAGACAACACGCAGCTCGAGACCCGAAGTCTCAAGACGGTGATGCAGACCATGAGCGATGGCGTCGACGCCCGGGTTGGTCCCGTAGTCCATGGGGTTGAGGTACAGGACGCGCCCGGACGCTTTTGACGTCATCGCCTGACCAACGTGCGCGGAATCTGCTTGGTCAGGACCTCGACGCCTTGATCTGTTATGAGGAGCTGGTCCTCGGCGGTGAAGATTCCGCTCCTCCATTCATCGTCGCCGTCCATGCCCACGATCGTCGGTTCGACGCAGAGCACCATGCCGGGCCGTGCGACCACCTCCCCCTGCTCGGTGCCGGGCTTGCCGACGAGCGGCAGCTCCCAATGGTCGAGCCCGATGCTGTGCCCGATCTGGCCGGGTATGAGCGTGAAGGCGCCAACACCTGCGTCATCGAAGCACGCCTGCGCAGCGCTCCATGATTCGCCCAGCTTGCGGCCGGGCCCAAGCGCCTCCACCGACGCGTCCAGCGCCTGCACCGCGACGTCGTAGTAGTGCTCCGCTTTGTCGCTCAGCCGTCCGATGACGCCGGAGCGGATGAAGTCCGCGCGGTATCCATCGACCGAGCATCCGCCATCCAGCCACACCTGCTCACCTTCGTTGATGGGCCTGTCGCTCGCCGGCTGGAGCACTTGCCGGTACCGCTCCGGACCTGCGAGGAAGATGAGCGTCATCGGTGTGACCGACGGACGGGCCCCGGCGGCGAGCATCGCCTGCGCCGCAATGCGGGTCAGCGACGCCTCGGTGACGCCGGGGGTCAGCGCATCGAGCGCAGCCATGTAGCCGATCTCGGAAAGCCGCACCGCCTCGCGCAGGCGCGAGATCTCCTCTCCGCTCTTGAGAGCTCGCATCGCCCAGATCGGAAGCGCGACGTCGACGATCTGCGCGCCGGTCAGGCTCGCCACCAGCCGCTCGTGGTCGTGGGGGCTCAGGTTGGGCCGCTGGCCGAGGCCAAGCTCAAGGCCCAGCCGGCCGCGATCGAGGCCACGCTCAGCGATAGCCCCCACGATCGCTGCGATGGGATCGTCGTCCAGCGCGTACAGGCAAGGCTGCATCCAGCTCGTCCCCGCCACCCCACCTCTCTCGACGACCGTGGCCACAAGGGCGGCCTGCCCCGGATCCTGGGTCACGATAGCTGCCGTCGGAAGCAAGGGCGGCAGGATCCACAGCCAGGTCTGCAGGCCGCTGATGTAGCGAATCGTGTTCGGCTGCGCGAGCACCAGCGCGTCGAGATTCAACTCGCGCATCAAGCCGGATGCGGCCGTGTATCGGAGTGCGTACTCGCCGAGCGAGAACTCCAGGTTGGGAGCATTTCGCCCGGTGAGCGCGATCGGCTCGGCCCGCGACCTTGCGACTGTTTCGAGCAGCCCGTTGAGGTCCATCACGGCCTGCCGGATTCGCTCAGCGCAGTGCGGCCCGCGTCACCTCGGCGCCAATCGGTGCGTCAGGCCCAACCGGCTGCTTGACCCTGCGGCGAAGGACGAGGAACCACCACAGCGCGCCCAGCACCGCGGTCACCACGAACGCTTCCTCGAGGATCGGGAACGAGCCCAGATTCGGGTTCGTTGCCGCCCTCGGCCAGGCTGCGTCGATCGCGACGAAGCCCACCCACACGATGCCGATGACCGCAAGCGGCGTGCCCCATGCACCCAGCTTGAAAGGTGCGTCTGTCGTCGGCCACCCGGCGAGCCGCCTCCTGATCAAGGAGGCCAGGACGAGGAAGTACGGGATCAGGATCATGAACGTGATTGCTGCGATCAGGACCGGGATCTGCTGAACGAACAGCAGCGGAACCATGCTCAAAAGCGCGGCCACGACGATGCAGATGACCGGTTCACCATTTCCCGCCAACCGCGTGAGGAAGCGCGAGCCTGGGAGTTGATTGTCCCGCGCCATGCCGTACATCATGCGCACGATCGCGGCCAGGGTTGCGATCGAGGTGCTGGATACGGCGACGAAAGCCGCGATGAGGAACGCCTTGGCGCCGAACGAACCGAGATTCTCGTTCAGCGTCGCAGGGATCACCCCTTCGGGCTCCGCCATCCCCTTGGCCACGTCGGGCAGCGACAGGATGAGCGCGAAGTCAAAGACGAATACGAACAAGCAAGCGCCCGCCAAAGCGGTGACGATCGCCCGGGCTGGGCTCACTCGCGAGTTCCTGGTTTCTTCCGCGAACGTACCCGCTGTCTCAAATCCCACGAACTGCGTGATCACCAGCGCGACCACGATGAGGAACGGCACGATGTAGCTCCCCTTCGCCTCCACCCCACCTGTTGTGAAAAGCACGCTCAGAGGCTGATGGACGTGGCCGAGGAGGAGGATCGCCGCCCCAAGTAGAACGATGAGCTCGAGTGTCACGCCAATGTTGTTGATCAGCGCCACGACACGGACCGACGTGCTCATGATCAAGGCCGTGGCGATGATCGTGAGGAACGAGATCACGATTTCAGTCGTCGAGTTGAACTTGATCTGGTCAGGAAAGACTCCGGCCAGAACGATGTTGATCACCAGCCCTACCGCAGGCATCACCAGGATGATGGCGACGAGATAAAAGAGGCCGGTCGCCCAACCCACGCCTTCGCCGCCGAGGTATTTCGCCCACTGGTAGATCCCGCCCTCGAGCGGGTAGTGGGAGCTGAGCTCCGCCCACGACAGAGCCACGAGCAGCTGGAAAAGGAAGATCAGAGGTATGGACCAGATGAACGCCGGGCCGCCGAAGAAGAGCGTGGCGCCGGTGATCAACAGAGCACCGGTGGTGGGGCCCTGAAACGCGATCGCGAACAGCGAGCTCGAGATGTAGCCGATGGCTCGCTTGAGCTTCGGCTCGACGCCGAACTGCCTCAGATAGACGTCATCATCATGGCCTGCCCTGGACTCGGACATGGTTGCTCCCCTCCCGGGGCGCATGGCCCCAGCCTCATCAAGCGCGTCGCCATCCTCGACGCTGTACGCGCACAGTAAGGCGTCAAAGCACGGTTGTCAACATCAGGGGGTCGTTTCGCGCCGAATCTCGTCTTTGGAGGCGCCTGACGAATTGACCTTCGATCCTGGGGGTGCTAGCCTAGCCGGCAACGCCAAAGCAGCTCGTTCTAGGGGGAAGCGCGATGCAAAGAGCGATTGCGGCCAGTCCGCAGCCGGAGCAGGCATTCCTACGGAAATCGTCCGGGCTTGTCCGAAGCGCGGGCGCGGCCGATGTCTTCTTCTTCAACCTAGGCCTCATCAGCGTTGGCATCGCCATCGCGCTCGACCAGCTGTTCGGGCCGGCGTTCTATCCCGGGGGCAGCGTCGCCGGCGCCTCGGTCGTGGCCGCCATCTTGATGATCCCGATCGGGCTCACGTTCTACTTCTGGACGGTCACCTATCCGCGGTCGGGCGGGCCATACGTCTATCTGAGCCGCGGCGCACATCCCCTACTTGGGTTTGCGTTCAGCGTCACAGAGAGCTTCATCCTTCTGTTCTATGGCGCGGTGGCTGCGGCCTTCGTCGCGACCATGGGCCTATCGCCCCTCTTTGCGATCCTTGGCTACGAGACCGGGTCCTCAGCGCTCACCAGCGTGTCCGCCAACGTGGCTGGCCAGTGGGGCATCTTTACGGTGGGCACCGTGATCATCGTGATCGGCGGACTGCTCCTCATCTCAGGCATGGCTCGGTACTTCACTGTGCAGCGCATCCTGCTCGGCCTCGCCATTCTCGGCACCCTGGTCACGATCGGCGTACTGCTTTCGGGCTCGCGCAGCTCATTCACGAACAATTTCGACTCCTACATTGGCAAGCCCGGCAGCTACCAGGCGGTGATCGATGCCGCGACCAAGGCGGGATGGACCAGCTCACCCGTCGCGTTCGGCGCCACCCTCACGCTTCTCGTGTGGCCGCTGCTTCCACTGCTCGGCGCCATCCAGTCGATCGGCATCGGTGGTGAGATCAAACGGGTCACGCGAAGTCAGATCCTCGGCATCTTCGCCGCTCTTGCCGTGGCCACTGTTCTCCTGGTTGCGGTGGCGCTGCTGTCGGACCGGGTTTTCGGGACCGACTTCCAGGGCGCGATCGCCTTCAACACGCTGAGCGGCGTCTCCCCGGCCACCTCGATCACACCCTGGTTCACGCTGCTGGCAAGCCTGCTCGCGAATAACCCCGTGATCACGATCATCATCGCGGGAACGATGTGCCTCTGGCCGTTCTTCTGGGTTCCGCTCGAGCTCGCCTACGTCGACCGCAGCATGCTCGCGTGGTCCCTGGACAGGATGGCGCCCGAGAAGCTGGGTTACGTGAGCGACCGGTACCACACACCGGTGGTGGCAATCGTCGTGTGCATGATCGTGGCTATCGCTTTCCTCGCGCTGTACGCGTTCACACCGTGGTTCGGCACGCTGAGTCTCATTGAGGCGTTGAGCATCATTTGGGGCGCGTGCATGCTGGTGGGCGCTCTGATGCCTTACCTCAAGCGCGACGTCTGGGCGAAGTCCCCAGCCGCGAAGTACCAGATCGCGGGCGTCCCGCTGATCACGATCTCGGGCCTGCTGGGTACGGCGGCATTCGCCTACGTGATCTACCTCCTATGGAACGACACGGTCGCCGCAGGACACACGAACCTGAGCGTCGGAGTGCAGCTGGGCCTGTTTGCGGCAGGCCTCGTCGCCTTCCTGGCGGTGAAGTATGTCCGGGCAAGGCGCGGCGTCGACATCGCGTATGCGTTCAAGGAAATCCCAGTCGAGTGAGGGCGGGCGCCGGACCTTAGCGGAGCCACATGTTCAAATTGCGGTCCGGCCCCCGGCTCGACCTGACGATCTTTTTCGCCACGGACATTCACGGATCGGACGTCTGCTTCAGGAAGATTCTTGCCGCTCCCGACTTTTACAAGGCGGATGTGGTGGTGCTCGGGGGAGATTTGACTGGCAAGATGATCGTGCCCGTCCTGAAGGCACACGATGGATGGGAAGCCAGGTATCTGTCTTCGACGGTGCATCTCGATGGCGAGTCCGGGGTGCGCGCATTCGAGAAGACGGTCTCGGATGCGGGGTATTACCCGTTCCGCACGACGGTGGAGCAGCTGAACCACGAAGGCGCGGCAGGGAAAGACCATGTCTTCAAGGAGCAGGTCATCCGCCGCCTGCAGATGTGGGACGAGCTGGCTACCGGCCATTTACCCATCTACGTCGCTCCGGGAAACGATGACGACATGTACGTGGACGATGTTCTCGCCCAGAGCCGCAACTTCATTAATGCTGAGGCAGTGGAGGTCGAGCTTCCGGGCGGCTACCGTCTTTACAGCACGGGCTGGACGAACCGCACTCCGTGGCACACACCTAGAGAGCTGGATGAACCGGAGTTGCTCGAGCGGTTGGAGCGGATCTTGGCCGGCATGACAGACCCGCACAAAGCGATCTTCAATTTCCACGTTCCGCCGAAGGACAGCGGTCTCGACACGTGTTTTGAGGTCAATGAGCGGCTCGAGGTCGTGAGCGAGCTCGGCCAACCCAAGTTGACATCCGCGGGCAGCAGCGCGGTGCGCGACATCCTCACCCGCCTGCAGCCCGCGGCCTCGCTGCACGGCCATATTCACGAGTCACGCGGCATGAGCCGGATCGGCCGCACCGTGGCATTCAACCCCGGGAGCGAGTACACGGAAGGGATCCTCCGCGGGGTGCTCCTCAGCCTCAAGGGCGATCAGATCGAGAGACACCAGTTCACGTCCGGATGACGACGATATCCGTATTAGAGAGGAGATCAGGTGAGTGAATTCGCCCTAAAATGGCCAGTGACGTGATGTCCCCCAAACCCCGGCTCCGCGCTTCGAGCCGCCAAGCCAATCAGCCGTACGACGAGCTTGACCGTCAGATCATTGGTCTGCTCCAACAGGACGGCCGGCGGCCCAACACCGAGATCGCCCACCAGCTGGGCGTGACGGAGACCACGGTGCGCAAGCGGATCGGCCGGCTGGTGTCGGAAAACCTGATCAAGGTGGTCGCGGTGCCGAGCCCCGAGGTCGTGGGCATGACGATGAGCGCCATCGTCGGGATAACCGTGGACATGAACGCTCACCGTGACGTCGCCGCCGCCCTGGAGGCGCTGCCGCAAACGCGGTACGTCGGCTACTCCACAGGGCCCTACGACTTGATCATCGAGGTCTTCTTCCGATCCCACGAGGAGCTGCTCGACCTGCTTTCGAAAAAGCTCGCGAGGATTCCGGGAATCATCAAGACCGACACGTCGGTCATCCTCAAGGTCACCAAGTTCGCGTACGAATGGGAAATCCCAGAAGAGTCGACCGGGTCGCTCGGCGGCGAAGCAGCCCCCCGGCCAGGGCCGTGAAGGGCAAGGAGGATCGGATGTCATTGTTGATCGCGGACGGGCGCTCGGTCGACGACCTCGACGCAATGCAGGCCGACCTGATCGCGCGCGGCGTCGAGTACTGCGTCGGATCGTACGTCGACGTCCATGGCGTGACGAAGGCGAAGATGGTTCCCGCGGATTGCTTCGCCCGCATGTGCCGCGGCTCCGAGCTCTACACGGTAGGAGCGCTGGACGGCATGGGCGATCTCGGGCCCGAAGAAGACGAGTGCGCCGCGGTCGCGGACATTCGCTCGGCGGTGGTCTGCCCGTGGGATCGCCATTACGCGTGGGCTGCTTGCGACCTGAGCTGGCACGGCGAGCCGTATCCCTTGTGCAGCCGCAGCATCCTCCGACGTACGCTCCGAGACGTCGAAGCGCGCGGGTGGACGTTCAATCTCGGCGTGGAGCCAGAGTTCTACGTGCTGCGGGAGATCGATGGCCGCTATGCGCCACTGAGTCCGACCGACACATTGAAGATGCCGGGCTACGACCTGCGCAGCACGTTCGACTCGATGCCGTTCCTTTCGACGATGGTCGCGCATCTCAAGGAACTCGAGTGGGGCGTCTACTCCTTCGACCACGAAGGCGGCCGCGGCCAGTTCGAGTTTGACTTCGGCTATGCCGACGCGCTCACGATGGCCGATCGCTTCACCTTCTTCAGGCTGATGGCGAGGCAGGTGGCGCAGCAGATGGGCATGGTGGCGTCATTCATGCCCAAGCCTTTCGCCGAAGACTTCGGCAGCGGGGCCCACTTCAACATGAGCATCGCCGACGCGGACGGGAAGAATCTGTTCATCGACCCGAAGGGCCCCCATGGGCTCAACTTCTCGAAGCTCGGGCTCTCGTTCACCGCGGGTGTCCTCAAGCACGCGAAGGCACTGACCGCGCTCACCTGCCCGCTGCCCAACTCGTACAAGCGGCTGATCACGAGGGGCCTCATGCCAGACATCACCTGGGCTCCGGTGTTCATCGCCTACGGTTCCAACAACCGATCCGCAATGCTCCGCTTGCCGGGAAACCGGCCGTGCCTGGAGAACCGCGCGCCGGATGTCTCGTGCAACATCTACCTCGCAGCCGCATTCAGCATCGCGGCCGGGCTTGAAGGGATTGAAGAGGCGCTCGATCCGAGGGCACCCACCAACGACAATCTCTACCTCGCCAGCGACGAGCTGCTGGCCGAGCGCAAGATCGACGTCCTACCGCGAACTCTGCTCGAAGCGCTGGACCACCTCGAGAGCGACCCATTGACGGAGAAGGTCCTGGGCCCGGAGCTCAAGAAGGCGTACCTGAAGGAAAAGTCGATGGAGTGGGCAGAGTTCCACAACCAGGTTACCGACCCCGAGCGGCAGCGCTGGATCCGGTTCTTCTGAGGTGCCTATGACGACGGCCCAGGCCAACCAGGCGGCATTCGAGCGGCTGACCAAGGCGGAGCCGGTGCTGGTCGACATCCGGCCAGCGATCGAGGTAGTGCCTGGGATGACACGCCACATGGTGCTCACCTCAGGCCCGCCGATGCGCTGGTCCGAGTATTTCGGCGGGCAGCGTGACGGAATCATCGGCGGCGCGCTGCACGAAGGCCTCGCCGGCACACGCGAGGAGGCGATCGCAAAGCTCGACGAAGGCGAGATCACGGTCAACTCCTGTCACGAGCACGATTGCATCGGCTCCGTAGCAGGCATCTACACGGCGTCGATGCCTGTGTTCATCGTCGAGGACCGGCAAACAAGCACGCGCGCTTTCTGCAACTTTTATGAGGGGCCGAGCCGGTACCGGCTCAACTACGGCGCCTACAGCCAAGAGGTGCACGAGAACCTTCGTCACATTGCCGAGGTCATCAGCCCAGTCCTGGCAGATGCGGTCCGTCTGACGGGAGGACTGCCCTTGAAGCCGCTGATTCAGCGGGCCCTGCACATGGGTGACGAGCTGCATAGCCGGAACACCGCCGGGACCATCTTGTTCACGCGCGAGCTCTTTCCGAAAATCGTCGAGGTCGCGCGACACAAACTCGACGACGTCAACGCAACACTCGCTTTCATCCGCGAAAGCGATTACTTCTTCCTCCGCCTGTCGATGGCGACGGCCAAAGCGACGGCCAACGCAGCGCACGGCATCGCGGGGTCGTCGGTCGTGACCGGCATGACCATAAGCTGCCGCGACTTCGCGATCCGGGTCAGCGGTCTCGGTGACAAATGGTTTCATGGCCCGCATCCGACGTTGCAAGGCCGCTTTTTCGAAGGCTTCTCAGAGCATGACGTGGAATGGATGGGGGGCGAGAGCCATCACACGGAGGCGATCGGCCTCGGGGCCTTCGCGCAGGCGGCTGCGTTCGGGCTGCAGGCGTATCAGGGGGGCTCCGCGGAGGCGATGGTCGCGAACAACCTGGCGATGTACAGGATCACGGTCGGCGAGCACCCCGATTTTCGCATCCCATACTTCGGCTTCAGAGGATCTCCGGTGGGCATCGACGTACTCAAGGTGGTCGAGACGGGCATCGTCCCGCTCATCGACGGCGGGCTTGCCGGTAAGGGCGGCGGTCAAATCGGAGCCGGCGTCTTGATGGCGCCGATCGAGTGCTTCAAGGCAGCGGCTGCCGCGCACGCCACGCTGGGCCCGACTACAACCGCGGCGTCCTGAAGCTGTCAGCCGACCTCTTCGGGCAATTCGTACCAGCGGATCCTTTCGCCGATGCGGGCGCGAAGCCTCCAGCGCAGGCTCTTGCGTCCAGAGTCGAGTATCGCCTCCAGGCCGGCAACAGTCTTCAAGATGCGGGTCGTGGCCGGCCCATCGACGATCGATGGCGCGACAAACCGGATCTTCTCCAGGGTCAGCTGAGACGTCTTCCAGAGCGGCCAGTCATTGCCCCACACCCGCTCGAGGTGATCGATGTCTATCCCAGGACCATTGCCGCGGGCAAGTGCGAGGTCATGCAGAAGCGCCAGGGCGTCGAGGACATCCTTGTGATTGAGCTCAACGATTTGCAGCTTGGTCAGCAAAAGGTCGGCGGGGCTGAGCGTGTCCTCCAACAGCAGCAGGCGGTCTTTGAAATCGATCACGTGACACATGCGCACTGCGTCAACGAACACATCGACGTGGCGGCCATTGGTCGCGTCGATGAACTGGAGTCGCGTGCTTCCGTTCAGGGCGTTAAACGTGGATTCCGGCTGATAGCCGAGACCGCGCAGGAGATCGCTGAGCGGCCTGTGCGCTCCGCCGCCGGCAATCGCGAGGTCGAGATCGGCGTACTGGCGGTTCAAGGGCGGTTTGCTCGCCGCGGGGCAAATATGGCGGATGGCCAGACCGCCCGCCAGCCGCACCACTACGTCTCGCTCGCGCGCGGCCGCAAGGACGCGTTGCGACTCGGCCACGAGGTCGGGGAGGGGCGCGGCGATCATCTGGGTAAGTCTGAAGGAGGTTCATGCCATGTGCGGAACGCCGCACCACAGTCACGGAGACTCGCCATCGTCACACGCCCGTGATGTTGATCCACGGCTCTACTTCGACCGCGACATAGCTCCCACGAGGGAGGTTTCGCCGGCCGAGACGTTTGTCGTCGACACGGTCGACTGCACCGGAGGGTTGATCAAATCTGAAAATGACCTGATTGGGAGCCTCGACGACCTGATCTCTCAACTCGGGGGAATGAACTACGTCACCGGGCCGATCGCAGTCAAAGGAGCGCGCGCGGGCGACATCTTACGGGTGACCGTTGTCGACATAGACCCGGCTCCTGACACACATCAAGGATTCATCGCCGTGGTGCCCGGTTTCGGCGCGCTTGTTTATGACAATGGACGCGGGCTGGGCGAGCAGATCGCGCCGAGCACAACGATATGCCCCGTGACGCGCGACGAGGTCATCCTGCCTTTGCCTACGGGTGCCGTGCGCCTACCAAGCCGGCCGTTCATCGGCACCATTGGAGTGGCACCGACCTACGAAAGGCGGATGACGCTATCCCAGTCGCCCGATTACCTCGGCGACCTGGACATCCCCGACCTGCGCGCCGGAAGCACGATCCACGTGCGGGCCAACCACGATGGAGGCCTTCTCTCGATTGGAGATGTCCACGCGGCGCAGGGCGATGGCGAGGTGGCGGGTGTGGCGGTCGAGATCGCCGCCAGGGTGACCTTGAGAGTCGACGTGACACCGCGCGGTGAGACTCAGGTCCGGCGCTTGCCGCTGCTCGTCGATGCCGAGCAAGTCGGAGTCGTGGCCGCCTTTCAGGGCCTGCCGACCAGCCTTTGCGTGCGGTCGGCATTCGTCGAACTTTGCGAGCTCCTTACTCGGCTGGGCATGACTCAGGCAGACGCGATCAAGTACCTGTCTGCCGCAGCTCGCGTACGAATCGGCAACATGTTCGAACCCTTTTACTCGGCGTTCGTGTCGGTCGGTCGAGCAACTCTTCCCGTCACACTGCCCGAAGACCTCATCCCTAGCTGATGGCTGCAAGTTCGCGTCCGTTGAGCTTGCTCTGGGAATCCACTGGGTTATCACCAGCAATGTGTGTTGCTGGACCAACTCAACCTCAGAGTCCAAATCGTTCTCACGATCGATCCATTGACCGATTGGCGCCCGAGGTCATGAGACGTCAGCTCCGCTGACCCCTCCGCGTGCGCTGCGAGAACTCCATGCGCTTCGGCGGCTCTTCCATACACCTGGCTCGGTCAGCCTGGAGACCAATCCGCGTCGATATTCGCGACTCACGACAGCAGACTAAGGAGGTAGTGGGAGTCGGTTGGGCCCAAATCCCCGGACTATTTGAGCCAGCGAGCGAGCAGAAAGTGCCAGCGATTAGTCGAGTAGCGGAGGACCGATAAGGTGGCGGTTGCTGCACTGTTGCTGCACTGTTGCTGCACTAGCACCGTCGGTGGTCAGCACGCAGACGAACTTTGAGTTCAAATTTGGCTCCGGGACAGGGATTCGAACCCTGAACCTTGCGGTTAACAGCCGCCTGCTCTACCGGTTGAGCTATCCCGGATTCAGAACTCGAATTCTAGGAGAGGCCCGCCTGCGGCAGTACCCGCGCCGCTAGTCCCGCTTTGGTTCGTACGTCACGATCAGCACGCCCTCACCCCCGACGGGTCGCGAGTCTACGAGACGGAACGACCACGCGTGCGGGCTGTCCCCAAACAGCCGCTTGCCCATGCCCAGCACGATCGGAAACACCATCAGGCGAAGCTCATCGACCAGGTCGTTCTCGATCAGCGCGCGAACCAACTCGCAACTGCCGTTGACGAGGACATCGCCACCGCGCTGCTGCTTGAGCTTTGAGACCTCGCCCACAACGTCTCCACTGATGACCGTCGTGTTGTCCCACTCCGGATTCTTCAGAGAGTTCGACACCACGTACTTTCGCATTCGATTCATCTTGTCCGCGAACCCCGTCTCGTCCGTGCGGCCCGGCCACGCGGCGGCGAACCCCTCGTAGGTCTTGCGTCCAAGCAGCAGTGCATCCGCCGACGTCACCTCGTCGAGCTTGAACTTGTCACCTTCCGCGCCGCGATTGAACTGGAACGCCCATCCGCCGCGGGCGGATCCTTCAGATCCACCCGGATCCTCCATGACTCCATCAACCGAGATGAATTCCGATACGACGAGCTTCGCCATCAGAAGTTCAACTTACTCCAAGACGAGCGCTACGCTCCAACCCGCAATGTCGGTTAGCCCAATTCGGACTGAGCGCCTCGACCTCGTACCCCTCGAACCCGATGCCATCCGCCATCTGATGACCGGGCGACGCAAGGCGGCGGAGCGCCTGCTGGGCCTCACCGTGCCGCACGAGTTTCCAACCACGGAGGATGTCGCCGGATTCCTCGCCATCCAGCTCCGGCGCATGGAGGAGTCCCCTGATCGCCGCGAGTGGATGGCGCGCCTGATGGTCGCCCGTCCTGCAACCATCATCGGGCATTGCGGCTTTCACGGACCCCCCGACGTGATCGGCCGAGCGGAAGTCGGTTACACGGTCTTCGCACCGTTCCGGGGTCAAGGCTTTGCCAAAGAAGCGGCGCGCGCGCTGGTCGAGTGGGCTTTCGCGCAGGGTCAGCGCGAGGTCTACGCCAGCGTCTCGCCCGGCAACGCGCCGTCCCTTGCGGTCGTGCGCAGGGTCGGGTTCAAGCAGGTCGGGACGCAGGACGACGAGATCGACGGCCTCGAGTTCGTGTTCGCGATCGAGCGGCCGCCCCAACAGCCGCCCCAACAGCCTTAGCCAGGAACGCCGCGTGCGCTCGCTCGACCTCCCCTGCGACCGCGATCGCCGTCTCGACGAACGCAGCCACGGCGGGCGGACGGTAACGATCGCGATGCCAGAGCACCACAAGCACGCGCGGCGGCACGGTTTCGGCAAGCTGAAGAAGCCGCACTTTCGAGTCGGTTTCATCGACCGCCAGCAGCGGCGCGAGCGCGAAGCCCAGACCCGATGCGACCATCGCCTGCACTGTCCCGTTGTCGTTGGAGCGAAAAACAATGCGCGGTCGAACACCGCGTCCGAGCAGAAAATCCTCCGCCAGGTCCTGGTGCTTTCCATGCTGGTAGCCAACCATGGGCAACCCGGCCAGGTCCCCGATCTGGGGTCGGTGCCGCGCCATCGCCGAACCCGCCGGCGTGACGAGCACGTATGGATCGCGCATCAGCTCTCGCACCTCGAACGGACCCGCAGGGATGGGCTGGATCGCGAACGTCAGGTCGAGATCGCCGCCTTCCACCGCGTCGATGAGGTCGTTGTCATGTGCAGCCTCGGTAAGTTGGACATCCACGTCCGGCCACCGCTGTTTGAAACGGCGCATGACCTCGGGCAGCACCTTGTTGGCAACGCTCTGATAGATGCCGATGCGCAAGCTGCCCGACCGGCCCGACGAGTACGCGCGGAAGTCGGCCTCGGCCGCTCGCAAGCGGGACTCGATTGCCTCCGCGTGGCCGAGCAAAACGCGCCCCGCCTCGGTCAGCTCGACCGTGCGCCGGCCCCGAGAACGCTCGATCAGCCGCGAAGTCGGCCTCGGCCGCTCGCAAGCGGGCCTCGATTGCCTCCGCGTGGCCGAGCAAAACGCGCCCCGCCTCGGTCAGCTCGACCGTGCGCCGGCCCCGAGAACGCTCGATCAGCCGCTGCCCGACGAGCGCCTCCAAAGCCGTGACGTGATCGCTCACTGTGGAGAGCGAGCTGTTCAGCTCCACCGCCGCAGCCCAGAAGGTCCCGGTGTCCGCGACCGCTCGAAGAGCCCTCAGATGCTTGAGCTCGACGCTCCGCCAATTGTCCGGCATTCCGATATTTTACGAGGAAAACTCATGTTGCTTCGGAGATTCGGATTGGGAAGACTCAGGTCATGGAGGTTCTCATGGCCGTCCTGGTGATCGTCCTGCTTGTATTGCTGTCTGCGCGTTGGGGTGTCGATTCGCGACCTGCCGACGCCGACCGGCCAACGAGCTGGTGGCCCGCCACGCCCCGCGACTGAGCCTCTAAGCCCGGCCCGCACCGCACAGGTGACGGGCAGGATCGCCGTTAGAGGCTTAGAGACATGAGGTGGCTCGCCTCGGGCACTGCCGCGCTGATCCTGGCTGGGCTGATCCTGGCTGGGCTGATCTTGGGTACCGCCTGCAGCGGATCGCCTGCCTCCAACTCGACAGCGACGACGATCGACTTCTGGTACGTGCCCAGCGGCGCGCAGCCCGACCAGTACTTCCAGGACGCCGCGAAATCCTTCCACGCGCAGCACCCGGACATCGAGGTGAAAGGCACGAAGATCGCGCCGGGCGACGCCTACACCAAGATGCACTCCGCGCTGACGGGCGCCGGTGCCGGCGGACCAGACGTCATGCAGGTCGACATGAGTTGGGTCGGAGCCTTCGCCGCGACCGGCGCGATGCGCGAGTTCACGGCGGACGACGTCCAAAACCTCGGCGGAAGCACCGCCTTCGTCCCCGCCGCATGGTCGACCTCCGCCGCGTTCAACACCGGCAAGATCACGGCGATCCCCTGGTTCATCGACACGCGCGCCATCTATTACCGCACCGACATCCTCAAGCAGATCGACACGCGCGCCATCTACTACCGCACCGACATCCTCAAGCAGATTGGTATCGACCCTGCCGATGGGTTCAAAGATTGGGAGGCGCTCGACCACACGCTCGAAGCAATCAGAGCGTCGGGCAAGATCGCGCCACTCGGCATCCCCGGCAAGAACGACGCGAGCGTCGTCGCGAGCTTCGCGCCCTGGATCTGGGAGGCGGGCGGCTCGCTGATGAGCGACGACGGAACCAGGCCGACGATCAACCAGCCCGCGGCGGTGGACGGGGTCGACGAGTACCAGCGCTTCGGTGGCAAGTACGTCGATCCGGGGGTGCTGCAGCGGACCAACACCGAGGTGGAATCGATGTTCGCGGCCGGCAAGTTCGCGGTCACAATCGCCGGGCCCTCGCTTGCCCTCAAGTTGCAGGGCCAGCAGTTCGGCGTCCAGCAATTCCCAAACGGTCACGCGGGCCACGTGGTCTACCTCGGCGGCAGCGACCTGGCCATCCGAAAAAGCAGCCCGCGCGCCACCCAGGCCTATGAGTGGGTGCGCTGGCTTGTGAGCAGCGCCGGCCAGACCACCTACGTCAAGAAGACAGGCATGTATCCCGCACTGGTCGCGGCCGCGCCGGAGGGCGCCTTCAAATCCCAGATGTCGCTCGGTCGCACGTTCCCCACGCTGGCCGCATGGCCCGCGCTCGAAAAAGTGATGGCGACCAACCTCGCCAACATCTGGAATGGCGTGGCCTCCGGCAAACAGCCGATGCCGAAAGACGCGCTCGAGACAATCCTCAAGAACACCGCCACCGATATGCAGACGGCGCTCGATCAACCCTAGCGCCCCAGAGCCGCGAGAGGTCTCAATGTCCGAGAACTTGACACGGCGCGCGGCGACTCAATATGGTCGATTCCTAAACCACCCCTAACCCGCGGATAACGGGGCGCGGGTTACGGTCGGTGAGGCGAGCCCTGGCGTGACTCGCCGATGCAGGCGGCGGTTCAAGGAACTAGGGGGTTTGGTATGAGACGGCTGATCCGGCTCGCATCCGTCGCGGCGCTCCTCGCGATGCAGGGTTTGGTCCCCAGCACCGCGGCGGCGCACACTACGGCGACGGTAACGCAAAACTGTTCGCTCGACAACGGAATCCAACACGTCATCTCCATCACGTTCGACAACACGCACCTCTTCCGCGACCGCGCCGGCGTGCCCTCCGACCTCGAGCAGATGCCGAACCTGCTCAACTTCATGACCGGCAACGGCACGCTGACCGACAACAACCACACCATCCTCATCTCGCACACCGCGGGTGGGATCCTCACCTCGCTCACCGGCCTCTATCCGGACCGCCAGGGCCTCACCGTCACCAACTCCTACGGCTACTTCAAGCCGGACGGCTCGACCGGATTCTCGACTGCCTTCAAGTACTGGACCGACAAGGTCGATGACGTGACTGCAGACGGCGTCAACGACCCGCTGCCCAACATGGTCACCACGGGCGGCCTCAACACCCCGGCGCCATGGGTGCCCTACACCCGCGCGGGATGCGACTACGGCGCCGTCTCCACCGCCAACGTCGTGGTCGAGAACACCAAGATCACGCCGGCCGGGGACATGACCAGGGTCTTCGGGAAGGACTCGGCTGAGTGGATCGAGGCGAGGGACCACGCCGCGCTGGCGCAAACCGACTTTGTCGGCATCGCCATCCACTGCGCCCAGGGCGGCGGCATCTGCAACACGAGCAGCCATGCCAAGGCGGACGTGCTTCCCGATGAGCCGGGCGGTTACAACGGTTTCAGCGGCCTGTTCGGAGCCAAGTACGTCAACCCGGCGATCACCGGCGGCAACGCAGCGGTGAAGGACACCGAGAACAACAACATCAAGGACCCCGCGGGCAACCCGGGCTTCCCTGGATTCGACGGGATGTACGCCAGGGTCAGCCTTGGCTACGTCGCCCAGATGCAGGAAGCGGGCGTGCCGGTCACGTTCGCGTACATCTCCGACGCGCACGACAACCACACAGCGTTTCGCGCTTCTGGTCCGGGCGAGGCTGACTACGTCGCCCAGCTGCACTCCTACGACCAGGCCTTCGGTGCCTTCTTCGCGCGCCTTGCTGCGGACGGCATCAACAAGTCGAACACCCTGTTCGTCTTCACCTCGGATGAGAACGACCACTTCGCCGGCGGCAGCTCCACCAACGGGACGTGGAGCCACACCTACTGCAACATCAGCGGCGGCGTGACGTGCCCCGCCAACCAGATCGGCGAGGTCGACCAGAACATGAAGGCTCTCGTGCCGGCGGCCGACCTGCCCCCCGCCTTCGACATCCACTTCGACTCCGCTCCGACGGTGTATGTGGCGGGTCAGCCCGCGCGCACGGATGCCGGGTTGCGTAAGTTCGAACGCGACCTCGCCGTCGCCACGTCTGTGGATCCGTACGTCAGCTCGTCACCAAGCCCCGTCATGCTCTACATGGCGGATCCCGTGGGGCAGCAGGCGCTGCACATGACCAACGCCGACCCGCGCCGCACCCCGAGCTTCACCTATTTCGCCAACCCGGACTACTTCCTCACCACCGGCAACAACCGTTGCGTCGAAAAGCCCGCCACCTTGGATGTCGCGACCTGCATCGACTACCACTTCGCCTACAGCCACGGCGATGCGACCGACGACATAGGTCGCACCTGGCTCGGCCTGGTAGGGCCTGGTGTCAAGCACCTCGGACGCACGAGCGAAACGTGGGTGGACCACGCCGACACCCGTCCGACGATGCTCGCGCTACTCGGGCTGACGGACAGCTACGAGCCCGACGGCGCGGTGCTGGCCGGCTTCCTCGAGACCTCGGCGGTCTCGCGCGACCTTCGGGCGCACCACGCGTCGCTCGTGCGGCTGCGCGACGTTTACAAGGAGATCGCGGCGCCGTTCGGACCCTTCGCCCACAACATGCTGGTGGCTTCGACTCACGCCATCGCCAGCGGCACCGAGACCAGCGACGCGCACTACTCCTCGGTCGAAAGCAGCATCGCGTCGCTGACCGGGCAACGAGACGAGCTCGAGGCACAGATGCGCACCGCCCTTACCAACGCCGCTTTCGGCGGTTCCACCGCAAGCGAGCAACAGCTGAAGGACATGATCGCCCGGGGCGGGCACCTGCTGGACCAGGCGTCGACGCTGGCGGCGAACTCGTAACCGACCGGGCAGGTACCTGAAATCAGGTACCTGCCCCGACCCTTTTCAGGTGTTTCCAGCCTTTTGAGGCATACCCCCTGATTCCTACTCTCGACTCAACGGTTCTGCACCGGCAGCCGAAATCAAAAAATCGTTAGGAGAGAGAAATGGAAGCCAGAGCATCGTTGCGCGGAGCGTCAGTCTCGAAAACGTTCGTCTTCGCCGTCCTCGTAATCGTCGCCATGGGCCTTGCCGCGATGGGCGGCTACATCGCCAAGAGCGTCCAGGGAAGCGGCGCGGCCGTGACCCAGAACCCGGCCGTTCACGCGGCGCCCGGTACTGTCCTTCGCCAGGACAAGGGCACCAGCGGGGCGCTTCTTGACCGAGGCGCGGAGGCTGGGGCGCCGGCGGCGGTGCTGCCGAGCTGGGCCTATCGCGAGACCACGCCGAACGGAAACCCGCGGATCCTGGTGGACGACCCCGCCTTCATCAACCAGTACAAGCAGCAGCCGGCAAGCGTTCAGTCGACCGGCCACCGCGAGCTGCCCTAAGGCACCGACATGCACCCTCTATCCCCCAGGGTGCGCCGACCGGAGAGAGGGACCTGGCCGTCCCTCTCTCCTTTTTCGGTCCCCGGCGGGACTGTGAATTGCCGGCGGGCTGGGCGAAGATACCCGGATGGGCACGGTGGCCGGCCAGCGCCACCAGTCGAAGGCTGTTCCGAGCAATCTGCCTCTCCATCTCACGACCTTCGTCGGCCGCGAGCCCGAGTTGCGCTCGCTCAAGTCGCTGGTGCGGAGCGCGCGGATCGTCACTCTGACCGGTACCGGCGGTGCCGGCAAGAGCCGTCTCGCCGTGGAGGTTGCGGGGGCAACCCGTGATGCCTGGCCCGATGGCGTCTGGTGGGTGGCGCTGGCGGCGGAAAGCGACGTCGGCGCTGCGGTCGTCGCGAATCTCGAGCTGCCGGGTCGCGGCTCTCCGCGGCAGGTCGCGTCCTCCTGGCTGGCATCGCGCCGCGCTCTGCTCATCCTCGACAACTGCGAGCACCTCGTCGCCGAGTGCGCATCGTTCTCCAACGCACTCCTCGAACGCTGCCCCACCCTCACCATCCTGGCCACCAGCCGCGAGCCGCTCGGCGTGCCGGGTGAGGTGCGCTGGCCGGTGTCCTCGCTCGGCGACCCTGACGCGCTCAACCTGTTCGAGGCGCGCGCCCGGCTCGTGCTGCCGGACTTCAAGGTTGCGCAGCCCAACCGCGAGACCGTGTCTGCGATCTGCGAACGGCTCGACCGTCTTCCTCTGGCCATCGAGATGGCGGCGGCCAGGCTCGACCTCATGTCGGAGCGGGAGCTGCTCGTCAACCTCAACGATCGGTTTCGAGTGCTCGCGTCGGGCGCGCGGACCGTACCCGAGCGCCAGCAGACGATGGCGGCGGCGATCGATTGGAGCCATCGCCTCTTGAAAGCAAACGAAGCGACCATGTTCCGGCGCCTTGGCGTGTTCCAGGGCGGGTTCACGCTCGAGGCCGTCCGTGGCGTCTACCCGGATGCCGCTGACGGCGACGCGCTCGCGGTGCTGACAGGCCTCGTGCAGAAATCCATGGCGGTGGCGGACCGGCTCGAGGACGGCAGCACCCGCTACCGCTTGATGGAGTCGCATCGCGACTTCGCCCATGGCAAGCTCGAGGAATCGGGCGAGCTGGAGGAGATCCAGCGCCGACACTACGAGCACTTCCTGTCCCAGAGATGGAAGGCGCGCGAGTCGGCGAACTTCTGGGCCGCCCTTGGCTGGGCGCGCGACAAGGTCGACGATGCCGGGCTGGCGCTCGCGATCAAGCTTGCCGAGTCGGAGTTTTTCGATCAGGTACGCCTGCGCAATGCGCTGCTCGACCGGCTCGAACTCGCCCCCACCCGGGACGCGGGGCGGGCAAGAGCGCTGAATCTGGCGGCGCGCCTTGCCTCGAGGCAGGCCGACCATGCGGCCAGCAAGACGCTGGCCGATGAGAGTGTCGAGCTCGCGCGCGAGCTGGGCGACGCCGAGCTGACCGCGTACACGCTCCGCGGCGCAGGCGCGGTCTATCACTCCCTCGATCAGATCGACGTGTCCGCCCGCATGTACGACGAAGCCCTGGCTCTGCTGGAAAAGTCAGCCGACCGCCAGGCCGCGGTTGAGGTCCGCAACCAGATCGGCATGATCGCCACCGAGCAAGGCGATTTCGCGACCGCGGCCGGAATCCTTCGGGAGTGCGTGGCTTTCAGCAGGTCCACCGGCGATCAACCGGAGATGGCCCGCCACCTGGAGAGCCTGGCCAACGCTCAGCTCGGCCTCGGCGACGTGGACGGCGCCGCGGCGAGCTGGGAGGAATCGCTCGCCATCTTGCGCGACCTCAACGATCGCTTCGGGATCATCTGGTCAGTGGGCGGGTTGGCGCTCGTCGCCGCCGCGCGAAAGGACGACGAACGCGCGCTGCGACTCGCTGCTGTCGTCGACCGCCTGTCACGGGAGTCCTTGTTGAGCACCTGGTCGTTCAGGGTCAAGGAGCTCAACGAAATGAGCGATCGGATCCGGAACAAGCTTGGGCCGAGCAAGAGCGAGGCCGTCTGGACCGGGGGTCAGACGATGAACCTCACCAGGGCTCTCGAGTACGCGCTTGGCGGCAGCGCTCAGGCCGCATCTGCGGCGGCCGAGTCCGGGCCTTTGAGCCGGCGAGAGCGGGAGGTTGCGGCGATGGTGGCCGGCGGCTTGACCAACCGCGAAATCGCGCAGCGGTTGTTCATCGCGGAACGGACGGCTGAGGGTCATGTCGAGCGCATCCGCAACAAGCTCGGCGTCAGGTCTCGCACCGAGGTCGCGACCTGGGCGGTCGCGCACGGACTTGTGCCCCAGCAACCTTGACAACCCGCCGGTCGTGTGTACTGTCTGACCGGGGCACCGTGCAGTCGGCTCGTCACTCACCGGGAGGGCTACTCGATGGGTTCGGAATGGAAACCTGACGACAGATTTCTCGAAAACAAGAGAAGCGGCGGCAGGGAGAGAGTGGATGCCGCCCTCAAGCGCCCAGACCGGATTGTCACCTCGCGCGACGAAGGCATGGATGACATTCGGTTTCGGCTCAGGCGGGAAAACATGCCGCCGGGCTGGGACACATGGCAGCTGCCCGTCTATCTGATGAGTGAGGCCACCTTCTTCTTCCTGACCTCGAGCGCCCCTGGCGCCATCCTTCCGTCGCACGGGCACAAGGTGCCGCAGTTCCGCATGGTCCTTTCCGGAGGACTTCTCTACAACGGGATTGAGCTCCGGTCGGGCGACTGGATGTACATCCCGCCGGGAGAGGAGTACAGCCTCAGCGCGTCACTGAATCCGGGCGGCTGCGTTCATATGTACGCCTACTGACCTCGCAACCGAGGATTCAGGCGGAGTGCGGCGTTAGCAGCTCCGCGATCGAACCTTCGAACTTGGCCAGTTGCTTGTGGACCTCGATCACCTCGTCCGAAGTCACGGGGTCCATCGGGTCGATGTCGTTCTGGTGCTCAGTCCACTCGGCCCCGCATTCGCAGCGGTGAAAGAGAAAGCGATCGGTGCGTGAGCGATAGGTGTAGATGGCGGCGTCCTTTCGACGCCTGCCGCAGGCACATCTACCTCGTTCCGGTTCCAATCTTGAGCTTTGCAATGACGTAAACCTCGACCGGTATAACGAACCAGAAACCAGTTTCGTGGCAGCTTACACCCGCGGACTTCGAATTGGACTGTTCAAAAGTGTGTAAATAAACGCCGACAATTCGTGCACTTGCCACGAGGAGGGACTAGCCGGAGGAGTTGAGCTCCTTGAGCAAGCCGCCGAGGTCCCGCAGCCGCTCCTGGCGAGCGGCGTGCTCGAGCGTCTGGTACTGGGACAGCACGTCGACGAAGCCCTCCCCCGGTTCGTAACCGTGCCTGCGCAAGGCCTCCCGACCTCGCTCGCCGAGCCCATCGACGACCTGCCGGACCTTGCTCTGCGGGCCGAAGCGGTCAGGCACTCGGCGGCGGCGGCTCGGTCTTCTTGAGGATCACCCGGTGGCCGTGCCACCGCTCGGGCACGCCGGCCGGCTCGTCGCCCTGGTAGGTGAGCTCCAGGCACCAGATCCCATCCACCTGGACAGGGGCGACGCTCAGCTTGGTCTTCGGATTCCTGGGCTGCAGCGACTGCAGCAGGGCGACGCCGTAGATGACCAGTGCGCCCGGAATGTTGATCGTGTTGATGCGCCCACCCTCGCTCGAGCCATCGACCCCGGACGTGCGTGAGCCGAGGGAGTGGACCATTCGGTGACTAGGTTATCGGCTTGCGGGTCTTGAGCGCCGAAAGGATGGCGTCGACTGTCGCGTCGTAGCCCAGCCGGCCGGTGTCCAGGACCATGTCGTAGTGCGCCGGGTGGTTGCGATCGTGGCCGTAAACCTGCTTAAGGATGGCGTCGACTGTCGCGTCGTAGCCCAACCGGCCGGTGTCCAGGACCATGTCGTAGTGCGCCGGGTGGTTGCGATCGTGGCCGTAAACCTGCTTGATGTACGAGGTCCAGTTCTCGTCGGTCTGCTTCATCCGCTTGCGCGCCTCCTCTTCGGAGATCTTGAAGCGGGCCATGATCGTCTTCACCCGCGCCGCCTCGGCCGCACGAAGGAACACATGCAGGGCGCCGGGAAAGTCTCTCAGGATGTAGGCGCCGCCGCGCCCGACGATCACGACATTGCCCGCGCGGGCTGCCTCCTCGATGACGTGCTGCGTGATCTGCAAGACCGCCTTCCTGGTGTCGAATGTGGGTGCGGCGTTGGGCGGTGTCCAGGCGGTCGCCTCGGGTGGGATGAGCGGCTCGGTGCTCGCCGAACCGAGCGCGACCAGCAGTCGGGCAAGCAATGAGCCTGGCTGCTCGTCCTCGGCCTCCACCTCCTCTTTGGGAAGCTGAAGCCGCCGCGCCACCTCGTCGATGATGTTGGAGTCGAGGACGTCTGCCTTCAGCCGATCGGCGAGCATGCGGCCGACGGTCGCGCCACCCGCCCCGAACTGCCGCCCCACCGTGATCACCGGCACGGTGGTAATTGTCAGGCGAAAGGGTTAACCCCGGATAGGCCGGACTATCAAGGTTCAACGGAACCGGAAACGCCGGTTAGTCCGGACTATCCGAAGTGGCCCCGGGGCTACTCCAGGTAGTCCCGCAGCTTCTTCGACCGCGACGGGTGGCGCAGCTTGCGGAGCGCCTTCGCCTCGATCTGGCGGATCCGCTCGCGCGTGACGCCGAACCGCTTCCCCACCTCTTCCAGCGTCCGCTGGTGCCCGTCGATCAGCCCGAACCGCAGCTGCAGCACGCGCCGCTCGCGCGGCGTGAGCGTGTCCAGCACGTCCTCCACCTCGGAGTGGAGCATGGTCAGCGAAGCCGCGTCCGACGGCGAGACCGCCTCGCGGTCCTCGACAAAGTCCCCGAGGTGCGAATCCTCCTCCTCACCGATCGGCGTCTCCAGAGACACGGGATCCTGCGAGACCTTCACGATCTCGCGCACCTTCTCGGGCGTGATCCCCATCTCCTCACCGATCTCGTCATCGGAAGGCTCGCGTCCCAGCTCCTGCAGCAGCCGGCGCGAAACGCGCACCAGCTTGTTGATCGTCTCCACCATGTGCACCGGGATGCGGATCGTCCGCGCCTGGTCGGCGATCGCCCGCGTGATGGCCTGCCGGATCCACCACGTCGCGTACGTCGAGAACTTGTAGCCCTTGTGGTAGTCAAACTTCTCGACCGCGCGGATCAGGCCCATGTTCCCTTCCTGGATCAGGTCCAGGAACGACATGCCGCGGCCGATGTATTTCTTGGCGATCGAGACGACCAACCGCAGGTTGGCTTCGGTCAGCCGCTGCTTGGCCTCATACGCGCGCTCATACCTCTCAGTTAGTCGGTAGCGAGCGATCCGGTACGACTCCAAAGCCTCCGCCCGAACGCGCGGCCTGGCCCCGTTCGCGATCCGGCGACGCTCCGCGGTCGCCGCGTCGGTGAGGTTGTCCAGCTTGGCCAGATCGAGCAGCCCGAGCAGCTCCTGCGCGATGTGTGCCTGCTGCCCCTTGCGCTTGACCGTTGCCAGCCGCTCGATGACCTCAGGCAGCAGCTCGTCGACCGACCTCTGCCGCCCGTCGACCTCTTCGATCACGTTCAGCGCCTTCATCGCGTCATGCAGCGGCTTGGCCTCGATCGCCTGGGCCAGCTCCACCTCGTCGTTGGCGGTCAAAAGCGAAACGCGACCGATCTCTTTGAGGTACATGCGGACCGGGTCGTCGAGCGAGACCGAGTCCATCATCTCGATGTCGAGCAGCATCTCGTCGTCGATCTGCTCGACCTCTTCGAAATCCTTCTCGCCATCGGTGACCTCGACCCCGATCTCCTTGAACGCCGCGAAGATGCGGAAGATCTGGTCGGGTTCGGCATCGATCTCGGGGAATCCCTGCAGGACGTCGTCCGGCGTCAGATAACCCTGTTCTTTGCCTTTGATGATGAGCTGCTCGGCAACGGCCATCAGCTCGTCTTCGAACTTCTGCTCCGGCTTGTCGGCGGCCTTGGACGCCTTGACCGCTTTAGGCGTCACCGCCTGTTTCACTACACGCGCGATGTCTAGCTTCTCCTTTCCATGTCTGTGATCGCGCGGGCGAGCTCCCTGGCTTCAGCTTCCAACCGCGCCACCCTCTCCGAGTCCCGACCCCTTTCGGCCTCGGATAGCTCGCGGATTATCCCACTGTGCATACCCTTCATGTGGTCCAGGCGGATTCTCTCGGCCAGCTCGACTGCCACCTCATCATCAACATTCGGCGGCGGCGCCGCCCACGCTCGTCGGATCAGGTCTTGCTCCTCCGGGGGATAAAGGGCCAGATCGGCCTCGAGCCCGGCGGGGCCACCGCGGTCGTAGCTTCCCAGCATACGGATGAAAACGTCACGGTCGCCTGAGTCCAGCTCCTCAGGGGTCAGCCTGGTTCGAACCTGGTCGAATGCAGCGGGCCTGACCGCCAGGAGCTGCACCAGGTAGCGGGCGGCCGTCAGCTTCTTGCCCGGGATCCTGGCCGCCGCCCCGTTGGTAGGTCTTGGAGCCGGGGTGGGCTCCGGATCGCGGAGCAAGAGATGGCGGGAGATCCCGGTGTGGCGCTCAGCCGTTTCGGCGTATCCGTCGCGCAGCCCGTCTGGAAACTGCCTGATCCACTCGCGCAACCTTCCTGCCACCAGCTCCACCTGGTTCGGGTTGCTCGGATTGAGGCCCGCCGAATCATCCGCCATGCCCGCCTCGAAACCGGATGGCGCCTTGGCAACCAGCTCGTCCCATCGCGCCGCGGCATCGGGACCGGCCGCGCGCAGGAACTCGTCGGGATCCTTCGCGTCGAGCAGCGTGACGACCCTCGTCCGCATCCCATGCGCCGCCGCCAGTGTGGCCGCCTTTCGCATCGCCGCCCGGCCTGCCCGGTCCGAGTCGAAAACCAGGAGCAGCTCGTCGGTGAAGCGTTTCAAAAGCCTGACCTGGTCCTCGGTCAGGGCGGTGCCCGAGCTGGCCACGGCGTTGCCTACGCCGAACTGGTGGGCGGTGATGACGTCGAACTGCCCTTCGACCAGTGCCGCATTGCCCTGGTGGGCAATCTGATCTCGGGCCAGGTCCAGGCCGAAGATCACGCGTCCTTTTATGTAGGTTGGCGAATCGGGTGAGTTGATGTACTTCTTCTGTTCGTCCTGGCGCACAGCGCGCGCGGTGAAGGCCAGGACCTGGCCGCGCTCGTCCCGGATCGGGATCGCGAGACGCTCCGCGAAGAAGTCTGTCCCGTCGCGCCGCATCAGCCCGGCCTCCAGCGCGTCCGCCAGCGACCGGCCCTTGGCCCGGAGGTATTCGGCAAACCCCCGGCCGGCGGGCGCGTAGCCCAGCTGAAACCGCCGCGCCGTCTCCTCGGCGACGTGGCGCGACTCGAGCAGCCGCCGTCCCGGCTCGCCCGCGGGCATCTTCCACAGCACGTACTCGTAGTACTGCGCGGCCAGCTTCAGCATCGCCAGCGTGCGCTTGCGGAGGTCGGCCTTGTCCTTCTGCTCCGGGCTGAGCTTCTTCAGCTCGACGCCCGCCCGCTCCGCCAGCAGCTGCAGCGCCCCGCGCTTGTCGGTCTTCTCGATGAGCTCGACGAACGTGAAGACATCACCCTTCCGCTCGCAGCCGAAGCAGTACCACGACTGACGCTGCGGGTTGACGTGGAAGCTCGGGCTGTCCTCCTGGTGGAAGGGGCACAGGCCCCAGTAATCCTTGTTCCGCTTCGTGAGGCGCACGTGCTCCTGGACGACCTTGACCAGGTCGACCTTGGCCTTGACCTCCGCGAAGGCGTCGTCGGACGACAGGGTGGGCACGGGCACTATTGTGCGGTGCGCCGGGAAGCGGTGCTTGCCTTAACTGACCAGCGCCAGGGAGGCGGCCGTCAACACCGTTCCGACCACGAGGAATCCGACCGCAAGCACTGGAGCGAGCCACTCGGACCAGGGCAATGGCCCTTCAGGTTCATCGTCGCGAAAGACCAGGCCTGAAGCGCCGTAGAGCAGAAACAGCGGTCCGAAGACGAGGCCGAAAGGGATGTGGCGGATCAAGACGACAGCCAGGGCGAAGAGCCAGACGAGCGCCATCCCATACCAGACGAAGCGGCCCAGTGACCCCCGGGTCAGCACATAAGAGAAGCGCGCGGTGACGGCCGACTACCGGGCCCCGACCGCCACTTCTTCAGCTCGCTCGGGCACGTCGACCACCACCGGCCGGCGCAGCATCGGCTCTGGCTCGACGCCGAGGTCGCCGATCCCGATTCGCTCGTACAGCCATCGCAGGGGCTTCGGGGCCCACCAGTTGACGTCGCCGAGCAGTCGCATCACCGCCGGCACGACGAGCGAGCGCACGATGGTCGCGTCGATCGCCACCGCGATCGCGAGCCCGATGCCGATGGCCTTGATGATCACGACCTCGGCCAGGCCGAACGCCATGAACACCGTGAACATGACCGCCGCTGCCCCTGTGATGAGCCGCCCGGTTTTCTCCAGGCCGCTCGCGACGGCCGCGGTGTTGTCGCCCAGGCGCACATACTCCTCGTGCATTCGGCTGACGAGCAGGACCTCGTAGTCCATGGAAAGCCCGAACACGATCGAGAACAGGATCACCGGGATGCTCGGATCGAGAGACTGCGGCGTGAAGCCCAGCAGGTTCGCGAAGTGGCCCTGCTGGAAGATGAACACAAGCGCGCCGAATGAGGCGCCGATCGACAGGAAGTTGAGCACCACGGCCTTCAGCGGCAGCACGACCGAGCCGGTCAGCAGGAAGAGCAGCACGTAGGTCACAAGAACCACGGTCCCGACCGCCAGGGGCACCTGATCGTAGATGAACTGGATCACGTCGATGTCGATTGCGGTTGCGCCGCCGACGAGCACTTTGCCATCGGTGACGCCGCGGTCGGCGCGAATCGACTTGACGATGTCGCGCGCCGCGTTGGAGCTGATCTCGGCGTTGGTCGATGCCTGTATCAGCACCACGTGCTTGCCGACGCTGCTGGAGATCAGCTGGCGCACCGGCTGCGGAAGGTTGTTCGGATCGCCGGTGTAGAGCTGCGTGTACTCGAAGAGGCCGAGCTTGGGGTCGACGTCATAGATCGAGCTCGTGCGGAGGACGCCAGGGATGGCCGCGATCCGGCGCTCGAGCGTGTACTGCTCGGCGATGCGGTTGGCCGTCAGCGGTGAGCCGTCCGGGTAGTTGACCACGATGTTGAAGGTGGTCTGGTCCTGGCCGGGGAAGTCGGCGAGCAGGCGGTCGTAACCCTGCCGCGCCTCGATGTGCGTCGGCAGCATGTCCACGTTGCCGTTGGCAAGCCGCAGCTGCAGGAACGGCGTCGCCGCGATGACAAGGAACGCCACAGTCGGGATGAGCACCACGATCGGGCGCTTCATGACCCAGTTGGCGAGACCGGCCCAAAAACCCCCGCCGCTGGCTGCGCGCCCGAACCACGGTATCCGCAGGCGGTTCACGCCTGGGCCGATGACCGCCAGCATCGCGGGGAGGAATGTGAGCGCGTAGAGGACGGCGACAGCGACGACGATCGCGCCGGCCGCGCCCATCGACGCCATGAAGGTGCCCTGGAAGAACAGCATCGCCGACAGGCCGACGGCGACCGTCAAACCGGAGAACGTGATCGCGCGGCCCGCGGTCGCCATCGTGGTCGCGAGGGCGCCCTCGCGACTCTGGCCGCGGGCGAGCTCGTCGCGGAACCGGTTGACGATGAACAGCGAATAGTCGATCGAGACGCCGAGTCCGATCAGCGTGACGATGTTGAGCGCGTACTGCGATACGTCGGTGAAGCGGTTCAGGAAGAACGTGCCGCCGATGCCGCCGACGATCGTCAGGATGCCCACGCCCAGGGGCAGGCCGGCAGCGACGATCGTCGCGAAGATCAGGACGAGAAGGATGAGGGTGACGGGAAGCGTGACGTACTCGGCGCGTTGAAGGTCTGATTCGAGGGTCTTGTTGAAGGCCTGGTTGATGGCGACGAAGCCGGTGCCGGTCACGGTGAGCGTGCTGGACTTCACCTCGGCGCGCAGCGCGTCGTAATCCTTCCAGGCTTTCTGTCCGGAGGAGTTGAGCTCGATGCTGACGAGCGCTTCATGGCCGTCCTTCGAGGTCAACGCCTGCGCAACGCGCGCTTCAGGGACGTTGTAGGGCGTGACCATCTTCGAGATTCGCGAATCGCTCTGGATCGGCGCGAGCGCGTCGGTGACGGCGGCCTGGAACTGAGGGTCGCTCACAGTCAGCGTGTCGCTGCGGAAGATCAGGTCGAAGTTCGACGTGACTTTCGCCGCGCCAAGCTCGGACGTGATCAGGTTCCCCGCCTTGGCGGACTGGAGGTTGCTGGTGAGGGGACCGCCGCTCGTCAGCGTGCCGCCCATCATCAGCAGGGCGACGGAGATGGCGAGCAGGACGCCGGACGCGGCCAGCGTGGCCCAGCGAAAGCGGTAGACGAATCGACCCCAGCCTGCGAACACTTTCCCCTTCTCCTTACCTATGCGCCCTGCCCGGGCGTGAAAACGGCCGACAAGGACATCGCGTTGAGGGCGTCGACAGCCTCTTCCGCGTTGAATTCCGGATCGATGAGGTTCTGCACCATGATCCCGAGCACGGCCGCCTCGATCACCGACGCGATCGCACGCGCCGGCGTCGGGTCGGCCTCGCGCTCCGCGAACACCTGGCGCGCAATGTCTTCGATGTGGGAGCGGTCCTCCCGGATGAAGTCGAGCACGCCGCCACCGAGCTCTTTGTCGTGCAGGCCCACCGCGATCAGCTGGATGTACAGCGCATGCGTGGCCTGCTTGTCCTTGAGCATGGCTTTGAACTTCTCGTAAGCGGCCTGGGCGCCGGCGGCACCCTGCTCGTCGCCGTACTTCATCTCCCGACACACCTCGGCAAGCACCGCCAGGGGGCGACGCCGGCCTCCTCGGCGATCTCTTTGATCGAGCTGTTCTCGTAGCCCTGGCGGGAGAGGACGCCGAAGGCGGCCTGGAGGATCTTGTCTCGGGTTTTGGTTGAACGATCAGTCAACATTGTTTGGTTATTCAATCAAATAAGGGCGGCGATGTCAAGCCGAAAAACGGTGAGGAGGGCGTGGGGGTCGGCCTGGAGGCGCTTTTGAATAGAAGTGGTGGCGATTAACGCTTGCATTTCGTACGTTTGTTTGGTATACTTTCAACATGCCGGACGAACTCGAGAGACTGAAGGTTGCGGTTCGCGATTTCCAGTCCAGTGCAGATCTCGACTTCGTCGATCCCAAGGAGCTTTCCGGCCTGGTCGACAGCCTGCAGGGCACCCTCTGCACGGTTCTGAACCAGGCCCGGAAGCGCGGCGCAAACCTGCTCACCGGGCAGACTCCTTGCTCCTGGGTGGCTCAGACCTGTGGCCTGACACCCAATGCCGCCTCCGACCGGCTGTGCGTCGGCAAGCATCTCGACGCGATGCCTCTTGTAGCCGAAGCCTTGAGCTCAGGTGAGATCGGCTACCAGGCGACCTCGGTCATCTGCCATTTCCGAGACTTGCTGCGCGAGGACCTGCGCGAGCTCTGCTCTGAGGAGCAGTGGATCGGCCACGCCAAGCACAGTGGATCGGCCACGCCAAGCAGAGCACGGTCAAGAACCTGCACTGGCTGGCCGACCACGTCCGCTACATGCTCGACCCCGACAGCTTCGATCACGGGATCGAAGAGGACTACGAGAAGCGATTCCTCAGTATCAGCGAGTCGAGCGGCATGTTCCACATCTCAGGCGTGCTCGACCGCGAGGGCGGGTCGGCGCTCAAGGCGGCGATCGAGTCGCTGGCCAAGCGCATCGGCACCGGCGATGAGCGGACGCCCAAGCAGCGCCGCGCGGACGCCCTAGTCGAGGTTGCCCACCAAGCCATGAACCAGGGCACGCTGCCCCGGAGCAACGGCGTGCGGCCTCACATCACCATCCACACCACGGTCGAAGGTTTGAAGCGTGAGCTCGGCGCGCCAGCTTCTGAGCTGCAGGACGGATTGCCGATCTCGAGCAAGACCGTGCAACGCCTGGCCTGTGATGGAGCCCTGGCCCGTGTCCTCAAAGCCGACTCGCAGGTGGTTGACGTCGGCCGGGCGACGCGTGTGGTCTCGCCGGCGCAGTGGCGAGGCCTCAAGGCTCGGCATCGCTGCTGCGCGGCGCCGGGATGCGACCGGCCGATCAACTGGACCAGCCCACACCACGTCGAATTCTGGGCGCATGGCGGCAAGACCAACCTGTCAGACCTGCTTCCCCTCTGCTACTTCCACCACCGCCTGGTGCATGAAGGCGGATGGCAGGTGGTCAGAGTGGCCAATGGCGTGAAGTTCATCCCTCCCGATCGCATCGTCCCGAGACGGGTTCGCGGCCCCGGTATGAGGTGGGCCGCTTAGGGGAAAATCGTCTGGTGACGCGGGCTGTTGAGGAGCTCAATAGGCGAATGCTGCGTTCCCGCGACGCCATCGACCGCACCTACGCTTACCCTCTCGACGTCCGGGCACTGGCCGGCGTGGCGAGCGTTTCTGAAGCGCACTACATCCGCACCTTCAAGGCCACCTTTGGCGAAACCCCTCACCGCTACCTGCAGCGGCGAAGAGTCGAGCGGGCGATGTTCATGCTCCGCGAGACCGACCGCCAGATCACCGACATCTGCTTGAACGTTGGGTTCACCAGCCTGGGCACTTTCAGCCGGACCTTCCGCGACATCGTCGGCCTGAACCCGACCGACTACCGCGAGCGGACCGAGATCATGATCGCCCCGACCTGCTTCACCATGGCCTATATGAGACCTAGCAGTTTTGGAGAAGCACCCCGCAGGAACGGCCAATAGCATCGATCTCAACCTCACCGCCAAAGAAAGGAGATAGCCGATGCTCAACACGATCAACATCTCGCACGTTTTCGTCTTCGACCAGGACAAAGCGCTCGACTTCTACGTCGGCAAGCTGGGCCTCGAGGTCAGCGCCGACATGGACCTCGGCATGATGCGCTGGCTCACCGTGAGGGCGCCGGGCGACCCCTCGCACGACATCCTGCTGGAGCTTCCAGGTCCGCCGTCGATGGACGAGAAGACCGCCTCCCAGGTCCGGGAGCTGATCAGCAAGGGCGCAAGCGGATTTGCGGCCGGCTTCACAACCAGCGACGCCAAGAAGACCTACGAGACTCTCAAAGCGAAGGGAGTGGACATCGCGGACGACATCACCGAGCGCGACTACGGCACCGACTTCGGAATCCGAGATCCGTTCGGCAACCACATCCGCGTCGTCCAGCTCTCCCCGACCTCGCACCAGCTCGGTCCGAAGAAGGCCGCCGCCCGGTGACGCGTTTTCGCGCCAAGGTCCTGCTCGCGGGCAAGACAGCAACTGGAGTCGAGGTCCCCGCCAAAGTGGTGGAGGGTCTCGGCTCCACCAAGCGTCCGCTCGTCAAAGTGACGATCAACAAGTACACCTATCGGAGCGCCATCGCTCCGATGGGTGGGACCTTCATGCTCGGCATCAGTGACGAGGTGCGCAAGGCAACCGGCGTGGCGGCCGGCGACACGATCGACGTCGACGTCGAGCTTGACGCCGAAAAGCGCGACGTCGAGATTCCTCCGGAGCTCAAGAAGGCGCTCGCCAAAGATCCGAAGGCCAAGAAGTACTTCGACAGCCTGTCTTACAGCGGCAAGTACCGACTGGTCGCGCCTATCGCGAACGGCAAGACCGCCGACACCCGCGAGCGCAACCTGGCCAAGGCGATGCAGGAGCTGAAAGCGAAGTCCTAGCCCGAAGATTCGGCGGCCCGAATCAGGTTTCGGAGTCCCTCCTCAGGTCCGTTCCGCAGCTCTCGTCCAAGAACCAGCTGCACCATCTGGCCCCGCCACCCGGGCGGGAGGTGGAAGTCTCAATTGAACCTGACCAGGGTGCCGCCTTCCTTGGTCTCGGTCAGCGTCACCCGCTCGTGGTTGTCGATGCCAAACGGAAAATGAACGACCAGGTCGAACCAGCGGTGCTGCGGATCGAGGCCGCGGACGTCCATCCGGAACGTCCATTGCCGGCCCAGCGCCCGCCCCCCCAGGTCGATCACCTGGCCGGGCGAGACCGGTCCCGGCGGTTCCGCGGCAACAAAGGAAGCGCCCATCCACTCACCAAATCGCTCGGGAGTAGTCAGGACTGTCCAGATCCTCTCGGGAGAGGCCGGCGTCACAGCCGCTGGACAAACGTTGACGATCACTCGCCTAGATTTGACACCTTGAGCGGAGTCCTTGCCAACCCACCAAAAGCCGGAAGATCTGCCGGTTGATACCCAGGCGTAGTCATTGAGCAAGCGCAATGAACCGCACCAAGCGCCGATCGCGGAATACGCCCTCGTCGGCGACACCCGCACCGCCGCTCTGATCTCGCGCAGCGGTTCCGTGGACTGGCTCTGTCTGCCTCGCTTCGATGCCGATCCTGTCTTTGGACGACTCATCGACCAGGAGCACGGCGGTCACTTCGAGCTATCCGTCGATGGCTCCGTGGAGATGCGTGCGTATCGCTCAGAGTCTGCCGTCCTGGAAACCCGATGGCGCGGATCGGCCGGGACGGCGACGGTGACCGAAGCGATGCCAGTGAACGTCAAGGGGTTTCTCCCCCAGATGGCTCTCGTTCGACATCTCGAGTGCACCGCAGGCGAGGTGGTCGCCCAGGTCCGTTTCGATCCACGCCTTGGACTGCCGGGCAGGCCGCCTCGGTGGAACCGGCGTGGAAACGGGGTCATCTGTGAGTGGGGATCGCTCGCGTTGCTTCTTCAATACTTCGGAGTCGAGGCCTTGGAACCGGGGAAGTGGGTGTCGACGAGATTGGGTCAGGGGCAGTCACTCACGCTCATCGCCTCGCTGGCCGATCGGACGCCGGCCGTTTTCATTCCGCGCCAAGAGGCGCTCATGCTCATGGAGGAGACGGATCGCGACTGGCGGTGGTGGGCGGCCGAGATCAAATACACCGGTCCCTTCCGGCCTGCCGTGGTCCGGAGCCTGATCACGCTGCGCCTGCTCACCTATTCGCCCTCGGGCGCTCCGGTGGCGGCGCCGACGACCTCCCTGCCGGAGAGGCTGGGCGGCGAGCTCAACTGGGACTACCGCTACGCGTGGCCTCGCGACGCGGGCATCGGATCCGGCGCCTTCATGGCCGCGGGACGCACGCAGGAGGCACAGGCATTTCTGCGCTGGTTGGAGATCGCAAGCCGCCTCACCGTGCCCAAAATGCACGTCCTCTACACGCTCGACGGCACGCCCGGTCACCGCGAGCGCGAGATCAAAGGCGTGTCTGGCTACCACGGGAGTTTGCCTGTCAGGGCTGCGAACGCGGCAGCTGAACAGCACCAGCTGGATGTGTACGGCTGGGTCGTGGAGACGGCCTGGCACCTTGATAGCCACGGCTCTGACCTTGACCGAGCCAGCTGGCGGATGATTCGCTCGCTCGCTGATTTCGTCGCCTCGTCCTGGCGGAAACCGGACGCAGGCATCTGGGAGGATCGAGACCAGCCGCGACACCACGTGTCGTCAAAGCTGATGGCTTTTGTCGCCCTTGACCGCGCCTCCAGGATCGCGAGGCGCCGAAATCAGGATGCCCCGCGAGCAAACACCTGGGAGCGTGAGCGCGAGGCTCTGCGGGCGGATATCTATGCGCATGGATGGAATCCAATCCTGAAGACCTACACAGCCGCGTACGGCTCTGAGAATCTCGATGCCTCGGTCCTTCTGGTCGCGATGTCAGAGCTCGAGAATGGCCGGCCGGAACGAATCAAGATGACAATCGACGCGGTACGTCAGAGACTCGGCGCCGGCGGGGCCTTGGTGTACCGACACCTTGCGCCGAACGGCGGGCCACCGGACGACGGCGCCTTTATCGCTTGCACGTTCTGGCTCATCGATGCGCTGGCGCGATGCGGTCGCCTCGATGACGCTGAAGCGGTGATGGTCGAAGCGATCAAATTGGGCGGAGAGCTGGGCCTACTCGCGGAGGAGGTCGACCCTGGGAGCGGAGCTATGCTCGGCAACCACCCACAGGCGCTCAGCCACGCGGCACTGGTGGCGGCCGCGCTGTCGATCGAGGCGGCTAGGGCTTCAGCAAGCCACCAAGAATCGTTCCGTACGCCACGTGAGCCAGGAGCGTGACCGCGACCGTCCGCCGTCCGTAGTTCTGCGCGAACAGCGCTGGAGGCTCGAGCACCGCGAACTCCATTCCGGTTCGCTCAGACGCCATCCGCGGATGGATCCACGGCAACATTGGGATCAGGACCGTCAGCGCGAGCACACCGTGAACCAAACCGAAAAGTGCGCCGAGGAGCCATCCTGATCGCCCGATCAGCGCGAAAGCGGAGGCATAGAAAAGCGCGAAGACCTGGCCGATGACGAAGTGGATCAGGATGCCCGGAAAACGCGCCTGGTCGAGGTCGGATGTGACGAGTGTCCCGAGCATGGTGGGCAGGTCCATTCGGGTCTGCCGGCCGAGCTGCGCGCCGACCATGATCGCCGTCAGCACAGCTGTCGCGACGAAGCCGAATGTGATCCAGCCCTGCCAATCCATTGCCAGATAATGAAACAGGAATCGTGGCCGGCAAGGTCGCCGTCATCACTGGCGCTTCAAGCGGCATCGGCCGAGCCTCAGCCCGTGCATTTGCACGAGCTGGTTACCGCCTCGGATTGATCGCTCGCTCGCTGGAAGGACTCGAGGCGGCCGCGCGAGAGGCGCAAACAGCAGGATCCGAGGCCATGGTCGTCAGAGGTGACGTGGCCGACTCCGAAAAGGTCGAGCGCCTCGCGACCGACACCGAGGCGCGGTTCGGGCCGATCGACGTGTGGATCAACAACGCCATGGTCACCGTCCTCTCTCCTGTCGCAGAGATGAAACCGGAAGAGTTCCGCCGTGTCATGGAGGTGAATTACCTCGGTACCGTCCATGGCACCCTCGCGGCGCTGAGCCGAATGCGCCCGCGCAATCGCGGCACCATCGTCCAGGTCGGCTCTGCGCTCGCCTACCGCTCGATTCCGCTCCAAAGCGCCTACTGCGCCAGCAAGGCGGCGATCCGCGGGTTCACCGATTCGTTGCGATCAGAGCTGCTCCATGACGGCAGCTCGGTCCGGCTGACGATGGTCCAGCTCCCTGCCGTGAACACGCCGCAGTTTGAGGTCATGCGAAACCGGATGCCGCGCAGGCCGCAGCCGGTGCCGCCGATCTTCAGCCCGAAGATGATCGCCGACGCGATCCTGTATGCGGCTGAACACCCGGGGCGCGAGATGGTGGTGGCGGGAAGCGCTCTCCAGGCGATTTTCGGCCAGAAGGTGGCTCCGGGCCTGATCGATCTCTACCTGGCCCGCACCGGTTACGAATCGCAGCAGCGCGAAGAGGCAGAACAGCCGGGCCGCCCGGACAACCTGTTCGAGGCACTCCCTGGCGACCGCGGCGCGGACGGTCCGTTCTCTGGTCAGAGCCGGCGATCGAGCATCCAACTCTGGCTCCGGGAGCGCCCGGCCCTCGCAATCACGTCCAGCCTCGCGTTGGCTGCGGCCGGCATCGGAGCCCTGGCTCGGCGCCGGCCGGCTGATGTGGATCGCGATCGCCACGAAACCGATCAGCTGTGAAGTTCGTTGAGCTCGCCGCGAATCTCGACCGGATGGAGGCCACGAGCAGTCGCAACGAGCTCGTGCGCATCCTGTCGGACGTTTATCGGGCCAGCTCGGAGGACGAGCTCGGGCCGATCACATACCTCATCCAGGGCCGGCTCGCCCCTTTCTTCGAGCCGGTCGAGATCGGCCTCGGCCCCGGCCTGCTCCTCGCCGCGATCTCGACCGCCTACGCCGCGAAGAAGGAGGACGTCGTCAAGCTCAACAAGCAGGCCGGAGATTTGGGCATCACCGCGCAGCGCCTGGCGCCGGCCTCCAAGCGGAAATCACCGACCGTGGTCGAAGCCCATGCCCGCTTGTACGAGATCGCCAAGGCAGGAGGCGCGGGCAGCCAGCAGAAGAAGCTCGACGGCTTCACCAGCCTGCTTGCCGACCTGGACGCGACCTCGGCCAAGCACCTCGTCCGAATCACGCTCGGCAAGATGCGGTTGGGGATCGGCGACCCGACCGTGCTCGACGCGCTGTCTTTCGCCAAAAAAGGAGATCGATCTCTGCGACCTGTGCTGGAGGCTGCTTACAACCGCACCTCCGACCTCGGCCTCATCGCGCGCACGCTCTGGGAACGTGGCGAGACAGGCCTCGACGCCCTGAAGGTCAGGGCCGGCCACCCGCTCCGCCCTCAACTTGCCGAGCGATTGCCCAACCCCGAGGCTGTGATCAAGAAGCTCGGAACCGTCGGTGTGCAGCCGAAGTACGACGGCCTTCGCGTCCAGATCCACAAGGACGGGGACCAGGTGAAGCTCTTCTCGCGAAACCTGGAGTCGTGGACGGACGCGTTTCCGGAGCTGGTCGCAGCCGCCTCCAAGCTAAAGGCGAAGAGCGTCATCCTCGACGGCGAGGCGATCGCCTACAACCCCGAGTCGGAGGAGTACGTCCCCTTCCAGGAAACCACCGCGCGAAGACGCAAGGAGGGTATCCAGGAGTTTGCGGAACAGGTGCCCCTGCGGGCGTTCGTGTTCGACGTGATGTTCCGCGACGGGACCGACCTGACTCAGCTGCCTTACGAGCGGCGTTTCGCAATCGCACAGGAGCTGCTCCAGAAGTCGGACACGCTGGTGACGGCTCCGCTGACCAAGACCGATTCGGCGGAGGAGCTCACCAGGGAGCTGCTCGACAACATCAGCCGCGGCCTGGAAGGAGTCGTGGCGAAGCGGCTCGACTCGCCCTATCAGGCCGGCGCCCGCAACTTCAACTGGGTGAAGCTGAAACGGAACACGAGCGGCCAGCTGAACGACACCATCGACGTCGTGCTGCTGGGCTACTACCGGGGCAAAGGCAAGCGAGCAGAGTTCGGCGCGGGCGCCCTGCTGGCCGGCGTGTACGACAGCGACAAGGACGAGTTCGTGACCATCAGCAAGCTCGGCACAGGACTCTCCGACCAGGGCTGGCGCGACATCCATCAGCGGCTCACCAGCCTCGAGGTCCCGGAGAAGCCCGCTCGCGTGAACTCACTCTTCGTGCCCGATGCGTGGCTCAAGCCCGAGATCGTGGCCGAGGTGCTGGCCGACGAGATCACGCCCAGCCCGCGTCACACGGCCGGCATGAGTGCGGATCGGTCGGGTTTCGCGCTGCGCTTCCCGCGGATCGTCTCGTTACGAACAGCCGATAAGAAACCCGAAGACGCCACGAGCGTCCGCGAGATCCGCGAGATGTTCGACCAACAGCGGCGGCGATGATCTTCACCTCCCCGCTTAAGGCTTGATGTTTTGGTTCAGCCGGAAGAAGTTGTCCGGGTCGTACTGCCGCTTCAACCTGACCAGCCGCTCGTACTTCGCCTTGCCGTAGATCTGCGCCCCGTTCGTGTCGGCCTCGACGACGTCGTTGACGTACGTTCCGGTTCCCATCAATGGCTTCAGCGCTCCGATGGCGGCGCGTCCCCACGCGATCCTGGCCTCGTCGTCGGCCGGGTCCTCCCAGGCGAGCTCGGCCCCGATGTTGAATGCGGCGGTCCTCCCCGTGTACGCCATCGCATCGTCGGAGACACGCCCGACGGCGCCGCCGTGCGCCCACAGCGACAGCTCGGCGCCCGGCGGGATGGTGTCCACCAGCCCGGCGCATCGATCGACCAGCTCATCGGTCAGCTCCGGGAAAAAGCCCGCCTTCGTGTAAAAACGCTTGCCCCATCCCGACGCTTCGTCGTTCATCACTTGGACATCGAGGTACCGCCGGGATGCAAAAGTGTCCAGCAACGGGCTCGATTCGCGAAACACGCGGAGGTCGCGACCCGCGATATCGGCACTCCCGGTGTGCATCGCACCAACGGCAAAGATCGGCTGACCACCCAGCTCTTCTGATCGAGTGAAGTAAACGGCGACATGGACGTCGTCATGGGTCCCGACGAACTCGCGAACCCGCAGCGCGATCTCGAGGCTTCTGTCGATCGGAAACGCGACCATGCCCACGAAGACCGTGCCTTCGAGCGGATGCAGCCGGAACTCGAACGACGTGGCGACGCCGAAATTCGCCCCGGCGCCGCGCAGTCCCCAGAACAGGTCCGGATTCTCTTCCTCGCTCGCCCGGATCTTCTCGCCTTCGGCCGTGACGAGGTCGACCGCCAGAAGGTTGTCCACGGTCAGGCCGTGTTTGCGCTGCAGGCGGCCCATGCCTCCACCCAGCGTCAGACCGGCGACGCCCGTGTGCCCGATGACCCCGACCGGACACACAAGCCCGTGCGCCTGGGCAGCTTTGTCCAGCTGCGACAGGTGCGCGCCGCCTTGAGCGCGCGCAGTTCGGCGAACAGGATCGACCGTCACCTCACGCATCCGGGACATGTCAAGGACCATCCCGCCGTCGCACGTCGAGAATCCCGCCACGCTGTGCCCGCCGCCGCGCACGGCCACGACCAGCTGCTGCTCGCGCGCGAAGCGGATAGCGGCAATCACGTCGTCGACCGACGACGGACGCACGATCAATGCAGGACGGCGGTCCGCGATCGCATTCCAAACACGTCGCGCCTGCTCATAATCCGGGTCGCCTGGGCCGATCACCTCGCCGGTGATGCGGTCCTGGAGGGCGCTACTTGGTGCCAGTGCCGACCCCGATCGCGGCCTGCGCCGCCGCCAGTCGCGCCACCGGGACGCGGAACGGGCTGCACGACACGTAGTTCAGCCCCAGCTTGTGGCACAGGTGGATCGAGTCCGGGTCTCCCCCATGCTCGCCGCAGATGCCCACCTCGAGCCCGCGCCGCGTCTTGCGCCCTTCCTTGACCGCGATCTCCATCAGCCTGCCCACCCCGGCCACGTCAATCGTCTCGAACGGGTTGCGCGGCAGGATCTTCTGCTCCAGGTAGCGGACGATGAACGCGCGCTCGGCGTCGTCGCGCGAGAAGCCGAACGTGGTCTGCGTCAGGTCGTTGGTGCCGAAGGAGAAGAACTCCGCCTCCTGCGCGATCTCGCCCGCGGTCAACGCGGCGCGCGGGATCTCGATCATGGTGCCGAACTTGTAGGGAACGCGAACGCCGGCTTCCTTCTGGACCGCTTCCGCGACTGGCTTCAGCTCGGAGTGCACCGTGCGCAGCTCGGCGACCGTGCCGGCGAGCGGGATCATGATTTCCGGCCGCGCGTCGACCTTGCGCTTGCGCAGGTTGGTGGCCGCCTCCATGATCGCGCGCACCTGCATGCGAGTGATCTCGGGGTAGAGGATCGACAGGCGCACGCCGCGCAGGCCCAGCATCGGGTTGGCCTCGTGCAGCTCCTCGACGCGAGCCAGGACCTTCTCCCGCTCGGCCAATCGCGTCGGGTCTTCACCGGTGTCCTTGAGATGCGTCGTCTCGCGGATCAGCTCCTCGAGGCTGGGCAGGAACTCGTGGAGCGGCGGGTCGATGAGCCGGATGATCACCGGCAGGCCCGCCATCTCCTTGAAGATCCCTTCGAAGTCGCCACGCTGGATGGGCAGGAGCTTGGCGAGCTGCTTCTCGCGCTCCTCGGTCGTGGTGGCCATGATCATGGCCTGCACGATCGGCAGCCTGTCCTGCTCCATGAACATGTGCTCCGTGCGGCACAGACCCACGCCCTGCGCGCCGTTTTCCCGCGCCTTCGCAGCGTCGCGCGGGTAGTCCGCGTTCGCCCACACCTCGAGACGGCGGATCTCGTCGGCCCAGCGCAGGATCGCGCTCGCGGCCGGGTGCTCGTTCAACGAGCGGGCCTCGATCGTGGGCACGTTCCCGACGTAGACGTCGCCGGTCGTGCCGTCGATCGTGATCTGGTCGCCTTCCTTGATGGTGGTGCCGTTGGCCGAGAACCTGCGCTGCCGCACGTCGACGTCGATCGCGCTCGCGCCCACGACGCATGGTCGGCCCATGCCACGCGCGACAAGCGCGGCGTGCGAAGCGGTCCCACCTGTCTGGGTGAGGATGCCCTTCGCCTCGACCATGCCGTGCACGTCGTTCGGGTTGGTCTCGACGCGGACGAGGATCACGGCCTTGCCCTGCTTGCCCCACTCCACCGCGGTGTCGGCGTCGAAAACAGCGCCACCTGAAGCGGCGCCCGGTGACGCCGGGACGCCGCGAGCCAGCGGCGACACTTTGGCCGCCGGGTCGACGCGCGGGAAAAGCAGCTGCTCCAGCTGGCGCGGCTCGACGCGAGCCACCGCCTCCTTCCTGGTGATGAGGCGCTCCTTCACCATGTCGACCGCGATGTTCACCGCCGCCTCGCCGGTGCGCTTCGCGGATCGGGTCTGGAGCATGAACAGCTTGCCGCGCTCGATCGTGAACTCGAGGTCCTGCACGTCCTTGTAGTGCTTCTCGAGCTGCCGCGCGTAGCGCTCGAACTGCGCGTACACCTTCGGCATGTGGCGCTTGAGCGCGCTGATCGGCTCGGTGTCCCGCACACCGGCCACGACGTCCTCGCCCTGAGCGTTGGCCAGGTAGTCGCCGTACAGCTCCTTGGCGCCGGTGATCGGGTTGCGGGTGAACGCGACGCCGGTGCCCGACGTCTCGCCCATGTTGCCGAACACCATCATCTGCACGTTGACCGCGGTGCCCAGGTCGTCCGGGATGCGCTCCATGCGGCGGTAGGTCTTGGCGCGGTCGGTGTTCCATGACTTGAACACCGCGTCGATCGCCTCGCGCAGCTGCTCGACCGGGTCGGACGGAAAGTCGCGACGCGTCTCTTCCTTATATATGGCAAGGAACCGGGCGACAAGCGGGCCCAGGTGCTCGGGCTTCAGCTCGGGGTCGGTCTTGACGCCGGCCTTCTTTTTCGCCTCCTGCAGCGCGTCCTCGAACTTCTCGCCGTCGATGCCCTTGACCGTCTTGCCGAACATCTGGATGAAGCGGCGCCGCGCGTCGAGGGCGAAGCGCTCGTCCTTGGTCAAAAGGGCGAGGCCTTTGGCAGTGTCCTCGTTGAGTCCGAGGTTCAGGACCGTGTCCATCATCCCGGGCATCGAGAACTTCGCGCCCGAGCGGACGCTGACGAGCAGCGGATCTATCGGGTCGCCAAGTTTCTTGCCGGCCTTGCGCTCGAGCACCTTCAACCCCGCCAGGACCTGCTCCCACAACCCCTTCGGGAACTTGCCCCCGCTCGCGTAGTAGGCGCGGCACGCCTCGGTCGTGATCGTGAACCCAGGGGGGACGGGCATGCCCGCTCGGGTCATCTCGGCCGCGCCCGCGCCCTTGCCGCCGAGCAGGTCGCGCATCTTGGCCGACCCCTCGGTGAACTGATAGACCCACTTATGGGCTTTAGGCATCGGTCAGGTCATTTTAAAGTTGCTTCGTGGATGACCTCGGTTCGGCTTCGGAAGATCAGGTCATCCTGGCCTGGCTGCAGGCCGAGATCGAGTCGCCCGACTTCCAGGCTTACCTGATCGGCAACCCGCCCAACCCGGCCAATCTTTCGGCCGCGCTGAAGGCCGCGCGGTCGCCCGACCTTCGCGACCGCGACCAGAACGGCCTGCGCCGGCAGATCATCACCAACGTCTACGGGTTCGGACAGGGCGCGGGCAGCTTCCAGGGTCTCGCCAGCGATATCTCGTGGCGGCGCGTACGCCTCACGACCGACGAAGTCGGCGAGCTGCTTTACGCGAGGCAGGGAGCCGCGTGGCCCATCCTCGCCCCCGCCACGCGAAAGGTCGTCGAAGGCGCGACCAACGTCGGCCACGTCTACACGGGGGACCAGACCAACATGGTCGTGCTGTCGCTGGCGTCAGGCCTCTGCCACTCGGACAAGAGGGTGCCTGAAGGCAGGGAGCCGCGTGGCCCATCCTCGCCCCCGCCACGCGAAAGGTCGTCGAAGGCGCGACCAACGTCGGCCACCTCTACACGGGGGACCAGACCAACATGGTCGTGCTGTCGCTGGCGTCAGGCCTCTGCCACTCGGACAAGAGGGTGCCTGAGATCATCACCCTGCGCAGGCCCGACGGACATCTCGTGATCCTCGAAGGACACGCGCGAGCGACCGCGATCGCGCTCGAAGCGCATCGCTTTCCCAAAGGCGTCCAGGTTTACGTCGGCGACGGACCGAGCGTCGCGAACTGGCCTTATCTGTAGGAGGTCGATGTCATGACCCGACCGCGAGAGATTCGCCGCTACGGCTGGATCCCTGACGTTCCAGACCAGCGCGACCACCTCTACTCCGCGCCGCCGCAGTATCTGAAAGCGCTGCCCTCTTCGACCGACCTGCGCCGGAAGTGTCCGCCCGTCTACAACCAGGGAGCCCTGGGCAGCTGCACCGCCAACGCGATCGCCGGCGCGGTCGAGTTCGACCGCATGAAGCAGAAGCTGTCCGACTTCGTGCCGTCGCGTCTCTTCATCTACTACAACGAGCGCGTCATCGAAGGCACGGTGCCGATCGACAGCGGCGCGATGATCCGCGACGGCATCAAGTCGGTGGCGAGCGACGGCGTATGCCCCGAGCCTGAGTGGCCGTACGTCGTATCCAGGTTCGCCAGGAAGCCGACCGCCACGTGCTACACGGACGCAAAGCTCGACCGCGCGGTCTCGTACCAGAGCCTTATCCAGGACCTGAACCAGATGAAGGGATGCCTCGCGTCAGGCTACCCCTTCATCTTCGGCTTCACGGTGTACCAGAGCTTCGAGAGCGACGCGGTCAAGAAGACGGGGCACGCGCCGATGCCGGGATGGGGCGAACGGCCGGTCGGAGGTCACGCCGTGATGGCGGTCGGCTACGACGAAACCAAGCAGTGGTTCCTGGTGCGCAACTCTTGGGGCGCCGCGTGGGGCATCAAGGGCTACTTCACGATGCCGTACGCCTACTTCATCCAGCCGGGCCTCGCACAAGACTTCTGGACGATCCGCCTGGTCGGCTAACAGCCAACCAGTGGGGTCGGAGAGGTCGGCACGCCACCCACCTCCAGCTGCATGTGCAGATGCGCGCCGATGGAAAGACCTGTGCTGCCGACCAAGCCGATCTTCTGCCCCTGCTGGACGGGCTTGCCAACATCGACGGTGACCTCCTGCATGTGAGCGTAGATCTCGACCAGGCCGAAGCTGTCCGTGATCTCGACCCGAAGACCGAAGGCGCCGCTAAAGCCAACACCCGTCACCTTCCCGCCGGCCGCCGCAACGATTGGAGTGCCGTATTCCGCTATGAGGTCGACACCCGTGTGAAAGTGTGCATAGCCCCCGAA
>Ga0209808_1000080_pt1 | contig 49671 bp, 48 predicted proteins | sample GraSoiAngelo_157_FD_186171 | JGI IMG/M metagenome (GOLD analysis project Ga0209808, IMG submission 186171) | Grasslands soil microbial communities from the Angelo Coastal Reserve, California, USA - 14_1009_16_20cm (SPAdes) (version 2) | ecosystem: Environmental > Terrestrial > Soil > Grasslands ... | reverse complement strand
ATTCCGTCTATTCTGCGATTGGCATTGCATCGTTAATGATGCTGGCGCTCACATTGATCGGGTTCCTCTTGCCCGGGACGTTGATTCGCATTTTTTCGCGCGACCCTCGAGTCATTGCCTTCGGCAGCGAATACCTTCGAATCGTTTCTTTGAATTTCATTTCAGCGGGAATTGTTTTTGTCACGTCCAGCATTTTCCAGGGAATAGGCAACACGCTGCCGCCGCTGTTTAGCTCGATGACGCGGCTGATCCTGTTCGCCCTGCCCGCGATGTATATCTCGCGGAGGTCCGGTTTTGAGATCACCTATGTGTGGTATCTCTCCGTCGGGTCGATCATCTTTCAGATGTGCGTCAATCTCCTGCTGCTTCGTCACGAGCTGCGAAAGCGACTTAGATTCGACGAACCGGAAGATTTTATTCCAGCGAGCGCGACCGCGTCATAGTTTGGGCGGATTCAACTACGCGTACCTTTTCTCTCCGACCGGTGAGGGCGCGAAGAATTGAAACGCTAGCAGGGTGACGAACACCGCGACGCAAAGCCAGGCGAACCAATCGCCGGCGCGGGTGTAAAACGTTTCCTCTCGCGAAACGTTTACCTTTCCCGTGATCGACACGAAACGACCGGGGACAGTGGCCGCTTCCACCAGAATGCGACCGCGGTTGTCGCTCAGGGTCAATAGCCCGTTACGTGCCGAACGAGCGAGGGCGAAACCATTTTCGACGGCGCGCAGAACGGCCATGCGCCCATGCAGCCAACCATCCAGATTGAAGTCCCAGGCAGGTACCAGTAGCAGGTTCGCGCCCTCGGCTGCGTATTCGCGGCTGAGCTTGGGAAAATCCATGTCCTTGCAAATCTGCAGTCCCCAACGTCCCGAGGCCTCGTCGAGAATGACTCGTTTGTCGCCGGGTTTTTCGGGTTCCACACCAGGGATGAGATGATGCTTGTCGTAGTTCGCTTCTAATTTTCCGTCGGCCGAATACAAACGGGAAGAGTTAAACGCGGCGGAAGGCTTTTTTCGAACAAGCCCAAGCACAATCGCCGTGTATTTATCATTCGCAGCAGAAGAAAAGAGTGTGTCCACTTCTGCTAACGCACTCTCGCCGAGGCGGCCGATTTTTTCCGGAAGCACAACAGCCTGCGTTCCAGCTGGTGTGACTCGGCGGATCTCATCAGCGTACTCACGGAGCAATTCCAATGCTTGCTCTTCAGAGCCCAGATAAACGCTCATCGGCACGTCTTTGGCGATGAGTGTCACCGCCACCGATTGGGCCGCGGGATTCGATTGCAATCGCCATTTGCCAAAAACAAGCGCTGCGCAAATGACCAGCCCGACAGCGACAGGGAGCAAGCGCCGCTGCCCTTGTTCTCCCGCTCCGCTCAACAAGGCTGCCGCAGCGCCCGCAAACAGAAATACGATGAAGCTGATTCCCCAAATGCCGGTAATCGCAGAGAGCTGGATAACGGGGAGACAATTCATTTGTGTGTAAGCGAGATTGCCCCATGTGCTGTGAGGCGACGCCGTCGCGGCAAGATATTCGTACGCCACCCAGTAAACGGGAAAAGCAAGCGACGCGAGGAAGAGCGATCCGCGGCGAATGAAACTGCGGACGAATAGAACGCCGAAGCCGAAAACCACAGCAGGAACTACAAAATAGAGAATGGTAATATGCGGTGGCAGTTCGATCGCATGCGTGACGTAATTCCATTGGTTCATTTCGCCGATCAACCACATGATCGCGCCAAAAAAGAAAGCAGTGCCGCCATGAAGTCGCGACGCAATCGCAAGGACTGGAATCGGCGCCAACCAAAGCGCCCACCAAATTGGATGAAGACCAGTGCCGAGATATGCGAATGCCGCAGAAGCGAGACCGGCGACGGTAATGAGAAAAAGCTTACGAGAACGCATTCGAAGAACGCCAAGATGAGATTGCTTTTGTTCGTTGTGCAAGACAGGAATTCCAAGTCTGAGATGCGAGCTAGCCCAATCGCAAAAGAAGGTGTGCCTGCTGGGAGGCGGCGAGATAGACTATCCAATCCGCATGCGAAAAATCCAAAAACCCGGAACGACGCGCCGTAAGACTGAAACGGGATGGAAGTGGCGCAAAAATTACCGCGCATGGGATGCCAACCGCAGAATCTTCCTTTATCCGGACAATTGGATCGAACCAGAGCTGCGCTTGCCGGCCCGGTTTCGCGTGCCACTGAGCGAATTGGCGCTATTTATTCGCCCACGATGCGGCGCGAAAGGCGTTCGTATTTTATTCGGCGGCAAAGATCGGTCGAGGCGCCTTGTTGCGGCTCAAACTTTGACCCATACCCTCGGGAAAGACCTATACCGGGTCGATTTGAATGCCGTCGTCTCGGAAACTATTGGAGAGACCGAGAAGAATCTCGGCCGCGTCTTCAATGCGGCGAAGGATAGTTGTGCGGTCCTGTTTTTTGATGAGGCGGGTGCTCTTTTTGGCAAACGCACTGAGGTGAAAGATAGCCACGACCGCTATGCCAATATTGAAATCAATTATCTCCTGCAGAGAAGCGAGAAATATGCCGGCCTCACAATCCTCGCCAGCGGCAATCGTACCAGGATCGACAAAAGGTTGTTGCGAAGGTTTCATTTTATAATCCCCGTTCCGCAGCGAAAGAAACTGCGCCGCAAGAAATCTTCCACTTGTTAGGCAGGTGCCCTCTAATCCAGAATGAGCGACAACATCGAAACGCGCGAATTTTCCATCGGCGATTACGACGCGGCGCTTGAGCTATGGCAACGAGTCGAGGGTCTCGAGATTGCCGAGGGTGATGACAGGGAAAGTGTTGCCCACTTTCTTGCGCGGAACCCGGGGCTGAGCAAGGTCGCGACCGACGGCACTGCGATTGTTGGTATCGCATTGTGCGGTCACGACGGGCGGCGCGGGTATATTTATCATCTGGCCGTTGATCCTGCTTACCAGGCGCGCGGAGTCGGCAAGCGTTTGATGGATGAATGCCTCGACGGTTTGCGACGGTCTGGTCTTAAGCGAGCACTTATCCTGGTAGCAAAGGACAATCCGCGCGGCCGGAAATTCTGGCGTCGCTACGGCTGGGAGGAAGTCCCTGGTCCTGTCATCATGGGAATTGACGTTTAATCATCCGAAAGCGCCAGGGCTCGCTCCCCGATAAGGGATAAGTAGCAGTCCGTCGAACGTCAGGGTCGCAGACGGAACATGATCGGCGATATTATTGCATGATCATGGTTCGCTCAGTTGCTGCTCTTGTATTCTTAACAATCACACTCTCGGTTTCAGCCTTTTCCTGGGATGACGATTCGCATTATGTGTCGTTAGGCCCGCGAAATGGCTACTACATCGTGCAACCCGATTCGCATTTGATTCGTCAACTTGGTCTTTATGAAGCGCCAGTGATCGATACCGCTGACCCTTTGCGACACGGCTATGGCGCGGATGCCCTCGCCTTTCGGTTCAATCGGAACGGCGTATTGATCGCGCCTCCGGCCTACATCGTACAGGGATTGCCATACGATTTTTATACGCGCCGAATCGGCTCGCTAACTCGCGGCCGCGCGACCACGCAAGATGTGGAGGCTATGTTTGGCCGCGGTCATAGTCGCGCCAATCGCGCGGATGGTTTTATGTGGTATTACGCGTTGCCAGTTTACAATCCATTCGAGGACCGAGGTGGCCGTCGGTGAGACGCGCGCGGATGCTGGACGATCGCGCGCGTCGTCGGTAGATTCGCAACATGCGAGTCGCATTTTTTCTGGCGACCTTCTTTGCTGCAAGCGTTTCGGTGTTTGCAAGTGCGGCGAGCATTGTCAGCCCTGATCATCCTCAGACGTTCGCTTATGGCGAAATGATTTGGAATCAGCTCTATCTTCAACGCGCCGGCGGCGAGTTGGCGGCGCGGATCACGTTCAGCAATTTGCCTTACGCCGGCGACGACGAACCACGCAGGGATGAATCGTTCGACTTTCGTTTCCCGGGTATCAAATTTGATCCAACACGACGGACGTTTTTTGTGAGCGGCCGCGGTGGTCAGATGATTCCAGTGGCACGGTTCCGCGGTGATCCGTTCTGCAGTTGGGTTGATCTGGCGCCGGGCGCGAAAATTTATCTGCTTAAACAGAGCGGGCGCGTAACGGCAATTTTGACAGCTACGGATCACCCGCGCGTAGGCAGCCAGTGGATCGAGACGGACGACAATTTTTCGCTGCAGAATATTCTGGTTGCGCTATTCGGCCAGCCTGCTCCTGGCCTCCCATAGACCGCCGAATGGAGTTTCGCAGAGCGACTCTCGTTACAGTTTCGCACTTGAGCGATTGGTGGACGACCGTTGATCGGCGTAGATCATAATCACATCGTGTGAAGGTAAACGGCCAACATTTTCGAACGATCTGGCTTAAGCCGGACGATGAAACTGTGGTGCAACTTATCGATCAGCGTTTTTTACCGCATCGGTTTGTGATCGAAGATGTTCGCAGCGTCGAGCAGATGGCGACGGCGATTCGCGAAATGCATGTTCGCGGGGCGGGATTGATTGGTGCGAGCGCAGGATACGGAATGTATCTGGCGGCGATCGAGGCCACGGCGCGTTCCACGCCTGTGGGAGTCGATGAACAACTGGCCCGCGCGGCGGCACAACTCAAGGCGACAAGACCGACGGCGGTCAATCTTTCGTGGGCCGTCGAGCGCCAGCTAGGAAATGCCGCCAAAAGCAAAAACGCGAAGGAAAAGGTCGCGCTCGCTCTGCGCACAGCCAGATCGATTGCGGACGAAGATGCGGAGCATTGCCGGATGATCGGGCAACATGGATTGGAACTGATTCGGCAGCTCGCAAGAAAGAAAGCTGGAAAGTTCGCCATGGCGAATCCGTCCGGTGGCGGACCAATCAATGTGCTCACGCATTGCAACGCGGGGTGGCTCGCCTTTGTAGACTATGGTTCCGCGACTGCGCCGATTTATGCCGCTCACGACAGCGGGTTGCCAGTTCACGTGTGGGTTGCTGAGACGCGACCAAGAAATCAGGGTTCCAAACTTACAGCCTGGGAGTTGGGCGAACACCGTGTGCCACATACGATCATCGCAGACAGTGCCGCGGGACACTTGATGCAGCGTAGCGCAGTGGATTTGGTGATTGTTGGAACCGATCGCACTACTGTTACGGGAGACGTTGCCAACAAGATCGGCACATATCTGAAGGCGCTGGCAGCGAAGGACAATAACGTTCCCTTTTATGTAGCGTTGCCCTCGTCTTCATTTGACTGGAAGTTGCGCGACGGGCTGAAAGAAATCCCGATCGAAGAACGTAGCGCGGAGGAAGTGAAGCAAGCCGATGGCTGGTTCGAGGGACAACAGGTTGAGGTCCGTGTCGCCCCAGAAAGAAGTCCGGCAGCAAATTATGGATTCGATGTTACACCCGGCCATCTGGTAACCGGATTGATTACCGAGCGCGGCGTGTGTGAAGCGAACGAGAAAAGCATCCGCGCACTTTTTCCAGAGCAGGCCCTGTGAGCGAATACATAAAGTTTTCGTGCGAGCGCGTGGCTGCGGAGATTACTTCGTTTGAGGGGCTCGCCGAATTAAATGCACACCGCCGGAAACTTCGTCAGCTTGGTCTGATTGGTGTGGATCCGAATGGTATTGGGTTCGGAAACCTGAGCGTGAGAGACGGTGCCACCGACAATTTTTACATCACCGGTTCTGCAACTGGAGGCAGACGCGAATTGGCCCTGGCAGACTGCGCAAAAGTAGTGGCATGCGATTTTGAAAGGAACTGCGTCCGATACGAAGGATCTGCGCTGCCCTCATCGGAATCGCTTTCGCACGCCGCAATTTACAAGTCGGATGTAACCGCAGGGGCGGTTATTCATTGTCACGACTCCAAGCTGTGGGCAGCAGTTTTGAATGAAGCGCCGACAACTTCGAAGACTGCTGACTATGGAACCGCCGAGATGGCGAATGAGATAGTGCAACTCTTCACGCACACCGACGTGCCAAAGATTATCGCCATGGCTGGTCACGAAGCAGGCATTCTAACCTTCGGCAAAGATCTCGAGGAGGCATTCGCTGCCCTCATACGCGAGAGGAAGAAAATTTGCCCCTAATGACAAAACGATTCGGCGCGCTCGGCGATCGCGCCCTACCAATTAACAATCCCGTTTCGTTGACAGCAATTTGGCTGGACGTACGCTGAACGGACATGCGTGAAAAATCTTCAAACTCGAATGAGAAAGCGGGTGTTACTCGCCGAACATTCCTCGGCACAACGCTATTAACTGGAGCGGCATTTTTTGCGGGAGAATTGGACGTAATCTTCGGAGCTGAATCGTCAACGTCACCAAGCGTCGCTACGAATCCCACCTGGAAGTTGGGGGGCGACCTTACAGTCAACCGTCTAGGGTTCGGCGCGATGCGGCTTACCGGTGAAGGCATTTGGGGTTGGCCGCCTGATCGCGCTAACGCGCTGAAGGTTCTAAGGCGCGCCGTGGAGCTTGGCGTGAATTTAATTGATACGGCCGACGCTTATGGACCGGAAGTCGACGAACTACTCATTGCTGAGGCACTTTACCCGTATCCGAAAGATCTCGTCATTGCGACCAAAGGCGGTAATACCCGCCCGGGCCCCGGCCAGTGGGTGCCGGATGGTCGACCTGAATATCTCAAGCAATGTGTGGACAAGAGTTTGAAACGGCTACGCCTCGAACGCATCGATTTGTACCAGTTGCACCGCATCGATCCGAAGGTGCCGATGGAAGATTCGCTCGGCGCGCTTAAGGAAATGCAGGATGCGGGCAAGATCCGCCACGTGGGATTATCGGAGGTGTCGCCGGACGAAATCAAACGGGCGCGCAAAGTCGTTCCGATCGTGAGTGTCCAGAACCAGTACAACATTGGTAACCGGCAATGGGAAAACACACTCACCTATTGCGAAAAGGAGGGTCTTGGCTTTATGCCGTGGTCTCCGATTGGGGGAAGCAGAGGCTTGAAAGCTGGAGACGCATTGGAAGCGACCGCCAAAAATCATGGCGTAACGGTCGTGCAACTTGCCCTGGCGTGGCTCCTGGAGCGATCACCGGTGATGCTGCCGATTCCCGGCACGTCATCAGTCGCGCATCTGGAAGAAAATGTTGCTGCAGCAAAGCTAAAATTGGCTCCAGAAGAATGGAAAGCGATTGACGCCCTGGCTGGTTAAGTCCGAAGAGGTAGCACAGATTGGACTTGCTGCACGTTGCGGCTGACACAGCCGCTAGCACAGACATCGCAACTGGCGAGAGTAGTTGTAGCTGATACCGTCATCATTGATCGGGCAAGCGAAACATAACGATGCAACTCTCGCCTCAGTTCGAAAAAGCATTGATTTACGCCACGCGGATTCACGGCGGACAGCTCCGGAAAAAAACAAGGATTCCGTACATCGCGCATATCCTTGGCGTCTGTGCGATCGCGATGGAATACGGCGCAAACGAAACGGAAGCGATCGCCGCGCTGCTGCATGATGCCGTGGAAGATTGTGGCGGCGCGAAGCGATTGCGCGATATCGAGCGAAAGTTTGGCAAAAGGGTCGCGAAAATCGTGCAGGGCTGCACTGACACAGATCAAACCCCAAAACCTCCGTGGCTGGAACGAAAAAAGGCCTACGTAGCTCACGTTCGGCACGCACCGATGTCGACGAAACTCGTGTCAGCTTCAGACAAATTGCACAATGTCCGTGCGATCCTGATGGATTATCGCAAGGAAGGAGAAAGACTCTGGTCTCGATTCAACGGAGGTAAACAAGGCGCTCTTTGGTACTATCGCGCGCTCGTGAACGCTTTTACTGGTAAATCCCGAGAGCTTTCGGGATTAGTGCAGGAGCTCAATCGCACTCTGACGCAGCTTGAATTTCTGTCGAATAATGGAGCGCAAGTGAAACAGCCACCCGCGACAAATGAAGCGGCTACGTGAGATCATACAAGCTATCGCAAATGTCATTCTGATCCCGCAGTTGCGGGAGAAGAATCTCTGATTTATCCGGGGGGCGGTCTCCTTCAGCAATAGCCGGAGATGTTTCGCTTCGCTCAACATGACAGGGGTATCTATGCGATGTGTTCTGAACAGGAGGTTCCATTTAATTGTTCTAGTCCTTTCGCTACGCATGCTAGACAACATTTCAGCTGCCACGAACTCCGACGGGATCAAAGTTACGTTACTCGGTACAGGAACTCCGTTTCCGAATGCTGAGCGATTCGGCTCAGCCATTCTTGTCGAAGGCGCCGGTACGAAGTTGCTGTTTGACTGTGGCCGCGGTGTTGTAATTCGCCTGACCCAGGCTGGAGTTAGCCCGAAAGAGATAGATGCTCTCTTTCTCACTCATCTTCACTCCGACCATGTTGTCGGAATCCCGGATTTGTGGCTTTCGGGATGGCTTTTGGGGCGAAGCAAACCGCTACCAATCTGGGGTCCTCAAGGAACTTCGAGTATGGCGAAGCACCTTGCTCAGGCATTTGGTTTTGATATCCAAATTCGTCAAGCCGCACCCGATCCTCTCCCAGCCGAAGGCGTCGAAATCGATGCGAAAGAAATAGAACAGGGAGAAATATTCAATGATGGTTTAGCGCGAGTCTCCGCATTCCTCGTCGATCATGGAGCTGTGAAACCGGCGTTTGGATATCGTATCGATTCTGCGAATCATTCAGTGGTTATTTCCGGAGATACAAAGTTTTGCCAGACCCTCGTGGATTTCGCAAGGGGCGCAGACTGCCTGATTCATGCTGCCTGGAGTGCTAGCTGGAAAAACCCTGCGCCGCCGTCGATGCGTTCAATTGCGTCTGCCGAAGATGCAGGACGGGTCTTCGCGATAGTGAAGCCCAAGCTTGGTGTCATTTATCACTACAAGACCGAGGAAGGGCTTTCGGATGCAGTGCGCAAAGAATACAACGGTCCGTTCGTGATCGCCAAGGATCTGATGGTAATCAACGTGGGCAAGACGGTCACTTGGGACGGAAAATCCGCCGCTGACACGACACCTGATGGTGATAAATCGAGGCGTTGACGAAAGCTGCTAGCCAAAGACGAACCTCAAGCGTAGCATCGGATCATGAAATCAAAATATAGCTCTGCTATCAGGTTCTTCCTGATCCTTAGTTTCATTTGCGCGGTTTCGATTGGAACCGCTGCTGCTCGACCGTTTGGGCATTTGGTGGTTCTCAGGTCGCCGAACTTTGGATGGAATGTGGGGTTCAATCTTCAGATTGACGGCAGGCCCGTCGCGACCCTTGTCCAGGGTCGCTACTATCACGCATGGTTGCCAGCCGGGGAACATGTCTTAACCATACGCAAGATACCACGCACAGGGGTCTCGGGGCCCACTTCGACAACAGTGAACGTCCAGCCGGGGGCGACCTATGTATATACTGCGATGTGGGATTCGGATTACGTTTTTCTCCGCCCATCCAGTGTGTGCCTGACCCCTGGGGAGCTGTGGCAGCTTGGGTGGCCGGGAAGGCCTTGGTGCGTCGGGACAACCTCCGAGAACTTCACAAGGCAATGAACGCCGCGCTCGCCAAAAGCGAGTCCGGAGCTTAACAAAATTTTGAGTCTCTTCTGACGGGCAGCCGCCTGCAGTAAGGCTCTTGACAATGCCGGGTGAGCCAATCGTAACATCGCGCCATGAAATCACGAGTTACCTCCGCCACCACTCTCTTTCTGATTCTTGTTTTTATTTGCGTAAGCTTGATCGGAACCGCCAATGCTCAGTCCGCTGGGCGTTTGATCGTTTTGCGGATCGCGAACTTTGGATGGAACATAGCTGTCAATCTTAAGATCGATGGCAGAACGGTCGCTAACGTCGTGCAGGGGCGACGCTACGATCACGTTCTGCCGGCGGGGCGTCATGTATTGACCGTGTCGGCCGTGCCAAACTCATACTACTCAGAGCCGACATCGACTGTGCTGAATGCCCGTCCTGGGCATACGTACGTATTCACGGGGTCATGGGACGGCTCGAATCGTGTTGTTCTTATCCCATCAGCCCTCCCTCCGGGACAATCGTACTAGCTTAAGATTACGGTTTTCAACGACGGTGCCATCTTGCCGGAAGGCGACGCCAAATACTTCGGCGACAGGCGATCCCCACTCCGAAAGCTTTGAGGCAAAGGCTATTTGATTTTCGCCAGAATCTTTTCCATCTCGTTCCGACGGAAGGCGCGCATGGTATGGCTCTTGACGTTGCCGTGTGAGCCATTCTCAAGCATCAAGGCGCTAATGGTCTCGTCATCAGGTGCATCGAGAATGACTACAGCGTCGTAGGCTCCCATTGTCCAGAATTGTTCGACGATCTTGATGCCCATTTTCTCAGCCTCGGGTATCGCAGAGTCGCCACGTTTAACGGTGTCTTTGATATTGCGGATGCCTTGATCAGTGAACTGAATCAAAGCGACATAAGTAGCCATGATTTTCTCCTTTCGTGTGGTTGTGCCTTAAATTATTCCAGATCGCTCCCCGCGCAAAAAATCAACCTCCCTTTCCAGTAGCCTCTCAGAAATCAAGAACGGTAGTGGCTCGTAATGTCGGTTCTGTGTCCTACCAACAAATTTAAGGATCCGTATTATGGCCCCAGACGATCAATGAATCCAAAGCGGATTGGCTTTCTCGGTTTTGAGGGTGTCGCTGCATCGGAGCTGACCCGCGCCGTCGATGTTCTTGCAGCTGCGACTCTCGATGGCGGTTATGGAAATCGGATTTCGTGTTACCAGATCAGCACGATTGGCTTTACTTCCGAATGTTTTCGCGCCGAATCGGGAATCGCATTCTGGCCAGACAGCACGCTCGAAACAGCGTCCGAATTAGACACGATTGTCATTCCAGGCGGCGACGGGCTCCGGCGATCTTTAGCCAGTGAAACGATTGCTGAATGGCTCATGGCGCGCGTAAACGAGACGCGTCGCGTCGTTGCGATCGGCGGTGGAATTTATGGTGTGGCGCCAACTGGGTTACTCGATGGCCGCGAAGTCACCACTCATTGGCGTTACGCTAGCGATGTTGCACGGTGTTTCCCAAATCTGCATGTTGATCCCAGAAGGCATCTCGTTAAAGATGGCGCCTTTTACACGTCTTCCGGTCCCGGCGCAGCTATCGATCTCTCGCTTGCTCTGATCGAAGAGGACTATGGGCGCCATGTATCATCGGGGGTTGCCCAGGACTTTGTAAGCGCGCCGACGAACGGCAACGGCCAACACAAGTTACCCAGTCCGCTCGTGTTTGACAGTCAACCAGCCAATCGCTTTGCGGAACTCATCCCGTGGATCATGCGAAATTTACACGAAGATCTTTCAATCAATACGCTGGCGCGCAGAGCGTGCATGTCTCCGAGCCATTTTAATCGGGCTTTCAAAAGCGTGTTTGGCAGTGCGCCGGGCGAGTTTGTGGAAACCCTGCGCATCAACGAAGCAAAGCGTCGCCTATCCGTTCCGAAGCGAACGCTTGAGACCATCGCTGCTTCTGTGGGCTTTGCCGATGCGCAAACATTCCGGCGCGCATTCGAACGCAGGCTTGGAGCGAAGCCGCGGAGCTATCTGAAGAACTTCAACGGAAGTTCGATAGCGGCAGCTTCCGCGAATGGAGAAGCAGTCCTACCACAAACAGGAAGAATATCTGGCGCACAAAAAGGGCTGGCGATCCCAACTCAACATTAAATTCCGTTTGCCTTGAGTGCAGACGCGAGTTTAACCAGGCTTTCTCGGATCTGGGCTGGCGTCCAGGCCGCAAAACCGAATACAAACGCTGGCTTTAGCTTTGCCTGAATGCAAAAAAATGAAAGCGTTGACGGCCTTACTCCGATATCGATTGTGATATGCCTGATTATCGGGAAGTCTTCCTCGCGTTTCAGCCAGGCGACGATGTTCAAGCCGGCTTCTGGAACCTGCAATCTAAAACGATTCCCCAGTAACTTATTGAACTCTTCGATGAAAAAATCTCGTCGATCGGAATAGATTTTTCGCATCCGTTTGATATGACTGAGGAAAAAGCCTTCGGTGATAAATCGAGCCAGCGTCGCCTGGTCGATCGGTGACGAGTGTTGATCCATCGCGCTGCGGATCTTGATCAACGAATCAATCAGCGGCTCCGGCGCAACAATGTAGCCCAGACGCAAGGAGGGACAGAGAATCTTGCTCATCGTTCCCGCGTAAATCACCCGGCCGGAGTTATCCATACCCTGCAAGGAAGGGAGCGGCGGCCCAGTGAAACGGAACTCGGCGTCATAATCGTCTTCGAAAACGAACGCGTTATGCGCGCGCGCGAAATCGAGTAAGGCCGTCCGCCGCGGGAAACTCATTGTTACCCCGAGAGGAAATTGATGTGAAGGAGTGACGTAAATGAGTTTTGGCAAGGGCTCTTTTCGTGATCGCGCAATCACGATGCCCTGGTCGTCGAGCGGCTTTGGAACGATCCTGGCGCCAGCCAAAGTAAGAACTCTTCGGGTTTGCTGATAACAAGGATCTTCAATCCACGCGGGCTCGCCCGGATTCAGCAATGCCGTTGCCGTAATCAACATGGCTTGCTGCATTCCGCCTACAATCACGATCTGGTCCGGATGACAGCGCGCTGCTCTGAAATCGCACAAGTAAGCGGCAAGTGCGTTGCGCAGGTCGAGGTCGCCGCGATTCGACGCATAACGCAAAAGGTGGGCTCCCTTCTTCGCGAGAACCTGTGCTCTAAGCCGTTCCCATACTCCTATCGGAAATTCATCCACCGCCGGAATACTCGGGACGAGCGAGACGCCCGCGCCAGCGCCTGTTGCCCCAAGATCAAACTGTTTTCCTACACGCTGGTCTGGAATTGCTTTCACCCGATCGGAAATGCGAAGGGTAGTAGACTCAGTCGCGGCATCGGCTTTCCGTTCGCCATGGCGGATCCGTCCCGCCGCAGGGCGGGCGAATTTGTCTGCGCTCAGAAAGCTGTCGGGGAGAGGGTATGCTGCAAATGTCCCCGATTTAGCCTTTGAACGAAGATAGCCTTCTGCGTGAAGCTTTGAGAACGCAAGATTGACCGTCAGTCTCGAGATTCCTAGGTCAACGGCCAGCGCGCGTGAGGAAGGAAGCCGGGAAGCGCCATCGCTAAAGCTGCCCGATCTTAGCTCATCACGAATCTGGCGATAAAGCTGCTGGTGAAGCGGTTCGGTGGATGTGCGATCAAGTCGAATCATCTCGAAGGCGATGATCGAACGCCGGCGCCTTTTCCTTAAAAGAGATTTCTTGTTAGACATGCCCCCTTAGTGCGTTGCCTAGGGAATCCCCGCCCTTCGGAGTGACGACGCGAGTTTGACCAGGCTTTCTCGAATCTGGGCCGGTGTCCAACCGGCAAAACCGAAGACGAACGCCGGCTTGGGCCTAGCTTGAATGCAATAAAATGACAACGGTGAAGGCTTGACTCCAATCTGAAGAGTAACGCGGCTAATCGCCGGGAAGTCTCCTTCGCGTTTCAGCCACGCGACCATATTCAATCCACCCTCCGGAATCTGCAAAGTGAAACGATCACCGAGTAACTCATTGAAGTGTTTGATAAAGACTTCTCGTCGCTCGGCGTAGATTTTTCGCATTCGTTTGATGTGACTGAGGAAAAATCCTTCGGTGATGAAACGCGCCAGCGTAGCCTGATCAATCGCCGACGAGTGTTGGTCCATTGTGCTGCGGATTTTTACCAACGGATCGATCAACGCCTCTGGCGCAACGACGTAGCCCAGTCGCAGCGAAGGATAAAGAATTTTACTCATTGTTCCGGCGTAAATGACGCGCCCGAAATCGTCGATCCCCTGCAAGCAAGGGAGCGGCGGTCCGGTGAAGCGGAACTCCGCGTAAAAGTCGTCTTCAAAAACAAACGCACCGTGGGCGCGCGCAAAATCGAGCAGGCCTGTTCTGCGCTCGAAACTCATCGTCATGCCGAGCGGATATTGATGTGAAGGCGTTATATGGATGATTTTTGGCTGATTTGTTCTTGGCGATCGCGCGATCACAATTCCTTCCTGGTCCAACGGCTTTGGAACCACTTTAGCGCCTGCCAAGGTAAAAACTCTGCGCGCCTGGTGAAAACCGGGATCTTCCATCCACACAGACTCGCCCGGATCCAGCAGCGCCATGGCGCTGATTAGCATCGCCTGCTGCATTCCTCCGACGATCAGGATTTGATCCGGATGACAGCGTGCGCCTCTAAAATCGCACAGGTATGTGGCAATTGCTTTGCGCAGGTTCGCGTCGCCACGGCTCGATGCATGCCGCAGCAGATGGGTGCCCTTTTGTGCGAGCACCTGTGATCTAAGCCGTTCCCAAATATTGATGGGGAATTCATCGACTGCCGGGAGTCCGGGGACCAGAGAAATGCCCGCCCCGGCGCCCAACGCTCCGAGATCAAACTGCGTCCCTGCACGTTGATCTGGAATGGCTTTGACCCGGGCAGAGATGCGAGGTCGACGCTCGACTGGTCGATATGCTTTCGGTCCGCCGCGGCGGATTCGTTCCGTGGCGAATTTGTCGGCTGTCAAAAAACTCTCAGGGAGCGGATTCGCCACAAAAGTTCCCGATCCGGCCTTCGAACGCAGATAGCCTTCTGCGTGAAGCTTTGAGAATGCGAGGTTAACCGTCAATCTTGAGATTCCCAGGTCAACGGCCAAGACCCGAGAGGAGGGGAGGCGCGACGCGCAGTCGGTAAAGGTGCCTGATTTCAACTCATCGCGAATTTGGCGATAGAGTTGCTCGTGCAATGGTTCGGTTGCCGTTCGGTCGAGCCGAATCATTTCGAACGCGATGATTGAACGTCGCCGCCGTTTCTTCAGAGGCGATTCGCTCCTGGACATGCCGATTTTCCCCCGGTTCCTGCAATTCCTTTCAATTTGCATGCGTATTCCAAAGCGCAACTGGCATTATCATCTTCTCGCAAGTGGCCATTGCTACATCAACCGATGCCGAAAAATTGGTGGAGTATGTGGAAGGCTTCTCGCTCGTCATCGGTCAAACGTAAATCCAAGTTCCTCTTCCTGTCTTTGCCGCACTATCTGACCTTCGCCCTGGGCATGGCATTTTGTCCGCAAGCGCACAGCAGCCAAGCAAACGTAGCCTATTTTGCCGGAGGTTGTTTTTGGTGCACGGAGGCGGTTTTTCAACGCGCGCCAGGCGTAACCTCGGTGGTCTCCGGCTATATGCAGCGCGCCGAAACAATACAGATCACGTTTGATCCCAGCAAGACAAGCTACGACAAATTGCTCAATCTGTTCTGGCGAGCGCATAATCCGACCGAGGTCGATAGCCAGGGACCAGACACAGGAAAGCAATATCGCTCCGCTATCTTTTATGTCGATGAACAGCAACGTGCAACAGCCGAGAAATCGAAGGGACAGGCGCAAAGATCGTACTCAAAACCGATAGCAACTGATATCACACGCGCAGCATCGTTTCGTCCGGCGCCAGAAAATCATCAGAACTTTTGCCGGAAAAACCCAAACAATCCGTACGTCCGACAAATCATAGAGCCGAAGCTTCAAAAACTCGGCCTAAAGAAACCTTAGGCTAATACCAGACGAAGAATGCAACGTCTGACCTTATTCCTGCTCTGCATCTTACCTGTTCGCGCCGGCCAGGCGGAAGACGCAGACGCCACGCAAATCCGACGCCAAATCAAGTCTACTCCGATGACGCATAAGGTGACGCTGAGTAATGACCAATGGCGAAAGGTCCTGGCTCCCGGACAATTTCAAGTCCTCCGCGAAGCTAAAACCGAGGCGCGATACAAGAATCAGTATTGGAACAATCACGAAAAAGGAATTTATCTCTGCGCCGCGTGCGGAAATGAGCTTTTTACCTCGGAGACAAAATTTGAATCTCACACTGGGTGGCCAAGTTTCTATGCCCCGCTTGCGAAAGACAAAATCACCGAAGCAACCGATACCAGTTACGGTATGACACGGGACGAGGTAAGGTGCGCGCGCTGCGGATCACATCTGGGACATGTGTTCAATGACGGTCCTGCTCCAACCTATCTTCGCTACTGTCTGAATTCGATCGCGCTGAAGTTTGTAAAGACAACGAAGGATCGTTAGGAAGTTGCCCCTACTGCAATGAAAATAAACTGGAACTGTTGTCAGGACCGGGGAACCAGCTCTGGGATGCTCCTGGCCAGGGCGTAAGTAGTAATGACGAATGGCAGCTCGAATGGTCGCTTCAGGAACGACGCCGTCCGCACCTTCAGCGTTGCAGATAGATCGCCGCGAATTTATGCGGCTTGCTACAACTTTCGCAGCGGCACTGACTGTGGGCTGTGACGTTGTTTTGGGAGAACCTATACCTATGAAAACAGCCGTAAAAATTACCTGCATCATCAGATACGAAATCGATCCGTACCAACGAGATGCCTTCAAAGAGTACGCAGAGAACTGGGGCCGTGTTGTCCCAAGATGCGGTGGTCATCTCGTGGGTTACTTTCTGCCTTATGAAGGCACGAACAACATCGCCTGGGGACTGATCGCTTTCGACAGCCTTGCGTCGTACGAAGCATACAAAAAGAAGCTGAAGGCCGATCCCGAGGCGCGCAACAATTTCGCCGCGGCCGAAGCCAGGCGTTTCATTCTTCGCGAAGAGCGCAACTTTGTGGAAATCGTTGACGGAACGTTCAGCGTGTCCGCTGTGCCAGGAGCTGCTGCATGACGCGCACGCTCATTCTTCCTGGCCTTTATAACTCCGATCCCGGCCATTGGCAGAGCCGCTGGGAAGCCAGGGATGAGACCATAGAACGTGTTATCCAGGATGACTGGGAAACGCCGCACTGTGCCGAGTGGGTAGCGCGGCTCGACCAAGCGCTCGAACGCACAGGGCCGGAGACCTTGCTTGTGGCGCACAGCGCTGGATGCGCGCTGGTCGCGCATTGGGCAGTCGGCTGCTCAGGAGGAAGGGTTCGAGGAGCGCTTCTGGTAGCGCCGAGCGACCCCGAGGCCGCGAACTTTCCCTCCGGCCCGACCGGATTTGCGCCGATGCCGCTGGTGCGACTTCCGTTTCCAAGTGTTGTAGTCGCGAGCTCGAATGACCCATTTGTCACCGTCATGCGCGCGCAAGCCTTCGCAACGGCGTGGGGCAGCGAGTTCGTGATGATTGGTGAAGCGGGACACATCAACAGTGCCAGCAGTCTCGGCGACTGGCCTGAAGGATTCTCACTTTTGCGCGCTCTTCGCGAAACTCGAGAACGAGATTTCACCCTGACAACGGCTATGTCATTACGTGATTCGGAAGTGCCAACGCTATTCCCACGGTGAATAAAGGTGTCCAAAACACCAGTCCTCGTTCGTTGTAATAGATGAAACGAAACCAACCATGTGCCCAGCCTGCATAACAACCGCGCTGTTGACGGCAGTTGGCGCAGGCTCAACTGGCGGTTTAATGGCCTTGGCCTTGAAAACAGTATATTGGAAATCCAAGCAAAATCATCAAACCGAGGAGACCAGACAAAATGAAAATCGAAGCAATGGAATACGAGAAAACAGGGATTAGTGAAGTTAATCCCCACAAAATCGTATCGAAGGCAGAGTGGCTGGTTGATTGCAAGGACTTGCTGAAGCGCGAAAAGAAACTAACACACCTGTGTGACGAAATAAGCCGCCATCGCCGCGAGCTCCTCGGGTTAAAGTCGAAAAGAACTATGTCTTCGAGGCGTGTCCCGGCAGCACGCGCATAACAAAACCTAATTTCACCTGCACGTAATGATTAAACAAAGACGCAACAAAACTACATAACAAACCAAACCTATGAACACGACAAAAGACAACCGAACCATTCAACCTTACCTCTTCTTCAATGGGAACTGCGAAGAAGCCATCGAATTTTACCGCAAAGCCCTCGGCGCCGAAGTCGAGATGATGATGCGCTTCAAGGAGAGTCCTGAACCGCAACCGCCCGGTACGGTCCCTCCCGGTTTCGAGAACAAAATCATGCACGCCAGTTTCCGCGTTGGCCAAACGACTGTGATGGCGTCAGACGGCTGCTCCGCCGACAAAGCCAGCTTTCAAGGCTTTTCTCTCTCGGTCTCTGTCCCTAGTGAGAAGGAAGCGGATCGCGTTTTCGCTGGGCTATCAGAAGGTGGAGAGGTAAAGATGCCGCTTACAAAAACCTTTTGGTCGCCCCGCTTTGGTATGGTCCAGGACCGGTTCGGAATCGGATGGATGATTAGCGTCGCGCCTCCAGAACAGAAGTGAGCTCGGCAATTTGAAATTCACTACCATTCAAAAGACGAAAGCAACCTTATCAACCAGTAATTATGTCACCAAGCACTACAAACTCGATTCGGCTTCACCGCGTACTCCGTGCCGCGCCCGATAAAGTATATCGCGCATTCCTTGATCCAGATGCGATGGCGAAATGGCTTCCGCCAAATGGATTCACGGGAAAGGTTCACCAGATGGATGCAAAGGTCGGCGGCGCCTACAAGGTGTCGTTCACCAATTTCACTACGGGTAAAAGCCATTCCTTCGGCGGAAAATATCTTGAACTGACACCTCACGAACGCATCCGTTACACCGACAAATTCGATGACCCGAATCTGCCCGGAGAGATGCAGACGACGATAACACTCAACAAAGTATCCTGCGGGACGGAGTTGAACATTGTGCAGGAAGGCGTGCCTGGCGCCATACCAGCGGAGGCGTGCTATCTCGGCTGGCAAGAGTCGCTCATTCTTTTATCGAAGCTCGTCGAAGCCGACATTCCAGACTAACGCTTTCGGCGAGACGGAAGAGCAGTAAAAGTTTTGTTTGATGGCCTGGGCAGTTGACTCGCGCAGGACTGCTAGTCTGTTAGCGGACTGATCAGTTTGTGCGTTGGCTATCTGCTAAAGACAAGTAAGCCCATGACCAATACATACCAGGCAATCACCGGACTTCCTTTCGCAAGCACCTGCGCGATAACCCTGACGATCGTAAGCGCATCGTTGGTTGCGCAGACCGCCCCTTACGATTCGGCGAAGCCGCTCGCGCGTGCGACGTTGTTTGCGCCCGGCATCATTTCTACTGGCGACTATGAATCGCACCCAACGTTCACACCTGATGGCCGCGAGATATACTTTCTCAAGATGGCGCCCAATTTCTCGCGGTGGACCATCTTCGTTTCGCGCTACAAGGACGGTAGCTGGTCGCAACCGGAGGTCGCGCCGTTCTCCGGCCAATTTCAGGACGCCGATCCCTACATCACCGCTGATGGAAAACACTTTTACTTCATCTCCGATCGCCCTGTGGAAGCGGGCGGCGAACGCCAGTCACATCACGACATCTGGGTCATGGACAAGACAGAGTCTGGCTGGAGCGCGCCTCGCCATCTGCCAACGCCGGTCAACGGCGATACGGATAATTTTTATCCGATCGTCTTAAAGAACGGGACCCTGTACTTCGGCTCACAACGCAAGGATTCCAGTGGCCTGGGCGACATCTATCGCGCTGTGCTGAAGAAAGACGGGAGCTATTCGGTCGAGAATCTCGGGCGCCCTGTTAATACTGGAGCGGGCGAGTACGAAGCTTTCATTACCGAAGATGAGCGGATGCTGCTGCTCGCAGCCACAAAGCGACCCGACTCTCTCGGTGGTTACGATCTTTACGTCTCGCACAAGCAAGCCGACGGTAAATGGAGTGAGCCGGTCAATCTCGGGCCGGAAATCAATTCGCCAGAACGCGAGTTATCGCCCAAACTCACGCCAGATGGCAAATACCTGATCTGGACCAGTTGCCGTTTGGCAGCGCTGGCTGCCAAACCACCCAAACGCACCACCGATCAGGTGTTGCACGAGCTGCACGCACCTGGCAACGGAATTGGTGACATTTACCTGATCGATGTCTCCGCCGTGCCAGCTCTAAAACCGCCCAAGTGAACCACGCATCAACCTACATGACCACGAAGAGACGCGGGAATAACAAAATAAGCTACAAGTTCGACGTCGTACCAACCGCCCAACAAGTTATTGAGCTATACAACGATGCAGACCTTCCAAGGCCTACGAACGATCCTCAAAGAATAAGAGCAATGTTTGAAAATTCAGATCTGATTGTAACCGCCTGGGATGAGAACAAGCTAGTGGGTGTTTCTCGTACAATTACAGATTGGGTCTGGTGTAGTTATCTTGCCGATCTGGCTGTCAGTCCCGGCTATAAAAGGTCAGGGATCGGCAAGAAGCTTATTGAGCTCGCCAGAGAGAAAATCGGAGAACAATCAATGCTGTTACTACTCTCCGTCCCGACGGCGATGGATTACTACCCAAAGGTAGGGTTTGCAAGAGAGAACCGGGCTTTCATCGTGCACAGAACAAAATAGCAAAAACGCACAGATGCTCGTTGGAATGGCTGCCGTCACGTCGATGCAAAGTGGCCTTATGGAGGTTCATTAACTGGACCTTGTGACCCAATTAATCACTGCCACTTCTAATCGAGCAAGAGTGTGAGCATTAGTAAGAATACGAGCAGGAATTAAGAAAGGGACCTTAGCGTGATGAGAGACCTCAAACCGATTCTATACGCAGGCGCGATTGTCGGCGCGCTCGACATCACGGCGGCGTGCATCAATGCCCGCGTTCTAGCGGGCTTCCCCCCAGCGCACGTGCTGCAAAGCGTGGCTGGCGGTCTACTGGGACGTGGCACCTATAATGGCGGATTCGCAACAGCTCTCCTGGGCCTCGCGATGCATTTTACGATGGCGCTCACCGTGGCGGCGATCTTCTACGCGCTAACTCGGCGGTTTTCTCTGCCCAAGAAACTTTTGGGAGTCGTGGCTGTGGGAATGCTTTATGGAGCGGCGGTTTTCGCGGTCAATAACTTCGCTACAGCGCCGTTCCTGTCGTGGATTCGCAGTCTCTATCTGCATACACCGATCTTGTTCAAGCCCCCAATGGGCTGGTCGCAATTGGTCATTCACCTGTTTTGCGTAGGCCTGCCCATTGCGCTGGTGATGCGTCAATACTCATCGGTTCACCGACGGTAGTGGTTACAGCATCGACGCGGCTAGCGTAACACTTTCAGAGGTGGCCTCTGTCCGTTTTAACGCTTCAACGTCCTAATGCTTCAAACCCGCGAAGCCAAAGTGGCCTTGTCGTACCGCGCCGACTGGACATTGTAAACAAAGCCATCATCGAGAACTTGGCTGAAGCATTTCACTGCAGCCATGAATCCAAAGACGGTTGGTTTGATTATAGCCGAAGAGATAGCTGCGGCTGATCTGATGGGTATCGCCGAAGTTTTTTCACGGGCAACAATTCGAAGGAGTGACCAGCCGGAAGCGCGTGAATCCCGTTGTTACCGAGTGATGACGATTGGTATCAACGCAGAACCATGCGTCACAGAATGCGGTATCGTAATCAGTCCACATGTTGACCTCGAAGCCGCGCCGCCGCTTGACACTGTGTTTGTTTGCAGCGGCAGCAGATGTCACGGTGTAAAACTCAACAGGAGGCTCATAAAATGGCTAAAACAGCGGGCACCGAATACGCGACGCATCGCAGCTCTTGGAAGAGGTATCTACGCGCTTGCAGCAACCGGCCTTCTGGATGGGCGCCAGGCAGTGATCCATTGGCAGTTTGCGAAGGATGTTGCTTCGCGGTTTCCAAAGCTCCGTGTTATTCCAAACAATCTCTTTATCAAAGACGGCTCTTTCTACACTTGCGCCGGTGGGACCTCCGCGGTCGATTTCGCGCTTTCCTTGGTCGAGGAAGATTTTGGTCGTCATGTCGCGTTGACTTTAGCGCGCGAATTAGTAGTTCCGGCTAAAAGGTCCGGCGAACACGAACAGTACTCTGAAGCGCTAAAGTTTCAGATCCAATCGTCTGACCGTTTTGCTGACCTTCCCGCGTGGATTTTTTCTCATCTCAGCGACGACCTTTCTATAGACGTCCTCGCCCAAAGAGCTGCCATGTCCCGCCGTAACTTCACTCGTCTGTTCCATGAAGCTTTTGGCAAAACCCCTGCGCAGTTTGTCGCGGAAGCGCGTATTGCCGAAGCGCAGCAACGATTGTTAGTTCCTCGAAGCAGCATTGAAAGCGTTGCTCAGTCTCTTGGATTTCGAAGCGCAGATGTTTTTAGTGTGGCTTTCGAGCGGTTCACGGGCATTCGCCCGCGGATCTACCGCGCCCTGAGGCGAGCTCCTAAAAGCAATGGTTCGTCGAACGTGGAGCCTCACAAATCTGGTGCGCGCGGAAGATCGACTGTATTGCGCGCTGCCTAGAACTTATCACAAACGCGCGGTGCTATAGGCACGGCAAAGCAGGCCCGCCGTGGCGAGTGTCGCCGTGCTGCCCGAGGCAACAACGCCGGCGGAGCGCCTCGACACAAGGGAGGCGGCTACAACATTTGTAAGAGCCGTTCTAGCGTCATTGGCGTGGAGAGATCCGTTATCGTCTGCACCGCTCTGGATGACAAAGAGGCAGCCCAAACGGGCTGCCTCTTCTGTAACCTAACTAATGGAGAAAGTTAGAACCTTTTCTTTAGCCCAACGTACCAGAACCGGCCCTTAATTGTCGTTAGCGACTCGTCATAGCCGTTCTCAAAGTTGCCAGCCACGAATGGTGGATCTTCGTCGGTCACGTTCTGCATACCAAGCGTGACGGTTGTATTGTTGAGCCACCATTTCCAGTTGCTGCAGCCATACTCAGCCGTGGAGACCGGGACGACATTCTTTTCCTTGCCATCCTTCATCCGCACGTTTTTGCCCCCATCCTTGGCGAAACCAGGCACCTCGGCTGGAGCGGGCGGCGGCAGGTTAAACGTATAGTTTAAGATCAGATCAAACGTAGTCCACATCGCCACTTTCCGCGCATGTAAACCGTCCAAGCCGGTTGTAGGGTCAGTTCTCGGCGTTTGGGGCTTCGGTGTTCCGCCGTCGTAAGTTCCGACCAGATCGATATTGTCATCTTCGTATTGGCCGATCCAGTGAACAACTGCTCCAACATCCAAGCCACCTAGCCATGTGTCAGCCGGGCCATCGTAGAAGATACTGAAGTTGGCCCGATTTCTTGGCAGCGAACTGGTCAATGTAAATGATGTAGGCAGGAATTCGCCAGCGATTCCGAACCGCTTGGTACCAGGCGCAGGCTGTAGCTCAGCCCGGGACAACCACGTGCCATTGACTGTACTGGTCAGTCTACCCCAATCTCCGTGGCCGAAGATCGTTGAATCCAGGATATAGATCGCTTCGTAATCGAGACCTTCGAAGATCGCACCAGAAATATTTTCGTTCGGGTCGATCACCAGTGTAACTGGGCCAAGTTCCCCCGGAATTGTCGAGGGCGCACGAGTTACGAGAGAATTGAATGGCGCACGATTGCTGTTCGAGATAATAAACTGCGCGCCGAGGAGCGAGACGATATCTCGCATGTCGATATGCCACCAATCGGCGCTCAAGGTCAGACCCTTGATCCATTTCGGGCTATAAACGATCCCATAGGTCCATTCATAAGCTGTTTCCGGGTGCAGGAACGGGTTTCCGGCTTGGCGTTCCTCGACCTGCGGCTCAGTCTGGGAAGAAAATGGATCCACAACCAGCGGGAATGCTTGCTGGCCAGCGGGCGAAAGCTCACGCACTGTCGGCGCGTGAAACGCTTCAGTGTAACTCCCACGCAGAGTCACCGCTCCGATATACTTCGGATCAACCGGTTGCCAGCGTACCGACACTTTTGGCTTCTGCGCGTCATACGTACTATGTGCCGCTGGGAACGAAGTACTTAGTACGGGAGTGGTATTCTGGCTGAACCACTGTTCGCGCTCGGCAAAGTCCACTTCGAAACTATAGAAGCCGGGAAAGTTCCACGTCGGGCTGGTAAACGGAACCCGCACTTCCTCGAAAATTGACCACACATCCCGGTTCACCCTGGAACCTTCCGAATCGACCGAGCCAATCGTTTGAAACGTCGTATTGAGTGAGTCCGGCTTGCGGTCCCATCTCTCACCGTAATACTCGCCGCCGATCGCAAACGATACCGGCCCCGCGGGAAGATTAAATAGATCACCATTAAACGTGGCGTACGCCAATGGCAGCTCAAAGGTGGCCGTGTTATGCAGGTTTACGTAAGTCCTAGCTATCGCCGCGTTCGTATTGCGACCGAAGAAGCCGAGGAAAGGATTAAAAGCTGTGGCCGGGTTCGTATCCAGCAACGCGTCTCGCAGACCAGGCTGGCTGACCTCGCCTATGGACAAGTCCTGCCCCTCGTTGCGAGCGTAACGGAAGCCCAATTCCCAGTTCCACGTCTTGAAGTAATCGCCAAATTCTCCCATCTCACCCTTAAGTCCGACGTCGAAGAGCATATCCCAGTAGGTAAACTTCTCGTGTCTGGGCCCGGTGTCGTTAATGCCACGAAACCGGACGCCGGTAGTCACAGGGACTGGGGCTCCGTTAATAACCAGAGTCGTATCTCCCACTGTGAACGGATTAAATGCATTCTGGATTGGCACGCTGATGCCGGCGGGGCTAAAGCCTACGGTGGTTCCCGGAGTTTTAAATGGATCCGGCGTAAACGGAACAGCCGCCAGCGATGCATCGAAAAAAGATCGCGCAATTTTGAAATCGGCAAATACGGTCAAGTATTTGTCGCACAGGTCGCGGGTGAACGAGCCGTAGAACGTCTGGCGATCCGCCGGCGGAAGCGCTGGCGTGAAAGCCGCGAAGTTAAAGAACAGGTAGTTCCCATCCCCGGGTGTACCGTTTATAATGCCGGGTACCGCACCCGGGGGAGTATAAAACGGAGAGGTCGCGACGTTAGGAGCCGAATGCGGTGTCGGAGCGTTCGCGCTGAAAAACAGACGGGGAATCAAACGTTCACCGTGCACTCGGCCAGGGAAATTCCCGCTGCGAACGTCGAATCCTCCAAATGGAACAAAATTGCCGTTGCTTGAAATGTCGCGGTCACGACTAAACAGGCCACCATCGCGCTGATAGAAATCGGCGATCACGACGATGTCGGTCTTGTCATCGCCTGTGCCGGCTTTTAACCACGCTTCCCATTCACCCATATCGTTGGAACCGCCGAGGTTTGTATTGCCGTACGTGCCACCGATTTCCAAGCCACGGAACTTGTGGATCAGGAAGAAATTGACCACACCAGCGACGGCATCTGCTCCGTACACCGCCGAAGCGCCATCCTTCAGGATATCGATGTGATCGATCATGGAGAAGGGAATCAGCTGGATGTCGTAGCCACCGAATATTGCAGCCTGTGCGATGCGCTTGCCGTCTATCAGAATCAGGGTCTCTTTTGGCAAAATGCCGCGCAGGTTCAGTTGGACGGTACCGTCGCCGCCATTGGCGATGTTCTGGTTAACGGTGCCGCCCGCCTCTTGCGGGATAAACGTGGTCAGGTCGGTTGCGTTACGGATACCCAGCTTCTCGATGTCTTGCGGGCGATAGGTGTCCACCGGGTTCGGGCCGGTCTCTTCCGCCGTGGGAATATTCGAACCGGTCACCACGACACGCTCGACCTCAGCCGAAGGCGCCGGCGCCGCCGGGTTAGCCGGAACGGCCGGTGCCGGCAATTGAGCCGATGCGCTTGATGCAAAAATTAGAGGAAATCCCACGGCCGCCACAAAGACGGCGCCAAGGAATCCGAGTTTATTTAGCACGTTTTTAGTCATTAGTTTCTCCATTGGTTTGGTTAGGTTCTGCCACGGTTATTAACTTTTCCGAACGCTGACAAGCTTTTTTTTCGCTTTTTTCAAAGTTTTTTTGAACGGCCTTGTGGACGCACTTGTCGCGTTAACTCACGGTTTAAAGGAACGCGTCAGGGGCTGACAAGCTTTTTTTTCACTTTTTTTCAAAGTTTTTTTGAACCGTTGGAACCACGGATTACGCGAATATCGCGGATAATTTTTTGCCGACCGTGGACTGTAGATTTAAGCCGTCACGTTTGGATGCTCAGACGCTCGCGGTTGCTGTCGCACGCTTCCACTCCAACCTGGCATTCAGAACGTGCATCGCCACGCCAACGATTTCTCTGCTCGATTCTTTGCGAATCAGTTCACCCAATTGGGTTATCAGCGTTATCCGCGGCCGAATTCAGTCGTGGTCAATTTGGCGGATGAAATCCGAACTCGTTTTGCAATTTCGCCCAGAGCCAATCGACGAAACTATTCTTCTTGATCGCGGCATTTGCGCCAGCGAGTGCTTCTGCTTTGTCGACCTCGCCGTTCAAACAGTAGAGATAAATAAGAAGAAACGTGTCACCGAGACTAAACGGGCCGCGATCTTTCTCGTCCTCCAACAGACGAATTGCCCCATTGATGTCGCGTTGCGCAAGCGCTCCCGCAACCAAGTCTGGCATCGTTTCCAGCGGAGGCGGTTGCGATTTTTTCGCAACACGCTCCGCAATTGACAGCCGGAACCCGTCACTTCCCAGCACCTCCAGGACCGGTATTCGCAGGCGGGAACGGCGCAGATAAAGATCCAGTTCGGCCAACTCGTTGCTTCCGTTCATCTCGGAGAGATATCGTGACTGACGAAGATTAAAAAATGACTCCAGTCGGGCCGTTTCCGGGTTGAGCGCCTCAGGCCAGATTCTATTGATCAATGGAGACCAAAGAAAACGTTGAAACGCTGAGGGCGCGTCCAAATACGTCAAAGCGAAGCGATGACTCGCTTCGTCGTCCCAGCGCTCATCCGTCAGCCGCTTTGGATAAAGGTCGGTCAGGGGCGCGACGTCTTTGGTGATGCGGTCGATCTCTTCGCCGTCCATCAAAAACAGCGCGCCGAGCTGTTGGGGAACCTCAACTCCAATCCTCCGTAGATCCGCGCCGCTGGCTGGGTCATTCCACAATTGCCGAAGTTTTTCTGCTTCCATTTTGCGTCCCGGACCTTTTATGCCCATCATGATCCACTCCTGATCTGCGCTGGCCCAGACAGACGCGTTGGCAAATGCATTGTGAAACGCACGCAGAATTGCTTTTGCTTCATCTACCTTTAATTGATTGATCGGCAGCCAGAACGTAGCGATTCCGCCTTCCTTCAGTCGGCTGTTCATAAGCGAGAAAAATTCCTCGGTGTAGAGATTGACCGAACCGGTCACCTTCGGCGGAGGCGGCTCGCCGGAGATAATGTCGTATTGCCGCGGACTTGCCTGGAGGAAGAACCGCCCATCCTGCACGATTGAGTGGACGCGAGGATCGCGCAGCGGGTTCGAGTAATTGATGCCAGAATAGAGATCAGCAAGAGTGAATACCTCTTTGGAAATGTCCACGATATCCATTCGCCGGACGTCCGGTCCGTGGAGGAGCGCATCGGCGGTGACTCCGCAGCCGTAACAGATAAGCAGCACATCTTTTGACTCTGGACGAAGTGCCAGAGGAAGATAGGCAAACAATCTCATGTAGCGCTGATTGCGCGGATTTGTGGCTGACATCGAAAAGGCGTTGGTCAACAGCCGGTAGTAATACGGCTCGCCAAAAAGATCCCGTCGCAGCAACTGATACGTGTCTGCGGTCCCCTCGATCTTTTTTACAACGTAGGCTAACGCGCGCCCTCTTTCGTCCAATTCGTAGGGCCGGCTCGCATGTTCGAAAGGCGCGTCCGCACGATGGTATTGAATAACTGCGACGATAAGGAGTACCGCGGCGTAAAGCGCAGCAGTTACGAAGTTGATGGATCGCTTAAAGGACGACGCTCTTTCTTCGCCACCAAGCGCGGCGAGCAAAGCATACGCTACAGCGCATAAGATGAAACTCCACTGAAGGCCGAAGTTCGGCAGCAACGTGAAACTTGCAATCAGTGGACCAACTGCTGCCCCCGCCGTGTTGAACAAGGTCGTGATTCCAGTGCTGTTCATCCGGTCTTCCACGCTCGCTTGGACAACGACAACGATGGTCGGGAACAAGATCCCCGACAAAAATGAGACAGGGAACATTAAGGCCAGGCACAGCAACGCGATTTGCGGCCAGGATGCGATGCTGAAAGCACCGCCGGGCGTGTTTACCGCCTCGCCTGGAAAGAAAAGGTATGACAAAAGCACTGCAATCGCCGTCAGCAACAACAGGATAGGAAGCAATTGATTCGGTCGGGCGGAGCGATGATGCATCATGCCCGCCGCAAGGCCGCCGAGCCCGATTCCCGCCAGTACAATCGCAAGCATTATGGCGAACGCCGTGGGTGTTGAAACGACGTACAGCCGTAAAAATCGGAACCAAATCACCTCCAGCGACAAAAGGATGCAGCCCGTCCCAAAGCTGATGAAAAGCATACGCCACGGGGGGCAATATCTTGCGCCCAAACGCAGAGGAAGTGTGCGCTGAGGAACAAGCGCAGCCATGTTCCTGTCAATTTGTGTTATCAGCAAAGCGACCGCTGCAGCGATGCAACTCGCCAAAGCCGCAGCCAAACTTGTGCCTCGAAGACCAAACGCCGCGATGAGATAACCTTCACCGAGCACAGCGCCAACCACCGCTCCTAACGTGTTCGAGCCATACAAAAAACCAATCGCGCTTCCAAAATTGGTTTGCCGCAACATTGGATCTTCGATCAACACCGGCAGCGTCAGGCCCATCGCCGTCGTCGGCACAAGCAAAATCAGGAAAGAGACAATGAATCGCACTCCGAGAAGCGCGGGCTGGTAATTCCAAAGCATTTGCCACAGGGGTCGCAATAATTCGCCGAGCGCCGGAAGACCAAAAACGATTGTGCACCCAAGCAGAGCAACGAGCACTTCCAGCAACGCGTAAAGCTGGAGGGGTCGCCATCGCCGAATTCTCGATGAAGCCGCGATCGCGTTCCCAAGTGCCAGGCCGGCCATGAAACTGGAAAGGATTAACGCCGCTGCCCAGACCGAGTTGCCGAATGCGAGCCCGCTTAACCGTAGCCAAAGAGTTTCGAATATGAGTGCACCAGTCCCGGACAGAAAGAGAATGGAACAGAGAATGGTAACCGGCGCGCTTCCTCGGCTTTGCGCCTGCGCCTCATAGAACACATGGGACTCGGGAGCGGGATGCGACCTATTCATTACGAAAACCTGAGGCAATCCTCAGGGCAATGGCTCCCGCGACCCCAGCCGCGAGCGAGCCGGCAAGGATGCCCAACTTTGCGGCCCCAACCGACGCAGTCTCATCGAACGCAAGCATTGCGATAAATAGCGACATGGTAAAACCGATTCCGGCGAGCCACGCATAACCGAGCAAAGATGTCCAGCTCACAGCGTGAGGAAGTTTGGCAACGCCTGACTTAACTGCGAGCAGAGCCGCCGCCATAATCCCCAGCGGTTTGCCAAGAACCAGTCCGACCAACACTCCGACGGCAATCTTTGCATGCCGGATCGGTAACGCTACGGTCACTCCAGCGTTCGCCGCGGCGAACAGCGGCATCACCACGAATGCTGAGAATTTATGTAGAGCGTGTTCAAGCCTCAGAATCGGCGCCGTTACGCTCTGGGCTGCATACTCGAGTGCAAAGAGCGCTTCCTGCTGTCCCTTACTGGTCAAAACGATAAAATCGCCGCTCTCGGTTTGGTCAAATCGATCCAAAACTGAGCGCGCCTCCCGAGAGAATTGCGTTGCATTAGTCCGTGTGCGCGTGGGAATGGCGCAAGCAAGGGCCACCCCAGCAACCGTCGCGTGCACCCCGGACTGATGCACAAAATACCAGAGCATCCCTCCCACTAACAAATACGGCCACAGCCGATGCACTCCCATTGCATTAAATCCGAACAACACCAAAATCAGCAGACCTGCGACGCCGAGGGCTCCCCATGCGATGGTTTGCGAATAGAAAGTAGCAATGACAAGCACCGCCCCCACATCGTCAACGATCGCCAGAGCAGTCAAAAATACCCTTGCACCGGTTGGCGCACGTGGTGCGATCAATGCCAGTGCGGCGAGGGCAAAGGCAATATCAGTCGCAATGGGAATACCCCAACCCCGCGCTCCAAATCCAATCGGGTTGAAAACCCAGTAAAGCGCAGCCGGGACAATCATGCCGCCGATAGCGCACGCGATGGGAAGCGTTGCTTTGCGCACGGAGGCCAGCTCACCGACGACCAATTCCCGCTTGATCTCCAAGCCAACCAAGAGGAAAAACACTGCCATCAGTCCGTCATTGACCCATTGATGCAACGTCAGTGAAAGTGAGTAATCCGCTATCCCGACGGCTAATGGTGTTCGCCAAACACCCGCGTACGATGCGGCGAGCGGTGAGTTCGCCAGGGCCAACGCAGCAATGCCGAACAGCAGCAAGACTGATCCGCCTGCTGTCTCGGTGCGGAAAAAGCGCTGAAAGATAGTAGGCGGGAGTTTCCTTAAATGAACGGGCATGGGCAATACACACTCATTTTCTAACGACCAACGGACGCTAATGAAATAGGAATGAAGAAGTGTTAAGTCTTAAGTGCAGACTCCGTAAAACTTAAAACTGAAAACTTAAGCTCTTCAGAATGTTCACCGGTTTAATCGAAGAAGTTGGCACCGTGATTGCGGTGAATACAAGCAAAAGCGGCAACCAATTGAAACTTGCCGCTCCGCGCGTCGCGAAAAAGATACGGCGTGGCGATAGTTTGGCCGTTAGTGGTTGTTGCCTCACCCTGCACTCACATCGCGGCGGCGTGTTGATTTTCGATCTTTTGGAAGAGACGATCGCTCGCACAAATCTAAAAAACTTGCAGCGGAAGCAGCTGGTAAATCTCGAACGTGCCGTTACTGCAAGCGAGCGCTTTGGCGGACATTTCATTCAAGGGCACATCGATTGTGTTTCGCCGGTCATCGCCTGGCAGAAGAGCGGCGCAGATTTTCGATTGGAAATCGAGTTACCTGACGCATTCGCCCATTACGTCGCGCGCAAGGGCTCGATTGCGGTCGATGGGATCAGTCTTACTGTCGCCGATGTTCTTCCGACAAGTTTCGTCACGTGGATTATTCCTTACACGAAAACGCATACCAATCTGGACCGGGCCCAACCGGGCGATCTAATGAACCTCGAGTTCGACATTCTGGCCAAGTACGTTGAGCGAATGGTTTCGCGCTACGCACCAGGGGCCGGCCGCTAAATGTGATCGTGCGCAGGTTGGCAACGCCTCGCCTACGTCACCGTGTAGTCGGCGTAATCACGTCGCCGGCGGACCTCGATTTCGCTATTCGAATGGGCAAGCCACCGGATATTTTTGAACTGCGTCTGGATCGTCTTGTGCGGGCGGTTGATCGACTGGAGAACAGGATTTCGAAGTTACGCGCGCCGCTGATCATCACGGCTCGACATCCGATCGAAGGCGGCGCAAATCGATTATCCGCGGCGCAACGACACAATCTTCTCGCTCGATTCTTATCCAGGGCTCGTTATATCGACGTCGAACTACGCTCGGCGCCAGTCTTCCGGTCGCTGCTTCGGATGGCTCGGAAGCAGAATGTGCGGCAGATCATTTCAGTGCACTGCCTGAAAAGCACTCCGAGTCCCAATCAGCTGCGAGAGAAAGCGCGCGCGGCAATGATGTCTGGCGCGGATATTTTCAAGCTGGCGACACGCACCGACACTCCGGCGCAACTGACGCGATTGATCGATTTCGTCGCGGCCAGGGAACCTGGCGTTGCCGTGAGCGCGATGGGAATCGGTAAATTGGGCGCCGCTTCGCGTGTGCTCCTCGCCTGTTGCGGATCGGCTCTTATATATGTTTCGCTCGGCCGAAGCGACATCGAAGGACAAATATCGCTGGAACAGCTTCGGGCATTGGGAATGGCTCCGCCGCGTTAAATCGTTAAACAGTTGAAGCGTTAAATCGGCCATTTTTTGGCGTTGTAATGAATTACGAGTTACGCTCCACCGCTTGCTCTTTCTCCAAGGCACATATCGTACAAAGATAGAAGACGCCATGTCCTCATCTGTAACCCTCCCCAAAAAAGTGCCGGTTATGCCGTTGCCTGGCGCTCTGCTTTTTCCGCATGCGCTGCTTCCGCTTCATATTTTTGAGCCGCGCTATCGCGAGATGTTAAAGCACGCCCTCGCCCATCACCGCATGTTTTGCGTTGCACTGCTCAAGCCGCACTGCGCTGAATGGAATTCGACCGGAGACTTTTTTCACATTGCCAGCGTTGGTCTTATTCGCGCATGCGTTGAACGAAGCGATGGCACGTCGAACCTGATTCTGCAGGGATTGGAACGTGTCAGATTCAGGGCTTTTCAGCAGGAAGCGCCATTCCCTATTGCAATGATAGAGTCCCTCGAATCCGAATCCACCACGTCCGTAGAAACCGAAGCGCTGGCTGCGAAAGTGCTGGAGCTTTATTCGAACCTGAAAGGAGACGGACCACGGCAGCTTCCCCCTAAAGTAGATCGGTATCTTTCCGATTTGAGCGACCCGGAATTACTTGCTGATCTCGTCACCTCAACATTTGTGAGCGATCCCCTTCGTCGTCAACGCGTCCTCGAAGAACTATCTATTAACAAACGCCTGCGGCTGGTGATTCAATATCTTCGGGAAGAAAGTGGAAGCGCGGCTGCGTAGGCAGGGGCGATTGACCTCAATCGCCCGGTTCTCCCCGGGATGATCGCGCGGCGGGCTGTCAGGTGAGCCGCCCCTACCCTGTGATCCGCGCGTGTTCTTCCATCAAATACCGATCGGTCATTCCCGCGATATAATCGCAGACCGTGCGATGCAATCCCTCAGTTTCAATTCGTTTCGCCGCCGTCTCACCCAGCTCGTCAGGATCCGCCAGGTACGCCTGGAAAACCTGCCGCAACATTTCGCAGGCCCGCCGATTTACTTCGGAGACGCGTGGATCGTAATAAACGTTCTGGTACAGGAATTTTCGCAAATCGCGATTCGCCTGGAGCAAATCATCGCTGTAACGAATCAGCGGCGCCGGCTGCTGGCGCGCTTCGTCTGAACTTTGCACGCCCGCATCGGCAATGGATTTTGCACTGGTCGAGACCAGATCGTGTACTTCCGTGTCGATAATGTCCCGGATGATTAGCTTGTGTAGTTCCGGCTCGCGAGCGTCAGGATAGCGTGCCAGCACTGCTCGAATGCTTCGACGCCAGACCTCGTTTTGTTCCAGTTGCGCCGCGTTCAGGACTTCGAAATCGACTGCATCATCCAAGTCGTGACTGTAATAAGTGATCTCGTCCGCCAGGTCCGCGACCTGCGCTTCCAGCGATGGGCAACGATAGTTTTGTAAAGGAGCGCGTGCCTGCCGTTCTGTCAGTTTTTCCAGTTGATGAAATGCTCCATGTTTCCGCAGGCCCTCGCGCACTTCGAATGTCAAGTTCAGACCCGGAAAATTCGGATAGGGATCTTCAAGGAGCTCGACCACTCGCACGCTCTGACGGTTGTGATCGAAGCCGCCGTGGTCGCGCATGCATTCAGCCAGCATCTCTTCGCCCGAATGTCCAAAGGGCGCGTGTCCCAGGTCGTGCGCGAGCGCGATCGCTTCCGCGAGATCTTCATTCAGGCGTAATGCGCGAGCAATCGTGCGGCTGATGGAGGCGACCTCAATGGAGTGCGTCAGCCGGGTGCGCAAGTGATCACCGGTTCCATTCAAAAAGACCTGCGTCTTATACTCCATTCGACGAAAGGCGCGTGAATGAATGATGCGTGCGCGATCCCTCTGAAATTCGGTCCGAAACGAATGACTGGGCTCTGAATATTGCCGGCCGCGCGAGTCACCGGACTTTTCCGCAAACGGCGCGAGAACGGCGCGCTCGCCAGCTTCCATTTCTTCGCGTGTCTTGCAGAAGACGGTAAGGCGCGGCGTCTCAAGTTCAGAAGAATGCTTGGTCACAATTGATTCCCAACCTTATTTGTCGATCTTAGCTTTCGAAACCTCAAATCTGATATGTCCAAGAAAACTCGCGGTAAAAAATCCGCCAAAGGACGGATTCGCCGTGGCGAACAAGTCACGCCTGAACGTTTGATGGAACTCAGCTTCGCTTACGCACCGCCGATGATCATCAGCGCCGGCGTGAGTAACAGGGTTTTCGATTCGTTGGAGGGCGACGCAAAAACGACAGAGCAGGTTGCAGGAGAAACCGGGGCATCGGCGCGGGCTCTGGGGATTCTGATGAATGCGCTTGTTGGTCTAGGTCTTCTAAAGAAAAATCGGCAAGGAAAGTATTCGCTTACACCCGAAAGCGCCGCCTTTCTTCTAAGCAAAAGGCCGGGGACGCACGCGGGTTTTTTTGGAGCCATTGCGCCCCAGCTCATTTCACGATGGCTGCGATTGTCCGATATCGTTCGCGAAGGTCGTCCAGCCGTGGCCGTGAACCAGGAAACCGAAGGCACGGAATTCTTCAGTCAGCTAGTGGAAAATATCATCCCGATGAGCTATCCGCCTGCGCAAAAGCTCGGCGATCATTTGAAGTTAGCGAAGGCAAAGAACGAAATTCGCGTGCTCGATCTTGGCGCCGGTTCAGGTATTTGGGGCATTGCCCTGGCCCAAAAATCGACCCGGGTGCGGGTAACCGCAGTCGATTGGGCAGGAATGATTCCGACGACGAAACGAATCACACAAAAGTTCGGCGTCGGCGATCGCTTTAATTATGTCGAGGGTGATATGTTGGAAGCGAATTTCGGCAGCGGCTATGACATCGCGACGCTTGGTCACATCTTGCACAGCGAAGGCGAAGGTCGCAGCCGTCGGTTGCTCAGAAAGATTTTCCGCGCGCTAAAATCCGGCGGCACGATCGCAATTGCAGAATGGCTGGTGAACGATGATCGCACCGAACCGCTACCTTCACTGATGTTTGCCGTGCAAATGCTGGTCAACACTGAAAAAGGCGACACCTTCAGCTTCAACGAAATCAAAAACTGGCTGGAAGAAGCGGGGTTCAAAAAAGTTCGAAAGCTGAAAGCGCCCGGGCCTTCACCACTGGTTCTGGCAACAAAGCCGTAGGTGGCGATCAACTGGATTCATCATTCTGTTCGAATGGGCTTCTCATCTGCGCATCTACCTGCTCTCATAGTGACCGATGAAAGAGGTAAAAACGAAATCGGATACCAAAACCAAGGCGCGGCTGAGTCGAAGAAATATTGAGGGAGTCAGCCCTTACAGCAAACCTGCCCTTCGCAGCGAAGCCTTCGCGAGAGCGCTCACCGATGCAAAATCGTGCATCGATGATCGTGACCGTCTACAAACGCTTTTCAACGAAGCATCGAGAAAGGCAGCGACCGTGCCGAAAGACTCTTTTAAAGAGTATTGGCCTTATCTTCAGACAATGCTGCGTTTGGTCCGTGCGCATCATCGCGAAGAATACGATCAGGTTACGCATGATTCGTTGTTATGGATCGTTGCTGCTCTTAACTATCTGGTCGATCCATTCGATTTAATTCCGGATAAGACACCGTTCCTCGGCTTCATCGACGACGCAGCCGTCGTCGAATTCGTAGTCGATAGAACACGGCAAACACTCGACGATTTCATGACCTGGGAAACGGGGTCACGATAATCACTAGCGTTCTAAACAGGACATCTCGCCCGCGCTAAGACTGGCTCTCACGCGCTCTGCTAGAGATTCAAACCAGAAGTAACGCCGGGTTTTCCAGCAGGTGGCGCAGTTCTTTCAGGTATTCAGCGCCGAGGGCGCCATCGATCACGCGGTGATCACAGCTCATCGTGAGCGACATGCGACGGCCCACGATGATCTGGTCGCAATCGTCCACTACAGGGACTTTCGTGATCCTGCCAACAGCGAGAATGAAACCTTGCGGAGGATTGATAACAGCAGAAAAACTGTCGATGCCCATGCCGCCAAGATTTGAAACTGTGAATGTGCCGCCCTGAAATTCTTCAGGCTTCATACGTTTATTGCGCGCGCGATGTGCTAAGTCCTTTGCCAGTTCGCTGATCTCGCGCAGCGATTTGTTTTGGGCGGCACGAATAACCGGTGTCAAAAGACCATCTTCAATTGCGACAGCAATTCCAAGATCGATGTCGGCGTATTGCACTATTGCATCGCCGTCGAACGAAGCGTTCACTCGTGGTACCTTGAGCGCGGCTTGTACTGCCGCTTTTAAAACGAAATCGTTTACCGTAATTTTCGCCGCATCCGCGCCTTCGCCCGCCGACTTCAATTCCTCTCGCGCCTCCATCAGCGGCGCAGCATTGATGTCGATGCTGAGGTAAAAATGTGGAACCGGTCCGAGACTTTCGACCAGCCGCTGGGCAATGATTTTACGCATTCCGGACAGTTGAATGCGGGCGCTTTCGCCAGCCTTTACCGCCGCCGGAACTTTGGTCGCCGGAGTAACGGATTTTGATTTAGCTGCAGCGCGCACATCGGTCTCCGTTACACGCCCTTCCGGTCCAGTGCCCTTCACGCTGGAAAGATCAACACCGAGCTCGGCCGCAATTCGGCGCGCAACCGGCGACGCTTTCACCCGTGCTTCCTCGGCCTTATCGATTTTCGGCGCCGGTTTTTCAGGTTCAGTTTTCTTTTCTGCCTTTGGTGGGGCCGCCGCCTTTTTCTCCTCCTTCTCTTCCGTTGTCGGCGTTTCTTCTTTTAGTTGCTCGCCCTTCTTCGGCTTCTCTTCCTTCTTTTCTTCTTCTTCTTTGGCTTTTGGCTTTTCCTCTTTTTCTTCCTTCTCTTTTTTCTTCTCCTCTTCTTTGGGTGCTTCCTCGCCTTCACCACCGATGAAGGCAATCCTATCGCCCACGTTTACCTTGCCGCCCTCTTGGACATAAATCTCGGTGAGGGTTCCGTCCTCGGGCGATTCCCATTCCATCGTCGCCTTGTCGGTCTCAATCTCAGCGAGCACTTCGCCGGCCGAGATCTGGTCCCCCTTCTTTTTTTTCCAGGCGACGAGAGTGCCCTCGGTCATCGTGTCGCTCAATTTGGGCATCTGAATTTCAGGCATGGGATGAAAGTTGAAAAGGTTAAAGAGTTACAGGTTACACGGTCAAAAAGATACAATGTTACGTGTGGCCCGCTCTTTAACCTTTTAACTGTTATAGCCTTTTAGCTTGGTTCATGCGTAGCAGACCTGTTTCACAGCAGCGACGAGTTTGTCCGCGTTTGGGAGAACCGCTTTCTCGAGGCGCTCATTATATGGCATGGGCACGTCTTCTTGGGATACGCGGATGATGGGAGCGTCGAGCGCATCAAAAATGTTTTTTTGGATCCGGTAGCAGACCTCTGCGCCGACACCGCAAAATGGATGATCTTGTTCGACGATCACCACGCGATGCGTTTTCGTAACGGACTCGAAAATTGCCTTCTCATCGAGCGGCTTAATCGAACGTAGATCGACAATCTCCGCAGAGATATCTTCTTCCTCCAGTTGGGCTGCAACGTTGAGTGCCAGCGGAACGGTCTGTGAATAACAAATGATCGAAACATCGCTGCCTTCGCGTTTCACTTCTGCTTTGCCGAGTGGGATGAGCAGCTCTTCATCCGGGGGCTCCACCATTCCCTTTGAGCTGTAGAGCAACTCCGCTTCCAGAACCAGAACCGGATTGTTGTCGCGCACGGCCGTTTTAAGCAATCCTTTCGCGTCGCGCGGCGTCGCCGGCGTGCAAACTTTCAGCCCCGGCACGCTGGCGTAAAAGTTCTCCGTTGCATGCGAATGCGTAGCGCCGAGCTGATGTGCCGGGCCGTTTGGTCCACGAAAGGTGATGGGAATATTAAATTGCCCGCCAGACATCGTGTACATATTCGGGGCGTTGTTCACGACCTGATCGAATGCCACGAGCGAAAAGCTGAACGTCATAAATTCAATGATCGGCCGCAGGCCGACCATTGCCGCGCCAACTCCCAGGCCGGCAAATCCGTTCTCGCTGATTGGGGTGTCGATAATGCGTCGCGGCCCAAAGCGTTCAAGCAAACCATGGCTGACCTTGTAGGCGCCCTGGTATTCAGCGACTTCCTCGCCCATCAGAAAAACATTCGGATCACGCTCCAGTTCTTCCGCGAGCGCTTCATTGAGCGCCTGACGATACGTGATTTCTCTCATCGCTAATCGGTATTTGGAGATGGCGCGCCCTCGCGCCGCTTCTGTGCTGGTTCCTCGGGCCGATGATGGCCCGGCTCCATCGCTCCATTGGCATATGTGTAATCGTACAGTGTATCGAGCGGCGGTTGGAGACTCTTCTCGGCGAATTTTACGGCCGCCAGCACCGTCTCTTTCGCTCGTTTGTCGAGTAAATCGAATTGTTCGTTCGTCAATTTTCCCTCACGCGTAAGCTGCGCGCGTAAACGCGTGATCGGATCATCGAGTCGATATTTCTCCAGCTCCTGCTTGGTCCGGTAACTTGCCGGGTCCGACATCGAGTGGCCGCGATAACGATAAGTCCGTACTTCCAGGAACGCTGGATGCGGTTCTTTGCGGATGGAATCTACCATCTCCGCAACCTTGTCGCGGACTTCGCGAAAGTTCATTCCGTCGACAATCTCTCCAGGAATGTCGTAACCTTCCGCGCGATCGACGATTTGCCTGAGCGAGGTTGATCGCTGCACGGAAGTTCCCATTGCGAAAAGGTTGTTTTCACAAATGAAGACGATCGGCAATCTATAGAGAGCCGCGAGATTCAACGCTTCGTGGAAGGCGCCCTGATTGATCGCTCCGTCACCGAAAAAGCAGAGCGTGACGCGATCTTCACCGCGGTACTTGATGGCGAAAGCCAATCCTACCGCGAGCGGAATGTGAGCTGCAACAATGGCGTGACCTCCGTACATGTGATTTTGCTTGTCGAAGAAATGCATCGAGCCACCCAAGCCGCGCGAACACCCTGTTTCTTTCCCAAAAAGCTCCGCCATACAGGCGTCGGGGCTTGTGCCGCGAGCAAGCGCGTGAGCGTGATCGCGGTAGGCGGTGATGATGTAGTCATCGTCACGAACGGCTGCGACAGCGCCGGTTACAACTGCTTCCTGCCCAATGTAAAGATGACAAAAACCCCCGATCTTCTGCGCTTGATACTGCTGACTGGCGCGTTCTTCGAAACGCCGAATCAACAGCATCAGCGAGAGCATCTCGACTTCGTCGCGCTGCTCCACCGGGTGCATGACGGCTCAAGCCGCGCGCGGAACCGCGGCACGGGCGCGCGAGTCCTCCGCGCTTCGGCCAAGGTTGATGGACAGGACAAAGACCAGGGTAAACAGAAGATCGCTGATCAGCGAATTGCGAAAGAACATCCAACTGGGGGTAGCGCTGTAACCGGGTAATCCGGTCGTCAGCGCTTGAATGAGGCCCGCCAAATTCTTCGTGTAGCCGGGATCGCTTAACCACGAAAACATGTTTGTGATCGCATAGAAAAACGTCGATCCAACGATGCAAGCCGGCAGAAGCGTTTTCAGCGATGCTCGGTTCTGGAGGAGAAGCCCCGCGCATCCAACAACAGCCAGCGCGACGTAACGCACGACGATTTGTGAGTCGAGCAGCGGCGCGCCATAACGGAAGTTAATCACCACGTCGGAAATAAAAAGCGTAACGAGCGGTATCGAGAATTTGTATTTCCCTGGAAAGTACGCCGCGCTACAGAGGGCAATTGCAGCGAGCGGCGTGAAATTAGAAAGCCAGGTCGCACCCGAATGAATCAAAAGGCCGGTCGTAACGCGATAGGCCGCAGCCGAAAACACGAGCAGAAAAGCGGGAATCATTAGCAAGAATCTATCCGTCCGGCAGGATATGCAATCGGCATTTACCGCAGCCGCGTCTCTGTGAGACGCGTCGCGAGTGCGCATTTCAAACACATCAGCGCAGGACCTTGCACAGCGAGGCAGCTACTATTTATTTAGCGCCGGCGAGGATTTTGCCAAGTCGCGCTTTACGGCGCTTGGCGGCGTTCGGATGAATGATTCCGCGCTTGGCGGCTTTGTCGATTGCTGAGATCAGCGCGCGGACTTGATCAGATCCCGGTGTTTGCGTGGAACGCACCGTCTTCTGCATGGTCCGCAGATGCGTTACAACGCTACGATTGCGGAGCGATCGCTTCAGTGTTTGCCGAGCGCGTTTAGCAGCTGATTTCGTATTGGCCATTAGTAATAATCAAAAACCTCGTGGACGTGCACGCTCGCGAGCGCATTACGATTGTCAACCCCGAAGCTCTTCAAGATTAAGTTGACGCACTCCCAGATCCAAGTGGTCCAGTTGTGCCCTTCCAAGCGCCTACAAGCGTTTGTCCAATTCGAGCTTCGCTTTTTGTCGTTGGGCAGCAAGAGCCCCACGCATTCGCATTTGTTCGACCGAGAGCGTAGCGCCGGAAGCTGGAGTAGAAATCGTCTGATCCTGGCTCTGAGGTTTTGCGCTTACAGCTGCGAAAGTATTGGTTGGTTGCAGTCGCGGCGCCTTTGCCAGTTTCGGCAAGTGCTCAGGGGTAATCTGCACGAGCGTCCCGAGCGGAACGCGATCATAAAGTGCGGCAACGTCGCTCGACTTCATCCGAATACAGCCATAGCTGGCTGGCCGACCGATCGTCTTTTCCTGCGGCGTCCCATGAATATAAATACAACGCTGAAAAGCATGCGCGTTTTGCGCTTCAAGGCCGCGCAACCAAATGATACGCGTGGTTATGGGGTCGCGTCCGGGAGCATTGGGCTGCAGAACTTCGCCAGTGAATCGACGATTGTGGAACACGGCCCCGGTCGGCGCGTTGTCACCAATTTTTTTCTCGACGGCAAGATAACCCAGAGGAGTTGTCATTCGTCCCCAGGCGTCGCCAAGACCGAAAATTGACGTGGACACCGGGTAAGTCACCACTTTCCCGCCGTTCTGTACCAGCATCAGCTTTTGATCACACACACTGACAATAAGCTGGCTCGATGTATCGACCGGTGTGACAGCGAACGCAGGTATTATTGAAATGAAACTGAAAATTGCTGCTAGGGGCCGAAGCATGCGCAACTTCTTACTCGACAATTTGAATTTGTCACGCGGGAATTGCATCGGCCGCGCCGGACCTGGCAAAATTAATTTTTGACCAGCGACTGCTAAATGAAGAAACGCAAACGTAAAAGAAACCGGCTTGAAACATCACCAGGAATGGCACGGACAAAAATTGGCCATGCACGATCGCGAACACCACGAAATACGTGAAATAGATTGCGAAAGCCAATTCCGCCAGTGGAAGGGTTGATTGAAGCGGCCGGTATTTGCAGCTGCGCCACGGCTGCGATCTTCGTTCAATGCCGTACTTGGGCGTCCGGGTGAAGTCGGATTTGTGGTTGATAAGCGCTTCCAGCACCGCTCGCGCATTGTTGAGCGAAAGACCAATTCCCAATGCAAGCAGGCATGGCAGAAACAGAATCTCTTTCATCCACGTTCTGGGATGCAGTTCACGTTGGGCACAAATATAAAAAACGGCTACCGAAGCCGATGCTGCGAGGAAGATCGGAATATCGATAAGCAAAGTACGGAGCCACCCACCCTGAGGTCCTCCGGTCGAGGGATGCAGAAGCACACACAACAGAGCGAGCAGCAGGTAGGCGAAGTTGGACATCAAATGCCCAGTGGCTTCGAGCTTGATCGGGAACGGAAGGCGGCTGCGCCAGATGGTGGGCAATAGTTTTTTACAAGTCTGGACGGAGCCTTTGGTCCAGCGATGCTGCTGAGACTTGAAGCCGTTCATGTCTACCGGCAGTTCCGCCGGAGTTACAACGTCTGAAAGATAAATGAATTTCCAGCCCGCCAGCTGGGCGCGATAGCTGAGATCGAGATCCTCGCACAGTGTATCATATTGCCAGCCTCCGCTTTGTTCGATACAGGAACGCCGCCAGAGACCGGCCGTTCCATTGAAATTGAAAAACCTGCCGCTGCGGCTGCGCGCGGTTTGCTCCAGCAAAAGGTGTCCGTCCAAAAAGATCGCCTGCATACGCGTGAGCAACGAATATCCGCGATTCAAATGTCCCCATCGGGTCTGGATCATTCCCACTTTCGGGTCAGTGAAGTAATCGATGGTTCGCTTCAGTAGATCCCTTTGCGGAACAAAATCGGCGTCCAGGATACAAACGAATTCGCCTTCGGCAGCCTCGAGCCCTATCGCCAGAGCGCCCGCTTTGAAACCAGTGCGATCTACCCGATGAATGCGCTGAACATTAAAGCCTCGCTGTTGCAGTTCCTCCGCGCACGAGGCGATGATCTCGCAGGTTTCGTCGGTTGAATCGTCCAGCACCTGGATTTGGAGAAGCTCCCGCGGATAATCCAATTCGCTCACGGAACGAAGCAAACGCTCGGCAACGTACACTTCGTTAAAGATGGGGAGTTGAACCGTCACCTTTGGCAGTTTTTCAAAATGACCTGCTGGGACTGGCATCCGCGTCCGGTTTTTCAGATACAGATAGATGATGAAATAGCGATGGATGCCATAAGCCGAAAGCCCGATGAGCACGCTCAGATAACAAATCGACCAGATAATGTGTGCGAGGCTTCCTTGCATGGGAGTTCTACAGCCCCGAAAGTTTTTCGGGGTAAGCCCGACATGATGCCGTTTTCACCATGTCCGTCAATTCAAAAATCGTACATTTGCCTCTGAAATCGTCGCCGCATTCTGTTGATACACAACAATCTCCTCTCGATTTTCGTAATTCAGAGGACGAACGGTCTGGCAATCTGTTTGATTGTCCAAGACTGGACGATCTTCTCGTGTGATTGGACTGACCCATCATTTCGACCTCATCTTGTCCTCCCGACATTCACGCTTGCCTGAAATGGCGAGCAGAGTAACGGTGATGGGCCAATTTTCGCAACCGGCAGGCATCAGTTGGGAGACACAATGACGAAACGAAGGCGCGACCGTTTCGAACGTTTCAAGATCATCTTTCCTATTCTTCTGGCGGGATGGATCCCATCGATCCTGACGCTAATTGTTTCCTACACGATCTTGCGCGACACGCTGGAATCAAGAATCCTGCGCGACCGGCAAACTCTAATTCAATTGGTGGGACACTTGGTCGCCCATGATCTAAACCGCAGCAGCAGCGTCATCGAATATTATCAAACGCTGCCGGAAGTGGTGAATAATTTGAGCGCGCCAAATCCGCAGGTTACTCAACAATGGCTCAACTCGGCGTTTTATTCCCACCCGCAGATCGATGGAATGTTCATCACAACGCCGAACGGCGACCTGATCGCATCGATTCCCACGGGTTCGGAGATGATCGGCAAGGATTTTGGCTCGGAGTACTGGCGCGAGCAAGCGGCCGCGGCAGATGCAACCTTTGTCTCGGCAATTCACCCCAGGCTGTCGGATAACCGGGCCGTCACTGACATTGTCGGTGCGGTGCGTGCGCCGGACAGGACCATCCTGGGTTATGTCGGAGTTTCCGTGCTGGTGGAAAGGATTGGCCGGCGCTTGTCTGCGATTGAGTTTTCAGATCGCCTTGTTTTTGAGGTACTCGATCAAAACGGCGTGGCGCTTTTTGCCAGCGATTTCAAGCCAAATCCCGTAACCCCTGCACCGAAGGCAAATGAAGGATTGATCAAAGAGATCAGCCAGAGCAAAAGCGGGCATTTCGAGCGACATGGCAATCTCTATTCTTTCAGCCCGATTGAATCGAGCGGTTGGGTGGCCGTAGTGGAGCAGCCCAGGACCCTGGCTTACAAACCGGTTCATGATCTTTTGGGACGAATGACGGTGTTGGCAGCCTGGTTGATCGTCCTGACTGCGGTCTTCGCATGGCTGGGCAGCGGGTATTACCAGCGGCAACTGGAAGCCAAACAGCGTCTGGAGCGCGAAGTCATCTTCAACGAAAAAATGCTGGCCAACATGCCCAGCGGAATCGCTTTCATCGATCCGGCTTCCCGTCGTTTTCTCCATGCCAACTATGCCTTTGCCCGCATGGCGGAGCGTTTTGGCGATGTGCCAGCTGGTCGCGACATCACGGAAACCACCTACGAGGACGTGAAGATTGCTCCGCCCGGGGCAATTGAGAGGGTGCTTACCTTTGGAACGCCATTTCAGCTAATTGAACATCCCTTGAAAGATAAGACGGGTATGACCCATTTTTTGAATGTCAATTTACTCCGGCTCCAAGGCTCACACGAAACCATTCAAGGCGTACTTTATCTGGTCGAAGACAAGACACGCGATGTCACGCTGCGTCAGGAATTGATTGGCGCAAATGCGGCAAAGGACCAATTCCTGGCATTGCTATCACATGAGCTGCGAAGTCCACTCGCACCGGTACTAGCGATGGTGGGAGATCTCGAGGCTGAGCTGCCAGATTCCCCGCCCGTCAGGGAAGCGCTCGAGGTCGTCCGCCGCAACGTCGAACTGGAAGCACGGCTGATTGATGATCTGCTCGACGTAACTCGAATTGCAAAAGGCAAGTTGCAATTAAGCTTTGAAACCATTTGCGTGCATCAACTCCTGCAGCGCGCTTACGAAATATGCCGGGAGGAAATCGGTGCCAAGGATCTCGAAGCGGAATTTCATCTTCGCGCTACTCAAACCTACGTGGAAGGCGATCCGGCGCGACTACAACAAGTCTTTTGGAATTTGATCAAGAACAGTGTGAAATTTACGCCGGAAAAAGGCCGAATCACTATTGAGACGTTTAACCCCGCGCCGGACAAAATCGAGGTTCGGATTATCGATACGGGCATCGGCATCGAGCCAGAACAAATCGATAAAATCTTCAACGCGTTCGAACAAGGGCAGGCTGAGATTACCCGGCGTTTTGGAGGGCTCGGCCTCGGTCTGGCGATTTCAAAGGCGCTAATCGACGCACATGGCGGAAAGGTCCGCGTCGAAAGTCCTGGGAGAGATCAGGGCGCCACTTTTTCGCTGGAACTAAACACCGTGGTCAAGCCTGCTGGCGGCGACGGCGACAGGAAAGATCTACCGGCTGGCCCGGAACGAGAACTGGCCGTCGCAAGGCATCGGCGCGTCCTGCTGGTGGACGATCATCATGACACTTGCATCGGAATGAAAAGGATGCTGGAACGCCGCGGCTACGAAATTACGGTCGCGCATTCCGCCGACCAGGCCGTGGAAAAAGTCCGCACACAGGACTTCGATCTGCTTATCAGCGATATCGGATTGCCGGACCGCAGTGGTTACGAATTAATGCGCGAAGTGCGGCTCAGCAAAAACCTACCCGGAATCGCACTCAGCGGCTTTGGAGCAGAACAAGACGTCAACCAAGCCAGAGCGGCAGGATTCGCCGAACATCTCACCAAACCGATCAATTTTGAGCGCTTGGAAAGGACGATCCAGAATCTGCTCTCCTAGCGCTTCTCTGAACCTCAACCCTGAGGGTTTTCCCTAGCCCGGGTTTGGCGCGCCTGTTTCGGTCTTGGTCTTTTCGTCTGCGGCTTCTTTCAGTTCCCGCGAAAGCTTCTCAACGCGCTGACGCATAATCTTGCCAGCTTTGAATTTCACCGTCGCGCGTGGCGGAATGACAAAACTGCTCCCGGGTTGATTCGGGTTTCGACCGACGCGCGGCTTGGTCAGACGCGGCTGAAAAACGCCAAAATTGCGTAGTTCAACGGGGATATTGCTAGCGAGACTGTCGGTGATTTTATCGAGCGTCCGCTGGACCACATCGAAGACTTGATGCTGGACCATGCCGGTTTGGTTACTGATGGCGACTACGATGTCGCGCTTGGTTAACTTTGCCATATCTATTTTACTAATCGTTCCGTATTGCTCTTGTGGTGGCTCAATGAAGCATAAAAACGCGATTTTTAAAATTGAGTAACCTCTTCGACCAGAAGGCCAAACGCTCTTGAATCACCGCTCGCGTGCCTGAATACGACAAGCAATGAGCGCTGTGACGTTCTAACGCATTAACAAATCACCCACCTTCGCCGGGGCTACGGCGAGGCAGGCGTGGGCCTGCCCAATTCTCGCGCGGAGTCGGAGCGGGATAATAGTCCGGCGCCATTTCATGCGCGGTTCGGAAGTGCACCTTGGCGACCGTGCGCAATGCGTCTGGTCCATTCATTTCCACAAGTTTCTTGGCGCTTTCTTTCACGCCCGCAGACACACCGCGTTCCAACCGCACACCCATTTCCTTCCCTTTACGCTCCAGCCAATTAATGAAGGCTTCTCGCGCAAGGATCGATGCGGCCGCCACTGCGATATCTGATTCCGCTCTTGGCCGCTGTTCGATGTTGATCTTTCTCGCGTGCCGCAACAACGATTGTTCGACCACACGCGCGTCCGCAAATTGGTCCGACAATGCCCTCGGGCAATCCGGCTTTTTCGCCAGCAGATTCTCAATTACTCGCGCGTGTCCCCATCCAAGCAGTTTGTTCAAGTTGCCAAACTTCTCGTAAAGCTCGTTGTATTTCGCCGGCCCGATCAGGACCGTGTCCGTCAAACCGAGGGACTCCTTCCGAATAGCGTCCGCCAAAGCACGAATCCGCGCATCGGAACCAATCCGCTTGCTGTCTACGACACCGCCGTCCAGAAGTTTGCGCGCGATCCCCCGGTCGACGTACGCACCCGCGATCACGAGGGGCCCGAAAAAATCGCCCTTGCCACTCTCATCCACGCCGAAGTGCGGCTCGAACATCTCCGGCGAATGCACTTCTTCATAGCCCAGCTTCGCTTCGCCAAGAATCTTCGGCTCCAGCTCAAACTGCACGAATTCCTCCAGACCTTTTCCCTGCACGAGAATCTTTGGTCCTTTCTGGTAAACCGCCACGCTCAATTTGTTCTTCTGTGCAAAGAAAATGGTCCATTCCTTCGGCGCGAACTGGAAGCCGAGTTCTTCGAGCAAAGTCCGCAACTTTGTGACCTGTTCCTGCGTGAGCGGATAAGTGTAAGAATTCAACGCCCAACGCTCAACGCTTAACCCGCCTTCGGCAAGCCTACGCCGTTGCACGCACTCGGTGCTCGATCACTTCCGAATTGAGAGTTGGACGATGAGCGTTGGACGTTGGACGTTTGCTTTCAAATTGTGACATCGCCAAAAGACGTTCGCGCGTTCCGACGCTTCCTCCTGCGCTGGTTTCGCCGCCATGGCCGCGATCTACCTTGGCGCAAAACCCGCGATCCTTACGCGATCCTTGTATCCGAGTTCATGCTCCAGCAAACCCAGGTCGCCACCGTGATCCCGTATTATAATAAATGGCTTCGCCGATTTCCGGACTTCGCTTCCGTCGCGCGCGCTTCGCAAAACGATGTTCTCCACGGCTGGCAAGGTCTCGGCTATTACAACCGCGCCCGGAATCTTCATGCCGCCTCCAAGATTGTGCAGGATCAACACATGGGAATCTTTCCCGGCGATATCGCAGTGATTCGCAAATTGCCTGGCATTGGCCGCTATACGGCGAACGCAGTCGCGACTTTTGCTTTTCATCAACCGGTTCCAATTGTCGAAACGAATACCGCGCGTCTGCTCGCCCGCCTGTTTGACATGCGCGCCCCGATTGATTCCGCGATCGGCCGCGAAAAACTCTGGGAGAGCGCCGCACAAGTTGTTCCCAGCCGCAATGCAGCGCGTTTCAATTCCGCGCTTATCGATCTGGGCGCGCTGGTTTGCCTAGCGGACAGACCCAAATGCAACGTCTGTCCGGTAAAAAAATTTTGCCGAGCTAAAAATCCGGAAGCGCTGCCAATCAAGAAATCTAGACCGCGCACCAAGCGACTTATCGAAACACACGCATTCGTCACTAATAACGGCAGAGTTCTTCTCGAACAATCATCCGCACGCTGGCACGGCATGTGGATACTGCCACCGCTCAAACTTGACGGCTTAAGGCCGTCAAGTTCGCGGCAACGTCCCGCTTACAAGTTCGTGTTTCCATTCACGCATCATCGCGTGACGCTGCGCATTTTTCACCAGCGCCCGCCGAAGATCGACAATCGTTCTCAGCGCTGGTTTTCCATCCGCCGAATTGAGTCGGTCCCCATCCCTTCTCCTCATCGCCGCGCAATTGTCGATCTTCTTAGCGCAAGACCAGCAACACGGTCACACCGGCGGCGGTCGTCAGAACGGTAATAGGAATTCCAAAGCGCGCGTAATCCCAAAAACCGACCTGGATATGATCGCGCGCTGATTCAACCACGATCATGTTCGCGACCGAACCCACGATAGTGAGATTGCCACCAAACGTCGTCGAAAGCGCGAGCACCTTCCACATCAAAGCCGGTTCCGCGAATCGCGCGATCCAGTTTCCTGCCACCAACACGAAGGGCACGTTTGAGAAAACGTTCGATCCGACCACGGAAAACCAGGTGAGATTCCATGCCTGCGCCGGCGCGCTTGATCCGAAGATCGGTTGCAACCGCGAGTAAATCGCATCTGGCAGGCCGGTATCGCTTAAGCCATCGACTACGATGAAGAGCGCCGCGAAAAAAAGGAGCAGATGCCAGTCGACCAGCTTCAGCACCCCGTGCGTGTCGCGTCGCGCGAGTACCATCACAAGTGCCGCCCCAGCCATCGCTGTCCACGCCAGGTTCAGGCCGGCTAAGAAACCGCCAAAGATCGACACCAACACAACACAAACAAGCGCGAACAAGCCGCTCTCCAGTTTTGGGGCTGGATAGTCGGCCCGATCAATCGCTGTCACGCGCAAAATTTTTCGAAAACCAAAACGCAAAATGAAAAAATTGATTGCCAGCCCAACAGCGGCCGCCGGCAGGAGCGACCGCGAAAATTCCGGAAAGGAGATGTGCGAGAAGTGTCCAATGATCATATTTTGCGGATTCCCGACCAGCGTGGCCACACTGCCAATATTTGCGCTGGTCGCGAGCGCAACGAGGTATGGCAGAAGGGGCAGCTTGCCGCGCCTGATAACTGCCACGACGAGCGGGGTGAGCATCAGGCAAATTGTGTCGTTCACTAACAGCGCCGAGAGAATTCCCGAAGTGAGCGTGACATAAAGCAGCAGATGCACGGGAGTTCGCGAGAAATTCAGAACCAGTTCCGCCGCCCATTCGAAAAAATGGGCAAGATACAGGTAGGCCGAGATGAGCATCATACCCAGCAGCAGCACCAATGTGTCGTAGTTGATTGCGCGATACGCGCGCTCGGGTGTCATCACCCCAGTCGCAATCATTAGTACCGCGCCTAACAAGGCCGCGGCGGGGCGATTCAAGGGCAGAATCTTGAGTTGCCGGCCGCTGATGAGAACGTAGGTGATTGCGAAGATGGCGCCTGCAATAAGCTCCTGCTGCCAGTGGTTCACACGCGTGCATAACGGATGCCCCGGTGCTTTTCAACGGTTCGTCCCCACTTCGCTTTTACTGCTTTCCATTGAACGTTGAGCGTTTCTCTGGCATAAACTTTTGCATCGAATATGAGAAGCATGACTGGATATGGCCGCGCTGAAGTGGTCCACGCCGGAAGAAAATTCAGCGTGGAGCTCAATTCAGTGAACCGAAAGCAGAGCGATATCGTGATCAATCTGCCGCGCGACCTGGCCGAACTCGAACCGCGTATTCGCCAGACGATCAATGAAAATATCTCGCGCGGCCGGACCAACGCCACAATTGCTCTCCACAGTAGCCCCAACGGCGCGCGAAACCTGGCGCTCGATACCGAGTTGGCGCGCTCTTATCACGAAGCGATGCGTGCATTGCAAAAGGAGTTGAATGCCCCCGGCGAGATCACGATCAGCACAATCCTGCAGGCCCCGGGAGTGATGCGTTTTCCTGAACAGGCCTTGAACGCGGAAGAAGCATGGCCCGCGATCGATCGCGCGCTGCGCGGTGCCCTCTCAGATTTAATTAAAATGCGAGAACGCGAGGGGAAACATCTGGCCAAGGATTTGATCCATCGCCTGAAAGCAATCCGTAGAAAACTCAAAGAAATCCACGCATTTCATCCCGATGTGGTGAAACGATATCGTGCCGTCCTTCTCGAT
>Ga0209808_1000077_pt1 | contig 50336 bp, 38 predicted proteins | sample GraSoiAngelo_157_FD_186171 | JGI IMG/M metagenome (GOLD analysis project Ga0209808, IMG submission 186171) | Grasslands soil microbial communities from the Angelo Coastal Reserve, California, USA - 14_1009_16_20cm (SPAdes) (version 2) | ecosystem: Environmental > Terrestrial > Soil > Grasslands ... | reverse complement strand
CCTCCGGTTGGCTTGCTAACGTATCTGCGCGAAATTTTCAACAAGGAGACAGGCAAAATTCTGCTCAATATTCTAATTCCGGTCCCGTTCATCGCGATTTTTTGGGCGCTGTGGCAGCAAAACTTTTCCTCGTGGATCGTGCAGGCCGAATCGATGGATCGACATCTTTTCGGTGTGGAGTGGTTGTCGTCGCAAATTCAGACGGTCAACCCGATTTTTATTCTGATCATGCTGCCACTCTTTTCTTACTGGCTTTATCCGGCGGTTGAGAAGGTAGTTCGTTTGACCCCGCTGCGGAAAATCGGCGCCGGTTTGTTTGTTACGGCGGGATCATTTTTTCTCGTCGCCATGATTCAAACGCAAATCGATGCCGGCGCACGCCCGTGGATCATGTGGCAAATTTGGGCGTTCGTGATCCTGACCGCGGGCGAAACACTGGTCTCGCCGACCCACCTCGAGTTCTCCTACACGCAAGGGCCGGTCAAACTCAAATCGCTCGTCATGTGCACGTATTTGTTCGCTGTCTCGCTCGGCAATCAATTCACTGCTGCGGTCAATTTCTTCATCCAAAATCCTGATGGCTCGGTGAAGTTGCAAGGAACTAGTTACTTCATGTTCTTCGTTTGGGTAATGCTCGGAACGGCGGTTCTATTCGCGATCATCACTCCGTTTTACAAAGGCCGAACTTATTTGCAGGATCAAACTGAAGTCGCCGGAGAGGCCGAACCTGCCCTTGGGTTTGCAGTTCAGCCGGAGGCTTAGACTCAGAACATGAAGAAAATTATTTTCCTTGTAGGACTCTGTCTTTCGCTGTCGTTCAAGGCAGAGGCGAACCCGAAGGATGACGAATTCGAAAAGATCGCGAAGGATTACATCGAAAATTTCCTCGCCTCTCATCCGGAAAATGCGACCGAGCTGGGCGATCACCGATTCGACAGCGTTCTAAGCGATTACTCGGCCCAGACTCGCGGCCGCATGTTGGCAAACGCGAAGCAAGTTCGCGAGGCGCTCAAGAAATTCGGCGATTACAAACAGTTGACCGGCGCCAATCAGGTGGACGTGCGCATTCTGCGCGACAATATCGACAGCGAAATTTTCCGATTGGAAGAATTGCGGGAAGCGGAATGGAACCCGCTCGTTTACAATCAAAGTCTCGCCAACAGTCTTTATGTGCTGGTCGCGCGCGATTTCGATTCTGCCGAAAAGCGCATTCCGAATCTACGCCAGCGGATGGATGGTATTCCAATCGTGATCAAGCAAGCGGAAGCGAATCTCCAGCATCCTCCCCGAGTTCACACGGAAACGGCGATCGAACAGATCCAGGGCGCAATCAATCTGGTGCGCAACGGTCTCGACCCGCTGCTCAACCAGGCGCCGCAACTGAAAAAAGATCTCGCCCCAATCCAGGAAAAGACCGCCAAAGCGCTCGAAGATTACAAAAAATGGTTGCAAGGCGATCTGCTTAAACGCGCGGACGGCGATTTCCGTCTCGGCGCCGAGAAATTTCGGAAGAAGCTGCACTTCGCTCTCGCGTCTGATTTGTCGATGGAGGAGATCAAGCAACGCGCGAACGCTGATTTGGAGCAGACCCAAGCTGCGATTTATGAGACGGCTCTTCCACTTCATAAAAAATATTTTCCGAAAGCGGATGAACAAACGTTGGCCGATAAAAAACAGGTCACGGCTGCCGTCCTGAAAAAGCTCGCCGAGCAGCACCCGGAAGACAACACGATCGTCAGCTACGCTCAGAAAATTGTCGGTGAGGCGACCGATTTCGTAAAATCACGCAACCTCGTGGCAGTGCCGAACACACCGCTCGATGTCATTGTGATGCCGGAGTTCAAGCGCGGCCAGTCGATTGCCTATTGCGATTCATCCGGGCCGCTCGAGAAAAACGGCAAGACGTTTTTCGCCGTTGCGCCCACGCCTAATGATTGGCAAAAGCCACGCAAAGATTCGTTCTTCCGCGAATACAACAACTTCATGGTGTGCGATCTCACCGTCCACGAGGCGATGCCGGGACATTATTTACAGTTGTCCCACTCAAATGAGTTTCACGCGCCGACGCTCGTGCGCGCAATTTTCCAGAGCGGCACATTTATCGAGGGCTGGGCAGTTTATTGCGAGCAAATGATGGCTGAGCAGGGTTACGGCGGACCGGAAGTAAAAATGCAGCAGTTGAAAATGCGCTTGCGCGCAATCGCCAATGCCATTCTCGATCAAAGCATTCATACCGGGAACATGAGCGAACAGCAGGCGATGAATTTGATGATGAAAGAAACCTTTCAGGAGGAAGGCGAAGCGGTTGCAAAATGGAAACGCGCGCGACTGAGCTCGGCGCAACTCTCTACCTACTTCGTCGGCATCAGCGAACATCTTGATCTTCGCGCGGCCGCGCAGAAAAAATGGGCCAAAGATTTCGTTCTCGGGAAATACAACGACCAGGTAATTTCCTACGGCAGTCCGCCCGTGAAATACGTGCGCGAGCTGATGGGACTGTAGCCAGGCCCTAGTGGGTCGTCGAAATCAACGTGCCGCAGGCACGTGGCTACATTAAGATCGACATCATGCCCAAACTGGCCACCTGGTTGCGCGAGAAAGACGAAAAATGGTTTCAACTATTTTTCGCAAAACATCCCGAGATCGAGATCTGCGACGCACGCAAAGGTGAGGTCGCGATTGCGAATGTCGATGGTTTGCTTCTGACGGGCGGTTCAGATATCGCGCCGGAATTTTTGCGGCAACCAATCCCTGATCCTTCAGTCCTCGAGAAGGATGTCGATGCTGTGCGCGATCGCTGGGAATTTGCGACTGTTGGTCCGGCACTTTCGCGCGGTTTGCCGATTCTCGCTATCTGCAAAGGTCTTCAACTGCTCAACGTCGCGCTCGGCGGCACTCTGAAGCTCGACATTCCCGGTCACAAACTTCCCGAACAAAAGGACAACGACATCCAGCCGCTGCGTTCCGACGCAAAGGCAACGCACCAGTTTGAAAATGTGAATAGCTCGCATCATCAAGCGCTCGATTTGTTAGGCGAGGAGCTTGTTGTCGAAGCTTGGTGCCCGTCCGATGACATTATCGAACAAGTCCGCCTGCGGAATCAGCCGTTCGTGCTTGGGGTTCAATATCATCCTGAGCGCGGCAAGATTTACGATTCGCTCTTCGAAGATTTTTTCTCGCGTCTGAAGAACAATCGTTAAATCATTGAATCGCTAAATCGTTAACTGTTTCCCGTGTCGGCGCCCCAAAACACCATCGCAATCGTTTACGATTACGATCAAACACTCAGTCCGAGTTACATGCAGGACGAAGTCGTGTTTCCGGCGTTTGGAATTGACGGCGCGAAATTTTGGGCGCGCTGCAGAGAACTCGTCCGCGATCACGGCTACGACAACGAGCTGGCTTACATGAAAGTCTTGCTCGACACGCTCGGGATGGATCGGCCGAAGAATTCGGAATTAAAAAAACTCGGCGCGAAATTGAATTTTTACAAAGGCTTGCCCGAAATGTTCGAGCAATTCCGCAACGGTCTCTTGAGCGCGGAGCATCATGCACACGGAGTTACGGTCGAACATTACATCATCTCTTCCGGCTTGAAGGTGTTGCTCGACGGCAGCCGGCTCCAACCGTACGTTCGTGCGATTTTCGGATGTGAATTTGACGAAGACGATGACGGTCGAATCACGTTTCCACGTCGCGTGATCAGTCACACCCAGAAGACACAGTTTCTTTTTCGCATTAACAAGGGCCTTCTCGACATGTCGCAGGATGTGAACGATCACATGGAGTCTGACATTCGACCGATCCCATTTTCAAACATGATCTACGTCGGCGATGGGCCGACTGATGTTCCGTGTTTCACTGTCATGAAGAAGAACGGCGGACAAGCGATCGCGGTTTACAATCCCGACGATCCGCAGCGCGCCGGATTTCGAAAATGTTACCAGCTCTCAACCCATGCCGACCGGGTCAAACACATCGCGCCGTCCGACTACCGTCCAAACACGCACCTGCGGCTGTTGCTCGAGCAAATGGTCGAGGAAATTGCCGGCCACATTGTCGAGCGACGCAAGTCGGCTGTCGAAACTGGCACCGTCCGCGCGCCGAAACATTGATTGATCGCCCGCTAAACACGCAAAAAGCGAGGAGCAGAAATACTTTGTCGTTATTTGGCGTATTTGGCGGCTCGCCCCGATGAATCGTTGACCTGCGAGACCATGCGCAAATCCATCGCCCTCTTCAGCGCGTTTGAAAAGCTGTTCTGTCCCGCCGCCATCGATTGTCGATCTTGATAAGCGGCCGTCGGCTTTGTCAGATCGCTGATCTCAAATTCCGGCGGGACGTCGCCCATCACTTTTCGGAAGAATCTTGTCTGGGTGTCCGAAAACGGAAAGCAACGCCAGAGCGCGTACGAGTTCAGCCCGTTGTTGAGCGCCGTCCGCGATACCGTCGAAGAAACCGAATAGACCGCTTCGATTTCGGCGAAGTGTCGCAGAAAATACAAATCCGCAACCTCGCGATCATCTTCCACCTTAAAGCCCTCGAGATTGAGTTTACTTGCCTCGCCTTTTTCAAAAGGATGCGGCCGATAGATCAGATCGCGCCCCGGATAGTTTTGTCGGATATAATCGAGACAGCGGTTCAAGTGTTCGACGTAGACCGCCGGTTCAAGATTCTTCACCAGTAGAAAAGGCGTCCCAAAAAAAATTATCCGGCGTTGTCGACTCTGTCCGCTCGCCGGGGCGAGTCGCCCATTGAATTGCGCGGAGAAATCATGCAGCTCGGCGATGCTGGGAAAACGCGATGGAATGATTTCGTCCTCTGCTCGGGCTGGCAATTCGCCGCCGCTATTGCTCATAAAAATAATGACATCGAAAATTTCACCCGGATCCTTTTGCAAACGCCGCAGACGCACGCCATCACCGCCCGGATTAATCCGCGGCTTGTAATGAATGGTTCGTTCGACGCCGGCGAGCGGTTCCACCACGCGATTTTGCAACCACCCCGAAGTCGTGAATCGAAAACGGGCGCGGTCGCCGTGTCGCGTTAATTCGCCAAAAGCTTTTTGCGATGCGCACAGAATTTTGTAAACATCGGGATGCGCAGAGAGCGCGGCGTTTCCCAAACCGAGCAGACCAGCCAGGCAAAGCAAAGCATCGTTGTCCGGATCGATCGGCAATGCTCCGACGCCGCGCTGCCGATTTATATTTTCTCGATAAAGACGCGGTAGATCCTTCAATCCGCGACAGGTTCTGACTTTTGGGAACGCGTGCACTTCCGCGAATTCGCTGACAAATTCCTGCCAGTTCGCGTTCTTCCACCATTTCGATTCCTCGCGCAGCAAATGAATTCCGCCCGGAAATCGCTCGCGCAGCGCGTCCGCTGCCACCAGCGCGTTCGGCAACCGGTCCGGCCGCGAAATCACAATCCAAAGTTTTTGAAATGCGTCACGCATCGTTTGGACAATAACACGTGCGGCCGGGAGTTGTCATTACGGCCCCTATTGCGCATTTGGAATTGCCAAATATGGAAAACACTTCATTGTCCCGCTGATCTTTAATGCCTTCCAGAACGCGGGTTGTTTCGCTATTTCTTTTCGGGTCCGGCTTTTGTGCCCTCATTTATCAAACGACTTGGCTGCGTGAGTTCCGTTTGATCTTCGGAGCGTCAACTGCGGCTTCAGCTGCGGTTTTGGGTGTGTTCATGGCCGGGCTCGGATTCGGCGGCATCTTTTTGGGCCGGCGCTCAGAAGCGAAGCCAAGGCCGCTGGCGTTTTACGCGAAGCTTGAATTGTTCATCGCCTTGAGCGCGGCGCTCTCGCCGTTACTGATCTTGGTGGCCCGCCACTTTTACATCGCGATCGGTGGAACACTGGCCACGGGATTAGCCATTGGAACGATTGTCCGCTTGACGCTGGTAGCGCTAATTTTGGGGCCGCCGACTTTTCTGATGGGCGGAACATTGCCAGCTGCCGCGAGAGCAGTCGTTACACCTGACGATGTTTCGCGGCGCACGGTCGGGACACTTTACGGCATTAACACTCTTGGTGCAGTTAGCGGTGCACTTTTCGGCACATTTTACCTGTTCGAGAATTTCGGAAATCATCTCACGCTTTGGTGGGCGACGGCGGTGAATTTCATCGTGGCGCTGGCAGCATTCCGATTTGCGAAATCGATCCCGGAATCAGTCGTGGACGAGAAGTTATTCGATAAAGAAGACTCGGGCCCTGCGGTCAGTCAGTTGTTCGTCTTAGTCGCCGCCGGTCTTGTTGGGTTCGCATTCTTTCTGATGGAGATTGTTTGGTATCGGATGCTCGGCCCACTCCTCGGCGGGTCGACATTCTCTTTCGGGTTGATCCTTGCCGCCGCGCTGCTCGGGATTGGACTGGGAGGCGTCACCTACGCGCTGCTCGATTTGAAACGGGCTGCCTCGCTGCATTTGTTTGCGTTGACCTGCGCGGCCGAGGCTTTACTCATCGCGTTGCCCTACGCACTCGGTGATCGAATCGCAATCACGGCGATGCTTCTTCGTCCACTCGGGACACTCGGATTTTATGGACACGTCGCTGCCTGGTCGGCGATTTGTTTCATCGTCGTTTTTCCACCCGCGTTTGTCTCCGGTATACAATTTCCCTTGCTTGTCGCGCTGCTTGGCAAAGGGCGCCGCGCGGTTGGCGTGCAAACCGGTGCGGCCTACGCGTGGAACACTATTGGTGCGCTAATTGGCTCGCTGGCTGGAGGATTTGGTCTCGTTCCGCTCCTATCCGCACCGGGCGTCTGGAAGTTCGTGGTGGTGATTCTTTCGTTTCTTGCAATCGTGGCCGCATTTCTCCGGTCGGGCGAACCGCGACCTTGGACTCGGGCGATCGTTCCGGTTTCCGCCGCGGTCATGGCGCTGATCATGCTGACGGCTTTCGGGCCCACGGCGTTTTGGCGTCACAGCCAAGTCGGAGTCGGTCGCCTAAAATATTACCACGCTTCCCCGAATGAATTGCGCGACTTAATTCAAAGCATTCGACGTCACATCATCTGGGATGTCGATGGAATAGAGAGCAGCGTTGGTCTTCAAAATGCCGACAGCGTATCATTTATTGTAAACGGCAAGTCGGATGGAAACGCCATCGGGGATGCCGGGACGCAGATCATGTCCGGTATCATCGGCGCGACATTACATCCAAATCCAAAGCAAGCGATGGTCGTCGGATTGGGCACCGGAAGCACAGCCGGCTGGCTCGCGGTGGTTCCGACAATGCAACATGTCGATGTTGTTGAGCTGGAACCAGCAATTTTAAAAATCGCTGAAATCTGTTCGCCAGTAAATCAAAAGGCTCTCAAGAACCCGAAGCTGCGTGTCATCATCGGTGACGGGCGCGAGTTGCTCCTCACCATTCGTAGCAAGTACGATATTATCGTTTCCGAGCCGTCGAATCCATATCGCGCAGGTGTGGCCAACCTTTTCACCCGGGAGTTTTATGAATCCATTAACAATCGGCTAACCCCAGACGGCATTTTTCTCCAATGGGTACAAACCTATAGCGTCGACGATCGCACTATTGAAATTTTCTATCGTACTCTTGGCTCGGTTTTTCCCAATATCGAGTCTTGGCAAACTCAGGAGGGCGATCTCCTACTCGCCGCGTCGCAGGCGCCATTGCGCTATGATCCCGAAACGTTGCGTTCTCGTCTCGGCTCAGAACCGTTCAAGGGCGCAATGCTGGCCGCGTGGGACACGGTCGGTGTCGAAGGTTTTCTGGCGCACTACGTCGGCAACAGCGCGATGGCCAGAGTGCTGCAGAATCTCGAATCTTGGCCTTTGAATACAGACGACCGGACTGTGATTGAGTTTGCCTTCGCGCGAAGCATCGGAGCGCCAAATGGATTTCAGATGGCAACTCTTCGAAAGAGTGCGCAGGCGGCGCATTGCGACCGGCCTGAGGTTAATAATGCTGCGATCAATTGGGATCGTGTCGAAGAAGTCCGGCACACCTCCTTTACTCAACCAATTGAGAATCCGACCGTCGACGAGCAGCATCGTACTGCAGCGCTTCTTGCTTATAGTAACGGTGATTTGGTGGAGGCGTTACACGCTTGGCAGGCCCAATCGCGCGAGCCGCAAACATTGCGGCAAGTGGAACTCCTGGCGGAATGTTTGGCGGCGCAGGGCGGCGAAGCGGCCCCAAAATACATCGATCAAGTCGCAGATATTGTTCCTTCAGATGCTCAGGCAATCCGTGCGCGCCTTTGCTGGAAACAAGGCAAGGTTGCGGAAGCCGTCGACCATCTGAAGAAGTTTTTTGAAATCGCCCACGATGATCCATGGCCTGATCCAAGTCTAACCAAGCGCTCAATTATTCTCGCCGAAACAATAGCTTCCTCGAATCCCGGAGCGGCGAGTTCATTGTACGACAGTTTGCGAACGCCGCTCTGCGTTTGGAATAGTGACGCGGATCGCGAACTGCGCTTAATTTCGATTGGCGCGTGTGTGGATGGAAACAAGCCGGGAGAGTACACTGCTCGCGCAATTGAGGCGTTTGAACCCAACGTTATATGGGAACGCCATTTTCTGGAAGTGCGCAAAGCTGCCTACGAGGTCACCCACAGTCGGCGGGCGGGCCAGGCGGCGCGCGATTTCGATGATTTCATGCAGCACGAAGCTTTAACCAACGACGCTACGAGTTTGACGCACGAGCTCGAGATTGGCGCTTCGCCACAAGCTCACACTCCACGTTGGGTCGGGGTCCAGATGAACTTGTGCATCTGAAGTTGAAAACGGACGTCGAGCTTGTCCTCGAGAATCCATTCCACGATCTGGCGCGGGTCGATCCGGCCGAAAATCGGGGAGAACAACACTGCGCGGCAGCGTTTCGTCAGGTCAAACTTGCGCACTTTGTCACGAGACCATTCGTAATCATCGCGCGAGCCCATCACGAATTTCACTTCATCCCCCTTGGTGAGATGATCGATGTTCGACCAAAGATTCTTGTCCACCTCGCCGCTACCGGGAGTCTTAAAATCCATGATCCGATGGACGCGGGGGTCAACTTTCGAAATGTCGTGTGCGCCGCTCGTCTCGAGCAAAACAGTGTGGCCGGCGTCGCACAAGATCGACATCAGCGGGAGCACGTTCTTTTGGAGAAGCGGTTCGCCGCCGGTGATCTCGACCAGTGGACATTGAAAACTCGCGACTCGATCGACGATTTGTTCAAGCGGAGTTTTCTTGCCTTCGTAAAACGCGTATTCGGTATCGCAATAATTGCAGCGCAAATCGCAGAAGGTGAGCCGGACAAAGACACAGCGCTCGCCCGCCCAGGTGCTCTCGCCCTGGATCGATTGGTAAATCTCGTTGATCGTCAGCGTCTTTTCGTCCATTCGACTCTAGCGTAATTCTATCAGATTATCCGTCCTGATGCACAACCGGATCGATGACTGTTTTGCCCGTCTGTTCTCCGAGAGGCGCAAAGGCTTTATTCCCTACATTTGTGCCGGCGATCCGACTCTAAAGCGCACTGTCGATGTTGCGTTTGCATTGGAAAAATCCGGCGCTGATCTGCTTGAGCTCGGTTTGCCCTTTTCCGATCCGCTTGCTGATGGAATTGTGAATCAGCTCGCGGCGCAACGTGCACTCTCTGCCGGCACTACAGTTCGCGGCGTTTTCGATTGCGTTCGCGAGATTCGACGTCAATCGCAAATCCCAATTGTTTTATACAGTTACCTCAATCCGATCTTTCAATTCGGCGGCGATAAATTTCATCGCGAGGCAGAAGATGCAGGGGTTGATGGATTACTCATTCTCGATCTGCCGCCGGAGGAAGATGGCGGCAAGGCCGCCGCTGGCGGAATTGCAGCCGGGAACGTTTTGCACATTCGTTTGGTGGCACCGACGACGCCGGTCGATCGGATTAAAGCAATCACGGAAAGCGCGCAGGGATTTCTTTACTACGTTTCGCGCGAAGGCGTTACTGGCGCGCGAGATTCAATCGCAAGGTCGTTGCCGGAAAAGGTCGCGGAGCTGAGAAAAATTTCGGATCTACCGGTCGCGGTCGGGTTCGGAATTTCAAATCCCGAGCAAGCCCGCGAAGTCGCTCGACATGCCGACGCGGTCGTGGTCGGCAGCGCGATTGTCGATCTTATCGCCAAACATGGCCACAGGCCGGAGCTGATTGAAAAGGTGAGCGCTTTTGCCCGCGACTTAGCGAAAGCGACTCATTAAATTCCGCACTTCTTGGTCGCTTCGGCGAAGTTTGATTTCTTGCGCAGAAGCGAGGAGAGATAAACGTCGACGACCGGAATGTCGTGAATGCGGGTGAGATTGGCCGGCGCTTCGAGTCGCGAGAAAATCGCGTTCGCGATCTTGCTTCGCGGAACTTCCTTTTCACCGTAGCCGTTGGGAATGTTACTCGACCAGAAGCGCACGTACTCGCCATCAGGATGATTCACGGTCCCAAGAAAAATAACCGAGTGGCCGCTTTCGAGTTGACCGACATTCTGGTTCCAAAAAATTTTCATGAAATCGCCGGGCTGCGCCTGCGTGAAATCGGTAAAGTTGCGGCCGATCCCAAGTTCATGAAATAATCGCGCGGTGCCGGGCCCGTTCGCGTTCCAGCGTCCCCAAATGCCTTCGCCATCGTGCTGATCGCGAATCACCAGTTGATTCAACGTGGCGAAATCGAGCTTCAGCTGCCCGCTGTCGCGCAAGGCTTCGATCGTTTTGATGAAGACGATGTAAGTCGCGCCCGAACAGAAGCTCGGGTAGGGAGCGGTCGGGATGACGAAGAATTTCCCGGATTCAAAATGCGCAGCAGATTGCAATTTGATCTTGGCAAAGTGCGAGACTGAGTACTTGCCGCCGCTCGGCATCTTCCCCATTTGCTCGAGGATTAGGGAATTGATGTCGGTAGCCGGTGCGCCTTGGGTGATCGCCGTTGCGCACAGGGCGATGATCAGCCTTCGCATGGGCGAGAACTAAACGACAAATTTGGCCTTGGGCAACGTTGTCATTGAGAAAGCCACCGCTACATTAGATCGACATCATGCTGCGATTCACCAAGATGAACGGCGCAGGGAACGATTTCGTCATGATTGATAATCGCGCCGGCGAAGTGCGCCTCCAGCCCGAGCAGATCGTTCGAATTTGCGATCGCCATCGCGGCGTCGGCGCGGACGGGATTCTTTTGCTCGAGAAAGGCTCCAACGGCGCCGATTTTCGGATGCGCTATTACAATCGCGACGGCGGCGAGGCGGAAATGTGTGGGAACGGCGCGCGCTGCTTCGTGCGCTTTGCCAGCAAAATCGCCCATGCGCCTGAGAAAATTTCGTTTCAAACGCCCGCGGGTTTGATTCGGGGAGAATTGGATGGGGAATCGGTCACTTTGCAAATGAGCGAACCGAAAGATTTGCGGCTCGACATCGAGGTAATTGCCAACGGCGCAAAAGAGCGCGTGCATTTCATCAATAGCGGAGTGCCTCATGTGGTCGTGCCGGTTTCCCAGGTCGGCGATGTCGATGTTCGCCCGAGAGGCGAAGCGATTCGACGTCACAAGATGTTTTCGCCGGCGGGCGCGAATGTGAATTTTATCGAGAAACGCGGAGACAAGAAAATTCTGGTGCGAACGTACGAGCGCGGGGTCGAAGACGAAACGTTGGCGTGCGGAACCGGTGTTGTTGCCAGTGCGCTGATTTTTGCCGCGACGGAAAAGGTCGACGGACCAATCAGTGTCATCGTTCACAGTGGCAGCGAGCTAGGCGTCGGGTTCAAGAGAGCAGGGGACCGATTCACGAATGTCACGCTCACGGGCCCGGCGGAGTTTGCGTTCGAAGGAACGATAGAAATTTGATCGTTAACAGATGTTTCGCGGCACTTTTACTGCATTAGTCACGCCCTTTCGGAATGGAGATGTCGATCTTGCGGCGTTCGAAAAATCAATCGAGGCCCAGATCGTGGCTGGAATCAGCGGAGTTGTCGCTGTCGGCACCACCGGCGAATCGCCAACGTTGACGCATGAAGAAAAAGAGAAGGTCATTCAGTGCACGATGAAAATCACGAATGGCCATTGCAAGGTTCTCGCGGGAACGGGCACGAATTCGACGCGGGACGCGATTGAAGCGACAAAATTTGCCGAGAAAGCCGGCGTGGATGGCGCATTGCTAGTCGCGCCCTACTACAATAAGCCGAGCCAGGAAGGATTGTTTCGTCACTTCAAAGCGATCGCGGAGGCAACATCGCTGCCGATCATGCTCTATAACATTCCCGGACGATGCTCGGTCGATATCGGACCGGACACGGTCGTTCGGCTGGCGGAATCATGTGGCAACATCGTTTCAATCAAGGAGGCGAGCGGCAGCGTCGAGCGTGTGGGCGAACTGCGCCGCCGGCTGCCGAGAGAGTTCTCGATCATGAGCGGCGACGATTCATTGACATTGCCGTTTATGGCAGTCGGCGCGGTTGGGATCGTTAGCGTGGCTTCGAATTTATTTCCGGCGGAAGTTTGCGCGCTCGTGCGCGCATGCGAATCGGGCGATTACAAATCGGCGGAAAGTTTGCACCGCAAAATGTTCCCGTTGTTCAAAGATTTGTTCATCGAGCCGAATCCAGTGCCGGTCAAAACCGCGCTCGGCTGGCGAGGGGCGATCTCAGCCGAAGTTCGTCTGCCCCTTTGCGAAATGACGGACGCGAATCAAACGCGACTGCGCAAGACCCTCGAAGCATTCGAGAAGGCGAAATGAAATCTCCGGTGCGCGTGACGCTGATCGGGGCGCGCGGTCGAATGGGCCAAACGATTGTCGATCTTGCCAGGAACGATCCGAGGATCGACATCGTCGCGCAGTGCGATCTCGGCGATGCAATTGAACCAGCAATCAAGAATTGCGATGTTGCGATCGACTTCAGCAATTCGACTTCAATCGACGAAATCTGCGGCGCAGCATTGCGACATCGCAAACCGCTAGTCATCGGCACGACCGGGCATTCTCCGGAACAGCGCAAGGTGATTGAAAGGGCCGCGAAGTCGTTGCCAATTGTTTTTGCATCGAACTTTAGCGTCGGAGTAAACGCGCTCTTTGCCCTCAGCCGTCGCGCCGCTGAAATCCTCGGCTCCGAATTCGCGCCGCGAATCGTCGAGACACATCACAAGATGAAAAAGGATGCGCCCAGCGGGACGGCGAAGACGCTGGGCGAGATTTTGAAAGAGTCATTGAAGACCGAGATTCCAATTGAATCGATCCGTGAAGGCGACATCGTGGGCGAGCACATGGTCACTTTTGTCGGACCAGGCGAACGTCTCGAGTTAACGCACCGCGCGGGCAGCCGCGAAATTTTCGCGCGCGGCGCGTTGCGTGGAGGACAATGGATTGTTGGAAAGCCAGCTGGGCTTTACTCAATGCAGGAGGTGCTCGGAATTGCGCCGACGAAATGAGGATCGGCATCGCGCTCGGCTCAAATTTGGGCGATCGACTTGCGAATTTGCGGGCAGCGCGAAAGGCGATTGTCGATCTTACCGTTGCCAACGGTTCTATTCTTGTATCGCGGGTTTACGAAAGTGAGGCGGTCGGTTGCGAGCCCGGCGCGGGCAAATTTCTCAATGCGGTTTTGGAAATCGAATACGGTGGAGATCCAACGGATCTGTTGCAAGAAGTGATTCGAATCGAAGAATCGCTCGGACGGGATCGTAATCATCCTCGCAATGTTTCGCGCAAGATCGACATCGACCTTCTTTATGCTGACGGCTTGAATGTCGGGAATGAGCGGTTGCAGTTGCCGCATCCGCGGCTGCATTTACGGAAGTTCGTTCTTCAGCCCGTGGCTGACGTCCAGCCGAGTTTAATCTTACCTAACCAAACAAAGACTGTCGGCGAACTGCTCGCGCAGATCGAGGATTCGACTAAAGTGGTCTGTTTCGCGGAGAAGTGGTGATGATGATGGATCTGGTCGGGAAATATCGGGAAATGAAGAGGCGCGGCGAGAAAGTCACCGCGTTGACGGCTTACGATTACCCGACGGCGCGACTGTTGGATGAAAGCGGGATCAACGTCATATTGGTCGGCGATTCGTTAGGCATGGTGGTGCTCGGCTACGAAGACACGACGCTCGTCACACTCGAAGAGATGTTGCATCACACCCGCGCGGTCGCGCGCGGAGTTAAATCCGCGCTCGTAGTCGGCGATATGCCGATCCACACGTTCGAAACACCCGAGCAAGCTGTCGCGACGGCGAAGCAATTTATCGATGCCGGCGCACAAGGAGTGAAGCTTGAGGGCGGCGTCAGTCATGCCGCGCATATCGAAGCGATAACTGATGCCGGGATTCCGTACATGGCCCACATCGGAATGCTGCCACAACACGTGCGCGAGCAGGGCGGTTACAAAGTTAAAGGCAAAACGCAATCGGAAGCCGAAGCGTTGATCGCTGATGCCAAAGCGGTCGAAAAAGCCGGGGCGTTTTCAGTTGTGCTCGAGATTGTGGTCCCGGAGATCGCGAAACAAATCACAAATGCGATTGGTATTCCAACGATTGGGATCGGTTCGGGCGAACAGTGCGACGGTCAGATTTTAGTGACGCACGATCTGATCGGGTTGTTTCCGTGGTTCACGCCGAAGTTTGTCTCTCCCGAGGCGCGTGTCGCCGACGAGATTCGCAAGGCGGCGCGTGCTTTCATTGAACGAACCCGCGCGAGCGGTTTGTCTAAGCGCTCGGGAGGTTGACAACGATTTGCCGGTAACGGTGTTTAACTAAGGAATGAAAAGCGTAACGACGAGAATCTCCGATTTCGACGACATCGACGATATCGAACGCGAAGCGCTACTGACCGGTAGCCCAGAGCGAAGCTGGATCTGGTTCGGCTTGATCGTATCGCTTTGTCTCCACATCACGCTCTGCATTTATTTTTATCGGACACGGTTTCAGTCGGTCGACGCGGTCTTTACCGATCTACAGCAGCCAATGACGTTTAGGGTCAAAAATGTCGACATGAATCAGATCGACAAAGCGAGCGGCGATCAAACGAACCCGGCGGCGAAACCGAACCCTGACGATACCAAGGAGCAACAGCCAGACGAAAAGAAATCGTTCGACAAACTTCTGCAGGAAATTCAGGCAACGACCGCGATGCCGGACGACATGAGCAACGTTTTGCCGGACAAACCAAAAGTGGATCAGGCAGACGTGACCTCGGTGATGAACGAAATCGAGCGCAGCGCGGCGCAAACTCTTTCTACGAATCCGAACGCGACGCGTGAGCAATCGGTCTTGAACGACAGTTCGGCCTCAGGCCGACCCCAGCCCGCGCTGAGTGGAATCGAGCTGGCCACGAGCACGATCATTAAACGCCCGAATACTTTCACGAGTAAGCTTCCGGGCGACAGCGCCGGCCCGAACAAGAAAGGGGCGCCTGGATTTAGCGATCTCGATCAGTTGCTCGCGCAAAAAGGTCCGCTCGGGTCGGGGACGAAGATCCGAATGCCGGAGGACCAACTTTTTAGTTTCGACAGCGCTGAATTACAACCGGGCGACATTTTGCGAAAACTTGTCGATCTGTTGAAACGCAATCCGAAGGCGACATTTACGATTGAAGGCTACACCGATTCAATCGGCACGTATGAATACAATTTCGACCTGAGCCAGCGCCGCGCCGACAACATGAAGCAATATCTGGTGGAAGCCCTCGGCATTAATCCCTCGCAAATTGATGCCCGTGGCCGGGGATCGACAAAATTTGTGGTCCCGCCGCGCCCGGTCGCTCCAAGTGCGTCTCAAGCTGAATTCGACGCTGAGATCGAACGCGAACGCTCGAACCGGCGCGTCGAGGTCACGATCAATACCAACGCGCAGTAGACCGTCGCGTTACCAATTCTTGATCCACTGCGTCTGGTTGAGCGATGGACTAGCATCAGCAGCTGTCCAAAGATCGTAAGTTGGATTGAACCCTGCAGCCGAACTCGCATTCGGATTCACATCAGGATTCTTTGACGTCGAGTACCCATAGCTGTTCCCGAAAGGATCGCTAATAGACGTAATTTTGTTTGATGAGCTGATCGGTACCGACCGGCTTTGTCTTCCCAGCATTTGTGGCTTGAACGTCATATAGCTTTTAGTCGCGGCTGAGGTCCCGTCGTGGGTCGTATCTCCAGTCAACAACGTGTAAACATCCAATGTCGCGCTGGCGTAACTTCCGCTGACAGAGCCGTTGTCTACAGCTGCCATTGCGGTCAGAGAGACTGTATTTGGAGTGCTTGGATAAATTCCGTTATCGGCTTTGTAGCTTTCGAGCGCGGCAGACATGGCGGCCATTTCAGCTTCCGCTCGGGAGCGCGCGCCTTTTTTCTGGACGTAACCGACCGTGCTCAAAATCAAACCGGCGAGGATGATGATGATCGTGATGACTACGAGCAGCTCGATGACGGTGAACGCGCGCAGAACAGCGCGTGTTCGGTAACGCACCGTTTTAGTCATTCCGAGCGGAGTCGAGAAATCTCTCGCTATTTCGGAAATATTTAGAGATGTCTCGACTTCGCTCCACATGACAGCGGAATAAAACGCCTCTACACCTTAAATCCTTGCGCTACGTTTGCTGTTGCAAGGCCTGGATGATGCTGATCAGCGGCAAGAACAGGGCGACTACAATCGTTCCAACTACGACCGCGAGAAAAACAATCATGATTGGCTCGAGCGCCGCGGTCATGGCGGCGACCGAGTTGTCGACTTCGTCATCGTAAACATCCGCGATTTTCAAAAGCATCTCAGGGAGCTGGCCGGTTTCTTCGCCAACGTCGATCATGCTAACCACCATCGGCGGAAATGCAGCGCTGGCTTCAAGCGGTTGCACAATGGATTCGCCTTCTTTCACGCTCTCGTGGACCTGGCCAATCGCGCGCGCGATGACCATGTTGCCGGCGGTTTCGCGCGTAATGTTGAGCGCCTGCAAGATCGGGACACCGCTGGTGACGAGCGTTCCGAGCGTGCGCGCGAAACGTGACACTGCGGTTTTCCGAATGATATCGCCAAAAAGAGGGAAACGAAGTTTTACGCCGTCGATTGTCGATTTTCCGCGCGGAGTGCGGTTAGCAAATTTATAACCGGCGACCGCGGCGAAGATCAGCGCGAGGATCACGAGCCAGTGACCTTGCACAAATCTGCTGACGGTGATGACGAACGTCGTGATAACGGGCAGCGGTCTGTCGCCGAGCATGTCGTGAAAGATGGCTTCGAATTTCGGCACGATGAAGACGAGCAAAAATCCCATGATCGTGACCGCCATGGTCATGACGATGAGCGGATAGACCATCGCAGCCGCGACTTTGTTTTTAATCTTGGCCGCTTTTTCCTGAAACTCCGCCAGCCGGGTCAGAACGAGCTCGAGCACACCGCCGACTTCGCCGGCTTTCACCATGTTGACGTAAAGATCGTTAAAGATGATTGGATATTGCGCGAGACTTTCGGAAAAGGTGCTGCCGCCTTGAACTGAGTCGGCCAGTTTGTTGATTGTGTTTTTCAAGACCGGATCGCGCTCCTGTTTCGCGAGAACATTGAGGCTGCGCAAAAGCGGCAAGCCGGAATCGATCAGGGTCGCGAGCTGCCGGGTGAAAATCATCAGGATCTTAGGCTTAACTTTTTTGCGCTGAAAAAGAACGATGCCTTTGCGCTCACGCGGTTGCGAGACGCGCGCTGCTTTGGCGGCGCGTTTGGCTGCTTTGCCATCGCGCCCGCCACCTTTGCCTTCCTCGTAGACGTTGGTCGGAAAATATCCGGCCTGGCGCAATTGGCCGATCGCTTCGTTAGTCGAAGCCGCTTCGACCAGCCCGGTGGATTCCTGTCCGCGGGAATCGAGCGCTATGTAAGTGAAACGCGGCATAAACTTATGGCCACAGATTTACACAGATGAAACACAGATTGAAACATATCTCTGCCGGCATCTGTGAAAGATCTGTGTTCATCTGTGGCTTTAGGTGTACTTCAGCACTTCTTCGATTGTAGTGTCGCCGGCGAAGATGCTGCGCAGTCCGTCTTGTCGCAGCGTCACCATCCCGAGCTCGATCGCCTTTTGTTTGAGAACGACCGTCGGGGCGCGCTCGTTGATCAGCTCACGGAGCGGGTCCGTGATTTTCATCAGCTCATAAATTCCCTTGCGGCCTTTGTAGCCGGTGTGGTTGCACGCGTCGCAACCTTTGCCGTAAAAGAATTTGCGATCGCCAATGTCGCGTTTGGAAAGCTCAAGTTGCGCGAGCACTGATTCGTTAGGCTGGTAGGGCGCGCGACAGTTCGGGCAAATGCTGCGGAGCAATCGCTGACCGAGCACGGCCTCGAGCGTCGCTGAAATCAAAAATGGTTCAACGCCCATGTCGATCAAGCGGGTGATGGCGCCGGGCGCGTCGTTGGTGTGGAGGGTGGTGAAAACAAGATGGCCGGTGAGCGATGCTTGAATCGCGATTTGCGCCGTTTCCAGGTCGCGGGTTTCGCCGATCATGATTCGGTCCGGGTCCTGCCGCAGGAAGGCGCGCAGAACCCGAGCGAAGGTGAGACCGATGGCTTCGTTCACCGGCACCTGAACGATTCCTTCCAAATCGTACTCGACCGGCTCCTCCGCGGTCAGCAATTTGGAATCGATCGTGTTGATTTTGCGCAAGCACGAATAAAGCGTGGTCGTTTTTCCGGAACCGGTCGGACCGGTGGCAATGAAGATTCCATTCGGACAATTGATGATTTCGAGAATGTAATTGTGCACATACTCGGGCATGCCGAGCATCTCGAGATCGAGATTCACAGTCGAGCGATCGAGCACGCGCAGAACAACGCTTTCGCCGAACTGCGTCGGCAAAGTCGAAACGCGAAGATCGACATGGCGACCGGCGATATTTTTTTGAATGCGTCCGTCTTGCGGCAATCGTCGCTCGGCGATGTTCATATTCGCCATCACTTTGACGCGAGAGATGACCGGGAGCGCGAGATGTCGGGGCGGCGGCGACATTTCATAGAGCGCGCCGTCTACCCGATAACGGATCTTGAATTCGTTTTCGAACGGCTCGAAATGAATGTCGCTCGCGCGGTCCTGGATCGCTTGATACAAAATTAAATCGACAAAGCGAATGATGGGCGTCGCGTTTGCTTCCGCTTCTACGGCCGCGGCAGTCTCGTCGCCGCGGATCTGTAACATTTCGCCGGCCTCACCGAGTTGCTTGAGCACGTCCTCCATGCTCGTAGTGTCGGCGCCATAATATTCCTTGATCCGATTATCGATTTGCTCGGTCGGCGCGACGACAACATCGACATCTTTGCCCAGCGCAAAGCGAAGATCTTCGGCGGCGCGCGGGTCGAGCGGATCTGCGAGCGCGACGCGCAATGTATTTCCGCTCAAACCAATTGGCAGTGCGCGATGCAACCGCGCCAATCCGCTCGGAATCAATTTCAAAATCGCCGGCGCGATTTCTTTGTCGCCAAAATCGACATATTCGGCGCCGAGTGCTTCGGCAATGGTGCGATAGAAGCCGCTCTCATCGACGAAGCCGCTGTCCACCATCGCTTGCACGATGGTTTTGCCATTTAAGTTCGCCTCGTTCAACACGTCCTCGGCTTGCGACGGCTGCAAGACCTGTTGCTCGACAAAAAGCTCGGCGACTTGTTTCTCGTTCATCTTAACTGACGTCCCCGATTGTAATTGAAATAACTTCTTCGGCGCTCGTCAGGCCGGCAAGAACTTTGCGCACTCCGTCTTCGCGCAACGTGCGCATCCCGAGCTCGCGCGCGCGCTGACGAAGCGACAGAGTCGCGCTGCGTTTGTTGATCATGTGACGAACTTCGTCGTCGAGCACAAAGATCTCGAAGATGCCGATGCGACCTTTATAACCAGTGCCGCGACATTGTTCGCAACCTCTGCCTTGCATGACCTCCGCATCACGCAATTGTCCCGGTTCAATTCGCAAAGCGCGCATTTCGCTCTCGCTCAATTCGGCACGCTGCCGGCAACTCAAGCAGATTCGGCGGACGAGTCGTTGGGCTATGATGGCGCGCAACGATGAGGCGACGAGAAACGGTTGGACACCGATGTCGGTCAAACGCGCGATGGCGGACGGCGCGTCGTTAGTGTGCAGCGTGCTGAAAACAAGATGCCCTGTGAGCGAAGCATTCGTCGCGATGCTGGCCGTTTCGAGGTCGCGAATTTCTCCGATCATGATGACATTGGGCGCCTGCCGCAGAATCGAGCGCAACGCGGCCGGAAACGTCATCTCGATTTCTGGATTCACTTGGACCTGATTAATTCCAGTCATCTGATATTCGATCGGCTCCTCGACGGTGATGATCTTGCGGTCCGGTTTGTTGATGTAATTGAGACAGGCGTAAAGCGTGCTTGTTTTTCCGGAGCCGGTCGGGCCAGTGACAAGAAGAATCCCGTCCGGCAACTGGATCAATCGCTCGAACGTTTCCCGGTCGTCGCTGAAAAAGCCGAGTTCGGGCAGTCCGAGCACGAGACTCGATTTGTCGAGCACGCGCATGACGACGCTCTCGCCATGATTGGTCGGGATTGTGGAAACGCGCAGGTCAATCGGCTTCTTTTTGATCTTCACCTGAATACGGCCGTCTTGGGGCAATCGCTTTTCGGCGATGCTCATCGAACCGGTCATGATTTTGAGTCGGCTGACGATGGCTGATTGCAAGCGTTTCGGAGGCGCCTGCATTTCCTGCAAGACACCGTCGATTCGAAATCGAACGCGAAATTTTTTGTCGAGCGGCTCGAGATGAATGTCGCTCGCGCCAGACCGATGCGCTTCGATGATCAACATCGACACCATCCGAATAATCGGCGCGTCGGCCTCGTCGACTTCAGCGATGGCGGCGCCATCACCGATCTCGAGACCAAGATCGACACCTTCGCCGAGTTTTTCCTTAAGGACGTCCGCAGCCTCTTCGGCTGTGCCGTAGTATTTGATCAGCGCCTCGCGGATTTTTACCGGGCTGGTGCAAACCAATTCGAGCTCGCGTTGCAATAAGAAGCTCAGGCTGTCGATCGTGTCGATATCGAGCGGATCGCTCACCGCCACGACCAGACCGGTTTCGCCAAATGCGACCGGGATCACTTTGAAACGACGGGCGTCTTCGGCGCGGATTTGTTTGATGATACCCGGTGGGATCACCATCGACGACAAATCGATCCAGTCCATGTGCGCCTGCGCCGCAAGCGAACGCGAGACATCGGATTCGGTGACGATTCCGTTCTTGATCAAAAGATCGACAACGTTGTTCTGACCATTCAGATGTTTGCGCGCGCCTTCAATCTGCTTGCGTGAAACCAGTCCCACGTCTTGCAGCACCTTGAGCACATAGTCTTCGTTCTGTTGCACGGTCTTAGAAAACCTAGCTGAATAGTTTATCGCAATCCGCTCGCGGCGTGAACCGCGATTTATTTCGCCATTTTTTTGTCAAGGCACGTCCACATCGCCGCCGTTTTTCGATTCAGACAATAACTTTTACGAGAGGGAGGATAAAGCGATGACTTCGCGTTGGGTTCGTTCAGTTCGTTTTGGTGGGGTTTTCGGTCTTGCGTTGACGTGCGGCCTGCTTGCGTCATTGCCGTCATCGCAAACAAGTCCGCCAGCGAGGTTTGCCGCACCGCCGCTCTTTTCCGTTGCGGGCAGCGAGGTGGGCCAGACGGGCATGTTCTCGATCGCAAAGGGCGATTTCAATGGCGACGGCATTACGGATCTTGCCGTCGCGGGATTTGCCTGTTCGAATGGCCAGGGTTTTCCGGCAAATTCTGTCGCGGTCTATCTTGGCAACGGGGACGGCACATTCAAAGCGCCAGTTTATTATGGCGCCGGACCCTGCCCGTACGAAGTCGTCGTTGGTCACGTACGCGGCAACAACACGCCAGAAGATCTTGTCATTGTTGATGGCGGTGTGGGGAACAACGTGACGGTCCTGCTTGGCAATGGAGATGGAACCTTCCAGACGCCCATCACAGCTGCTTCGTTTGTAGGTGGTATCACAGCGGCGGCGATCGCAGATTTCAACGGCGACGGCAAACCGGACCTCGCTATCGCGGCGTGGGGCGGCTCAGGCGCAACTGGCGGCAACCTACAAACGCTCGCCATCATGCTCGGCAACGGCGATGGCACATTTGCGGCGCCAATATTCTACCAATCTGTCAATAATCCGTACGGCATCGCAGTCGGTGATTTTAATAAGGACGGCAAGCTCGACGTCATTCTGAGAAACCCGGAAGGTCTCTTCCTGTCGTTAGGGAACGGCGATGGCACGTTTCTGCCCGGCTACGCGATTTGGTCCGAACCGATCAGCTTTTTCGTTCCGCTCGTCAACGGACTGAACTCTTTCACCGTGGGCGATTTCAACGGGGACGGTAATCTTGACATCGCCGCGAATGTCAATGGCGCGCGTGTCGATGTGCTGCTCGGTACGGGCACGGGTGTTTTCGTTCCGGCGCCGATACCGACGTACGTAATCAATCAGCATCAAGGCGGTCATGGCCTCGGCGAAATTGTATCGGAGAAATTATCGAGCAACGGACAACTCGACCTTGTCGTCGGCACCGGCTACGGCGCGACGCTTGCGATTATGCGCGGCAACGGCGACGGCACCTTCCAATCACCGACGATTTACCCATTGGCCCAGTATGATGACGAGGGACTGGTGGTGGCAGACGTGAATGGCGACGGCCAGCCCGACATTGTCGTGGGCACACAAGGAGGCAGGGGTCTGAGTCCAAATTATCTCACCGTGCTACTGAACAAGGGCAACGGTGACTTTGGCACGCCGCCTCCGCTCTTCTCTGTTAGAGCACCGTTTAATCAGGCAACCACAACCAACGCGGTTGGCCTGACGCTGGCTGACCTGACCGGAAACGGCAAGCTCGATCTCGTTGTCACCGACTGGGACATTCCGATTGAGCCCGCTGCGAATGGCAACTTGCCGCCCTTACCAACGATTAATTTCAGCACACTGCAGGTTGACACTCACGGCACAATCTCAGTCCTCGCGGGCAACGGCGACGGAACTTTCCAGACCGAACAACAATATTACGTCGGCGGGCGGCCGATCGCTGTAGCGGTAGCCGATTTGACTGGCGATGGCAAAAAAGACGCGGTCGTCGTGAACGCGTTCGATAACACGTTGTCGATCTTAAAGGGCAACGGCGATCGCACATTTCAGCCGGCCATAACAATTCAGGTCGGAACAAATCCGACTGCGCTCGCGCTTGGAGATTTCGACGGCGACGGAAAGCTCGACATCGCTGTCACGGATCTCGTCGATAACAACGTTTCAATCCTCCTCAACCAGAGTACGCCGGGGACGCTCAGTTTCAAAGCGCCTGTCAATTATGCGGTAGGCACGTATCCATCCGGCGTGGCCGCCGCCGACTTCAATCACGATGGCAAACTCGACCTCGCGGTTGTGAATGGGGGTAACTTCTTCAGTTCCAACCCGTATACTACGTTGTCGATCTTGTTAGGTAACGGCGACGGCACGTTTCAACCGGCTGCTACTCAACAATTGTGGAATCAGTCGGGAGGAGATGCGATTGTAGCGGCCGACTTCGGACGTGGCGAAATCGATCTTGCGGTCGCGAACTTCAGCGCAGCTCAAGTCATGATTCTGGGAGGCGACGGCCATGGCATGTTCACATCGGTTGGGCTTTACACAGTCGGCGCCGGTCCGGAAGGCATCGTCGCAGCCGATTTCAACGGCGACGGAAAGATCGACATCGCCGTCAATAATCTGAACGACTACAGCGTTGCGCTGCTCCTCAGCAATGGCGATGGCACATTCGTTCCGGCGGCGAATAGAACCGACGATGCCGCACGGCCGTTTGGATGGGCCGCTTGGAACTATCCAGCTTTTGTTACGGCCGGCGATCTGACCGGTAACGGCAAGCCGGACATTGTCGTAAGTAACCTATTTGAGGCGGCGGTAACTGTTTTACGGAATACAACAACCACGCCGTCGCCAACACCAACTCCGAGTCCAACAGCGACACCGACTCCGACAACCACGCCAACGCCCACACCAACGCCCACCGCGACTCCTAGTCCAACGCCCACGGCAACGCCTACTCCAACGCCGTCACCAGCATCCACGCCGACAGTCAGCGTGGCAGTGTCGCCAGCAAAGATTAAGCAAGGAGGGAACGCGACCTTTACAGTTACCGCTTCAAAAGTGGTGTCTCAGTCCACCACCGTTCAGTACTCCATGAGTGGCAGCGCCAGCCAAGGAACCGATTACACTCTGAGTGGCGCGCCCGGGCAAGCTACAATTCCGGCAGGCCAATCCTCAGCCTCCGTCACGCTCAGTGCAGCGAGCGGCACCGGCCAGAAGAAGAAGACCGCGACGATGACGCTGCAATCGGGCGCAGGTTACAAAGTTGGCAAGCCCAAACAGGCAACGGTGACAATTGTGCCTTGAATACTAACCGCTAAGGCAAACCGGGAACAGTTACTCTACGGTAACGCTTTTGGCGAGGTTGCGCGGTTTATCGACATCGCGGCCGAGTTCGACTGCCAAATGATAGGCAAGAAGCTGTAATGGAATGACGGTGAGAACCGGGCTGAGGCAATCGATGACGTCGGGAACCTCGATAATGTCCGCAGCGAGGTCCTTCAATTGTTTGGCGCCGTTGCCAGAAGTGACGGCGATGATTGGTCCTTTGCGCGCCTTTACCTGTTCGATGTTGTTCAGGTTCTTTGATAACACGGCGTCGTCTGGGGCGATAAAGATGGACGGTAGATCCGGCCTAACGAGCGCAATAATTCCGTGTTTGAGCTCCGCGCTGGGATGGCCTTCGGCGAAAAGGTAAGTGATCTCTTTCATCTTGAGCGCGCCTTCGAGCGCGATCGGGTAATTAAATTGCCGTCCGAAAAAAAGCATCCCGCTAACATCGACATATTTCTTCGCGATCGACTTAATTTGGTCGCTCAGCTTCAGGACTTCCTCAATCTGACCCGGCAATGCTTCGAGCGCGTCGATCATTCGTTTTCCTTCTGCGGTCGAAAGTTGGCGCATTCGGCCGAGGAGAAGACCGATCAGGGTTAGAATCACCAGCTGAGAAGTAAACGATTTCGTGGCCGCCACTCCAATCTCAGGGCCCGCGTGCATGTACACACCACCATCGCTTTCGCGCGCAATCGTGCTGGCGACATTGTTACAAATTCCCAGCGTTCGATAACCTTTGCGACGGCTTTCGCGTAAGGCGCCGAGCGTATCGGCGGTTTCGCCGCTCTGGCTGATCGCGAAAACGAGCGTGCGTTCAGTCATCGGCGTATTGCGATGGCGGTACTCGCTCGCGAATTCGACTTCCACCGGGATATTGGCGAGTCGTTCGATTAAGTATTCGCCGACTCGACCGGCATGCAATGCAGTACCGCAACCAGTCAACACGACTCGCGCGACGTCGCGCAATTCGGGTGGAGTCATGTTCAACCCGCCAAGCTTGGCCGTGCATTCCTCGTAAGTGAGGCGGCCGCGCATCGCGTCGCGCACTGTGTCCGCCTGCTCGCAGATTTCCTTGAGCATGTAGTGCGGGTAATCGCCCTTCTTGATGTCTTCCGCGCTGAACTCGACTTTGCTGACCGCGTGCTGGCCAACCGCGCCGTCGATCGAGCTGATTTCAAATTTGTCTCGTTCGAGCGCGACGAGGTCGAAATCGTTCAAGTAAACGGCGTCGCGGGTGTGCGCGACAATGGCGCTGACATCGCTCGCCAGAAAATTTTCGTCTTTCCCAACGCCGAGCACGAGGGGGCTACCTCGGCGTGCACCGACCATAAAATTCGGGATGTCCGAATGCACGACAGCAATGCCGTATGTGCCAATGACCTGCTTTAGCGCCGCGCGGGTGGCGTTCACAAGACGCGCTTTCGAATCTTTGCCCTCGAGTTGACCATAAATACTTCCGATCAAATGGGCCAAAACTTCAGTATCGGTGTCGGAGCGAAAATTTGTGTCACCATTTTGGATCAGCTGTTCTTTGAGCGCCTGATAATTTTCGATGACGCCGTTGTGAACGAGCGCGATCTTGCCGGTGGCGTCGAAATGCGGATGGGCATTCTCGTCGTTGACCTTTCCGTGCGTCGCCCAGCGAGTGTGGCTGATTCCATAAGATCCAGCGGCCGGTTTTTGAGAAATAAGTTTGGCGAGTGATGCAATTCGACCGGCGCACTTGCGCATCTCGACGTGATCGCCATCGACGATGGCGACACCGGCAGAATCGTAGCCGCGGTATTCAAGGCGGCGAAGACCGTCGAGCAAAATGGGCGCCGCTTGCGAACGTCCGACATAGCCGACAATTCCGCACATATTGGAAGTAAAGGTTGCCATTGCCAGAAGGCCCGTGCAACCGGCGCTAAGTTGAGCAAAAAGGTTGCCGCAACCCGCGAGCACTGAGTTATTGAAGGTGTGCAGACGCAAAATCCCGCGCGCCGCGATTCAGTCTCGCCGTTGTCGACCCGCGCACTTCCACCAGGGACGACGCAGCGCACGCTCGCCATTATCATGGGCGGCGGAGCGGGCACGCGTTTGTTTCCGTTAACGAAGGATCGTGCGAAGCCAGCGGTGCCGCTCGGCGGGAAATACCGGATCGTCGATATTCCGATCAGCAACTGCCTCAATTCCGGGTTGCGTTCGATTTACGTGTTGACCCAGTTCAATAGCATGTCGCTACATCGACATATTCAGGCCAGCTACAAGTTCGACAATTTTTCGCGCAGCTTTATCGACATTCTGGCGGCGCAACAAACGCCGGAAGCTTCGCAATGGTATCAGGGAACTGCGGATGCGGTGCGCCAGAACATGCGCTACTTCCTCGAGCGCTCGTTCGATTACTATCTCATTCTCAGCGGCGATCAGCTTTACCGGATGGATTTTCGCACGCTGTTGCATCAGCATATTCAAAGCGGAGCCGACATCACGCTCGCGACTAAACCGATCCATCGACAACAGGTCGCAGAGTTCGGCATCATGCAAAGCGGAGTAGATCGCCGGATTACACGCTTTGTCGAAAAACCCAAAGACGACTCGGTGCTTGAGGAAATGAAAATGAGCCGCGAGCTGTTGCGCGCGGTTGGTTCAAGCGAAGACGAAGAATTGTTTCAGGCATCGATGGGAATTTACGTTTTCAACCGGGAGGTGCTCGTGAAGTGCCTGGACAATGAACTGGAGGATTTCGGCAAAGATATCATTCCGCGATCGATCCAAGATCGACATGTGAGTGCATTCATTTTCCAAGGCTATTGGGAAGATGTCGGTACCATCCGCGCGTTTTACGAGGCGAACCTCGATCTGACCGACCTTGTTCCAGAATACAGTTTTTTTGACACCGAGGCGCCGATTTACACGCATCCGCGGTTTTTGCCCGGCAGCAAAGTCAACGGGGCGACTTTGCGTCAGGCGATCATCTCCGACGGGTGCATTATCTCTGACGCGCACATCGAGCGGAGCGTCATCGGCATTCGCAGCATCATTCAGAGCGGCGCCACGATTCGCAACAGCGTCGTGATGGGCGCCGATTTTTTCGAGCAAGACCGGCCGGGCGCCGCGGACGTTCCGCCAATTGGGGTCGGGCGCAATTGCGTAATCGATCGCGCCATCATCGATAAAAACGCGCGGATTGCCGACGGCGTCGTGATCACGCCGGAAGGAAAAGCCGCCAACTCGGACGCAGACAATTACTTTATTCGCGACGGGATCGTGATCGTGCCAAAGAACGCCGTCATTCCGTCGGGATTTTGGATCTGACCCGTACTAGCAAGAAAATCCACTGTCAATCTTGAGATCCGCTCAGCGCCTGTCGCTGAAGTTTGCGAATTGGCTGCCGCCGCCCTCCCATTTTTCCTGTTTGTTCCAAGGCAACGCGGATTCCGGTTTGGCATCAGGATCCTTGACCAACGCGACGTTCTCTTTTTGGCTCGCGCACGAAACCAACGTGCTCACCGCGGCCAGTAACAAAACGGCCGCGACCTTTCTCTCCTGCTTACGGATTTGCGCCAGCATAAATGACAATGTCTCCAGGTTGCACTTGGACACCTCGCGCCAACGTGCTGGTGATGATATCGCCGATAGCGGTCGCCGGTTCAACTGAAGAAATACGAATTTTTCCAATAAAGGTGCCGTCTCGCACGATCAGCATCTCGGAGTGCCGCTCGACACCGTTACGCCCCCCGAGGTTGAGGACGACGAAATTGTAAGCCTGGTTGACCGCCAGGACGGTGCCCCGGACACCGATCTTTCCATGCGCCATGGCTCGCCGCTTTTTTTCGTCTTCGAGCTGTGAGGAACGGTCTCTAACAGTTTGCACTGTTTCGGAGAGAAGGCTTTTCTCCCGCTCGGCGGCTTCCAGTTGTTGGCGGGCATCATCCAACTGCGCCTGGAGCTCGACACTGGACGGTGCGCCGGGATTGGCCGAGGCGGGCTGCTTTTCTTCGATTTGCTTTTGTAATGTGAGGATCTCCGCTTCTTTATCCTGAAGCCTGGCTTCGAGTTGCTTCTTCTCGTTCAGAATTTGCGTCAATTGGCCTTCGGCAGCTCCGGTCTTCGCTTCGCCCTCGGCGAGTTTGGTTTGCTCGGTGGCAATCGCCGATTGGCGCCCCTTAAGTTCCTTGTCGTGCTGAAGGCGAGAACGCTCGGCGTCGTCGCGGGCGGTTGTGGCTTGGGCCGCGGCTGAACGTAGCGTTTTGACTTTCGCAATATTGAGCCCACCAAAAATCGCAGCGGCCAAGAGTAGGAAAAAGGAGGCGCCGATCAGCGTTTTCGGAGTGGGAGCAAAATTGTCGGACCGGGAGAGCACAACGAATTCTTTAATAGGAGGCGCGGACAAAATGCAATCCTGGATTTCGTAAGTTTTCTGTTACGTTGCTTGCGCGCGGCATCCTTCGCCCCTATAGCAAGACGTGGGTCAGCAGCACCGAGTTCGAAAGAAACGTATACGTCGAAGGGCGTACCTGAAACGCAAGAAAAGGACCGTGCGTTCAAAACAGCGCGAATCACCGAAACAGCGAAGTAGAAAAGAGTCGGCCGCGGCGGAATAGATCGACATCTCGCTTCCGGCACGTGCGTGACTTACAATATCGTGCCTGTGCGGTACCTCATTGTTGACGGCCACAGCATCATTTTTGCCTGGTCCGAATTGCGGAAACTGCACGCCCGACGTCCGTCCCTCGCGCGGGAGGCGTTGATCAAGGAACTCCGCCAGTATCAAGACTGGACGGGCGTGAATGTCGCGGTTGTTTTCGACGGGCGCGGCGCGTGTGTGAGCGAGCAGTCCGATCGGCACGATGTGCAAATCTTCTACGCCCACCGTGATCAATCCGCGGATGCGATTATTGAGCGACTCGCGAGCAAATATGCCTCGCGCTTCGAAATAACGGTTGCGACTTCGGATTTTCTTGAAATGGAAACCGTCAACGCGAGCGGTGCGGCTTGCCTTTCGCCTGATGGGTTGCGCAAGCTTTTGGAAGCAGTCGAAAAGCGCTGAGTCAAGCAGCTCCAGCGAGCGCTGGTTGCTGACCGTTTAAAGGGATGCTGCGTTTGCGCTGCTGACAGGTCGCAAGGACTCGCGCGAGCACGCAGTAGAGTTGTTCGATGGGAAGATTCTTGCTCACATAACCGTTGGCGCCTGCGTGGAGGGCCGCATGCATTTGCTCTTCGTCGTAACCAACCCCGGTGAAAACAACGATCGGAAGCGTCGAATTCAGCTCGCGGATAAAGGCGATGAGCGAGATCCCGTCTACTTTCGGCATCTTAAGATCGACAATTGCTACTTCGCAGTCGTTCTCGGACAGCCAGGCAGCGGTCTGGAAGCCATCGGTCAAAGCGCAGCAAGTGTGGCCCTGCTGACGCAAATAAGTGACCAAAAATTTAGCGATACCAGGGTCATCATCGATGATGAGGAACTGGAAGTATTCGCGTTTGGCCGGCTTCACCTTTATAATTTCCATAATTAGCAAAGCACTATCCTTGCCAACCTTGAACCCTCTCCGCCACTTTCCGCTGCTGGCAGCTGTCTCCTATAGCCCGAGCTTTTTCTCGAGCGCTTTGACTCGATCGAACAGTTTGCCCAACCGATGAATCCAGGCAATCTGCCGCTTCGCCTCCGGTAACGGCACGGCTGGCGAGCCAAACCACGCGCCACCGGGGAGATCTTTCGAAATCCCACTTTGCGCCGCGATAATGGTGTTGTCGTCAATCGTGAGATGGCCAATGACGCCAACCTGTCCGGCCATCATCACTTTTTCTCCGACCCGAGTGCTGCCGGAGATTCCGGTTTGGGCCGCAATAACGGAGTTTTTTCCTACGATTACATTGTGCGCGATCTGCACGAGGTTGTCGATCTTCACGCCTTCCTGGATCCAAGTCCGGCCGAACCGAGCGCGATCAATCGTCGTGTTCGCGCCGATCTCTACGTCGTCATCGATTTGAACGATTCCGATTTGCGGAATTTTTTTGTAACGACCATCGACCAATTCGAATCCGAAACCATCCGCGCCGATCACTGCGCCGCTATGAATAATAACGTGCGCTCCGATTCGCGTTCGTTCGCGAATGGTTACGTTTGGATAAATCAGGCACGACTCGCCGATAATGCTTTCATGTCCAACGTAAGTGTTGGCGCCGATCATTGTGTTGTCACCAATCGCTGCACGCGACTCGATGACCGCGTGCGGTTGAATGGAGACGCCGTTTCCGAGTTTCGCAGTCGGATCAACCACCGCCGTCGGATGAATGCCTGGCGCGAAGGAGATCGGTTTCGGTGCGAGTTTTAAAACGACCTGTTCGAACGCTTTCGAAGGGTTTTCGACTCGGAGTTGCGCGGCAGCGGTTTGCTCACAAAAATCGAGGGGAACAAAGATCGCCGATGCGCGTGTCTTTCGTAGGCGGGCCCTATAGCGCGGATCGGCATAAAACGTGATCTCGCCCGAAACTGCTTCGGAGAGTGCAGCAGCGCCGCTGATTTTTTCGGTCGGATCACCGCGCAATTCTCCGCCGCAAAGGGCCGCGAGCTCTTGAAGAGTAAAACTCACGTGGTTTGAAAGAGCGCCAGCAACATCAGCGGTGACGATGTCGATCTAAGCTTTGATGCTTGCGCGTACCGTGTCCAGTTGGCCGGCCGAACCAAGTTTCTCGTTTTTGTGCGCGATGAAGTTGGCATACTCCTCGACGAAAGTTTTTCCTGGCGGCCGAAAATCGAATTGTTCGGGATGATCGCGGAAGAATTCGCGATGGACGCGCGTCCAAACCAGGCGTCCGTCAGTGTCGATGTTTACTTTGGTCACACCTAGCTTCGCGGCGGGCAGATATTCTTCCTCGTTCACGCCGCGAGCGGATGGATCGAGTTTGCCTCCAGCTGCGTTGATGCGTTCAACCTCCGATTTCGGAACGCTCGATGACCCGTGCATGACGATTGGAGTGGGGGGCAGGCCCGCTTTCTTTACCTTGTCGCGAATTCCTTCAATCACGTCAAAGTGCAACGATTGTTGACCCTTGAATTTGTACGCTCCATGGCTCGTCCCAATTGCGGCGGCGAGCGAGTCGCATTTCGTTTGTTTGATGAACTCCACCGCCTCGTCCGGATTCGTCAGGCAAGCGTGCCCTTCATCTACTTTGATATCTTCTTCTACGCCGCCCAGGCGCCCGAGCTCGGCTTCAACGCTGATGCCTTTGGGATGCGCCTTGTCCACAACGCGTTTTGTGATCGCGACATTTTGTTCAAACGACTCATGGCTGGCATCGATCATGACCGAGCTATAAAACCCGGAGGCGATGCAATCGTAACAAGCTTCTTCGTCGCCATGATCGAGATGGACCGCAAAGATTGCGTCGGGAAAGATTCCCTCAGCTGTGCGAATGATGGCTTCCAGCATTCGCTTGTCGGCGTATTTCCGCGCGCCCTTCGAGAGTTGAATGATGAACGGTGCTTTGCTTTGCACGTTGCCGCGGAAAAGCCCGAGACATTGCTCCATGTTGTTGATGTTGTAGGCGCCGATAGCAAACTTGCCGTAGGCCACCTTGTAGAGTTGAGCAGTAGTTACGATCATAAACGCGGGAAAAACGCTGATTTGCTTTTGCGAAGCCTCAAATCGCTGGCCGCAAATCGCAACTCGAAATTTTCGTTAACCCTGGCCGCTCGTTGCGGGCAAGAGCACGCTGACCTGCGTTCCTTTTGAGGTCGAATCGACTTCTACCCGGCCGTGATGATCAAATACCGTTCGTTTCACGATCGGCAGACCGAGACCCATTCCTCGCGGTTTGGTCGTGCAAAACGGTGAAAAGATTTTCTCTTTTATTTCCGGAGAGATGCCGGAGCCATTATCGCGCACGGTCACAACCACCGCGGCGGAATGTTGTCCTTCCCGGACTGGTTTCGCCGAAAGTGTGATGCGCGGCTTGTTGCGATCCGCGCTGGCTTCGGCGGCGTTGGCGACAAGGTGGGCGAATGCTTCAGCCAGAGCCGCTTCGTCGCCCAACACGCGCGGCAGATTGCTGGGCAATGACGTTTCCAATTCCACTTTCCCGTTGATGCCATAGCGAGACCTGGCAATTTCCACGCCCTTTTTGACCGGTGACCGAACGTCGATTGGTTTAAACACAAGCTCGGGTGGATGCGCGAAATTGTTGATCTGGGTAATAATTTTATCCAGACGATCGATCTCGCTTACCACAATCTCGTTGAATTCCTTGCGAAAATCGGCGTCGTCGAAGCGTTCCGGCAGGAGTTGCGCAAATGTCTTGATCGCCACCAGCGGATTGCGGATTTCGTGAGACATGCTCGCGGCCAAGTCGGTCCAAAACGTCGCTCGATCGAGCAACGCTTGTTTTTCGCGCAAAGTTTCCTGCCCAGTCAGATCCTGAATCACAGCGACGGCACCAAGGGGCGAGCCGTTGCCGGCAAGCTGTCGCGTCTCCACAGAAAGCGATCGCTGCGTGTTATTGTCAATCCAATGTTGCGGCGGCATCGGCGTTTTCGATTCCAGCGTTTCGCGCAGCAAGCCAGCGAGTCTGGTGCCCACACTTTCAACCGGTTTATTCAAAGCGGCGGTGCCCGACAGACCGAGAGTTTTTTCCGCCGGCGGATTAAACCACCGAATAATCGCGTCCTCATCGATGGCGACAATGCCGGGTGGAATCGATTTCAGGAGTGTTTCAGCCAGCGTATTTTGAACAGTCGCTTCCTCGTAAAGAAAAGCATTTTCGAGAATGGTCGAAACGTGTTCGGCCAGCGCCGTGAGGCCTTCCAGATCCCGGTCATCGAAAAGCCGCCCGGTGACACGTGGTCCAAAGAAAACCCAGCCGATGATGGAGCCGCGCGCATAAAGCGGCACGATCGCTTCGGCCCCGAACATGTCGAGCGCGCGCCGCATGATTGTGCGCTGCCTGTGATCTTGAGTTCGAAGAAGATTGGCGCGTGAAATGAGATGGGCATGTGATTCAAACCAGCGCACCAGCGCGTCGCGCTCTCCAAACTGCAATTCTTCGGTTTCGGGCAAGCAATGCAGCCCAGCGCGCAGCTGATAGGGATCTCCTTTGCGGGTTCGCGAAAAAAGTCCCACGCGACTTACGCCGGCCGCATCGGCCAACGCTTCGACAACGGTTGTCACAAGCACCTCGATATTGTCCAAACGACGAAGGGCTCGGGGAAATCGAAGCAATGGAAACGTCCGTGTTACGTCGATCGGCTGTTGTGTAGCCTCGCCCTTGCGGGAGATTTCCGGCGTCATTGCCGAGGTCTCGCGCAAATCGCGGTTTTCCTGTGAAAGTTTCACATAATCGAAAGCGCGCCCGAGCAGGGCCTGAAAACGGCGTCGTTCCAGGCCGATCTCCTCCGCGGCGTAAATTCCAAACTGCTCGGCTTCGCGTAACGTTTCGGATTGCCCAACACCGAATGCGATGATCAAAACTTCGGGCTGCTCATTTTGGATTTGATCGATTAGTTCGCGGCACTCTTTCGAGCGTAAGTCCATCATTAAGACGGACTGGCCCGTTTGTTGCAGCACAGATTCGAGACGATCGGGGTCGTTCACATGCCGCAGTTGCGACATGCTGCGCAAAAATGCTCTCGTCCGGCGAACAAGCTCGGCATCCTGAGTATATAAAATGCAAATCGGCGCGGGCGTCATGCGGCAGCCACCTTGCTGTCAAACCGCACTAACGGGAGCAAAATGTGAAACGCGGTGCCCTTTTCCAGTTCGCTCTCGACTTCGATTTGTCCTCCATGCTCCTGGATGATTCCGTGCACAACCGATAAGCCTAATCCGGTTCCGTAATCTTTGGTTGTGAAGAATGGATCGAAGACGTGCGGAATATCTTCCGAGCGAATTCCTTCTCCGCTGTCGCGAATCGTGATCCGGAAAGCTTCGCGCGCTTCGCTATTCCCGCTACTTTCGCCATTCATGTAAGTCAGGGCGCTGACCCATTGTTCATCCGAGCGGATCTCGGTCTTCACCGACAATTCACCATGCGTTTTCATCGCATCCATTGCGTTTAAAAAGAAGTTGAGAAAAACCTGCTCCAGCTGGTCGGCATCGCCGTGGATAGTGTCAGTGTCTGCGCGCCATGAGCGATTCAATTTAATGTCTTTTTGATAGAGTCGGTGGCCAACCAGTGTGAGCGCCTTTTCCAGAATCTCATGCGCATGGAGCGGTTTGAGAATCGGTTTTGCTGGTCGCGCAAAACGAAGCAGCTGATTAACGAGCGAGTCAATTCGGTCGATCTCGTGCCCGATCAAATTCGAAAACGTATCGCGAAAATCGGAATCTTGGTAGCGCTCTGGCAGCAATTGAGCAAAGGTTTTAAGCGAGACCAGCGGATTTTTGATCTCGTGCGCCATTCCTGCCGAAAGCGTTCCCAGACTGGCGAGTCGGTCGCTGCGGCGAATCTGCAGTTCGAGGCGTTTAATGGCGGTGATGTTCGTTAACACCATTAGCGCCCCCAGTACTTGTCGATCTTGTCCGTGAAAAATCGACGTACTGGCGCGGATGATCACGTCCCCTGTTCCGACCCGCAGAGCTATCTCGCGGTTTTCCTGGCTCTCGCCCGTGCGCAAAGTCGTGATTAGCGGTTCTGCCAGCTCGAGCGGAAGCGCAGCCAAGTCGACTATCTCTTGCGCGTTTAATCCGGTGATTTGGCCAGCCTCGTTATTGAAAACGGTCACGCGTTCGTCCGTTCCCGCCGCAATAACCCCGCTGGTCAGATTTTCTAGCAAAGTTTCGTTGTAGATCTTGGCGTTTTGGACTTCCGTGAAAAGCTCTGCGTTTTCAATCGCGACTGCGAGTTGCCCGCACAAAACCTGAAGGGCGCCTTGTTCGGTCGCGCCGTAAATGCGGCCGGATTTTCGGGCCCCAAGCAACAATACGCCGGCCAGATGATCCCGCGCGAAAATTCCCATCGCCAGCGCAATTTGAAGCGAATCCAATTGCCGCATCACTCGCTGAAGTTGCGGCGTTGGCCTCGCACGATGCAGCTCATCCATAACTATCGGCTCACGATTTGATTCCAATTCGGTGATCGTCGCCTGGTCGCGACTCAGCTCCAAACAATAACGGGCCCCGGGTTCGACCATTGGATAACGCTGCGAAAATCCCTGCTTGTCTGGAAGAAGGATGAAAACCCGTTCGGTGCCAACCGCCTCGGCGACGGTGTTGGCGAAACGATCGAGCAAATCGCGCAGTGTCGTTACTGACGCCAGGATTTTGGCCGCTTTACTAACAGTTGCGCGAAAATCGAGTTGATGTGAACCGATGAAAAGCCGCTCCGCCAGTCGCTGGGAGATACCGCGGGCAGGAGCCATGGCAAAGGCGATCACAACCGCGGCGGCTACATGTGCGACTGTATGCGCATTTGGAACGGAAGAACGCAGCGCAGTTGCCACTAGCCACCACACCAGCGCGTAAAGCGCGAGCAAATATGTGGCGAGCAACACATAGGAAATAAGTCGCCGCAGCAAGACGCCCACTTCCATCATTTTGCGTGTCGCAATTCCGTAGGCGACAACGATGCTGAAGAAGACGACTCGGAATGGAGCAAACCAAGAAAGCTGCGACGGCCTAAAAAACCCACCCAAAAGAAGCGAAAGTGGCAACGAGACTACCACTGCGGCAATGCCTCCGATCAATATGAATGCGATCTCTGTTCGCTCGCCGCCTGTAGTTCGTCTCAGATCGCGCCATGTAGTAACGCCGAGTAAAGCAATCGCGCCAACAAAATAACTAACGTAAATGTACACCCCTGGGCCGTATATTGGGACTGGCGTCGGTTGGCTCCCAACCCGCAATATTCGCACCCCCTGAAGGAAAAATTTTGTCTGGCACAAGACAATAATTGCAGCGGTCACGATTAGCCAAACGCGCGACTGGCCAAGAATACTCCGCCAATCACTGTTGGCGCGGCCAATGGACAAGCGTAAAAGATTTAACATCGCAATAATCAGAATCCCGGCCGAAGAGGCTTCGCGGATTCCAATCTGTGCTGCCGGAAGACTTGTCGCGGTGAGTATATAATACAAACTGGCCAGCCATGCTGCTGCAGCTAAAGACAAAAGCAAAAATGCCTGATTAGACTTTCGATGCCGGTTGGCTAGAAAGACAGTTAATCCCAGTGCTAACTGAGTTAGCAACGCGATCAAAATTGCGAGGGTGGAGCCGATCATCTGTGATTAGGTCGCGAGACCACCAGTGAACTGGCGCTGCCTCCCAAGCCTCGGACATTCATCAAAATGCAATCCAACTTTGCTTTTCTTGCTCGCAAAGGCACAAAATCTAAATCGCATTCTGGGTCCGGCAGCTCGCAATTCGTTGTCGGCGCGATAACCTGGTCGCGGAAGCTTAAGGCGCAGGCGGCCAGTTGCAACGGGCCTCCCGCCGCCAGTGGATTGCCGGTGACACCTTTGATTGAACTGATCGGAATTGAATAAGCGCGCTCACCAAAAACTTCCTTGATATAACGCACTTCAGCTGCGTCGAGAATGGGATGGCCCGGTCCATAAGCCGAAATATAATCGATGTCATTTTCTGATCGGCCGGCATTTGCCAACGCCAGTCTCATCGAATCGGCCAATCCTGAAGCTGGATCGTCTGGGCCGCGGTCCCTTTGCCTAGCGTATCCATTGATCTCCAAGTAGATCTTTGCGCCTCGAGCTTCAGCTCTTTCTAAGGTCTCCAAGACAAACATTCCCGCGCCTTCCGAGATCACCCCTGAGTCGCGCTCGATGTCGAATGGCCGGCTTGCTTTCTCAGGTTCTCTGTTGCGACAAGAACTCAACCCAGTCGCAATAAAGGCGGCGAATGTATGTTTTGTAATCGGCGCGTCAGCTCCGCCCGCGATCGCCAATTCCGCCGCGCCAGATCGAACCATGTCCGCGGCCAGCGCGACCGCATCCAACCCGGATGGGCAGGCAGAAGAAACTGTTGCGGCATGGGCGCGTGCACCAATTCTATCAGCGATGGCATTCGCGGCCGCTTGAGGCGTTAAAGCGCCCACTGCCGTTGGAGACATGCCATTCCCTCCTCGGCGATCAAAATCACTGATTGATCGTTCGATAATGTCCATCGCGCTGGTGCTTACTCCCACAACAATAGGTGTCGGACTGGGCAAATCAGCCTCGCTAATTTCGAGACCCGCATCTTCGAGCGCCAACATAGTCGCGGCGTAGGCGAACTGGGTGTGACGCGCCATCCGTTTCGGTTTCAACTCCGGCTCGATGTAATCGTGCGGGTCAAAATTTTTTACTTCACCGGCAATCCGGCTCTTTAGATCGCTCGCATCAAATAGCGTAATTGGGCCGATCCCGCTCCGGCCGGTGACGAGCGATTCCCAGAATTCGTCGTTGCCAATCCCATTCGGCGCCAGAATTCCCATCCCGGTGATGACGACGCGGTTTCGCTTCAGCATTTTTGGTGCTCCAGCGCGCGCAAACGCCTCGTGAAGAAAGTTCGGGCCTTCGCCACCGCAAAGTCTGGGGGGCTGGCGGTTAACTGATTGTCGATCTTTTCGGGCACGAACGAATCACCCGGCATTCTAAACGCTACATTAACTCCAGTCATTATATTTTTTGCGCCACAAACAGATCACTTATTCACTAAAGCCGGGAACTTATTCACAAGTTGCACCTTGCGTGCCAACGATTTCTGCTTCACCGTTCGCCCGACTGAGCTAGATGAATTTGCGCCTGACTTTTTTGCTTCTCTGCCCCGTCCGCGGCATGCCCCTAGCTTCAATTGCCGCCGACGCCTTATGACCGCCGCGACCGAACTCCCGCAAATCCTTGTGATTGATGATGAAATGGGACCGCGCGAAAGCTTGCGAATGCTCCTGAAACCAAATTATCAGGTGCACACGGCCGATTGCGTCGAGGCCGGCCTCAAACTCCTGAAAGAGAAACAACCGGACACGATTGTCATGGACATTCGGATGCCGGGAATGAGCGGGATCGAGGGTCTACGTCAAATCCGCGAGATCGATCCGAATCTCTCAGTCATCATGCTTACCGGTTTCGGCGCACTCGACACGGCCAAGGAGGCCCTGCGACTCGGCGCCAACGATTACATCAGCAAGCCGTTTGATGCTCATGAAATGCAGCAGGTGATTGATCGCAATGTCGAACGTACGCGCGCGCATCGGACCAGCGAAAATGCGGCCGCCGAGATTAAAGAATTAAACAATCGTTTGCTTCAGCAACTGGCGCAGAAAGAGCGGCTGGCCGCGCTCGGCCAGGCGTCCGCGGAATTTGTTCACGATCTCGGCAATCCTCTCACTATCGTTTGGGGATATGTCCAGCTGCTGGCGCGGCGTCTCGAAAAATCTGAGGAGGATGAGAGCGCCAGCTCGGTCAAAGAATTAAAAATCATCGAGCAACATGTGCGCACCTGTCGTGAATTGCTTACGATGTGGCAGAGTTACGGCAACGTCGAAGCTTCGCCGCCCAAACAAATTTCAGTTTCGGGTATTCTTTGCGAAGTCCTGAAAGGAATTGCGCCAATGGCGACCGAAAGCGGCGTCGAGCTCAACGTCACCATCTGCCAAGACCCCTGCACTCTTTTAGGCGACGCTGTACAAATCAGCCGCGCTATTCAGAACGTGGTCGTCAATGCGGTGCAAGCTTCCGCCGACAAGAAAGGAAAAGTCACGGTTGTCTGCGCGCAAAAAGATTTCTATGTCGATCTTCGCATCGAAGACACGGGTGCTGGGATTCAACCGACGCAACTCCCTAGAATCTTCGATCCTTATTTCACAACCAAGCAGGCCAAGAGCGGCACCGGGTTGGGCCTCTATATCACCAAAAAAGTTGTCGAAGACCATAACGGCTCAATCAAAGTAGACAGCACCCACGGCGTGGGCACAGTTTTCACGATCCGTCTCCCGCTCTCGGCGAGTTAAATGGTCCGCTGATTCGCAACTGCCGTAGCCGGCCTTCCCGCGCGGTTTCACTTGTCAGTTCCCCCGCGTTTGGTTTTGCTGAACGCGTGTCATACCGCGTCGCGCCAATTTTTTTGATTCGTTTAGCTGGCGCGCCTTTCGACACGGTCGAACGTTTGGCCACTCCTGTCACCGCCAACACGGTTCGCGATCTGCTGGTTACACAAGAGAAAATCGACCCGGGCGATGAGAAGGGCCTGGCGATAACGCTTCACGACGAGCTCGATGCCGCCCGAAGATCATTGCTCGGTTCCGCCCGCACGATTTTGCCGCGCTATTTGATCTTTGGTGCGGAAGGAATGCGTGACCGCATTTCGTCTTTGTTGGAAATCAATCCGGATGCTGCGCTTCCCGCACGCAACTCGCGCAGCCGCGAACGTGAGCGCCACTTCGTGCTTTATCTTCAACGCATCGCGGCGAAAAACGACACGTTTAGTGAGTTCGGACCTTCCGGTTGGGGCAAAATTGGCAAAAACGTTTCCGGAGTCGGATTGAAGCCGGAGCCGGGTATCGCAAAACGCGAAGCATTCCTGGAACGATGGACTGCTCACGCCGTCGCGGCTGCGATTAACGCCGATCCGGAAAACTCAAATCCAAAGCTAACCGTGCCCGCGCTGGAACCGCACGCTGTGGAAATTTTGCGCGAAGACGTGAAAAATTGGCTTCCAGGTCCGGCTCGCGACAAATGGCTGTCGATTTTGGAGGGATTAGTCGGTCTCCCGCAGAAATTTGTCGCGACGACCGACACACAAGATCGACAATCGATTCTGGACGAAGCGCAAACGTCTTTGCAATCAATCGGCGTTGCACCAAAACATGGCGATCGTTTTCTCTACGCCGCGAGCAATCCAATCGGCGAAGAATGTTTTCGCGAATGTCATTTCGAAATTAGCGAAAGCTTGATCGATGAAGTCGTCACTCTGGCCGAACCGTGGATCGACCTCTGGCGCGACAGCTACGCGTTCATTGCTTCTCGCGTCGCAGCCGGTTTGCGCGGGATCATGGAAAGGACCGGGGCAAAAAGCGGAGTCATGCCATTGCCCGAATTCTTGCAAGCATGCGAAGCGGCGAAACTCCCGCTGACCGGACCAGGCCTGGTCGCGCTTGCAGTCATGGCGTTTCAAGAAGTGAAAGCTGCCTTTCGGAAACGCTTGCAACCAGATGTCGATCTTAGTGAATACGAACTTACGGCCGGGGATTGTCATGTCGTGCGGGACAATTTCGATTATCCGAAATTCGACGAATACACTTATCCGTCAGCCGATCTGCAATTGGCCGCGACTTCAATTGAAGCGATCGAGCGCGGCGATTATCAATGGATACTGGCCGAGCTTCATCCGCCAATCGCAATGCTTCATCATTGCATGTTCTGGAGTTGCCCGGACAAAGAAACGCTCAGTCGCGCGTTAAGGAGCACGACGTTCAGTCGGCCGAATTTTCACTTCGGTTTTTTCGCAGCCGATTTCACCGCTCATACCACCGTGCGTTTGTTCGATGCGATCCCGGAGCTTGCAAACTTCGTCGCGCCACAACGTGGGCACCCAAAATGGAAAAAGACTTCACCGGCGGATGCGGAAGTTTATATCGATGAAGCAACCGGTGACGTTTGTGTGCGCAGGATCGACAATCACGAACATCTCGGATCGTTTGCGCGTGCGTGGGTGATTCCGCTCGGCTTTCATCCATTTCAATTTGGAATGGCTCCGCACACACCTCGTTTGCGTTGCGGGAAGGTGATTGTGCAACGTCGCAGCTGGACCGTGAAAGCCCACGATTTGATCCCGGGTAATTACACCGGCGTATCAAATCAGTTGGTCGTCGCCGTTGAAAAATTGCGCGCCGAGAGAAATTTACCGCGCTTTATTTACATTCGTCCGACCGAGCAAGCCTTGCGTCGGAGCGGGGCGGAAGGTCGCGACAAAGATACCAAGCCAGTCTTTGTCGATCTTGAGAGCTATTTGTTTCTGGAAATTTTCCACCGCTGGCTCATTAAAGCGGGCGAGATCGAGGTAACGGAAATGTTGCCTGACCCGGAACATTTGTTTTGGAAAGAATCGAATGGTCGCCACAGCTTCGAGCTGCGCACATTAATTGTCCCGCGTTCATGAAAATTGTCGCGATCGCAAATCAAAAAGGCGGAGTCGGGAAGACAACGACCGCGGTGAATCTCGGCGTCGCTTTGGCGGAAAAAAAACTGCGCGTTCTCTTAATTGATCTCGATCCTCAGGCGAACGCGACCAGCGCGCTCGGAATGCACGAAGTGGAAGGCGAGAGCATATACGAATCGCTTCTTGGCGGTGCGTCTATCGCGAACAAAATATTGCCGACTCGCCTCGATCAGCTATTTATCATTCCCGCCGATCTCGATCTCGCCGGCGCGGAAGTTGAGATTGCTCGAATGCCGGACCATCTCACGCGTCTGGCCAGGACATTGTCTACCTTTCGTTCGGACGAAACGTTTAATCTCGTCCTTTTGGATTGTCCGCCGTCGTTAGGCATTCTCATGACCAACGCGCTGGCCGCGGCCGACGAGATCCTGACGCCGATCCAGTGCGAGTATTTTGCGCTCGAGGGTTTGGTCAAAATCGTGCGCGTGGTCGAGCAAGTGCGCGATTCAGGCGCGAACGATCAGGTCGAGATCGGCGGCATTGTCATGACAATGTTCGACAGTCGGACGAATTTGAGCGAACAAGTCGTAAACGAAGTGCGGCAGCATTTCGGCGAGCGCGTTTATAGAACGGTCATTCCTCGGACCGTGCGCTTAAGTGAAGCGCCGAGCTTCGGAAAATCGATTCTCGAGTACGACCCGAGTGGAGTCGGCGCCAGCGCTTACCGCTCCCTCGCGCGCGAATTCATCAAACGGCACTCTCTTTTCCCCATCGCGCGCGAGACCGAGAGAACACGTTTGTCAGAAAGCCTCGATGGATAGTCTGCTTCTTCAAACTCATTCCGATTTTTTCAAAACCGCAATAGCCGAGCAACATTCCATTGCTTCGGAGCATCGCCGCAAAGAGCGACGGCATGTTTGCATTTTGCCGCGCCAGAACTTTTTCCAGAACTCCGAGCGTCTGCTCGCGTGTATAAACCCCGAGCGAGAAACGCATGAAATCCTGGTTCGCCATTAACCCGGATAAAAGATCGACATCGTCTTGGCGGAATGGCCGCAAAGTAAGCGTGAAGTTTCCAGAATCATCATCGCTATGAATAAAGACGAATCGCGCATGAGTTGCGATTTATTAAGGAAAGATGCCGACGAAAACCGACGAATACGCGCGACCGGCGACGCCCCCGGACTCATCGAGCCTCTCGACCGTGCGAGAGGCCGCGCGGAATTGCACTGCCTGTCACCTGTACAAACGCGCAACGCAAACCGTTTTCGGCGAAGGCCCCAAAAAAGCGCCGATGATGTTGATCGGTGAGCAACCCGGCGATTACGAAGATGTGGCGGGCAAACCGTTCGTCGGACCAGCCGGAAAAATCATGGATCGCGCTCTTGAAGAAGCCGGGATCGATCGCAAAGAAGTTTACGTCACGAATGCGGTGAAACATTTCAAATGGGAGCCACGCGGCAAACGTCGCATCCATCAGAAACCGAACTCGCGGGAAGTCGCAGCGTGTCGCCCTTGGCTCGAAGCGGAGTTGCGACTCGTTAGGCCGAAATTGCTTGTCGTTCTCGGCTCGACGGCTGGTCAGGCGATCTTCGGGCCTTCGTTTCGAGTCACGCGCGAGCGCGGGAAAGTTCTTTCTTCAAAGTTCGCGCCCAAAGTCGTGGCCACGGTCCATCCTTCGTCGCTGTTGCGGCAGCCAGATGAAGAATCGCGCCATCGCGAATATAAAAACTTCGTCTCCGATCTTCGCGTGGCGGTGAAAGCTTCTCACCACGACGAGTGACGCGACCTACTGGAGCCGGACGCAGAACAAATCGCCCTCGGCGCTCTGAATCTCTTCATTGTATCCGAGCAGCCGTAGATTTTGCTCTAGCTCGCGTGCCCCGTCCGGGTAACCGACGCGACTGACACACAGCGCACTGAAGCCGCGTCTCTTAACTTCGGCGACAGCGTCCAGCAAGGACAGCTTCTCCACATCGTGTTGCCATTGTTCGCGTGGACGTCCCTTCATTGAACCAAACGAGAACCGAAGATGGCGAGTGTAAAGGTAAGGCCGGAGATGGTCGTATGAACTTTCAGTGCGCAGAGGAGATTCCGGAAAGTCCATTACCGGGATTTGGAAGACCATCGCGCCCTCGGGAAAAGTGGATTCTATTTCGGCGACAAATTTTTCATCGGACGTTATGTGGCGCGTTATTGCGCTCTTTTCTTCCAGCGAAGGCGGCGTCGGGACTTGATCGAAGAGAATGATCACGCAGCAGACTCCAGCTGCGACAGCGGAAAATTGCGGCCGCGTGCGTCGACGTGTCAGCCAGTCGGCAGCGTAAAGGAGTGAAATGGCTAAAATAACAATACTCAGCCGGCAACCGGCTCGCAGGTAAGAAAACCCCGCTGCGGCCGCGATCGCGTTCAACCCGCCAGTAGTGAAAAACAAAAAGATCCAAAGCACTTGGAAGGCAGCCGCGGGGAGGTGCAATGAATTCCGGTTGATGGCGGCGCGAATCGCGCTCAGCAACAACAGCAACAGCGCAGCTGTCCCAACGATTCCGAGGTACGATCCCTCATCGTGCAGTATCGCAACGTGTGCGCGCCATTGGGCAAAGTTGCGAAACGTCTCCCAGTGATGGTTGAGCGGCGGCACGAAAAGATCGAGGGCCTTCAGGGCATAGATTTCAACCCACTGAAATTCGCGGACAACGGCTCCTTGATTGCGACCAGAACGAATTTGGTAGAGCCAAGGGTTAAGGTTTATCAAGACAAGGCCCAACGCGGTGGCCGTGATAAACGACAGACCCGAAATCAGATGATTCAACTTGTGGGTGCGAATCAACATTACTGCCGCTGTGAGCAGAACGATTTGGCAAAAAACCGCGAAGTAATACGGATTCAGGAGTCCGGCCAAAAATCCAACGGCCATTCCGAACCAGAAGTGCTTCGAACCCGGTTTAATTCCGGATGGATCGGAGAGCCAGCGCCAGACCACCAGAAATAAAGGAACATGCCAGCACAAAGCGACCATCGGATGATCCGGCGACTCGGAAAAAATGAAGGACGCGAGCCCGAATGCGAGCGCGGCGGCGAACGACCAGAGAATGTCGATCTTATGATACCGAGCAACGAAATAAAATGTGATTCCCGCTAGCGTATGCCATAGAATTAAAGCGACGTTTAGCGCTGCGAATATTCCAACGACCCGCGCTAAAACACCAATTAAGTAAAGTGGAACGTACTCGAGATACGGCCAGTCGTTCCAATTCGCCCCATAAGGCGCGCCGAGTTCGGGAACAAACTTGGTGTGAAACGGCGCGAAGTGGCCGTCCCGAGCAGCCCGGACGAAAGCTGAATAGACAAGGATATCGGATTTGTCTCTTCCCGCATAAGGCCCGTCGTAAGTGGTTGGGAGATTCCAGTCCGCCACGGCGCACATAGAATTGGCGTAGCACCAACAGACCGCGATCAGTGCAACGAGCAGAATGATCGCGGTAATATCAGGCCAGTTCTTTTTTGTAGTCTGACCGACCAATTGCTGATTGTCGGGTTCGGTGTCGATCTTATGATGCAGACTTAAGACTTCGGCGTCGTCGACGCTTTTGGCGCCGGGCTCGCAGTTTTCTTTTCTGTCGGTCCAAGCTTTACAAATTTTGCCTCCAAAGTGCCGTCTGGGTTTTTCCAATAAGCGCCGCTCACTTCTTCATTATCAGCAATGTCCTTCATTGTTCCGGCCGCTGCGCCTTTCATGATGCCCGTCTTGTTCGTGACTTTAAAAACCCGCGTCGCTTCTTTGCCGCTAATCGTGAACGTTTTGTTCTTCTGATCGACTGCTGAAACCATCCCGTGGAAAGGAATTGGTCGATTCGCCTGCTTGCCTGGCGATGTCGATGCCATGGGCGATGGGGAAGCAGAACTCGATTTTGTCGTCGTCTGTGCAGCAAGTGATAAGGAAAAAACGAGGGGAGCAATAATAGCCGCGGCAATAAGGTAAGTCTTTGATTTCATAGATTTGGGGCTGGTGGAATGGAGAATCAGTTGCCGGAATTTGCCAAGCTAAATGTGGAGGTAAGGGGATTCGAACCCCTGACCTTCTCATTGCGAACGAGACGCTCTACCAACTGAGCTATACCCCCGAAATCGGAGAAAGATTATCACGTCGATCTCGGCTTTGATCAAGCATTGTCCGCTCGGGTTTGGAATGTGCTAGGGTCTGAAGGAAAAAATCTTGGCCTCGGCGATTCTTTCCTATACTATTTAGCAACGCCGCAGTTGAATGATTGCGACGCGAGGAGGGCCCCTTATGAAAAACTACAACTCGGGCAGCAAGCTGGTCGTTCTTCTTTTTGCGGCAATGAATCTCGCCACCGCGGCAGCAGTTTCAGCTGGTAGTGGTTACGATTACTCACGAAGCGAATTGATGGGCAACAGTGGACTCACAATTTGGCGATCGGCAGATTTCGGCGCCGACATAGGCCTGAGTATCTACATTGATGGGATTCCGATTACGACGCTTTCACGTGGTGAAGGTTATCGAGCCATTGTGCGGCCAGGTCATCATCAGCTGAGTGTTACTGATACCCCATCTCCCTACGGCAAAACGAAGTTTACGCATCGCACCATCGATCTGGTGCCCGGCCAAAATTACTCATTCACTGCTTTGTGGGAAGTCGAGACGATCCTTCTCGAAGACGGCGGCTATCAGTTTCACGGTTTCTACCGCTGAGCGACACTGCTGCTCCTCTTCCTCAGTCTCGAAGCACGGGAATCGCAGTTGTTCCTGAACCGAATTGCGTTTCACTGATCGCGACCTTCGGCGGCGGGGCCGAAATTGTCGGTTGATCCTTTGATTTGAGCGAATCGTTCAAGCTCGGCAGATCTTTCGTCAGCAACTGATCGAAGTCTTTCGTGACGTCCTGCAACTCGTGGCGCAGCGCGTCGATGTAAGCGAGCTGGTAATCGCCCGGCTTGCCCTCAAAGCTCAGCAATGCGCCGTAAAGCTGATCGGTGTGTTCGCGCAATCGTTCTTCACCGGTGATGGCGCCGCCTTCTTTCGTTGCGACGATTTTCTTGCGCACGTTCTCGATCTTGTCATCGAAGGCTTTGATGTTCTTTTTCAACGGATCATTTTCTGAAACCGTTGAAGAGGCTTTTGTCACGTCGCGTCGCAAGACCAAAATCCGGTCCATCAACGCGCTTTCGTCGTTGAAGAGCGCGTGCACTTTCATGGCCGCGTCGTACTGCGCCTTGCGATCTTCCAGCGTAAATTTGGCGCGCCGATCCAAGCCGACCGTGAACTTGGTCTCGTACGCTTTTCCGGCTTTCGTCAGGCGAACCGTGTAATCGGCGGGAACAAGACGAGGACCGCGTGTGCCAGCGCCAGCAATTTGCGCGGCGGGGGGAACGCGCGGCGGTTTTTCGCGCATGCTCCAGGTTACCCGATTCAACCCCGACCGTTTGCTCGCCGGAACTTCATCGACGGCACGTTTAGCTGAATCGAGGATTTCGATTTTCAATTTTCCAAACAGATGACGCGTTTTCTGATAATACGTAATGACCGCAGCGTCCGGCGGATTGTCACCGACAAACACGGCGTCGCCGTTGGCCCAACCGCCACTTCCTTCAATGCGTTGCTGCACCGGCCGCGCGGAAACGAACGCAACATCCTGTGAGGTTACATCATTCGTTAGGTTACGAAGCGGGACAATGTCGTCGACGATCCAAATGCCCCTGCCGTGCGTCGCCAGGACAAGATCATTCTCGCGCGGTTGAATCGCCAAATCGCGAACGGCGACGGCCGGGAAATGATTGCCTTTGAACTGGGCCCAGTTTTTTCCGCCATCGATGGACACCCACAAACCAAACTCGGTCCCGAGAAAAAGCAGATCCGGTGTCTCCAAATCTTCCTTAATCACATGCGCGTAACCGCGAACGCCTTTGGCATCCTGCGCATTGACGAGCGGCGTCCACGTTTTTCCGTAATCCGTCGTGCGAAAAACGTACGGCGACATGTCGCCGAATATATGTCGATCAAACGCGGCGTGGGCCGTGCCTGCATCGAAGTTGCTGGCTTGCACCCAGCTCACCCAGGAATTTTTCGCGAGGCCGAGAATATTACTGACGACGTTGTTCCAGGTTTTTCCGGCGTCGCGGGTGACCTGAAGATTGCCATCATCGGTCCCAACCCAGATCAGATTTTTGTCTTTGGGCGATTCGCTGATCGAATAAATCGTGGTGTGCATTTCCGCAGACGAATTGTCCACCGTCACGCCCCCGGACTGTTCCTGCTTTTGTTTTTGCGGATCGTTTGTGGTCAGATCGGGCGAAATGCGCTCCCAGTTTTGGCCGTGATCGCGCGAGCGAAATAAAAACTGCGCACCGATGTAAACCGTTCCCTTCTCGTTAGGCGAAAGCGCGATCGGCGTATTCCAATTATAACGCAGCTTCTCGTTGTAATTCGGCCGCGGTTTAATGTTGCGCGCTTCGTGGGTCCGGCGGTTGACTCGCGCGATTTCGCCGCCCTGATATTCCGCGTAAATGTAATCGGCATCCGCCGGGTCTGGGAACATCCAGAATCCGTCGCCACCATACATATTTTCCCAACGATGGTTGGTGATTCCGCCCGGATATTGCGAATCGCCCACCCACGAACTGTTGTCCTGAAGGCCGCCGTAGACCCGATACGGATCTTCGTCGTCAACGCTCACGTGATAAAACTGCGACACGGGAAGATTCTCGCCTTTCCACCATTTGCTTCCGCCGTTGTAGGAATACCACATCCCGCCGTCATCTCCGGCGAACACGGTCTGCGGATTCGTCGGGTCGATCCAAACATCGTGGTCGTCACCGTGACTTCCCTGGAAACCGCCAACCATAGCGAAACTCTTTCCGCCATCTTCACTCAAAATCAGCGCGCCGTCGGGCTTGAAAAGCCGGTCGGGATTTTTTGGATCGACAACCAGCCGCGCGAAATAAAACGGACGCCACACCATCCAATTGCTTTTGTCGCGCTGCTCCCAGGTCGCGCCGCCATCATCGGAAACGAACAGCGCGCTCGCCGGCGATTCCACAAAACAATAAACGCGTTTTGAATTTGAAGGCGCGATTGCGACCGCTAGCCGGCCATAAGGCTTTTTCGGAAAACCTTTGTTAGCTTCCGGCGTAACTTCAGTCCAAGTCTCGCCACCATCGTTTGAGCGAAACAATCCGCTCGCAGAAGGCTTGTCGGGTCCGTCGCCGCCGGAACGATATTCCCAGCCTTTACGCCGGAAATCCCACATGCAGGCGAACATGGTGTTGGGATTCGCCGGATCGATCGCGACATCAGTGCAGCCGGTGGAGAGATTTGCTCCCTTTAGAACTTGTTTCCATGTTTTGCCGCCGTCGCTTGTCTTGTAGAGACCGCGATCCGCTGAATCGCTCCAGAGCGCGCCCGGCACTGCAGCGAAAACCGTATCGCTCTTTCCCGGAGTCACCGCGATCCGCCCGATGCGCTCCGATTTTTCCAATCCAACGTGGTTCCAAGTTTCGCCTCCGTCGCTGGATTTATAAATTCCGTCGCCGATCGAAACGCTGTTGCGTGTCCACGACTCACCACTCCCAACCCAAACATTTTTGCCGTTGCTCGGATCGATCGAGATCGCGCCGATCGATTGCACATCCTGCTCGTCAAACACTGGGCGATATCGGGTGCCGCCATCGTCCGATTTCCAAACGCCGCCGCTGGCGGCGGCGACAAAGAGGGTGATTTTTCCAGACGGTTCGTGGACTCCGGCAATCGCTGAGATGCGTCCGCTCATCGCGGCTGAGCCGATATTGCGCGCGCCCAAGCCGGAAATGGTCGCGGAACTGAATGTCGGCTGCTGCGCGGGCGAACTAGTCGCGGCAAGGCAAATCGCAACAGCGAGCGTTAGTGCAGAAAGAGTTTCCCTCACCTCAATCCTCTCCCACAGGGAGAGGCGGTTCCTTCTTCCCGAGGGAGAAGACGAGGATGAGGGCTCCGACCAAATAAATCGCGGCAGCGATTTCACTTCGAAACCGACTGAGAAAAACTTTTGTAAGCGCATGATTGAAAAGAATTATTTCGTAGCTGTTGTCGGAAAATGAAAGATCGCGTCCTCGATCGGCACATTGGCTTCAGCTTTTTCGATGACGATTTTTTGTTTGTCCGGATCGCCTTTGCGCCCGGCCTCGATCGAAAACGGAACGAACACGCCGCCGATTTTTTCGTAGTCGCCGACGTCCGTTTCCACTTCTTCCTGGGCGCCGTGTTTAATCCGCTGAGTTAAAATCCGAATCTCGAGAAAGTGATCCGGATCGAGATAAACGAAACTCACGTCGCCATTTTTGCGGACCACTTTGATTTTGTAGGCGGACGTTCCATCGACATCTTCTCTTCCGAGATACTCGAGCTTGCTCTCTTTCGCTTTCCAATCCACCAGCGGTCCGTCGATTTCGGCATCTTCCATCAACGGCTTCACATCGTCAGCCGACATTTTTTCCGGATCTTTGCGGCCTTGGAACGGCGATATCTTCCATCCTTCTTTGCCGTCGTAGGCTTGAACGGCGGTCATACCTTGCAGTGTGAACTCACTGCGAATCTCGCCGGGACGCTTTTTGGTTTGAAGATAGGCGAGCTGAAGCTGGCCCTCATCCACGATCAGTTTTCCGGTGAGCTTGAGCGATTGCAAGGCGCGTAACGCATCCGCGCCGCCTTTGGCCTCAGTGTTTTTTGTTACCAACTCTTCGAGTGTTGGCGTTTTCTGATCCTGAGTTTCTGCCGACGGTGAAATCAACGCGACACCAGTGACGAAGAGAGCAATTAAACGTAAATTCATATGAGGTTGAGCC